>Ga0153940_1000010_pt1 | contig 151628 bp, 132 predicted proteins | sample TSNJ024MetaG_FD_104736 | JGI IMG/M metagenome (GOLD analysis project Ga0153940, IMG submission 104736) | Attine ant fungus gardens microbial communities from New Jersey, USA - TSNJ024 MetaG | ecosystem: Host-associated > Fungi > Mycelium > Unclassified | place: USA: New Jersey, Brendan T.... | reverse complement strand
TTCTGGCCAAAAAGAACTTTCTGGGCCTGCTTGTCTGTTGCCAGATTGGTTTTCATGTTCCGGCCAAGTTCAAGCCCTTTCTGTACAGCGGGCCGCTCATGCACCGCTCTGAACCAGCGATAAGACGGAGAATTGCTGTTTCAACAAAACCGGCCATAATCCCGCCTGTTTTTTTGGATTGCACCACGCTTTACGCTTGACTTACCGGTAAAGAGCGCGTTTTGCAGCCGGATGGTGTATTTGACACCGCAATAACGGGATAATTCGGAAGTACATGTAAAAAGCCTGGCTTTATTGTTCCGTTTTTTATTTCATCGGGGTCATAACATTAAAGTTCAAAAAAGAGCATGGGGCAGATCTGCCTTTTCAGGAATCGCGCCTGCTCAATTTATATTCAGGACGGCATCGGTGCCTTGATCTGTTTTTTGTCCGGTTATCCGGTTGGCTGCTGCAATAACAGCAGCCAGTGAAGCAGAGGTAATGTTATTATCAATTGCAACACCGAATATCGTGCCTTGCGGGCAGGCAATTTCCATATAGCAAATCGCTGTTGCATCCGATCTTTTCTGGAGGGAATGTTCTGAATAGTCCGAGACCGAGAGTCTGATACCCAGATATCTGGAGAATGCATTAATAAATCCGTCAATGACACCGTTTCCCTTGCCTTCAATGGTTCGGGAGACACCATTATCAGTGATTTCAGTAAGGATGATGCAATTGTTTTTATCCGCGGGGTCAGAGCAGGTTTGGTAATCAACAAACCGGAAACGATCATTATCTGAAACCGTATAGGTCTCGATAAACGCATCATAGATGCGTTGCGGAGCAAGTTCTGTCCCTTCCGTATCTGTAATTTTCTGAATAATGTTGCTGAAGTCAATCTGAAGGTTACGCGGCAGATTCAAGCCATAATCCTTTTGCAGGATATAGGCAATGCCACCTTTGCCTGATTGGGAGTTAATGCGGATGATTGCCTCGTAAGAGCGCCCGACATCCTGCGGGTCAATCGGCAAATAGGGTACCTCCCACAAACCGGTTCCGGATTGCCTCATCGCTTTCATACCCTTGTTGATTGCATCCTGGTGCGACCCGGAAAAAGCCGTATAAACCAGTTCGCCAATATAAGGATGCCGCTCATGGATACGCAGCCGGTTGGAATATTCGTAAACATCCTTGATTTTTTCAATATCGGAGCAATCGAGTTCAGGATTGATACCCTGGATGAACATGTTGAGTGCAAGCGTTACAATATCCACATTGCCGGTACGTTCACCATTGCCGAAAAGGGTTCCTTCTACCCGATCTGCGCCGGCCAGCAGACCAAGTTCAGCAGCGGCAATGCCGCATCCCCGGTCATTATGCGGATGAAGAGAAATCACAATACTGTCCCGGCGATCAATATTGCGGCACATCCATTCAATCTGGTCAGCATAAATATTCGGCGTTGTCATTTCTACTGTTGAAGGCAAATTGAGGATCATTTTATCATCGGGTTGCGGATTGATGATCTCAATGACAGCGTTGGAAATCTCCAGTGCAACGTCAAGCTCGGTTCCGGTAAAGCTTTCCGGTGAATATTGAAAACGATAACCGCCGCCCGTCATATCAGTAATCATCTTGGCAGCATCTGTGGCAATTTGCTTGATACCGGCAACATTCTTGCCGAAAACAACCTTTCGCTGCAATCGGCTGGTAGAGTTGTAGAAGTGAATGATTGGGCGGTTGGCGCCTTCAAGTGCTTTAAATGTACGCCTGATCAGGTCTGGTCTGCACTGTACAAGAGCTTGCATGCTAATGTGATCGGGCACGTTGCTCTTCTCGATACACCAGCGGGCAAAATCAAAATCAGTTTGTGATGCAGAAGGAAAACCGATCTCAATTTCAGGAAAGCCCATGTCGATCAGCAGGCGGAACATGCGTTCCTTGCGATCCTGCCCCATCGGATCAATCAATGCCTGATTACCGTCCCGCAGATCAACAGAGCACCACACAGGAGCTTTTTCAATCCTTTTGTCAGGCCATGTGCGGTTTTGCAGCGTGATATGGGGATAAGGTCTGTATTTTTCTGCGGCGGCTGGCATGCCTTTTTGCATATACTTGGGTGAAACCGGAATATTCATTATCTCACTCTTCATTGGTTATACCGGCGTGTAAGGACGCCCTGCTGACGGATACTCAAATGAAATAAAGAGGAGTTCAGGCCGACCAGGCCATACAGCTGCCGGGCACTCCTCAGCAAACCCGACAACTGTCTGTAAGGTCAGGAAGAAGTGCATTGCGTACAAACACGCCTGTGCACGCCCGGAAAGGGCAGGCTTCATATGTCATGTGGCCGATGCTGCGTTTCATCATAAAACTGACTCTACACACCGGTTTGCCGGCTTGCAAGACTGTTTTTAACGGGTTTGGGCCGGGTGTCGCTGTTTATCCGGCATCAGGCCCGGCAGAATATTGGGATAATCAAGCTTTTTTCTTTTATCTTTGCTGTAAGTGTTTATATTTCCTGTCAGGTTTCATGCTTTGATGCTGCATTATCATGTATCATTTGTCTCCATTTTTGCGGAGTTGTTTCATCTATGTCCAAACATATTGCCGGGCCTGAAATTGAGCGCCTGATTCAGCTTCTGGCGCGCCTTCCCGGGCTTGGGCCGCGTTCGGCACGCCGGGCTGCGCTGCATCTCATAAAAAGAAGGGAAACCTTGCTGGAGCCATTGAGCAAGGCAATGCAGGTTGCTGTTGAAAAAGTGCGGGTCTGTTCTGTGTGCGGCAATGTTGATACAAGTGATCCTTGCACGGTCTGCAATGACGGGCACCGTGATCTGTCGACACTGATTGTTGTCGAGGATGTTTCGGATCTCTGGGCACTGGAGCGGACAGGGACAATGCGGGTATACTATCATGTATTGGGCGGACGCCTTTCGCCGCTTGATGGCGTGGGGCCGGATGATCTCAATATCGAAAAACTGCTTGACCGTGTAGCCGGAGGTAATGTGAGAGAGGTTATCCTGGCTGTTAACGCCACTGTTGAAGGACAGACAACGGCTCATTACATAACAGATATGCTTGCCGGTTTTGATGTGCGGATTACCAGACTGGCACATGGTGTTCCTGTAGGAGGCGAGCTTGATTATCTTGATGAGGGTACGCTTATCGCTGCGTTGCAGGCGCGGGCATAATGATTTGTATATTTTCTGGCAGGAAGGCGAAACGGGGTTGAACTGCTGATCGGGGATATGCGCCGGTAAAATTTTTCATGACAAAAGCCTGGATTATCATGATGCTTTTTGCCGTAAGGCTGTTTGCCAAACCTTCCGGCCGCGGGCTTGATAATCGGCTGATATTGCCCCGGGTGTTGCCCATATTTAATGTTTGAAATAAATTCGGCTGTTTACAAAAGTTTACGCATGGATATTTTATTCTCCTATGTATGACAGGAAAGGTTTGATCAGACATGAGTTTTTTTTACAGGTTTGCAACTGGTCTTGCCTTTGGCGCTGTGGGGTTGATCCTGGCAGCCTGCGACAATGAGGAAAACAGGCAAATGCCACCTCCACCGCAGGTCAGCGCCATAACAGTTCATAAGAATGAAGTGCCGATTGTCTATGAATATGCAGGCCGTGTTGCTGCATTCAAGGAAACGGAGGTGCGTGCGCGGGTTGGCGGTATTCTTCTTCACCGCAATTTTGTTGAAGGGACGCGGGTAAATCAGGGGGATTTGCTTTTTGAAATTGATCCCGCTCCTTATGAGGCAGAGGTTGCACGTCAGGCAGCGCTTGTTGCGCAGGCACAGGCAACCTATGATCAGTCAGAGCGTGATGTCAAACGTGCCGGGCAGCTTTTGCAGCAACAGGTGCAGAGTAAGGCCTTATATGACCAGACGGTAGCCAGGCGGGATGCGAATGCTGCGACATTGCAGCAGATGCAGGCCGCGCTCAGAACAGCGCAGCTGAATCTTGAATATACGAAAGTCACCGCGCCGATCAGCGGTACAACAAGCCGTGAAGCGGTATCTGAAGGTAGTCTTATCGGAGTTGATCCTTCATCCAGTTTGCTGACGACAATCACACAAAGCGATCCGGTCTATGTGAATTTTTCCTATACGGATGTTGAAGCGCAGAAAATCCGCGAATTGATGAATGCTATGAATGCGCGAGGCGAAAAAGTTGATGAGTTGAAGGTCAGAATCCATTTTGGTGATGGCCGTGACTACAACAAACTGGGCACGATTGATTTTACTTCATCAACACTGGATGCCCTGACGGGCACACTCGGGGTGCGTGCGGTGGTGGATAATCCTGATGATGTTCTGGTTCCGGGGCAATTTGTGCGGATTACTGTAACAGGGCTTAAGCTTGATCAGGCGGTTGTTATTCCGGAGGCTGCCTTGTTGCAGGACAGTACAGGCACATTTGTTTACGTTGTGGATTCGGAAAAGAATATTGAAAAACGTCCTGTCACGGTTGTGCGGCAGCTTGAAGACCGTAGCTGGCTACTGGCGGACAGCAGGGTTATTGATGAAAAGGGTTCTGCCGGAAGCAACCCTGTGTCAGATACTGCGGCTGCACCATCGGCCCCGTCAGACGAAAAGTATGTCGGTCTTAACGGCGGTGATGTTGTTATCACAGAAGGGCATTTTCGTATTGGCGCTGCCTTGGGCCAGCTGCCGCCCGGAATGAAGCTTAAAGTTGCTGTCACCACGCTTGACGGCAAGAATATTGACCGACCTCAATCCGGGGCAGGCGAGGCAGAAACAGCAAAATGAATTATGGTTTCTTCATTAACAGACCGGTTCTGGCATCGGTAATCTCCATTGTGATTGTGCTTGCCGGCATTATGTGCATCCGTATTCTGCCGATTGCGCAATATCCTGATCTTTTGCCGCCGCAGGTTTCCGTTATGGCGCAATATCCGGGCGCCAGTGCCGAGACAGTAGCCCAGACTGTTGCTGTTCCTCTTGAGCAGCAGATCAACGGCGTTGAAGATATGATCTATATGAATTCTACTGCCAATGCGCAGGGAACACTCAGTATTTCGGTGACATTCCGTCTGGGCACCGACCCCGATCAGGCGACAATCAATGTCAATAACCGGGTGCAGCGTGCTGTCACTACATTGCCGCAGGCTGTCCAGCGGCTTGGTGTAACAGTCAGCAAACGCACTTCGTCGATTTTGGGCATTGTGAGTATGCAGAGCACATCTGATGCTTATGACCGCACCTATGTTGGTAATTATGCCCTGCTTAATGTTGTTGATGATCTGAAGCGCGTCTCCGGTGTGGGTGATGTGCAGGTTCTTGGTAATGTTGATTATTCGATGCGTATCTGGCTCAGGCCGGACAAGCTGGCGCAATACAAGCTGACGCCAACTGATGTGATCTCTGCTGTACAGGAACAGAACGCCCAGTATGCAGTCGGGCGTTTTGGCGACAAGCCGGATAATGTCGCAGGGGCTTATACCTATTCGGCAACCACACAGGGGCGTCTGACCACCACTGAAGAGTTTGGCAATATCATTCTGCGCTCGGATGAAAATGGTTCGTCACTGAAACTCATGGATGTTGCCCGTATTGAACTGGGCACACAGCAATATATGGTTGACACCAGGCTGAACGGTACGCCGATGGTGCCGATCATGGTTTTCCTGCAGCCGGGGGCCAATGCGCTTTCTACGATGAAGGCAGTCGAGGCGCGTATGGAAGAGCTTAAGGCTACATTTCCTGCCGGTATTGGATATGCTGTTCCTTATGATACGACCAGATTTATCGATGTGTCTGTTGACGAGGTGATCAAAACATTTATCGAGGCAATCATTCTCGTTATCATTGTGGTGTTCATCTTCCTGCAGAACTGGCGGGCAACGCTGATTCCCATCATTGCGGTGCCTATTTCAATTATCGGCACCTTTGCGGGGATGTATGTACTGGGCTTTTCGATCAATATGCTGACATTGTTCGGGCTTGTGCTGGCTATCGGTATTGTTGTGGATGATGCAATTGTTGTGCTCGAAAATGTTGAGCGCCTGATGTCGGAAGAAAAGCTTTCACCGCATGATGCTGCTGTCAAATCCATGAGCGAGGTGACAGGGCCGGTTATTGCCATTGTCCTTGTTCTGTGTGCAGTGTTTGTTCCGGTTTCTTTCATGGGTGGCATGGCAGGTGTCATGTACCAGCAGTTCGCCATCACCATTGCGATTTCTGTCATCGTTTCGGGTACGGTTGCCTTGACACTGACACCGGCGCTTTGCAGCCTGCTGCTGAAGGCGACTCATAAGGAGCCGGTTGCTCCATTCCGTCTGTTTAACCGTTTCTTTGATTATATCACTCATGTTTATGTCAGAGGCGTGCGTTTTTTCATCCATCATGTGAGGGTTGGGCTTGCCATTTTTGTTCTGATTTGCGGGTCTGCGTTTTATATGTTTGAAAAAGTTCCGGGAGCGCTTGTGCCGGATGAGGATCAGGGCATGCTTCTGGCTTTTGTCATGCTGCCTTCTGGCGCCTCGCTTGATCGCACATCGACGGTAATGAGTCAGGCGGAAGCGGTTCTCCAGAAAAATCCGGCTGTGAAAAGCACCACTGCCATTGCTGGTTATGATATGCTCTCCGGTGGTCTCAAGACCAGTGCGGGTGCGTTTTTTCTGACATTGAAGGACTGGAGCCAGCGTACCGGTGCGCAGGATGATCCGCGTAATATGGCTGGCCCGCTGATGGCACAGATGAGCGGCATCAAGGATGGTTTTATTCTGCCGGTTAATCCTCCGGCGATTGTCGGTCTGTCAACCACGGGCGGTTTTCAGTTATATCTTCAGGATCGCGGCGGCGGTTCCTATCAGCAATTATATGAAATGACCAGGAAGGTGGTGCTTGCTGCCAATCAGCGGCCGGAGCTTTCGCAGGTACGGACAACTTTTGATCCCAGCGTGCCGCAATATGATCTTGAGGTTGATCGTATAAAGGCGCGTGCCATGGGTGTGCCGATCAACACGATCTATGATGCGCTGTCATCAACTTTCGGTAATATCTATATTAATGATTTTACACTTTACGGTCGTAATTATCAGGTTAAACTTCAGTCGGAGGGTGAATTCCGGCGGACGCCGGATGATCTCAAACAGGTTTTTGTTCGTTCCACTGCGAATGAGATGATCCCGCTTGATGCACTGGTATCAGTCAGGCGTATTGTCGGTTCTGACCAGCTTGAACGTTTCAATGCGTTTCCGGCGACACAGATCATAGGGTCGCCTGCTCCCGGTTATACGTCTGGTGATTCAATCCGTGTGATGAGCGAAGTTGCCGGGCAGGTTTTGCCTTCTGATTACCAGATTGCCTGGACAGGATCGGCTTATCAGGAAGTAACAAATGCCGGGCAGGGTAACACGGCGATGATCTTCGGTATCATCATGGTGTTTCTTATCCTTGCTGCACAATATGAACGCTGGAGCCTGCCGCTTGCAGTTATTACGGCTGTGCCGTTTGCCGTGGCGGGTGCTTTGGCCTTTACCTGGTGGCGCGGCCTTAATAATGACGTTTACTTTCAGATTGGTCTTGTTACCCTTGTGGGGCTTGCGGCCAAAAACGCCATCCTTATTGTGGAATTTGCAGTGCTTGAGCGTGAGAGCGGCAAGTCTGCGGTTGATGCGGCAATTTCTGCGGCAAGATTACGCTTCCGGCCGATTGTCATGACGTCGCTTGCATTTATTCTTGGCGTGGTGCCGCTTGCAGTTTCCACTGGCGCAGGCTCTGCGAGCCGCCATTCAATTGGCACTGGTGTTATCGGCGGTATGTTGGCTGCGACATGTGTTGCTACTTTCTTTATCCCGATGTTTTACCGGCTTATTGCCAGAGACAGGAAGCCCCAGGGTGGAGGCAATCCGGACAAGGGCGAGGGGACTGTGATGCCAGTTGTTTCAGGAGGGTTGACAGGAGACATACCGAAATTCTGATGTTCCCCTGTCCTTGAAGGTTCTGCCTGTATATTATGAGGAAAAAGTAATATTGTAAAAACGCTCACCATTTGCTTTTTTGAACTGTGACAATATATGTGAACGTTTCATGCAGAATTTGTCTTCTGTGTATAAGAGATATTCCAATGATGGTTGCTGCTCAGACGAGATGAAAATTCTGATAATCCATATCAGTTCTCTTTATTATTCTGTATGGGAAAAATATCGGCTGTAATGTGATTTATCAGGAGGGAATGCTGTATTCCTGTTGTTATCCGAAGCTGTTCAAGGTAGATGTGCATGTATTGACTGTGATGATTTTCAGCAATGTAAGTGTACCGGTATATCCTTGCCGGCAATGATCTTTGCGGTGATTATGCCATAAGAGGCAGAAAATATTCCTCTGGCAACTGGCAGGGTTGCATTTTTTATGTTGCTTTCGGGAATTGCTGTTTTTACTGCCCGGAAAATCTGCCGCATCAAAATGAAGGATCTGGATAACCCTGAACAGCGGCATGATCCGATGCCTGACACCGTATCTGAAGCTCGTTCCTGAGCATTTTCAGGAAAAGCATGAAACGGTTTTCACAGGAAAAACAGTCCGGTAGACTGTCTTCTGCTTCAATCCATTCAGAAATGTAAAGGAATAAATATCCGGGTCATGTTCAGTTTAATCAGTTAAACGGAATATGACCTAGGCAGTAATATCAATCAACCCGGCTTCGCCGTCAATGGCGCCGAAGACAAGATGGTAACCTTTTGTATCCCAGTTCATGCTGGTAATGGCGCTTTTGGCGCTACGGCGCAGGAGCACTTCTTTCTGGTCTGCAAACCGGACAAACAGAATCATGCCGTCATCATAGCCGATAGCAACCATTTCTTCTTGCGGGTGGCATGAAACCGCAGTGACAAGACAATCTGCCCGTGTGCCAAGCTCAAGGGGCGCTTTGCCCATGGGGCCGTCCTTGCCGGTAAAAGGCCAGACGACAGCCGCCATGGCGCCCGATGTGGCCAGCCAGCGCCCTTTTACTGCCCATGACCAGCTTTTTACCTTTGCTGGATAACCGGACATGCGCAAATGCCGATTATCGGCAAGACGCCAGCCATGCAGCGCGTTTTCCTGCATGGTCGTGACAACATAGCGTCCGTCAGGCGAGAAAGTGACACCTGTGTGCATCCCTTTCCATTCCAGATTGACAGGGGTACTCTGCGTTTCAGGCCAGTGCAGGGTCACACCATTATAGCGGGCAACAGCAAGGCGCAGTCCCCCGGGAGCAAAACATAACCCTTCAACACTGCGCTCATGCCGGAATTCCTGCAAACCTTTGCTGGTATCAGTCCAGGCTGTCCGTCCACAGGCAAAGGCGAAGACATTTTGCCGACCGCACGCGAGTGAGGTTATCCATTTTTTGCCGGTGGAGGCAATTTCCTTACTGTCACCATTGGAGGCAATACGGCAGACCTTGCCGTCTTCACCGCCGGTAACAACGGATTTTTTGTCTGCTGCAAGGGCGGCGCTGGCTATCCCATCACAAATATGGCTCGTCTTGTGGTCTTCCGCAAGCCGATGGAAGTTGCCATCCGCTGTGATAAAAAAAGCTGTATCATCAATAAACCCGGCGAGCAGGCAGTGGGCTTGCAGATCAAAGGGAGCAAGGGCGGGCATCCGGTCTCCTTAAAATACGTTCTGTTCTGGCAATGATACCAAAACGGTCGGAATAATGTGGCAGAAAATGATCTGGAACCGTTTCCGAAAAATGTAAAACGGTTTTCGGATAAAGACTGCAAAAAATTATGCATTGCCTGTAACAGGTTTTCGGAAAAATGGAGCATCAAACGTGTTTTTTATGATTTGCAATACATCATCACTTATTCCAGATCGTGGCGAAATATGCCTGTGATCTGTGTTAGGCATAATATGCTCGATCTCGCTGATTATCATCTGATTCTCCTCGATACAAGACAATCTCATCCAATGAATCAGGCGGTATGGATATTGCCGGAATCATTGATACAGTTGCAGAAACAGGGCCGGTTATTGTAGATTTTTCCCGCTCCCGATCGCGAACAGTTGCATCGGCATCATGCCCCACCGAGCCGCGAGGTTCGGCCAGGCTTCTGACATACGCAGAGAGCGCCCGGGACCCCCACATAAAGCCCGGCTTGTCACGCGCATCCCGGATATTTTGTCCTGTCATCCATTTATTTGTCATTTTTTCAGTTCATCTATCCATGCGGTGATCCGATCAGATGGCAGACCGGTATTATTCTCCGCCACCTGTAGCAGTCTGTGGAAGTAACTGTGTTATTTAACAGTTGTTGGCATATGTTGTTCTAGACGCAGTTTGCAAAACCTTCTTTCAGCTTTCCGGCATCAAGCTTGCGTCCGATGAAAACAAGCCTGCTTTCCCGTTTTTCCCCTTCTTTCCAGGCACGCTGGTGGTCGCCTTCCAGGATCATGTGCACACCCTGTATCACGTAGCGTTCATCATCGTCTTCAAAAGCGATAATACCTTTAAGCCGCAAAATATCCGGGCCTTGTGTTTGCGTGATCTGTTGTAGCCAGGGAAAGAACTTTGCAGGCTTCAATGCGCCGGTGCGCAGCGAGACAGATTGCACTGTGACGTCATGGACCGCTGCGTCATGACGGTGGTTGTGGCCATAATGGTCATGATGATGATCGTGATTGTGGTGGCTGCAATCCGGGCCGCAGACGTGATTCGGATGGTCATGGTCAAGAAAATGCGGATTATTATCCAGGGTACGCTTGAGATCAAATGCCCCTCTGTCCAGCACCTTTTCAAGGGCGATGTCAGCCTGCTTCGTATGATAAATCACGGCGCCGGGATTGATGGCCCGGACAGTTGCTTCCACGCTGGCAAGTTCTTGCGCGCTGACAAGGTCAGTTTTGTTCAGCAGCACGACATCGGCAAAGGCAATCTGGTCTTCCGCCTCGCGGCTGTCTTTAAGACGCAGCGGCAGGTGCTTGGCATCGATCAGGGCAATCACCGCATCCAGCATGGTTTTGGCGCGCACATCCTCATCCATGAAAAATGTCTGCGCAACCGGTACCGGGTCAGCAAGGCCGGTTGTTTCAACGATAATAGCATCAAAACGATCAGCCCGGCGCATAAGACCTTCCACCACGCGGATAAGGTCGCCGCGGACTGTGCAGCAGATGCAGCCATTGTTCATTTCATAGATTTCTTCATCCGATTCAACAATCAGATCATTATCAATGCCGATTTCGCCAAATTCATTGACAATGACAGCATAACGCCTGCCATGATTTTCAGTCAGGATGCGGTTAAGCAGGGTTGTTTTTCCCGCACCGAGATAGCCAGTCAGAACTGTAACGGGAATTTTCTTGTGCGTGTGTCGGGTTTCACCCATTATGTGTAACCTTTCGTGAACTGATGATGAAACACGATATAAGCATAGCGCATGTAAATGAAAACCTTTGCCGCTCAATAATTATGTGACAGGCAAAAAGGTGGGTTTATGTAAAATATTCAGAACATATTTCGCTTCATTCCGGTCATGGACGGATTCCGTTTGTTGTTTGATCGCATTTCCGGTAAAAATGTGAAGCGGTTTTACCGGAAATGCTTCATATCAAAATAATGAACATCAACCAGCAGGTCAGCAAAACCCTGTGTTGCATGAGCAAGTATTTTTTTACCATCTGCCGCATTGGCGCATTGCGCATTACCTGCGGCCCCTTCAGGGTTCAGGTCACGCATCATCCAGCCAAAGGCATGTCTGCCATAGGCGCGCAGATACGTAAATTTGTGATCCAGTTCCGCTTGCCTGTTATGAAAATTTTCTGCCTTGCGCATATCCACTTTATCGGGTGCAATAGCCAGCATCACGCATGTTTCAATAAAACCGGCATGGATGTCAAGCGCCTGCTCCTGAGGGGAAAGCAGCCCTTCAGGCAATCCGAAGCGTGTCCAGCTCGTGGTAACGGCCAGCATATCAAGGCGTGTGCGCAATTCAGTGGCAACAATCGCCATAAGGGGAGAATTTCCGCCGTGAGCATTCAGCATGACGAATTTGCTGATGCCTTTTTTATGTTGTTCTGCGCCTATGGCAATCCAGCGTTCAATTGCCTCATACCAGGAAAGTGTTTTCGTATCTTTTGCATGCATATGTTCAACAGAATAACCGACTGGCTCGACATCAAGAAAATGGACAGAAAGCATATCCGGCAACATGGCTGATACCTGCCCGGCGACCGTAGACGCAATCAGCGTATCCGTTTCAGGGGGCAGGTGGGGGCCATGATGTTCATGCGCGCCAAGTGGCAGGACAGCAATCCGGTTTTGCGGGGTGGTCACCTGTTCTCCTTTATTTTTCTGCAAGATTGATTCGAAAGTACGCCTGTCAATGATTTAAGTCTTTCCGGCAGGTTAAAAACATAGTGAACCACACAGTAAACTAATTTTCAGGCTGGTTCATTATTCTACCAGCCATATTCTATATGCAAAAAATTTGTAGAGTGAAACAACCGGTCTTTTAAGATTTTATCACTTGAAAAAAGAGTGGTATTGGTTTTGTTGTATGTCAAGACCGGTTATTTCATCAGGATACCGGGTTGAGCGGTTATTAACGGGGCAGGGGCAAATGAAAGCAAGGAAATTATGCCTTGTTTCATTTACAGTATTGGGTGTCCGGGACGGGACAGCTTCAGCTTGATTGATAATTGCAGAATATAGCCCTTGCTCGAAACAGGAGGGTGTCTTTCCGCATGCGCATTCATTGATCAAGCGGGTTTTCTGTCCGCCAGTCGTTATCTGTTCAGTATATTTGGCAGGGTGTTTCTGATATTTTTCATATCTGAGCAATTGGCATGAGCAGAAATATTGTAAAGCAAGGCAGATAATATATCAGAATGTGAGTAAGAATTTGGCACGGAAAGTGAAATTATCAACAATCGCCGAAGCCCTTGGAGTTTCAACAGCCACGGTGTCTTTGGCGCTGCGCGACAGCCCGCTTGTGGCCGGTGAAACATGCGGCAAAATAAAAAATTATGCTCAAGAAATTGGCTATATTCATAACAGACGCGCCGCAAGTCTGCGGACATCGCGCTCAGGTATTGTCGGTGTGATGGTAGAGGACATTATAAACCCGTTTTTTGCTGAAATTCTCCGTGCCATTGAGATGGAGCTGGACCGCACAGGCCACACTTTTATTTTGTCCAACCATTATGACAAACCCGAAAAGCAGCGTAATTTTGTTGAGATGCTGTTACAATTGGGGGCGGATGGTGTCATTATATCACCCGCTATCGGCACCCCGGTGGCTGATATCGGCTTTGCCAGAATAAATGAGCTGCCACTGGTTTTTATCGCGCGCCGGATTGAAGAGCAGAATGTACCTGTTTTTCGCGGCGATGATGCCTATGGTATAAGCCTTGCAACAAATCATCTGATTTCGCTTGGACACCGGCGAATCGCCATGGTTGGTGGAACCGATTTCACCTCTACGGGGCGTGACAGGTATCAGGGGTATCTGAGAGCAATGCAACAGGCCGGAATTGAAGTCAAACCGGAATGGCGCCTGCCCGGGCCGCGCACCAAACGGCAGGGTTTTGAGATTACACCGCAGTTTCTGGTCTTGCAAGACAAACCCACTGCGGCTGTCTGCTGGAATGATCTGACGGCGATCGGCTTGATGAACGGTATTGCAAGGGCTGGTTTTATTCCCGGGGAGGATGTTTCAGTAACCGGCTATGATAATCTGGAAGAGGCGGCGATCGCTACGCCAGCGCTCACGACGGTCTGGAATGGTCAACGTGAAGTTGGCCGCCGTGCAGCCCTTGCTTTGCTTGACCTCATTAACGGCATTGAAATAAGCAGCAATCAGGATATGATCAAACCTCAACTGCATATCCGTCAATCAACAGGAAAGCCAAAAGAGCGCTGAACCGGCTCTGTTTACAGAACGGGAATGTTTGTTTACTGGTAAGCAATAAATGGCCAGGCCTGCCAGCCAATACTTCATGAAAAAGGCCGGTGCAAAAAACGCACCGGCCTTTTTCTGCAAACATGTCAGAACTGGATCAGAAGTCCATGCCGCCCATACCGCCACCCGGCATAGCCGGCATCGGTGCGTCTTTCTTGGGCAGTTCAGCAATCATGGCTTCTGTGGTAACCAGAAGACCGGCAATTGAAGCCGCATTCTGCAAGGCTGAACGAACAACCTTGACCGGATCGACAATGCCCAGCACAATCAGGTCGCCATATTCACCTGTTGCGGTGTTATAGCCGTAGCTGTCATTCTCATTTTCAAGAATCTTTCCGACAACAATTGAAGCTTCATCGCCGGCGTTGGAAGCAATCTGACGGGCCGGAGCCTGCAGTGCGCGTCGGACAATGTTGATACCGGCTTCCTGATCCGGGTTGGCGCCATTGGATTTGATACCGGACACAGCACGGAGCAGGGCGGTGCCGCCGCCCGGTACAATGCCTTCTTCAACGGCAGCGCGTGTTGAGTTCAGGGCATCATCGACGCGATCCTTGCGCTCCTTCACTTCAACTTCCGTTGCGCCGCCAACGCGGATGACTGCAACGCCGCCAGCGAGTTTTGCCAGACGTTCCTGAAGTTTTTCGCGGTCGTAATCCGAGGTGGTTTCCTCAATCTGTGCCTTTATCTGGCTGACACGGGCGTTGATTTCCGGTTTGTTGCCGGCTCCATCAACAATCGTCGTATTTTCCTTGCCGATCGAAATTTTCTTGGCACGGCCCAGCATATCAAGTGTCACATTCTCAAGCTTGATGCCGAGATCTTCAGAAATAACCTGCCCGGATGTGAGAACAGCAATATCCTCAAGCATTGCCTTGCGGCGGTCGCCGAAGCCCGGAGCCTTGACAGCAGCAATCTTCAGGCCGCCACGCAGCTTGTTGACGACAAGTGTTGCCAGCGCTTCACCTTCCACATCTTCTGCAATGATAAGAAGCGGCTTGCCCGACTGGACAACAGCTTCAAGAACCGGCAGCAGAGCCTGAAGATTTGACAGCTTCTTTTCATGGATGAGAATGTAAGGATCATCAAGCTCAGCCACCATCTTTTCAGCATTGGTGACAAAATAAGGGGAAAGATATCCGCGATCAAACTGCATACCTTCAACAACTTCAAGCTCGGTTTCAGCAGTCTTGGCTTCTTCAACCGTGATAACACCCTCGTTACCGACTTTCTGCATGGCATCGGCGATCATCTTGCCTATTTCAGTTTCACTATTGGCAGAAATAGTACCGACCTGGGCAACTTCCTCCGAGGTTTTGATCTTTGTCGCCTTTTTCAGCAGTTCTTCAACAACTTCATTAACGGCTATATCAATACCACGCTTGATGTCCATCGGATTCATGCCGGCAGCAACAGCCTTGGCACCTTCCTGAACGATTGCATGGGCGAGAACTGTTGCAGTTGTTGTACCGTCACCGGCAATATCATTGGTTTTGGAAGCAACTTCACGCAACATTTGTGCGCCCATGTTCTCGAACTTGTCTTCAAGCTCGATTTCCTTGGCAACGGAAACACCGTCCTTGGTAATGCGCGGTGCGCCAAAAGACTTGTCAATCACCACATTGCGGCCTTTGGGGCCAAGCGTAACCTTGACAGCATTAGCAAGGATATCAACACCGCGCAACATACGCTCACGGGCGTCACGGCCAAATTTGACTTCTTTAGCAGCCATTTATCTTCTCCTTGGGAATATCCCGGAAACTTGCAAACTCAAATGAACGGGCAGCGGCCTGATCAGCCGAGAATGCCCATAATATCAGACTCTTTCATGATCAGCAGATCCTGTCCGTCAATCTTGACTTCCGTGCCGGACCATTTGCCGAACAGAACGCGGTCTCCTGCCTTGACATCCAAGGCAACGAGCTTGCCGCTGTCATCGCGTGCGCCCGGCCCGATAGCGATAACTTCGCCTTCCTGCGGTTTTTCCTTGGCAGTATCCGGAATAATGATGCCGCCAGCGGTTTTTTCTTCAGATTCAACCCGACGAACGACAACGCGATCGTGAAGTGGGCGGAACGAGGTTTTAGCCATGGTTTGAACCCTTAATTGTTTAATGTCATTGAACTTACCATAAAATGAGGCTGATCCTCATGGATTAGCACTCTGCTATTGTGAGTGCCAACTTGTTCCAGAAGATAAAAACGGTCGTTCTCTTTGTCAAGGACAGCGAGAAAAATAATCAGAAATGACAGGCAGGGGCGGCGGTTATTCTGTGCAGGATGCTTGTGATAGCGCTGTTGTTTGTGCCGCCGGAGCATCTTCAGGAAAAGCGTGAAACGGTTTTCCGTCCGAAAATGCGATAAAACAAAAGATGGCATTTTCAGGGAAAGTGTTAAGACGGTTTTTATCCGCAGAACGGAATGTTTTTGTAATTTCGAATATATAAGAATTATTCTTCCAGGTTCGGATAATGCGCTGCAATAAAATCAATCAACCTCTGGAGAGCAGAAGTTTATATGCCTTTGGGGCAGATAGATTCAGGTTCACAGGTTTCTGACAGTGCCGGTGCTCAGTTAAAATAATGTGGGCGGGACAGTTGTAACGCGATGTGCCGGAGATGAAGGGCCTGGCCAAGCCCATTTGAAGTAAGACCGGGGCAGGAAACTGACCGTACAAATGCCGCAAATATCTGGCATGAAAAGCGGAAAGTATGATGCCTGTCGGCCGGTGAAGAATGATTGGTTTACTGATATGCTTCATATATGAAGGGAGTACATTATGAATGAAATATTTTCCTGTCCTGAATGTTGTTCTTCCTGTAACTATGAAGATAGAGGGGATTGATTTGTCCGGTATGCGGGCAAATGGCATGATGGCATTCATAATGCAGGAGATGATGCAGGACGCCGGGATTGTCTGTGATGCGGACAGAATTGAAAAACGAAACAGCGTAACTGTTATCAGGGGGATATGAGGGGTAATGGCTCATCAGCTGTTGTAAAGGCTGGTGCGAAAGCCGGAAATATCTGCTTTGTTGATAACGGTCATGATATTAATTGCGAGATCACCGGTACTGGCCGGATAAGGCTGAAATCTGGAATTGTGAAAAAGGTACAGAAATAAAATCTTGCTGCATTCAGATAAAATCACCTGAATAAAGAGAAATCATGCATAGGCCGGCTTTACTGCGCCATTGCCTCAACGCCGCGAATTTCTGGTACAAAGTGGCGCAACAGGTTTTCAATGCCGTGTTTCAGCGTTGCTGTTGAAGATGGGCAGCCGGCACATGCACCTCGCATGTTAAGATAAACAATGCCGTGTTCAAAGCCACGAAATGTAATATCTCCGCCATCTTGGGCAACGGCAGGCCGCACCCGTGTTTCAATCAATTCTTTAATGGTGTTGACCAGTTCACTGTCCGCGGGGTTGAAAAATTCTTTTCCTTCTCCGGCGTTGGCCTGTGGTGTCCGAGCCAGTATAACAGGGGCGCCTGATATCATATGTTCCATGATAATGCCAAGAATGGCAGGCTTCAAATGCTCCCATTCTCCTGCATGTTTGCTGACAGTGATAAAATCATACCCAAAAAGGACACCATTGATGCCGGGAATGGCGAACAGCTTGGCTGCCAGGGGTGAATGCTCTGCTGCGCTTTCCCCATTACGGAATTCTGCAATATCATCGGCCAGGACGATACGGCCCGGCAAAAATTTGAGTGTTGCCGGATTAGGGGTTGTTTCCGTCTGGATGAACATGAATGCTTCCTTTTCCTTCAGGGTGCTGCTGGTTGATATAAAATTGCTGCTTCGGAAATGCAAAGTACTTTTGTGCTAAAAACTGCAATAAAACAAAAAGTTATATCGTTTCCCCGCTTTTGTTGAAGCAGAGAAATGATCTGGAAGATTCAGGTGACGGTATCAATATCGACGTCGCTCAGGTTTTCAGGCACAACCGTTACAGGAACAGGAAAGGCAGTATTACGCCCGGCAAGTGCCTGTATCAGAGGGCCAGGCCCCTCCTTGCCGGAGCCTGCTGCCAGAACAAGAACGGCAATTTCGTGGTCCTCTTCAATAAGTCTGGCAATTTCTTCCATAGGCTTGCCTTCACGGACAATCTGTTCAGCTTTAATGCCCAGGTTCTCGTATACTTGAGCGGCAGCCTGTGTCAGCGCTGCCTTTGCCCGTTCTTCTGCTTCGGCGCGCATAATGTCACATACTCCCAGAATGTGCTGAAAATCGGAGCTGTCGATAACGAACAGAAGAACAAGTGTGCCTTTTGTGTTTTTTGCCCGCCGGGATGCGTAGGCAATGGCCCGGCAGCTTTCGGGAGTTTCATCTACAACCACAAGAAACTTGCGGCGATGGCCGGTTTTCTGACTGCGTTTTCGTGATATCATAAAGGCTAATCTGCCACCGTTCAGCCAGGGCTGCAAGTCTTATGCAGATGTTTCTGTCTGAAAACTGTTTACCCCTGAAGAAAGCCGACAATATCACGGACATGTTTCATGGTTTTTTCAGCAATGCCCGATGCCCGTTCTCCTCCCTTCTGCAATACGCTGTCAATATAGGCCGGATCTTGCCTGAGGCGGTGCAATTCAGAACTGACAGGGGCAAGTTTTGCCACAGCAAGATCAGCAAGCGCCGGTTTGAAATCCGAAAATTGCCTGCCGCCAAATTCAGCAAGTACTGTTTTTTTATCTGTATTGGCCAATGCGGCATAAATTCCGACAAGGTTGCTGGCTTCCGGCCGGTTTTCAAGACCTTCCACCGTTTCGGGCAACGGTTCGGGATCAGTTTTTGCCTTGCGGATTTTTTTGGAAATATCATCGGCCGTATCGGCAAGATTTATACGGGAAAGATCAGAAGGGTCGGATTTCGACATTTTTTTCGTGCCATCACGCAATGACATGATGCGCATGGATGTTTCTGTGATAAGCGGTTCCACCATCGGAAAAAATCCTGAAAGCGCGCTGCCGCCGTCCTGCATGTTAACGTCGATGCCAAGCCCGGCAATGCGCTCCGAATAATCATTGTTGAATTTTTGTGCAATATCGCGCGTCAGTTCAAGGTGCTGCTTCTGGTCTTCACCGACAGGAACATGAGTAGCGCGGTAAACAAGCATATCGGCAGCCATCAGGCTGGGATAGGCCAGAAGACCGAGCGAAGCCTTTTCCCGGTCTTTGCCTGCTTTATCCTTGAACTGTGTCATACGGCTCATCCAGCCGAGGCGGGCAATGCAATTAAAAATCCATGCAAGTTCGGCATGCTGGAAAACCCGGGACTGGTTGAAGACAATATGTTTTTCAGCGTTAATCCCCGCAGCAAGAAAAGCAGCCGCCACTTCGCGGGTATGCTGCATCAGCTTTTCCGGTGACGGATTAATGGTCAGGGCATGCATATCCACCACGCAGTAGATGCAATCATAGTCGTTTTGCAGCTCTACCCACCGCTTGATGGCGCCAAGATAGTTTCCCAGTTGCAGGTTTCCTGTCGGTTGCACGCCAGAGAAAACAAGCGGTTTAAAGCTGTTCATGACATATTCGTCCTGTTATTTTTCTTTTCTCTTCCGGCTTCTGTCAGAGTTTGAATTTCTGATCAAGTTATTTCCGGTTATGAAAGCCATTATTCGCGGGTCTTTCCCTTACCGGTAAAGCTTTCCCTTATCGCGGCAAGGTTTTCTCCTCCGATCAGGAATACCATGCCGAAATAGATTATTGAGGCACCGCTCACCAGCGCGGCAATGGTGGATATCCGCATGAAAAGAGGGGCGGCGGCTGAAAGCGGCCAGACAAGGCGGCTGATGGCAAATGAAAGCGCCGCCGCCATAACCGCCGCACTCACCAGAAATACCGGGATGCGCTTTCGGAATGTATGGTCGCTTTTCCAGTGTCTGCGCCGGACAAGCACCAGAAACAGAAGCACTGCATTGGTCCACCCTGCGATGATTTCGGCGATGGCAATGCCTTTGGCCGACAGATAGGGGAAGAGTGTAATCGCCAGCGAAATATTGACGAATACTGAAACAGCGGCAAAAATCATCGGCGTTCTGGTATCTTCTCTGGCAAAAAAACCAGGAATAAAGGCCTTGATGAGTACAAATGCAGGCAGGCCAAGGCCGTAAACTGCAAGAATACCGGATACAATTGCGGTTGAGCGGGCGTCAAACTGTCCATGTTCAAACAGAAGCCGTACAATAGGCTCAGACATAACCAGAAATGCAGCTGCTGCGGGCAGAGACAGCATCAGTGTGAGTTCAACCGAGCGGTTTTGCAGGTTGCCGGCCTCTTTCAGATCGCCGCCCCGCAATGCGCGTGAAAGTTCAGGCAAGAGAACCGTAGCCACGGTAATACCGACAACACCGAGTGGAAGTTGATAAAGCCTGTCGGCATAGACAAGGGAAGAAACAGCTCCTGACTTTGCCGAGGCGATATTGGTATTGATCAGAAGATTGACTTGTGTGATCCCGCCAGTTATCGCTGCCGGCAGGGCCAGAGCAAGCAGGCGGCGCACATTGGCGGTAAGGCGCGGTACTGCCAGGCCGGTTTTTATGCCTGCGTTGCGCACTGCGGCCCAGACAATCAACAACTGGATCACCCCTGCAACCATAACACCCCATGAAAGGCCAAGGCTGATATGCCATGCGTCAAGTTTGGCAAGCCATGCATAGGCAAGAACGCCAATGAGAATAATATTCAGGAAAACCGGCGCAATGGCTGCAGCAAAATAGCGGTGCAGCGCGTTGAGCATACCTCCCATCATGGCTGCGAGCGACATGCAGCCAAGATAGGGAAACATAATGGCTGCCAGCCGGACTGTTGCCTCAAATTTGCCGGCATCCCCGGCAAACCCCGGTGCAATGACCCGGGCAACCAGAAAGGGCATGGAAAGTTCCATGACAATGGTCAGAATCAGCAGAATGGAAAAAAGAACACTGAAAACTTCTTCAGAAAATTGCCGCGCAATGTCAGTGCCTTTTTCAATTTTCCTGGCAAAAAGTGGCACAAAAGCCGAATTGAACGCTCCTTCGGCAAAAAGACGGCGAAACGTGTTGGGAAAGCGGAAGGCGGCATTGAACGCGTCTGCGGCCGGCCCTGTACCCAGTGCCGTTGCCATCAGCATTTCACGGATAAAGCCGAATATACGGCTCATCATTGTACTTGAGGCCACAGTTGCAAATTTTTTTAACAGGCTCATCATTTCAGACCGGTTTATGAATCACACTGGAATATTTTCCGTTTTGATGCTTCCTCAAAACGGGCAGAATAATGCGGCGAAACAAAGATTCAGACCATTTTCGATTTATTCATGTAAATTAAAAATGGTCTGAAATAACAATACACACCGGACAGATAGAGCATTTTGCAGCCGAATGGAACATTCGATGTCCGGGATAAAAAAGCTGCACATCTTTTAATCCTGGCCGGTTTTGCAAACAGTATCTATCCGCTGCGTTATCTGGATAAACTGTCAAACAGTGCCAGAAGTTTGCGCCGGATATTACGCTGCCGTTGCAGGCTGGTGATCTTTTTGCCGCCAAGATCGGTTACATGAAAACTGTCAATCACCTTTTCGCCAAAAGTATTAATGTGTGCGGATGCAATGTTGAGCGAAAGGCTGGAAAGCACCGCTGTCAATTCAGACAGAAGTCCGGGCCGGTCAAGCCCCTTTACTTCGATGACGCTGAATGTGTCGGAAAAATTGTTTTTGATTTCAACGCGTGGTGTATGTTCAAAAGCTTCTGCTGCGCGTTTTTGCCTGGTACAGCTTGTACGGATGATCTCTGGTAAGCGGACTTCTCCGTCCAGCATATTTTCAATCATCCTGCTCACCCGGGTGGCCCGGCGTCTTTCATCCTCATCATGGGGAAATTCCCGGTTGATCAGGATGGTATCAAGTGCACGCCCATCGGTAGTCGTGAATATCTGGGCATCAACGATATTTGCATTGGCTGCTGCACATGCTCCGGTGATGATGGATAGCAGTTTTGGATGATCGGGTGCAAAAACGGTGATTTCCGTTACAGCCTCGAATTCCAGTGGCCGGATCATAATTGCCAGTGTTTTTTTCTCACGGTCAGCCTCGGCAATGAAATGTGCATGCCGCAACCGGTCTTCAGCAGAAACGGTCAGCCAGTAATTGGGATAGTACAGTTCAAGGTAGTTTTTGCGTAAATTCTCATCCCGGCCGCCTAGTGCCGCGACAAGTTGCAGCCTTGCGGTTTCAATACGCGCAGGGTTCGGTATCTGTGAAAAACCGCCAGTCAGTACAAGTTTGGTTTCGTAATAAAGGTTTTGCAGCAATTGCCCTTTCCAACCGTTTCATACACCGGGGCCAACTCCCTTGATATCACAGATCACCAGGATCAGCAGCAGTTTAAGGCGCTCTGTTGTCTGTGCGACATCGGCAAAATCGATAATCGTCCTGTGGTCATTCAAATCGCGTGACTGGGCCACCATGCTCATGGTCAGATGCTGGCGGACAAGCCAGGCAGTTGTGGCGGTTTCTGCCGGCGTCAGCCCAAGGTGCGGGCCAAGCCTGCGGGCGATCTTTTCACCGGCAACCGAATGATCTTCGGGTCTGCCCTTGGCGATATCGTGCAGAAAGGTTGCAACATAAAGAACGCGCCGTCTGGCTTTCAGTACCGGAATAAGGGAGTGCGCCAGCGGATGCTGTTTGTCTGTTTCCCTTTTTTCGATTTTGGAAAGATGGTCGATACAGTGCAGAAGATGTTCGTCCACCTTATAACGATGATACATGTTGAACTGCATCATCGCGACAATCTTGCCAAAATCGGGGATGAATTTTCCCGGAACGCCTGATTCATTCATGCGCCGCAGCATCAGAGCCGGATTGCGCGGTGATGTCAGAATATCCAGAAACAGCGCATTGGCTGTTTTGTTTTCACGCACTTTTGCGTTGATCAGCTTGAGTGAGCGGGCCATCTGCTGCATGGCATAGGGATGGAACTCAAGCCCGTAATTGTCGGCAAGATGAAAAATACGGATCAGGTTGACCGGATCCCGTTCAAAAACCTGTTTTCCGGTGATATTGATACGGTGATTGTCAACAATAAAGCTCCTGGCACCGCGGATATTGCGTTTGCGGCGTGAAAATGTCAGGAATATCCGATTCAGTCCCGGGACGGCCTTGGCGTGTTTTTCCTCCAGGGCTGATGAAATGATGCGTGTCAGATCACCCACCTGCCTGGCAACCGGAAAGTAATGTTTCATGAACCGCTCGACATCTTGCATGCCAGGGTGAGCTGTATAGCCGGGGCGGTGGGCGATTTCACGCTGGACATCAAATAAAAGCCACTCCTGTGCCTTGCCGGACAGAAAGTGCATGTGGGCGCGTACCGACCAGAGAAAATCATCTGCTTTCTGAAAAATGCGCGCTTCCTGGCGTGCAAGAACCCTGATTTTCACCAGATTTTCAAGGGACGTGATGCGATAATAATATTTCGTGATCCAGAGCAGTGTCTGCAAATCCCGCTGGCCGCCCTTGCTTTCTTTAATGTTGGGTTCAACAAGATAACGCGTCTCGCCGGTTTTTTATGCCGTTTATCCCGCTCAATCAGTTTGGCCCGGATAAAATCGGCCGCGGTTCCTTTGATAACGTCCGTTTCAAAACGTTGAGTCAATTCATCAAATAACAGGCGGTTGCCTGTGAGAAAGCGTGTTTCCGGCAGGGTTGTACGCACGGTCATATTTTCGCGAGCAATGTGAATAGCCTCATCAATGTTACGGGTGGCGTAGCCTGCTTTAAGGCCTGTATCCCAAAGCATGTACAGAATATATTCAATAACCTGCTCACTCCGGGGTGTTTGTTTCCGGGGCAACAGAAACATAAGGTCAAGATCCGAGCCCGGGGCCAGTGTGCCGCGTCCATAACCGCCTGCCGCGACAAGTGCGATGCATTCTCCGCCCGGGGGGCTTGTGCAGCGGATAAATCTGCCTGGTTGTGAAGTCATAGAGTGTTTCAATAATTGTATCGGTCAAATGGCAAAGCCGGCGGGCGCAAAGCACACCTTCACCATCCTCCAGCAGCATCTGCTCGCAGGCTTTGCGGCCGGATTGCAGTGCATTCTTGAAAGTGGCGGTAATATCACCGTGTATTTTCTGTCCTGCCTGATCTGTGCCGTTCTTGGAAGCAGGCTGCTCAAGTGCCTGGAGCAGTGCAGCACTGTCGATAATTTCGCTCATTCTTGAAATGGTACTTGCCGGCAAGCGCTTGCTGTTTCCTGCTTTTCTGAAATTGCCCGGAAAACTTCGCAAATGATTTATCAGTGTACGAAATAACATAAAGCGGATGACAGGGATATGATCTTGTTATAGGTCTTTGTTCATATGGGGTGATATATCATTTGCGGGGTCGGGTTTGTGCAGTTTCGACGGTGCGGTTGTATTTCCGTATCATACACCGGATGTTGTTCAGGAAATGGTGCGATATGAGACAGTTTGATCACCTGGGCGAGCTTTATGACCGGTATGATATCTTTTTTTGCGATGTGTGGGGTGTCCTGCACAATGGAATTGCTGTTTATCCGTCAGCCCTTGCTGCCTTGAAACAGGCTCGCAAGGCAGGCAAGGGCGTTTTCCTTGTTACCAATTCACCAAGGCAGCGGGCAGAGGTTGCCGCCCAGCTCAAGGCGCTTGGCCTTGCTCCGTCCTGTTATGACGGGATTGTAACATCAGGTGATGTTACGCGTGACCTGATAAAAAAATCTCCGCGACGTATTTTTCATATCGGGCCGGATCGGGATTGTAGTCTTTATGATGGTCTTGATGTTGAACTGGTTGAAGAGTTTGAAGCTGCGGCAGTTGTCTGCACCGGATTGTTTGATGATGAAAATGGGACGCCAGATGATTATCAGCCTCTGTTGCAGCGCCTTTGCGCGCGCAATCTGCCTTTTATCTGCGCCAATCCGGATATTGTTGTCCGGCAGGGTGATCAGACCTTCTGGTGTGCCGGCGCTCTTGCACGTATCTATACGCAGCTTGGCGGCCGTACCCTGGTTTCCGGCAAGCCGCATCGGCCAATTTATGACGCTGTCTGCGGAATGGCTGAAGAGGTAACAGGCAGGCCGCTTGACAAATCACGTGTTCTTGCCATCGGTGATGGCATATTGACAGATGTGAAGGGAGCTGACCTCAATGGTATTGATGTCCTTTTTATTGGTAATGGTATTCATGTTGAAGAATATGCGGCTGGCGGAAGGGTCAAACAGAAAAAGCTTGATGCTTTTTTTGAAAGTTTTGGTATGAAGCCGGCAGCTTTTATGATGGAACTTGGCTGAAACAGATGAAGATGCCTTTTCTGCGCCTTGCTGATTTTGCCCTTTTGCCGGTGCGGCTTAAAGGTTCTGTTGTTGCAATTGGCAATTTTGACGGTGTTCACCGGGGACATCAGGCTGTGCTGCAATGTGCGCTGGATCGGGCTGAAAAATCTGATAAACCGGCGGTTGTTCTTACTTTCGAACCGCATCCGCGCACTTTATTCAGACCGGATGATCCGGTGGATCGCTTGACGCCTGCCGCGGAAAAAGCGGAAATTTTCCGCCTGATGGGATTTAATGCAGTGGTTGAACAGGCGTTTACCCGTAAATTTGCGGCGTGTGCGGCGGAAACTTTTGTTGAGAATGTTCTGTGCGGCGTACTGCATGTGAACAGCATTGTGGCAGGTGATAATTTTTACTTTGGTTATAAACGGCGTGGAAATCCTGTTTTTCTTCAACAGGCAGGCAAGAGGCTTGGTTTTCATGTCAATATTGTTGATGCGTTGCGCGATGAAGGCGGAGAGGTTGTATCATCCAGCCGTATTCGTGCCTTGCTGGGGAAGGGAGCTGTTGAAGAAGTGGCAGGGCTGCTCGGCTATCATTATACGGTTTCGGCAGAGGTTATCCATGGTGCTGCGCTGGGGCGCAGCCTTGGTTTTCCTACGGCCAATATGGCGCTTCCTTCACAGACAAATCTGGCGCTGGGCATTTATGCTGTGCGATTTCGTTGTGCCAGCGGGAAAATATATGATGGTGTGGCAAATTTTGGCCGCCGTCCAACGGTAAATGAGGTTGCCGAGCCGCTGCTTGAAACTTATGTATTTGATTTTTCTGGTAATCTTTATGGTGAGACCTGTTCTGTTTCTTTTTTCTCATTTATCAGGGAAGAAAAAAAGTTTTATGGCCTTGATTCGCTGGTTGCGCAGATGCGCCAGGATGAAGCAGAAGCCCGTGCTGTTCTTGCAGAGGTCAGGCCGCTTTCTCCGCTTGACCGCCATTTTACCTTTGAAAACCGCTTTTGAGTGAAATAAGGCGTTTAATACTTCTTTGAAAAATACTGATGTTCAGTGAAGCATATACTCAGAAATATTGTTTATGCTGAGAATGCTCAAGCCTCAATATGGCGCAATCACCTGTGGTGAAAACAGATAAAAACTGCCCTGTAAAATAAACATATAATTGTTTCTGGTTGCCGCTTTGTTTGACATGATTTCTTTCGGTTCCATATACTACACCTACAGGTTGTTTCTTTGGGAAACAGGGAGTGGGCTATGGCAGGCGCCAAGATTTATGACGCTATTATAATAGCTGATGAAATCCTTAAAATTGCAAAAGAGGCAGGCAAAAGATTAACACCGCTGCAATTGATGAAGCTGACCTATATTGCACAGGGGTGGAGTCTTGGACTGGGGCGCGGGCATTTGTTCCGTAATAAAATTGAGGCCTGGAAATATGGCCCGGTTATTCCTGATCTTTATCAGGCAACAAAGATATATGGGTGTAAGGAGATACCGTTAAATCTTATTAACGAAAATGTATCCAGTGTTGATGACGCTACGGATAAATTTCTGCGCAATGTTTATGGTCAGTATAGCAGATATACAGGGGTGCAGTTATCCAGTTTCACGCATGTGGCCGGAACTCCCTGGTATCAGGTTTACCGTAATGGAGTGCCAAATATAGAAATCTCCGATGATTTGATCAAACGGCATTATCAGGAGCTTAATAATGAAAGACGAAGTGCCGCCGAGGACTGATTCATATGGAGAAACGCCTTCCTGGGTGGATTCTTTAGCCGAAAAGGAGGAAAAAAACTGGCCTTATGAAGAAAAACTTAAAGCTGTACAATTTGAAAATGATATTCGCTGGTACCAGTGGTATGGGTGGATAGTGGTTGTACTTATGATTGTATTTGTCGTTTTGTTTTTATCTTCGCTTATAATTCTCGTTATACACTATATAACACCTGTGGATTTTCTGAGTGAAGAAAAGCTTGGAAAGATCCAGTCAATAATATTCAGCGGTACTATTGGCGCAATAGTAACCGGTATTCTGCAAAAGCAGATTGATAAAACCAGGTAGCTGAAATTTTACAGAAATATGGAAAAACAGTGCTTTGTGTAACGTATTTTAACAGCTGACAGGTCGTATTGTGCGGTTAATGGTTTCTTTCATATACGAAGAGATATCAGGGATATTATCCGTGAACTGAAAGTGGTGTTTATACAGCTCTTGATTGTGTAACAGTTCAGAATCTCAATTAACCGGTTTACATAAACATCTGATAAAAAAAGATTTATAAATATGCATTTTAAGCCTTTCATACTGGATTTTCTAGCTGGATTGGCACTGGTAAGCAGCATGCAGGCTGAGAAAGAACCTTTACCAATCCTCCTGCTTATGGCCGGTTATCGCCCGTTCTGTTAACTGCCGGGTCTGCGCCGGTTCCCGGAGCTATTGCCATTCGTTATGCTGCTATCAGCACTTGTAATGCGTCCATTATGGGGCATGAAACCCGTTTGCAGATAATCTGTGCGTTACTGCAATCGGTTATTGCTTTTTTAAAGCTTCAGCAACACAGGTGATCTGATCATTCAGAATGGCTGTTGCCGCGATAATTGCAATCATTGTTATAACGATGATCAATACATATTCAAGAATGCCGGCCAGAATATGTTGCTCATTTCGTCTGAATGAAAAATCCAGCATTTTGGAATGCGGTTTCATGGAGGGGCTTTCTCTGGTTTTTGACGGTTTTAATTCCAAAATGTTTCTGCCCGTTTAAAATTTCTGGTAAACAGTTCGTGAAGATCGAATGTTTCAGTTTTTTGAACAGTCCGTTCAGCTATTGACGGTTTTGCAAAATAATCTTCAGGCCCTATATTACTCGGGGTTATTATTATCGACTGGGTGAAAAATGAGCAAACAATACAAAACAGCTGTTCTTGTAGGCAGCCTCCGCAAGGCTTCTTATAGCCGTAAACTGGCGAAAGCCCTTGCTGCTGTTGCGCCGGATGATCTTACATTTGATTTTGTCGAAATCGGCGATTTGCCTCTGTATAACGAAGATCTGGAAACGGATAATCCGCCTGCTGCCTGGACGCGTTTCCGAAAGGAAATTGCTTCGGCAGATGCCGTTCTGTTTGTGAGTCCAGAGTATAACCGTTCAGTTCCGGCAGCCCTGAAAAATGCTATTGATGTCGGCTCTCGTCCTTATGGCAAGAACATGTGGAGCGGCAAGCCGGGTGCTGTCATATCAATCTCGCAGGGGGAGATTGGTGGTTTTGGCGCCAATCACCATTTGCGGCAGTCACTGGTGTTCAATAATGTGCCGACGATGCAGCAGCCGGAAGCGTATATTGGCCGGGTTCAGAACCTTGTAACCGAGGATGGCAAAGCTGCCGATGAAAATACGCAAAAGTTCTTTATCAGTATCATGATTGCATTTGATAAATGGGTGAAAAATATTATCGGGTAATGGCAATGCCCATGAGTGAAATCAGTTAGAAGCAGGATATCACGAAATCTGACAATAACTCAAGATTGGTGTTTTTAAGACAAATTGATGGCTTGTCCGGGCGGGCAGTCTTTGCAGCGTGGCAGCTGATGCTTAGATATGGAAGGAGAATAAACAGGAACTGGAAATACGAGGATAGAAGTAATGAATACTACGGTAGTGTGGAGTGCATCAGAATTATCTGCTATTGGAGCGGGGGTGCTGGTGTTTTTTTTCTGCCTGGGTTTTTCAGTATGGAAAGCCCTTTCCGCTTCTCAGTCGGGTCTTTACTGGCATATCTCTCTTTGCATGATTTGGCTTGGGGTTGTCATCGCAGCAATAGCCGGAAGCAGGGCTGAAGTCTGGACAACCGCAGTCAATATCGGATATGCGATACTTTCTCTGGGGATTTTGTTGACTCTCGGCGGGATGGTTTATCTGGCTTTACATCACCTTTCTATCTATCGTGACCGTAACCATCATCGTACAGGATAATTTTCAGGGCATTTTACAGCTGGAGCACATTGGGCGTCAGAAGGAATGATACGCCCGAAGGTTACTTATATCAGAGTTGAAATCGCAACCGGGATGAAAAATTGCCGGTCTTTATTTCCGGCAATTTTTTTGTTTTGAATTACAGGAATTGCCGTTTGTTTTTCTTTCATATATTTTTTACCGGACTGTAGGTTACACCTGCATATTTTGTTTGGCCGTAAGACAAGTAACGAGTGTCTGGCTTTGTCCGGGACACAATCATTTCATGAAGGTTGTTTTTTCTGACGCTGGGGAATACAGAAATATAAGGCATTTACGCCAAATGCAGCCTGTGTTTGACTGTATCAACGTGAAATCTGGCGGTGTTTTCGGCTTCTTCATGAGGCTGGTTGATATAATCTTGTGGATTTTTGTTTCAGCGAGGCCTAAAAGACCGGCAACTGAAAGGTGGCTGTTTGCGTAAAAGCCATTATCATTTACAGGCATTCATGATAAATGCCTCTTTTCATAAAAAACAGTCTGGATATATGTGAACCTGGATAAAACTGCCACAGCCATGCTATGGGCGCGATTTTGATTTTATGTTGTGCAAATCCTGTGAAAATATGGAAGGAAAGACATATAGATATTTTCGATGAATGGGGCAGATGAAAAATATGTCTGTGTTCAGGACAATTTGTATTTTTTATTTTTGATATATATAAGCAGATTGATTGCACTGTAGATTATATTTTTATAGTTTTGAACTTTCCTGTTATACAGCAAGATATTTTATGACATGAAAATTATCATAAAGAGGAGAGAATGTTGAATAATTGAATATATGCCATCCCTGCACTGGAAAAAGGCGCTCAGGCATGTGGGATTTAGCAATATAGGGGCCGGGAAAAATATATGAACAAGCCAGAAAAAACAATGGAAATGCCCGGTGCTGTTATCAACAAAGTGGCAGATCGCCAAGATCTGACTGGAATCACTGCATTATTTCCATGTCAACGCGGGGGAAGTGTGCCGGAGGAGGCTGTTATTGCCAGAGAAGTTCCTGTCGCTATTTCCTTTGATGGTACAACCCATGCTGTCATGATGGCAACTCCTGGTGATCTGGAGGATTTTGCCATTGGTTTCAGTCTGACTGAAGGTCTGATACATGATGTGTCGGAAATTGAAAATCTGGAGATTGTTTCTGTTCCGCACGGGATTGATATTCAGCTTGCTCTGGTGCCGGCACAGCGCGATGCTTTCCGCATAAGACGGCGTTATATGGCCGGGCCGGTTGGTTGTGGGCTGTGCGGTATTGAATCAATTAAGGCGGCCCTGCTGCCTCCTCCCCGTTTTGAAGGTGATTTTTATCTCAAGGCAGAAGAAATCAGCAACTGTATTGCCGAGCTTTCCAGACATCAGCCCCTGAATGATGTAACCCGTTGTGCCCATGCTACCGGCTTTTATATACCGGGCAAAGGTCTTGTTGCTGTACGTGAGGATATTGGCCGTCATAATGCGCTGGATAAACTTATCGGGGCTTTGCTGCGCTGCAAACAAAATTTCAGGAAAGGCATTATTGCTGTTACAAGTCGGCTGTCGGTTGAGTTGGTGCAGAAAGCTGCAATAGCCGGAGTACCGCTCCTTGCTGCCGTTTCTGCGCCGACAGCCAAAGCTGTGCAGATTGCCCGGGAGGCCAATATCACACTTGTTGCCCGCGTTAGGGGAGATGTGTTTGATATTTTCACCTGTCCCGAAAGGATGAGATAACCCCCCGGATTGTACAGTCAGAGAACTGTTATGATAATACGCACCCGTTTCCTGATGTAAAAATAAATCAGAGGTTTAAACACCACGCATCGAACCTGCCAGATGGCAAGTTATCAAAATGCCATTATGAAGAAAACAAAAGTCCACCGGAAAAGCACGCATACCCACCTTCAACCTGAATACTGGCCAGGTAACGTATGGCACTGCACTATGAAAAAACAATCTGCTTACTGAATAACGCCCATACTCAGAATCGCAACCGTGACAACTGCGTTCAGCGACAAAATCATAAAACAATAAGTTACTGCTGTCTTCACAATGTCACTCATTTTATCACCTGTATCCTGTAAATATTTTGCTATCACGAAATCTTACAACGCGAAATATAACAGATTATTACAATACGTGCAATCAAAAAGTTTTTTTCATCTGCGCGAGAAAATTTCATGTTTTTTATGACTTGTCAGGAAATATAATGCTTATACTGGCATTGCCGTTCCATCGGTTATGGCACACCAATCAATAATGTTAACAATATATGTGGTTGGACTGGCTGTGATTACGGTAATGCCACTTTGACAGCCGCTATGTGGACGCCGTCATGAAACATCACAGGTCTTCCGTGAACATAGGCTGTGACAGAATACAGCTTGGATTCACGGCAGTTATCTTCCAGAGAAGGCAGGATACAATAAATATCCCGTTCTATATAACCTGCCGGGGTTGAACACCACGTCTCAACCAGCTCATATTTAAGCGGTACCCATATCATTGTTCTGCGGGTTTCCGGGTTATGGAAAGGGTCAGTATAACGATCAGCTGTATCATATTCCTGATCAGGAGCAGATCGGTAGGCAAAGCCTGGCTGCCCCACATGGAGAAGTTCGCCACTTATAGCCTCAACAACAATGGAAGCCCCTGTTTCCGGATGCATATGACGATGACATTCTCCATAATTGGCAACCGCTACAGGATATGCAGGTGCTGCTTTTGCTGTAGCGACCATTTCCTCTGTCCATCCCCTGAGAGACAGGGTTCGCTCTATCAGATCCTGGCGCTGTTTTTGTTTTTCCGGGCCAGAAGTATTACGCATGTTCCGATTGGTTAAGGGGGGGCTTTTCTGCGTCACTCCGGCGAAAGTTGATTGACTGGCAGGAGCAGGTACTTTTACTGGGCCAGTTAATGAAGCGGTGCTGGCCATGCTATTGGCCGTAGGTATGATTGTATGGCTGCCGCGTTCATTCAGCATGGATAAAAGATAAGCCGGAAAATTTTGCAGAATATCTTTGGGCAGGTCAATTTCCGGCAATTCAGGCCGTGCGGCAATCAGGAGAGATATGCCATGAAGCTGCCTGCCGCCAGCATTTACAAGCTCGGAAAGCCGGTTTTGTGGCAGTAATGACGGGTTAAGCAATCGCGCGCAAAAATCCTCATTCTTTGCTGGAGAAGCAAGATATTGCAGTTGATTACAGATTTTAACCGTATCACTTAAAACAGCATCCTGACACCAGGTATATGCCGCTGCCGCTGCCGGCGCCCACCCAAGAGCGCTGTTGAAAGCCAGCCATCTTTGTGCCGGAAAGGACGACAAACGTTTGCACACGGGTAAAACAGACTGAAGCCGGTCTTCATCCTTGATACTGCTATTGTGATCCTTTTTCCATAGCCGGTGCACTGCCTGGCACTCCAGCCAGATATCAAAAGGTGAAAACCCGTCTTTAAGTTCAATGACTGGCTCAATAGGATATTGAGAAAACATCCGCATCGTTGCAAACCTGTTCGTTAACCGTCAATTATTAACCTTCGCCACCGTCATCCATTAATACATCACACGAGCCGGTTATAGCGATGCCGCCACATGCGGTCGGATCGCCAATGCGCGCGGCAGGTCTTCCATTTATAAAGACAGATGGTGATCCCCCGCACTGTATAACCTTGTGGACAGGAAGCACAGGAATCAGACAGCACCCACAGCCGTGGCAGGCATACAGATCTCCCACACGTACGGCTGGCAGTCCGTTAATTAAAACATCCTGACTCCCGGTTATGGCATTGGTTGGAGGATAATGACAGGCATGGCCTGATTGAATATCACCTAAACGTACAGCCTCCGGCATAATCAAATCTCCTTGTTTAAAAAATGCATTTTTCTGTATATGCAAAACCGGTCAAATAAAACTGCCCGGATAACAGTCAGGTAATGAAACCCCGCTCATCCCGGTTATTATCCAGGGCATCCTTGTATTCTGTATCAGTTCAGAAGAATTGTCGTACCTTTTATTTTCACTGTTCCGTCTGAACGCAATATCAATGCGGAAGCGCCGCATATGACCTCGAAACTTTCTCCGACAATGAATGATTTTATTGTCCCCACGGTTTCTATGGAATCTGCCCCGACACTTGTTGTGTGAGATCCGCCGACAGCAGTGGCTTTTGCTCCTCCAACTTCTTCCAGCGAAAAAAGACCAACGGCTTCATTTTTCGCACCTCCGACTGTAACGGTTTTTAAACCTCCGACTATTTCATTGGAGTTCAAACCGACCGCCTCATTCTTCATGCCGCCGACAACCTCATTCTTCATGCCGCCGACTATTTCATTGGAATTCAAACCGATAATATCGCTCGAACTTATACCAACAATTTCAGCTTTGTTATTTGTAACGATGACTGACATGTTACCGCCGGGAGAATCAACCCGGGTTTCATTACAGCCGCTGTCGCCGCAGGGGTCATCCTGATCCCACGCGTCAGCAGGCGGGCACAGGTCGCCATTCAGATTCGGCACCGCACCGTTCAAATTCGGTACATTGACATTAAGACCGGGGATCTCTTTAGAAAAAGGTGGCCATTTGCTTCTGGTTAATTCTCTCGTCGAGTTCGGCCCAACCCATAATGACATGTTACCCCCGATAACCTCCCTGTGGTGGTTGCCGGTATCTATTCTGTTATCATGCCCGACACTGATAGCCTGATTGTTGTCCACGCGCATTGCATGGTTATGCTCAGCATGGACTTCCAGATCTCTCTGGGCGTGGATATAAATATTTTCCTGACGGGCTTTGTCCTCAAAGGAGATTTCATTGAAGCCACTCCCCTTATGCGTATTGGATCTGATAACCATTTTGGTTTTCGCAGCGGGCAATATATAGGGAGAATGGTTGATTTCATGGTAGGTTCTGCCAATGATGATCGGCTGATCGGGATCACCTTCCAGAAAATCAACAATAACTTCATGACCAATACGCGGTATGGCAATGTGGCCCCACTGTCCGCCTGCCCAGTTGGAAGCAACCCTGATCCAGCATGAAGAGTCCTCATCTTTGGGATCTTTATACCGATCCCACGGGAAATGTACTTTGATACGACCATATTTGTCGGTATGGATCTCTTCGCCGGGCGGGCCGACAACGATAGCCATTTGTGGCCCATCGACCAATGGCTTGACCATTTGCGGCGGGCGGTAGGGCAGGTTTGCCGGCTGAGCAGAAAATGCATTGGCGTAGATGGTTGCCTGTGCTGCATTTTTGTCTTCAGCAGACTGTATTACAAGATTCATGCGGCGTGAAACCATCTGTGACAGCATGTTAGGGTTCTGTGAGCCTGAAATGCCGAAAGAAAGTCCCGCAAAGGTAGTGCCGGCCAGCCCTGGCGCAACAATTCCTGTATCCGTTTTTGCTGTTCCCTGTGCATCTTCACCCCATGCCTGTGGCTGCATACCTTCATGGCGTACAGTCAGCACGCGCCATTTCTGATTGAGTTTCTGTCCGGGATGTTCTGTCAGCGTGAAACCATGACCGCTGATCAGGTGCGGCGCATTGGTCACTCCATAAGCAAGATTTGAATCAACACGCGTTGCTTCAAGCTTGTGGCGAGTGAAAGGTTTTCCTGCCGCATCTTCCTTGTAACGCCCCGGATAGTCATAAAGCTCATATTCCTGCTTTTCACCGCCGGGACTGGAAGTCTTTTCCTTGTGCTGCTGGTTATAATCCGGTTTTTTGAAAGTATAATCACGTTGGACAACTGTGGTTGACCGTAATTTTTCACGGTAGGACAGAGAAGAGCAGTAAACACCCTTGACCACACCGGAGGCCATGGCATTGTATTCAAGTTCCACCAGTCCGGGGCATTCCTGAAGAACTATCGGCTGATCAGAAAGAATAAGCTTCAGCAAGCCTTGCTTGTCATGTTCAAAATAATAAAAAATACCTTCTTCAGCCAGGATACGTTCAACAAAGGCCAGATGGCTTTCCCTGTATTGCACACAATATTCACGCGTCAGATGCCGGGAAAAGATATTCCAGACCACATTTTCAATATTATGTTCAAAAAATATTTCTTTCACAATGTCCGGTACACTTTTCTGCTGGAAAATCCGGCAATCTGAACCATGATCAAGGCGATAAAGCGAGGGCATCAGTACCAGGCGGTAAACAGTCCGGTGATGTCCGCGGTCACCCCGTTCAGCCTCTACTACAATGCCTGAAAAATGGCGCAGTGTTTCAAGATATTTATGATGGACGGTAAGTGTGCCGGCTGTATCCATCAGCGATTGCAAATCAATGTTATCATTTTCGCTTGCCAGCATAATTTCAATTCTGGTCATGCCGAACATTGCTTCATCAACCGCAAATGCGGTGACAGCAAATTCATTTTCCGGAATATCCTTCATCCAGTAGCTGAACGCAATATCCTGATTCTGTTTCAACGCCGGCATTTGCAGCATCACATTTGCAGCATCGTCATTTGCTTTGTACGCCATAATATTCTCCCCTGTAGAATCACCGAAAAGTACCTTTCCTGCCGTGCTGGCGGAGGAGGTATCTTCGGTTCCATATTTATATCTGAAAGGTCAATTCCTTTTGCTATAGCAGGTATTTGCAGCGTAATGGGCACCGTCAGGCCCCAACGCATGGAATTGAGGTTCAAGCCCCTTTGCTTTACGGACAGTCTTGCAGCACGGGCTGCTCATTATAAAATCGCCATATCCCCGTACACTGTCATAACGCCGGAAGCCATCCTGCGTTTTAATAAACTTTCCGTTTGTAATCTCATGTGTCGTAAAAATCTGTCCTGCTCCCTTATCGTGACTCTTTATGCCAAAACAACTGTTGCCGGACGCCCCGGCTCGCCAGGCAGGTTAACTGTCTTTTCATCAACAACAGGGGCTGCTTCATATTCCATATACTGTTTATCTGCAAGATCACTACATACAAGCGCCTTCTTTTGAAGATCAGCAACGTGTTTTTTTCGTGCGGAAAAATCATCAGCATTCACAGATGTCAATAAAATACATGAGAAAAGCATAACATATGATGTTTTCACCTGTCTGTCTCCTTTAAAAACCTTGAGAGATGTTCTTTCGGTTTTAATGCCGGACACTTTGAATCAGCAGATGTAAAATTTGCTGACAAATGCCAGTGTGTGCATAACGGCGAACAGCTAGGTTGTCTTTACCGTAAGGCTACACTTGATTTATTATTAATTCAAAAACTCCGGGATTTACTCTATCCATTTGTTTTTTGATAATTTACATAAAATATATCTCTGCATCTCTGTTGAAAGAAGATAAAAAACTGCAAAATAAAGGCAGAAAAAACCACCAGGGCAGTTCCTGTTTGCATTGCATAACAAGAAACTGCCCTGGCTTCAGGTTCCCCGCCTATGCTTTGGGAGAACGCCAGTCATCTGCACCTGATGTGCCGGCAACGACATGCTCCCACTCTATTTTACGATAGGAAAGCGAAACATTAACAAGCTGGGTAAAATCTGAATTCTTTGAATCCTGACAGTGCGGCATGTTACAATCGATATCAACAACCAGAGCATCCGTCAGCTTCGTTGTGAAAAAGTGCTCCTGTTTACCGGCAGTGTTGGTGCGATACCAGTGGATTTCACAGGTGGTCAGCATTTCCCCTGATGTCAGCGCATTGTAAAGCAAGGGTGTTGCCTTGCTTAAAGGAGCTGTGAATTTAAAAGGCTTGTGAACACGCTGCCCTGAAGGCTGGCCTGATTGCGGGTCACGCGGAACAGTGACGATATGATCAATTGCCTGTACAAGGATTTCATCTTCGTGACCTTCTTGCCAGATGTTGCCGATGGAATCTTCCGTAGCAGCACCTTGAGTAATCGGACCCTGGGTTGCACCTTCAATTTTGATATAAGCTGGTGTTGGCATGGATTTCTATCCTTCTGTTGTTACGAACTTGAGATCAATCGGCCTTGGCCGATTACTTGTGCAATGACGAACAACAGCAGGAACAAGGTTCCGGATAACCGTATAAAAGGAATAGCCCCCGCTATTGCTCGCTTACGTAAATAATAGAAGCAAGTACTGTGCCAGATGTAAAAAACAGGCGAATAAAAAATAAAAAAAATATAACTTATTGAAATGTAATAAAAATATTTTTTCTGATTTTGGCTGCGGTTTGAAATGCTACCTTGCGAAGTTTGGCATTTTTGACAAAGAAAGCCTGTAAAGACCGGACAAAAATAAGATAAAGAGTCTGTAATATACTGTTATTGCTTATCAATTTCTTTTTTGCCAGATCTGGCAGAGATTTTGCCATTTATAGCAAAAACCGGAGATTATTAAAAATAGAGAAAATCCAGTGCCTGTTTCCGGATCATTTCCGGTTTATTCAGCTGAACTGAAAATGATCCGGAGCAATCTTTGCAGCTCTGCCGAAGAGGTGACCATATCATTTATGCAGCGGCCGTATCATTTATGCAAAGGGGACGGCTGTCGTATTTGGCGGCAGTTTTGCCTCATTTTCCGGTTCAACATGAATAAGTATCCGTGCATTTTCAATTTCATTGTGCAGGACATCTTCAATACGGTCACAAATGATATGGGCATGGCCTACTGTCATTGTTGAAGGAACGACCAGATGGAATTCAATAAAAGTGATACGGCCGGCAATACGTGTACGCAGATCATGGGCTTCTATCGCACCTTCAGCGTGAGCAGAGACGATATTACGTATACGTATGGCTTCTTCGGCCTCTACTCCGACATCCATTAATCCCTGTATGGAGGTATTGATAACCTTCCAGCCTTGCCACAGGATATGGAGCGCAATAATGATGGCTAGCATTGGATCCAGAGCAGCCCATCCCGTCAGTATTGCTGCAACAAGGCCGATAAGGACACCGGCAGAGGTTGTAACATCTGTCATGAGATGCCGCCCATCGGCATCAAGCGCCGGTGAACGGTATTTTTTTCCGTTACGAATCAGTAGAATTGCCCATGCGGCATTGATAGTCGCGGCTGCCAGGTTGATTGCCAGCCCGAATATGGGCTGATCCAGCATCCGGGGATGGTTTAGGGCACCCCATGCCTGATGGATGATGAGTGCAGATGCAAGAATGATGAGAGTCCCTTCAAAAACGGCTGAAAAATATTCTGCTTTATGATGGCCAAAGGGATGTTTTTTGTCTGCGGGTTTCATACTGAAATGGATCGCCCACCATGCGGCGAATGCAGCAATAATATTGACGATAGATTCAAGTGCATCAGAATAAAGCGCAACAGAGCCGGTCAGGTGGTAGGCAACATATTTTAAAGCAAAAACCAGAATTGCGACCGGAATGGACATCTTGGCCATCCGGGTTACTTTTTTTGCATTTTCCATTGCCGGGTATCCGTAGTGTGTTTATGAATTTTCCAGAAAATTTTTATAGAATTGCATAAAGTCCGTAAATAGCGGATTGTTGTTAATATTCCGGATCATTGATTTTTACTTTATCCGGTCTGTTTTGATGGTGCCGGTCAGGACTGGAAATATTTCGGGCTGACCTGCAAAATTATTTTACCGCAACCTTTTCTGTTATCTTGGCCACGATGTTTTCAATCATCCGCATACCTGCATCTTTACCGAGTGTCATAATGGATTCGGGATGGAACTGAACGGCTGCAACAGGTTCCTGTTTATGCTCAATTCCCATAATGACACCATCTTCAGTTTCTGCTGTTACCATAATATCATCAGGGAGATGAGAACGGTCGGCAAAAACTGAATGGTAGCGGCCAACAGTGATTTCTTGCGGCAGGCCGGCAAAAACAGTGCCCGGCGCCACCACGCGGATACGCGAAGATTTGCCATGTACGGGCCGGTCTAATTGCTGTAGCTTGCCGCCATAAGCCTCAACAATAGCTTGCAGGCCAAGGCAAACACCAAAAACAGGAAGGTTACGCTTGCGCGCTTTGGCAATCGTTGTGGCGCAGTCAAAATCCCTGGGCCATCCGGGGCCTGGTGAAAGTACGACAAGATCAGGGCTGACCTGTGCAAGGACATCATCAGAAACCGGTGTGCGCACTGTTGTGACCTTGGCGCCGGTCTGGCGAAAATAGTCGGCAAGGGTATGCACAAACGAATCTTCATGGTCAACAAGCAGGATATGGATGTTTTTACCTGTCTGGCAGGTTTCGTGCCGGTTATTTTCCTGGCCGCTTTCTTCACTGGCGGCAATGGCAGCGATAAGAGCAGAAGCTTTCAGTTCAGTTTCTGCTTCTTCTTCTTCCGGTCTCGAATCAAAAAGAAGTGTCGCCCCGGCCCGCACGGAGGCAATCCCATCCTTGATGCGGATGGTGCGCAATGTCAGGCCGGTATTCATATTGCCGTTAAAGGAGACCATGCCGACAGCTCCGCCATACCAGGCCCGCGGGCTTCTTTCATGATTTTCAATAAACCGCATGGCCCATAGTTTCGGGGCGCCGGTAACAGTGACGGCCCAGGCATGGGAAAGGAAAGCATCAAAAGCATCCATACCTTCCCGCAGGCGGCCTTCAATATGATCAACCGTGTGGATAAGCCGCGAGTACATTTCAATCTGGCGGCGGCCGATGATCCGTACAGACCCCGGCTCACAGATACGGCTTTTGTCGTTGCGGTCAACGTCCGAACACATGGTCAGTTCAGATTCATCCTTTTTGGAATTCAGAAGCTTTAATATCTGTTCAGAATCAGCGATTGCATCTTTTCCCCGTCTGATTGTGCCTGATATCGGGCAGGTTTCAACCCGCCGCCCGGAAACACGCACGAACATTTCCGGTGAAGCGCCAATCAGGTATTCCTGATTTCCCAGATTGATGAAGAAAGAATAGGGAGATGGGTTTGTCTGCTTCAATTTGTGCGCAATGGCGGCCGGGCCTGCCGTGCAGCGTTTGTAGAATGTCTGGCCGGGAACCACTTCAAACAGGTCGCCGCGTTTGAAACTCTTTTTTGCCTGATGGACAAGTGCGGCATATTCTCCTGGCTGATGATCACCGTGGGCAGGGATGTTTTCTGTCTTCCGGTAAGGGACGGCTGTTGTTTCACGTGGCAGGCCGGCAGTTGATTTGCCATTTATTGCAAAATCATAACGGTCAACCCAGGCTTTTGCCGCATAATGATCAACAACGAGAATCGAATCAGGCAGATAAAGAACAAGATCACGCTGATCATCCGGCCGGACAGTTTCAAATTCAATGGGATCAAACTGAAATGCAAGGTCATAGCCGAATGCGCCAAACAGACCGAGATTGCTGTCTTCCTCGGAAAAAAACAGCGCCACAATCGCCCGTAATACCGTGAAAACCGAAGGAATGCGAGAGCGTTCTTCTTCAGTAAAGACCCGGCCAGGCAATGCTACCTCAAGGGCGAGCTTGTCTGAAACGCTGGAAATAATCGTTACATCGTCAAGATTTTCCATTTGCGAGACAATCGCTTCCAGCAGAATGCGGCCACTTTCATTAAGTGTTTCAATGGTGATATGCCGCTGACGGGCGCTGATAACAAGCGGAGGATTGAAAATACCTGTATCCCAGCGGGTATAGCGGCCCGGATATTCGTAGTTGGAGGAAAATATTGCCCCGCGCCGGCTGTCCAGTTCTTCGAACATCCGGTCAATCGCTCCTTCATAGACAACGGCTTCACGATGGCGGGAAACAAGAATGCCGCCACCGGTTTTATATGTTATATTTGCATTTTCTGATGCTGTATCTGCCAGGGTCATTTATATTCTCCGTTTGTCCCCTTTACCGAAAAACTGATACCCGGTTTGTGAAATTGTTTGTGTTTTTCAGGCACACCGGACGGAAATATAAAAGGCCGCCCGGAAACCCGTTGCGGCCTTGCCGATAAATGTCAGACAAACCACTACAGACCGCGTCTAGCGATCCTGCCACCAAACCTGATTGCTGAAAAAAGTAACCATGCCTTTTTCTATCTTCCGTGCAGGGGATATGCAACCGGTTTTTTCTTGATATTCAGATGGCATTGCCTGTCTTGCACACAATCATGCAGGTAAAATCAGCGGCAGCGCGTTTTCCGTACAGATGATAAAAAAGTCCGGGTGCTGGAGAACCCGGACTTTCCACCCTTTCGGGTAACAGGCACGAGATAGCAGGGGGGAACCTTTGCCTGTATTCGGTGGAGAGAAAGCTATACCACTTCGAACATTTCAACTTTATGGTGTAAAGTCCCGTTCGTCAATAACAACTTATGGTTATGGTAAAATTTTTTTTCACTTTGATTGAATCACGTATAAAATCCCGTCAGAAAAATTTTCCTGGTCATTGCCAGCCCGCCGGATTTCATGCCGAAGAAAAAATAATTTTTTTTATCCTGTTGATATAAAAGAAAAGTCCGGGCGTTGGGGGCCCGGACTTTACAACCCTCTGGCGAGGCTACAGGCAGGGGAAAATAGCGGGGGGGAGAACCCTTGCCTGTATCCGGAAGAAGAAAATTATCTTTTCCTCCATCCGAATAATACAACCATATAGTGTATTTTATTGAATGTCAACATCAGCTTTAAGTTTAGTTGATTTTTCCCGGAAATATCGCTTCGATTTTGATTTTCCGCTATTTTATAGAGCAATATTATAATATTTCATGCCTGTTTTCATTACATGGATATTATTATTTCCGGTGTGCATTGCAGCGGCAGGCATAAAGAGGAGCCGGTAAGTCTCTGTATTTCGTTTTAGTGGCATGGATTCATTTTCCAGGTGCCCGGTACCGCTTTTTACCCGGTGAAGTATAACAGTACGGATTATTCCGAACGTATCACCACAATGAGAATTTTCATCATGAAGAGGCTCGCGCCTCATCTCATTTACTGTTTTTTCCCTGTAATTCCTCAGCCTTCAGGCCCGGCAGCACCGCGCCCGGTAGATTAAATCTCGAAAGTCCGATATTGCTGCATGGTTCGTTACAAGGCTGTGTCGTGCCGGTTTGGCTGTGAAGGAAGAGAGAGGTATAAGATAACGGAATGGTTTTATATAAAAAGATTGCTTTTGCGCTGGGGCTTTTCTGCATATATCCAGCTGTGGCGCAGGAGCCTGAATCATGCAGGACAGTTCGTTTTGCCGAAACAGGATGGACAGATATAGCCGCGACCACTGCGGTAACAGCGCAGATTTTGCACGCACTTGGTTATGAAACCGAGAATCGCCTTCTGTCTGTCCCTGTTACCTATGCTGCCCTGTCAATGGGTGATATTGATATATTCCTTGGCTACTGGAAGCCTTCAATGACGCCGGAGCTGAAACCTTATGAGGATAATGCAACTGTTGAAACAGTGCGCTTTAACCTGACCGGGGCAAAATATACACTGGCCGTACCACAGTTTGCCTATGATGAAGGACTTAAGAGTTTCGATGACATTGCCCGCTTTGCTGACAAGCTTGCTTTTTCCATTTATGGTGTTGAATCGGGCAATGATGGTAACCGCATTATTCTGTCGATGGTCGATAAGGGGGCTTACAATCTGGGAAAGTTTCGGATGGTTGAATCTTCCGAGCAGGCTATGCTGTCAGAGGTGGAAGCGCGCATTGCTGCCCGCCAGCCTGTTGTTTTTCTTGGCTGGGCACCGCATCCTATGAATTCGCGTTTTGAAATGGCCTATCTTTCAGGCGGAGATGCATTTTTCGGATCTGATTATGGCGGTGCCATGGTGGGGACCAATGTACGTAAAGGTTATATACAGGAGTGCGCCAATGTAGGCCGCCTGTTGCAGAATCTTGAGTTCAGCCTTGATATGGAAAATGAAATTATGGGTAAAATTCTTGATGACAGACAGGAGCCAGAGAAAGCAGCGGATGCCTGGCTTCGGGCCAATATTTCTTCTCTTGATGCCTGGCTTGATGGTGTGAAGACATGGGATGGCAAGGATGGACTTGCAGCAGTGAAAGTTTCGCTCCTGTCTCAGGATAATTGATAGAAACCGGATTTTGATCACGGCAGGTGTCTGGTTTCTTCCGGCATATGAAAAATTGAGAACTCTGTTTGACTATTGTATATGAGAAGTTATAGGACGGGGTAGGCCATTGGTTGATTTGCTGTATGCTGCTTGTGTGATCCTGCCGGATCAGGTGACATCTGCGTACATGCAGTAGAACAGGGAATTGGAGCATTCGGCCTGATGCAATTGCTCTATGTCAATCCAGCTTTGCTGCCTGCCGGTTTCGGGCATTTGCCGTAAATCATGGCGGGCTTGCAACTGGAGTGCTTCTGTTGGCAGACATATGCGGGGTTGGGTCAGTCCGGAAATGTTTTCAGGAGAAGCGTGTGGAAGCCCTTACCACCTATAAAATACCGGTTGGATGGCTGTCGGATAGCGTTGTTGTCTGGTTGAAAATCCATGCAGCGTGGCTGTTCGAATTTATCCGGACGGTTTTGGGCATTTGTCTTGATGTCACGCTTGATTTTCTGATGCATCCGCCGTTTATTGTGCCTGTTCTGCTTGTATTTGCAGGCGTTGCGACGTGCAGTTATCTCTGGCGGGCAATTCTTGTCTGTGGGTTGCTGCTGCTTGTTTTTGTAGATTATCAGTGGCCTGGAAATGTTCGTCTGTTAACTGTGGCGGCGATGGCGGGTATTGCGGCTTTCATCGTGTTGAGGCGGGATCAGAGGAAACTGTCACAAAGCCGGTTGTGGTTTGTTGTCGCAATTGCTCTTCTGGCTGTTGTTGGCCGCCTTTGGCTTGAGCCATTGGTGCCGCCGCCCCTGGTTCTGATTGCCATTCTGGCTGTTCTGGCGTGGTTTATGCAAGAGCGCTGGTCAATTGTTTTGTTGACAATATCCGGATTTCTTTTTGTCATCAATCAGGGATATTGGCGTGATACTATGGAAACGCTCAGCATTTTGCTGTGGTCTTGTATTCTTTGTATGGGAATGGGAGTTCCATTTGGGATTTTGTCGGCCCACCGGCCGCGTTTTTACCGTTTTTTGCAGCCTGTGCTGGATCTGATGCAGACACTGCCGGCTTTTGTTTATCTCATTCCGGCCCTGTTTTTTTTCCGGATCGGAATGGTTCCGGGTCTGATTGCAACAGTTGTTTTTGTTTTGCCAACGCCGATCCGGCTGACGAAGACGGGCATATCCTCAACACCGAAAACGTTAATTGAAGCAGCCCAGGCGTTTGGCGCCAGCCGCTGGCAATTGTTATGGAAGGTGGAATTACCGCAGGCATTGCCTGAAATCCGCGCCAGTATGACGCAGACCATCATGCTGTCACTGTCGATGGTTGTTATTACTGCCACCGTTGGTGGCAATGGGCTGGGGGTAAAAGTTTATCGTGCATTGCAGACAGGCAATGCTATGTTAGGTTTTGAAGCAGGATGTGTCATTGTTGTGGTTGCCATTGTGCTTGATCGGCTGTTTCGCCCGGGAAAGGGGTAATCAGATGGCATCGGTTGTGATACAGGATGTTTCTGTTCTCTTTGGCCCGAAAAGCAATGCTGCGCTTCGTGCTGCTGACCGTGGGCTGTCCCGCACTGAAATTAAGGCCGAAACCGGCACAATGCTGGGGGTGCACAATTGCACGCTGGATATTGAAGAAGGGCAGACACTTGTTTTGATGGGGCTTTCCGGATCGGGAAAGTCAACCCTGCTTAGAACGGTGAACAACCTGGCAAATCCTTCGCGAGGCAGTGTCACTGTATATCATGACGGTTATGCCTTTTGCGTTAATACGCTGCCTCTTCAGGAGTTGCAGTATTTGCGCACCAATCTTGTTTCGATGGTGTTTCAGCAGTTTGGCTTGCTGCCATGGCGCACTGTTGCGGATAATGTGGGACTGGGGCTGGAGATTGCCGGAATCGGCAGGGCACAATCCAGAGCCATTGTCATGCAGCAGCTTGAACTGGTCGGTTTGGAGCAATGGGCTGACAGGCCGGTAACCGAACTTTCCGGCGGCATGCAGCAGCGGGTTGGTCTTGCCCGCGCTTTTGCGACAGGTGCGCCTGTACTGCTGATGGATGAGCCATTTTCAGCACTTGATCCACTGATCCGCAAACGCCTTCAGGATGAATTGCTGGCACTGCAACGCCGGTTTAAAAAGACGGTTATTTTTGTCAGCCATGATCTGGATGAGGCAATCCGGATGGGTGACCGTATAGCCATTATGAAGGATGGCCGTATTGTTCAGAATGGAACGCCCAAGGAGATTGTGCTGTCACCGGTTGATTCTCATGTTGCGGAGTTTGTGCGTTATATTAATCCACTGACTTTTTTGACAGCGGCAGATATCATGCGCCCCTATAGCCGTGATGCCGCAAAAAGCAGCCTGTCAGCCATGGCCAAAGCTGAAACCTCCCTTGGCGATCTCATTCAGGCGATCAACCGTATGCCGGGAAATATCGGAATTGTTGATAAGAGCACTCTTGTTGGAATTGTATCCACAGAAGATATTATTGCTCATCTCGTAATTCGCGAAAGACATTGATTTTTCAACCTTTGAGTACATTCTGCATACCTGATTTGACGGATTTTTTTAACTTTTTTGTATATTTACCCCTGCAACTTTGAGTATTGATACACGCTATGCGATATTCTTTGTTTGACAACAATTGTTGAGTTAAATAATTATAATTCCAGACCAGCCTTAAATTGCGGGGACCATAGAACCGGATTCAACTTAAAGAAGAACGTTTTCTGGCAATTATAGGGGTCAACAGGAACGGCTAGCGGCGGGGTGCATAGTTTTATGCATAGCCTTGATTATCAATTCATGTGGTTAAAAAGCTGGATTGGAGGCTAGTTATTGGTTGGTGCAAGCATAGTGTCATGTTTGTGTCCATAATCTTTCGGCATGATGGATAATTGAATGACAAATAAACTGGCGTTCAAAAACTTGGTCTTAAATACGGAAAAGGCAAGTGGCCTGCTAACGGCAATGGCTAATGAGAAGCGTTTACAAATATTATGCGAGCTGTCCGATAAAGAGTTATCGGTTGGTATGCTTGCTGAAAAAGTTGATCTTAGCCAATCAGCCCTTTCACAACATTTGGCAAAACTGCGTGCTTTGAAACTGGTTTCTACCCGAAGGGATGCACAGACGATTTATTATTCTGTTGCATCGCCGATGATTACACCGGTTCTGGCAACATTGGAAACCATGTTTTCCCGCAAACCGGAAACAAGAGCCTGAGGCTTTTTCAACGGTTCGGGGGAGTGTGGATCACTTTCAGGTGGTTGTGCCTTCAGTAGCTGTGGCTGGTCAAACTGTTTTCATGGGGGGCCGCCTGATTGTTTGCCGGGATACGCCCGGTTAATCGGGAGCAGTGCTGCTGTATCTTGTTTCAGTGGTTTGCGCAAATGATCCGGGTCTGGCTGTTTACCATGTTATCCGTGAGAGTAATCTTGTCGGGTAAGGGGTTTTGTTTGCCACTGAAGATAAAGTTGTTTTATTGATGTTGCGCAAGTTGCGTGCCTGCCGGGTGCAATCGCTGCTGATTGTGGAAAACCGGTCGCTCGGTCTTTTGCCATTCCTGAATGAATATCCCCCGGGCTGTCCGGTTTATGTTGTTTTTCAGGCGATTTATGAGCAGTATTGCCGCTGTGCGTGTTTATCACGGTGTTTCGGGAACCGGGCAAAAGCTTATCCTGTATTCTCCACCTTTCTGCAAGAAAGGGATGAAGATGCATTGTCAGTGTCGCATTTTGCAGTATTTCCAGCCACGATAACATGCGGGCACTATTCCGTAGTGCTGCTGCTTTTGCTACTGATGGAAGGTATTGTGGACAAAACCTGTTGTGATCCGCTTTATTGCAGGGCAATCCGTATTTCAGATATACTTGACAGCTGCGGTTTTATGGTGGCTGCTTTGTATTGGATTTGGAGCCGGTTGCCAGACTGCGCAGGTTTGCCTTGCTGTTTGGTATGGAGGAGGAAGGGTTTCTCCGTAATGTACTTGAGCAGTTAAAAGGTGTCTGTATCCGGTTGCGCCAGATTTTGACAGCCTGAATGTTTACAGCAACATCAGGCATTGCCCTTGCCCGTTTCGCCAATCCTGCACAGTTAAAGCGTTTTCAGGAAAAGTGAGAAGAGTTTCCTTTCCATAGGGAAAACAGTCCGCTGGGCTGTTTTCTGATTCTGTTTCAATCCGTCTGGAAATGTGATAAAATAAACATATTTTGCAGCTCAAAGCTGTTTTATGAATGATGACAGCTTTATCTTCCAATAAACGGGAAGGGTCAGGCGGCAGCATTTCTCTGTGTCAGCAAACGGTTCAGCATGATTTCGGCATCAGGTGCACGTTCGGAACAGGTAATAAAGCCGCCGCCCAGAATTCGGGCATCGTTGCTTGCATCAGAATAAAGAACGCAAGCCTGTCCTGGTGCTACACCGCTTTCCCCATCTGGAAATTCTACCCGGAATCCTTGCGCGCCATAATGCAGAATGGCCGGGCGAGGCGGCCGCGTTGAGCGAACCTTGGCGGCAATCTTTATGCTGCCACCAGAGGAAGCGGCAACATCCTCATCACCAAGCCAGTTGATATCGCGCAGATAAATCCTGCGGGTTTCAAGTGCTTCACGCGGACCTACAATAACCCTGGCATTCCTGGCATCAAGGTACACCACATATAGTACCTCACCCGTTGCGATACCAATGCCGCGGCGCTGGCCTACAGTAAAATTGAGAATGCCATTGTGGCTTCCAAGCACGCGCCCGTCAATATGAACAATATTGCCGGGGCGGGCGGCCTCCGGTTTCAGACGTATAACCACATCCGAATAATGCCGCTGCGGTATAAAGCAGATGTCCTGACTGTCATGTTTGCGGGCAACGGAAAGCCCCATTCCTTCGGCGAGCTTGCGTACTTGCGTCTTGGGCATGCTGCCAAGCGGAAAACGCAGGTAATCAATCTGCTCGGGTGTTGTTGCAAACAGGAAGTAGCTCTGATCACGATCTGTATCAGCCGGGCGGTAAAGTGCGCGGCGGGTGCCGTTGGCTGCACTGCGGATATAGTGGCCTGTTGCCAGCGCATCAGCGCCAAGCTCGCGGGCTGTTTCCAGAAGGTCGGCAAATTTGACACTCTGATTGCAGGCAACACACGGAATTGGCGTTTCCCCGTGAATATAGCTTTCCGCAAAAGGGTTGATTACCGCTTCACGAAACCGTGCTTCGTAATCAAGCACATAATGGGGTATTTCCAAAGTTTCACAGACACTCCGGGCGTCCTCAATATCCTGTCCTGCACAGCATGATCCTGCACGGTGGGTGGCTGCTCCATGGTTGTAAAGTTGCAGTGTCACGCCGATAACATTATAACCTTCCTGTTTCAGGAGACCTGCAACGACAGAAGAATCAACCCCCCCTGACATGGCAACAACCACGCGTGTGTTTTCCGGGCGACCGGGCAGATCAAGACTGTTCAGGAACATGAATGTCACCTTTCAAAAACCGTATTGGTATAAAGCATTTTGCAGCCAGATGGCACATCTGACGTCCGCAACAATGCGATCGGCAAAGACTATGCATTTTGCAGGCAAGTCTGATATTCCAGCTTCCGGTGCACAACCCCTTTGCGCCGGACAAGAGTTTTTCCTGCCGCGGTTCTGACCGAAACCGGCCTTGTAGCAGGAGTCTTTGTTTCATGCACGGGCTTGTCATATGTTTGCATAATTTCTGCACATTTTATAAATTTTATAAAAAAAATAAAGTGCCCATTTCTTATCAGGTTTGTTTTTTGAGGATAAGTTTATATAATTTATTGATTTTATTTTATTATTTTAATTTCAGAAGTTTTCTCATACCTGAAAGGTTAATTCTTTGTTATCGCTGGCTTAGGTAATTTTTAAAGCTCTTGTTTTAAAGTGGGATTTTGTGATCAGGTCCTTGAAATAAAAGTAGAGAGTACAATGACCAGTCTGGTAAGACCACGTATAAAGTATGTTATCGGCCCGGATGGAAGTCCGCTGACCATAACTGATTTACCGCCTGCCAATACAAGGCGCTGGGTTATCCGCCGCAAGGCGGAAGTTGTGGCGGCAGTCAGGGGCGGGCTGCTCAGCCTGGAAGATGCCTGCATGCGTTATAAGTTAACTGTTGAGGAATTTTTGTCCTGGCAATTATCTATTGACGAACATGGCCTGGCCGGGCTGCGTACAACACGTATTCAGCAATATCGTCATTAAATTAATTACGAAAAACGAGAAGCCGGCCTTTTATTCCGATGACAGGAATACAAGCAACCAGGCCATTTGCGGTTTTTATGACAACAGACAAACGGCCTGGCATTTTTTGAAAACATGGCCCAAAATATGGGCCGTGTTTTTCAGATTTTTTTCGGGAACCCAGAGCAGTAAAAACCGGGCACCGGTTTTCAGAAGTTTATTTGTTTTTATATAAACCAGACTCAATGCAGAAATAATTGTTCAGCCATCATATCTTTATTAAGATTGATAACAAAGATAACTTATGGTCAAGTGTACTCTTGATGGAAATTCAAATTAAACAGATCTGGCTTTTATTTAGCTGCGTCATACCCGTAGAAGGGCAATTCAATTCATAATAAAACAACCCGCAATAGTAGAAGAACACCAGCCGCAGACCTGGTTGCAAGGCAAAGGAGAACCGATGTCCGAAGCTGTGAAAAGCAATAACACAGACATGCCCGGAATCCACGCCCCTGTTTCTGCCGGATGAGCTTGATAACCTTGCAAATGCCTTGCAGGCTTACGGCATAATGCTCGGAAGCCTGTCGCCGTGCCAGACAGGTTTGTCCGCAATACCTCATACAGTATCAGGCAGTCTCTGGATTATATGGTTCACAAGTTTGACTGGTTACGCTGACAGGTTGAGGTATTTGTCAACCGGCCTGGTGCTCCGGTTGCCGGATAAAGCCATTCAAATGGCTTGAGATGTCCTTGCTTCAGGGGGATATACAGAAGCGGGACGTTATAACCCTGCGGGGCAGATTTATTGTCAGGCATCTATGGCGAGGCGTTTTCTGATCCGGAGATTGCATCGGTTCTGAACATGGGGCAGTTGCTTCTCAGCCGGATTATGGAAAATCTGTGTAATGGACTGGTCAGGTCTGCCCGGTTTCTGTTAACTGTCTTTGATTTCATGCATGAGATAATACCCGGATCAGTCAAATGTCCGGCTGGTCCGGGCCAGTCTGTTATGCCGGTTCCGGGCCTGTCCGAACCGGCATAAAATCTGTTTTCAGAAATGCATCATCCGATCATGGCGCAGCGCTGCACGAATGTAATATTTTCTTCCGTACAAAGTGGCTGTCCCTCTCGTTTTTCCAGTGCCTGGGCGTGTTCGAGTTCGGCTTGTGCCTGATGCAGGCTGAGTTCAGCCACATCTTTCTGACTCTGGAGGTTGCGGATAGAATTCAGCAGGTTGTCCCTGCGTTGGCGGGCTGCTTTGGCAAAAATAGGATAGGCAAAATGCTCGGTATCCGTAATGCCTGTTCTTTTTTCTTCTGCTGTGATTTGTGCTTCCAGCTCGGCTGCCATCCGCTCGAATTCGGCGGTCATGGTTTCCAATTGTGAAAGGTGGCGGCGTTTTTCACGAAGCTGGAACATTTTCGATCGAACAAAATTTGTCTGTGGTCTCATAACTCATACTCCCTCGGCCAGTTCCGGCTATCAGGCCGGAAAAGTACAGTACAATTCCAAAAAATGAGGTTTCGGGCCGGGGCTAAAGCTGTATCCTTTTGAATTTACACAGATAAATTCAAAAGGATGCAGGTCTCCGTTTTATCGTATTTCCAGACAGAAAACCGGTTTCCGTTTTTCCTGAAAAATGCTCTGGCCTGTCTCCTGCATCTCTTTTATTATTTTCCGGCCATGTATCACCGTAACCGGGTAGAAACAGGCTGATTCTTTTATGAATATAAGGAAATATAAGAGAGGAGATTTAAAGCCCGGTAAACATATTCACAAACTGAACCGGCAGTGCATTTGTGCAACAGCGCCTGGCTGAAAGAGCAGGCCTGTTTTATTTTTCTGCTATTTGGCGGAAATCAATTTTTAACCCTGTTACCAGAGGGAATCACCATTTGTTAACCATTTTCAGGCAATCTTGGAGAAAAGGCAACGACTGTTCTGCGTGCTGCCGAACCGAGCAAGCATATCCCGGTCAGGGGATTGTTTTTAATATTTTCAATCTAGAGGTCTGCCTGTAACATCATGCCGGACGGCCTGTTAATATACACCTGATTCGGGTGGCGGAAAGGGAATATGAAATGCGCATATTGCTGATTGAAGATGATAGCGCGACAGCCCAGAGCATAGAACTGATGCTGAAATCGGAAAGTTTCAATGTTTATACAACGGATCTTGGTGAAGAGGGTGTCGATCTTGGCAAGCTGTATGATTATGACATTATTCTGCTTGATCTGAATCTGCCGGATATGTCGGGTTATGAAGTATTGCGTACACTGCGTCTTTTGAAAGTGAAGACACCGATTCTCATTCTTTCCGGTATGGGCGGGACAGAGGATAAGGTTCGCGGCTTGGGATTTGGTGCAGATGATTATATGACAAAGCCTTTTCATAAAGATGAGCTGGTTGCCCGTATTCATGCGATTGTGCGCCGCTCGAAAGGGCATGCCCAGTCAGTTATTGTGACAGGCGATCTTTTGGTGAATCTTGATGCCAAAACGGTCGAGATCGCCGGCCATCCTGTGCATCTGACAGGCAAGGAATACCAGATGCTTGAGCTTTTGTCCTTGCGTAAAGGTACGACACTGACCAAGGAAATGTTCCTCAACCATCTTTACGGCGGCATGGATGAGCCAGAACTCAAGATCATTGATGTCTTTATTTGCAAACTGCGTAAAAAGCTTGATGCTGTTTCAGGCGGGCAGAATTATATTGAAACCGTATGGGGGCGCGGCTATGTATTGCGTGAGCCGGTCAATGAGGCAATGCGGGAGATTGCATGAGATTTCAGGCGTTTTGCAGTCCGGGCTGGATGTTTGGGCCTGCACAGTTATGATAACAGATGAAAATCTGATGCACAGGGAATCTGTCTGAAGCAGGGTTTTCTTTTTTGCTGAATGGTTGTCACTCTCAGCCGGCGGAGAAAATAATTTCGTTGGCAGTGTCTGTAATATTGATTGGCATATTGGTGATTTCTGCGAGCAACAGTGTATAATAAAACTGGATACTGTGTGCATCAATTGCTTCAGTGGGAATATTGCCGCTGTGTAATTCCATGAATTTTTGCGGGATGTGCAGCATTTTACCTTTACAGACAAGCCTGAAGCGGGAGTGCCGGTTTTCGTGTTGCAATGTGAGATTGATGGTTCCCCCGCGCGGAACGGACATATTGGCAAGTGCAATCAGATTAAACAGCAGTTTTATTTCATTTTTCGGTAAAAGCAGACGTTCTCCATTCCAGACAAGTTCTGCTTTTTCATGGATCATGTATTTTTGTACAATGGTTTGGGCATCGCCGGTATCCATTTCTGCTTTTGGCGATCCGCTGGCACCATAAGCGATGCGTGCGAATTGCAGGCGGGCAGAGGCGTTTGTGGCGGATATGCGGACAAGGTGCAGGGCGTCCTCCCGTGCTTCACCTTCATCATACAGTTCCATGGCATTGTTTATGGCACCCACGGGTGAAATAAGATCATGGCAGATACGGCTGCACAACAAGGCACCCAGATCGGCAGCAGAAAGCGAAACGGCAAGCGGCATAAACACAGGTCTCCAATTTCAGAACAAACTCTGTATCATCATCAGCAAATATTAATATTCAATAAGGAAAATTTTGATTTTATCTTCAAACCGGCGAAATCCGGGAATAGCTCTGTCTTTACTGGGACTGGCGGATCACTGTCAATTTTGATTGCATTAAATCAGATATTCCGGATTCTTTGCCGGTCGCATTGTTGCAGGCATTGCTGTTGAGGACCAGTTACAATCTTCAGCGGCAATGTTCCATCTGACTGCAAAATGCCTGTGTTCAAGGTTGCGCGTTGCCGTTGCAGGCAGAAAGACAGAATGTCACTTTCGGTATTGTTCGGGATAAAGCTGTATTTTTCTTTTTATCCCGGAAAATTAAACAGGTTTGTTACTTGAATTGTAGCAGAATCAGGTATGTTACTGCGAATTATGCGAGATAAATGACAACAGAGGTTAAAATTCTATGCCATTTTCGATCCAGCCTCTTATGCAAACTGCATTTGCGTTGTTTTTCTGTAGTGTATTCGGCCTTTCATTTGCGCTTCAATCAGCGGCCTGTGCACAAACCCCGGATAATCAATACAGTGTTCAGGAGATTGTTGATTCAGGACATCGTTTTTTTGGTGAGACTTCCGGTGGTCTTGCAACAGCGGTTGAGAGTATTTTTAAAAAATATGGTTTGCCGAACGGTTATCTTCTGGGAGAAGAGGGGTCGGGCGCTTTTTTCGGCGGGCTGACTTATGGGGAAGGAGTCCTTTATACCAAGAACGCCGGAGATCGCAGGGTTTTCTGGCAGGGGCCATCGGTCGGCTGGGATTTTGGCGGGCAAGGTTCACGCGTTATGATTCTTGTCTATAAACTTGATGATATAAACAATATATGGGGCCGCTATGGCGGCGTTTCCGGTTCAGCCTATTTTGTTGCGGGGGTTGGTTTTCATATTCTCAAGCGTGGTAATATGCTGCTTGTTCCTATCCGTACGGGTGTTGGAGCACGGCTTGGTGTTAATGTCGGTTATTTAAAACTTACTCCAAAGCCAACATGGAATCCATTCTGAGATATCGGAATTTTCTGTTATGATGATTGTGCAATCCGTTCTGTTTTTTGTTCTCGGTGTTGCCACAACAGCGTTTGCCGTCATGCTACTTGCGCCTGTTTTGTGGCGGCGTGCCTTGACTCTGTCCTATAAGGCGGCACGGGCGGAAGTGCCGCTTTCCTTGACAGAGATTGAAGCTGACCGTGATTTTTTGCGGGTGCAGCATGCGGTTGAGTTGTGCAGGTTGGAAGAGAAACTGAAGGAGGAGCAGGATGCCCGTGCCCGGAGCAGGCTCTTGCTTGATACTGCGCGGGAGAGAATTCACGCTTTTGAGGCTTTATGTTCGGAGTTGAACGGCAAACTGGACGATAATAAGCTGTTAGTTGATGATTTACGGCAGAAACTGGGCAAGAATGAAAAACAGCTTGGTAAGCTGTCGGATGTCAGGCTGCATTATGAAACGCAGAAAAAACAGTTTCGGCAGCAGCAGCGTAAGATCAGCCGTCTTGAAAGCGACAATGAAAGACTGAAGGAACAGATTAAAGCAATTAGCCGGATTGACAGGCATGCTCTCAAGGCTTTCTGTAACGACATCAAGGAGATTGCTGCAACGGTTGCTGCTGAGGTGGCGCGGGGCGAGGGTGCAGCTTCACCGATTGTGAAGCTGACAGCCGGTGTTACTGATGATGACAGCCTTGCTGCTTTAATTCGTCATCTGCTGCAAGACCCGAAACTGAGACGGGCAAGACCGGTTCATCATTTTAAAAATTCAGACAAGCCGGTCTCTGCCGGGATCAAATCGGGCTGATGTTAGCGGATTGCAGAAAAAACAGTAAGTAATGTGCTGCATGTTTTACTCTGGAGGTAAAAAAGCCGCATCGGCAGTAAGCCTGTGAAATGGGCAGTTGTCCTGATGCGAAAGGGGTGTTAAAAACAGCCTGAGTTTATCAGTCATGGCTTGTTACCAGCCAGACCGCGAATACGGAAGGCGTTGGAAACATTTCAGTTTACAGAAAAAGACTATGCAGCTGGAAAAACAGCTGTTTTTTACTTTTTCCTGATATATTCTGCTGTTTTTGCAAGGACTGACGTATTTTAAAATTGGTTGGGGTGCATATCTGCAATTTTGGGAAATCTATATCTGACGTTTTAATATTAGAGAAAGAATGCATCAATGCTTGAGAAAGTTTTTGGCCTCCGCCGTCACGGAACCAATTCCCGAACAGAGATTATGGCGGGGCTGACAATTTTTCTGACGATGTCTTATATTCTGGCTGTCAACCCCAATATTCTCGCTGTAACAGGTATGGACAGACAGGCGATTTTTGTCGCCACCTGCATTGCTGCTGCTGTTGGCTCGCTTATTATGGCCTTTGTTGCCAACTGGCCAATCGGGCTGGCGCCCGGCATGGGGCTTAATGCCTTTTTTTCTTATACTGTTGTGCTTGATATGGGGTATACTTGGCAGGAGGCGCTGGGTGCTGTTTTTATTTCCGGCATCATCTTTCTGTTCCTGACGGTAACAGGTGTGCGCAAGTGGCTGATTGACGGGGTTCCCCAATCGCTGCGCAGTGCTATTGCGGCAGGTATTGGTATGTTTCTTGCCATTATTGCGCTTAAGGAGTCCGGTATTGTTGTCGCGAATGAAGCTACATTTGTTGCGCTTGGCAGGCTCAATACAGTCGGCCCGATTTTAACGGCAGTCGGCTTTTTTCTGATTGTGATGCTTGAGGCATTCAAGGTGCAGGGCGCTATTCTGTTCGGCATTCTTGTTGTGACGGTCATTTCATTTTTGATTGGTGCAAACAGTTTTCAAGGCTTTGTTTCCTTGCCGCCTTCGGTTGCACCTACTTTTTTGCAGCTTGATATTATCGGGCTTTTACATAAGGGTATTTTTCAGGTTCTTCTGGCTTTTGTTCTGATAGAAATATTCAATGCGACAGGCACACTGATTGGTGTGGGAAAACGTGCCGGTTTGATAAAATATGGCGAAAACAATAATCTTGACAAGGCACTTTTTGCTGACAGTACAGCAATTGTTGCAGGCGCACTGATTGGTACAAGCAGTACGACGGCTTATGTCGAAAGTGCAACGGGGGTTGCTGTTGGCGGGCGCACGGGGATGACAGCCCTTGTCATAGCGGTTCTGTTTTTGCTTGCGCTTTTTTTCGCGCCGATTGCACTTTCCATTCCTCCTTATGCAACTGCTCCGGCGCTGCTTTTTGTTGCCTGTTTGATGATAAAGGAATTAACTGAGATAGATTGGGATAATCTGACCGATGCCGCTCCGGCTGCTCTTACTGTTCTGATGATGCCTTTTACCTATTCTATTGCAAACGGACTTGCTTTTGGTTTTATAACCTATGCGATTTTAAAAACAATCACGGGCTACTGGCGTGAAGTGCATTTGGCGACATGGGTTATTGCGGCACTCTTTATTGTTCACTTTATTGTATAATTATCCACTCTATCATAGAAAAGGATGTTTTTCAGGGAAAATATGGGGTGGCTTTCCGTTTGAAAATGTGGACAGCCGGAAGACGCTTTTGCAGAAAACAGGAAGCGTTTCCGCAGAGAAAACAATCTTTTTTGATTTTACTCCCATTTACTTGAAAGTGTGGCAAAACAGATATCCGGGAAGATATATATTCAACTGCTCCGGCATCTTCCGAAGCTGTTACGAATAAGGCAGCAATCGTTTTTACCTTTGAGTGATAATGGGATTATTTTGCTTCACGGTACCATACTGCACAAAGAAAAAAAAGACCGGCAGCCAGAGCTGTAAGACCTGAAAAAAGCGGGATACGCTCTATCCGGTCAAGCCTGGTATCGCTACTTTCTTTCAGAATAATCCTGTTGCCGGCGCCTGATGATGTCTCTGTTTTTCTGACAGGCTGAACCGTGCCGATTGTTACCGCATCTCCCGCCTGTTTGTGAAGCCGCATGACATTGCCCCCCGTTTCCATCGCAAGGGGTTTCAGTTTTTCAGTTGTGGAAATAATGTCGCCGTACTCCGGCGCATTGATAGGGCCGACATGGGCAACGGTGGTTTTATCATCGTTTGTGATTCGGATCAGGCCAATTTCGTCACTTTCAAATGTCGCAGTGAAAATACCGTCTTCTGTTTTGGTCGCCTGTATCTCGGATGTCTTTCCTGATGGTAGCTGGATATGAATGGAACCGATACTGTCTTTCATCGTTTGGCGGTGTATAACAAGCTGGTTGCCGTTACTTGTGGCAAAGAGGGCTTCTTCTTCCAGCTCAGGCTCCCCCATCAGCCAGTGTGCCATCCGCCGGTAGAGCGAGGCATAGGGGCCGCCGCCTTCAAACCCGCGTGCCCAGAGCCAGCCCTCATCGGAAAGAAGCATGCCGACCCGGCCTTTGCCGACATGGGCAAGCAGCATAAGCGGCCAGTCGTCGGCGCCTTTCATCAAAACAGTGGTATTCTGTGTCGGGATTGCTTCAATCTGGCGCAGCCAGCGTCCCCATTTGGGAGGCGTTGTGTTACTGCCCTCCAGCCCGTGGGTGACGGGATGTTTCATCCCTTCCGGAGTCAGGTGTGGCAGAAACGGCCTGTCAATAATATTACCGGTTGGCCCGGCTGGCAACACGCGGATAAGCGGGGTTACTGCCAGTGATGTTCCTCCCGCGAATTCCGGCCCTGTCGCCATCAGAAGTGCACCGCCATTTTCCACGTATCGGGCCATATAATCGTAGTAGATCATAGGCAGAACATCATAATGCTGGTATCGGTCAAAGATCACCAGATCGAAATCGTTGATTTTTTCAACAAAAAGCTCGGTTGTCGGAAATACAATAAGAGATAACTGGTTAAGTGGTGTGTTATCCTGCTTTTCAGGTGGGCGCAAAATGGTAAAGTGAATAAGATCAACACCGGTATCGCTTTTAAGCAGGTCACGCCATGTACGCAGTCCGTTATGCGGTTCTCCCGAAATCAGCAGCACTTTCAGATTTTCCCGTATGCCATCAATCATGATGGCGGCATGGTTGTTGATTTGTGTAAGCTCGCCATCAGGACCACCGGTTTTCAGCTCGATGATGTTGGTTCCCGCATGAGGTAAGGTGATTTCAAAAGGTGTCTCTTCACCCGCTGTCACATTGTAACTTCCGGCAGCTTCACCATTGACCAGCACATCAACCCGGGCCTGTAGCATGTCTGTCGGCATGCTGCCCTGGTCTTCAACAATCATGGAGAGTCGCAGCGGTTTGTTGACGATGCCAAAGCGTGGCGCCTCGATAAAGCGTATCCGGCGGTCATACTCGGCCGGATTACCGGTAACAAGTACATTTACAGGGGCTTTGAATTCAGATTTTTTCGCATTTACAGGGATATCATGCACCTGACCGTCGCTTATCATAATTGCGCCGGCAATACGTGAAGGTGGCACATCGGCAAGACCACGCCCAAGGCTTGAAAACAGGCGGGTAGAAGTACCTTCTTCAGAAGAGTCCGGTTTGCCGGCTTCAATAAAACGCGGCTCAAACTGTGGGTAGGCTTGCAGGGCTTTTTCAAGGATAGCCACTGCTTCGTCTGTATCCTGCGCGCGCTGACCAAATTTCTGACTCTGGCTACGGTCAATAATAACGGCAAGTGTGCTTTTGAGCGGTTCGCGGTATTCCTGCAAAAAAACAGGGTTGATAAGGGCAAGTGCAAGAACAGCGAGAGTCAGCACACGCAGCAGATAGCCACGACGCAGCATGATCAGGCCGGTGAAAACAAGGATTGCAGGCGGAATGAGCACACAGATAAGCCAAAAGGCAGGCAGAAGCGGCTCGAATATGAACGAATAATGCATCCCTTCTCCCTCTTATCGTCCAAGACGCTTCAAAAGCTCAGGTGCGTGGATCTGATCAGCCTTGTAATTACCTGAAAGCATATACATGACGATATTAAGCCCACCACGAAATGCCCATACCCGTTGCATATTATCATCGGGCACAAGCGGAAACAGCCAGTTGCCCTTGCCGTCATGCGCCCAGGCACCGGCAAGATCATTGGCAGTGATCAGGATAGGACTGACACCATCACCTGCGCGGATAGGCCGGTTGTCGTTATCCGCTTCGGGGGTAGAAGCAATCCACAAGGCAGAATCCCGGTAGCGCCCGGGAAAATCCGGCATGATAAAAAAGGAACGGGCAATGACATGCTCCGGCGGAGCCGGTTCCAGCGGGGGAATATTAAGCCCGGACAAAATCTTTCGCAGATATTGTGTTGCCGGACTTGCTTTGTTGTCAAGGCGCAGGTTGGCGGTTATCTGATCGCGCGTGTCAAACAGAATTGTGCCGCCCTGATGCATATAGGTATCAATCCGTTCAATTGCCTGTGGCGATGGCATGGAGCTGTCCGGGTCAATAGGCCAGTAGATCAGTGGGTAAAATGCAAGTTCATCTTTCTCCAGATCAAGGCTGATAACTTCACCAGAATTGATGGTTGTTCGCTGTGTAATGAATTGGCTGAGTGATTCAAGGCCTGCTTTGCTGATCTTGTCAATTTCATCATTCCGGGTGATGACGTAAGCGAGATGTGTTTTGCCTGCACGCACGGCAGCGTCGGTTTCGTCAGAAACCGGTATGCTCCTGTTTGTATTTTTGCTTTCCTGTGCATGGATGGGCTGGGAGAACATACCCGAAAGAAAAACAGCAACACTGGCAGAAATCACTGCAAGGCTGGTGTTTAATGCTTTTCTGTTCCATTGAAACAGGCTCCGCGGGAACAGACCGCCAGGCCGCAGGGCAATCAGACTGTCAAGCGCAAACAGCAGAACTGCTGCTGCCCACAACAGGCCATCCAGGGTAAAGCTGCCGCCATTTGTATAAGGCATTTCCCTGACAGGGATCGAAGCAGGCCTTTGCAAGCTGGAAAACTTCGTATTTTCATCAAGCAGATTAAGCGCATGCAACGTTTCATGCGTGCCGTAAAGGCCGGGCGGGGTAGAAAAAGTCGGAACAGGTGATTGCCCGCCATGAATGATGACAAGTGGCTTGACATAGCCGGGCGGCGTTTCAAGCCCGCCTTCCGGTGCAATGGTACGCCATGGGGGAAGGGCCTGTCCTGCTTCAGGAGCGCTGTCTGTTACAGGCTGGCTGGTGATTGTGACGATGCGTTGCAGCATTTCTACAAAAAAGCCTGAAAGCGGCAGGTTCGACCAGCTTGGATCGGCAGTTGTGTGGATAAAAACGATACGCCCCTTACCTTCTGTTGCTGCTGTTACCAGTGGCGTACCATCGGCCAGTGTCACCCAGCTTTTTTCATAAAGTGTTGCAGAAGGTTCAGCCAATATCTGTCGCAAGACCGTGACGTCATCAGGTGGTGTCAAACCGGCAAAGGGACCCGTTTCAGGAAAGGGGGCAATTTTTTGCGGATTTGCCCAGCTCATGGCGCCGCCAAGGGTGCGTTCTCCGCGCCGCAAAGTAACAGGGATCAGTGTGTCTTCTTCTGCCGAGGCTGCAAGGTTGGGACCGGCAAAGCGTATCAGTGTGCCGCCATTGCTGATCCATTCTGCAAGCTTTTTATTTACATCTGCCGAAATACCGGACATATCTCCCATAATCAGAACAGCTGGTTTGAAACCAAGCAGTATATCAATATTCTGTGCAAGTCCGCCAGGATCCGCATGGATGATATTGCCATAAGGGGCAAGCGCCCGGGAAACATAATAAAGCGGCGATAAAAGCGGTTGTGCCAGTTCTCCGGTAGCGGGGGCCAGTATGGCGATACGCCGGCGCCGGTTCCCTGTATTCATCAGCCATGTCGCTCCGGCATTTTTCACGCCTTCAAGCTGAAAGGATGCCACATCGTTGCGTATTTCAAGCGGCAGATCCATATTGGCGGTACTGTTTTTTTCACCGTTTGCAAATACCATCCGGCTTTCGCCAAGGCTGTGCCCTTCCCGGTCACGGGCTGTAACCTGCCACGTTTCTGTCGAGGCAGTATCAGCCCGCACGCCTGTTACGCTCAGTTTATCGGCGGTATTCTCTGCGTGACACAGGCCTGCCAGGGTGGAAATATCCCCCTGGTACCATAAAAAATGTGATATCGGGATGCTTGCGAGCAAGCCAAATGCTTCTGTGTCTGCTGTTGTTGCAAGGCCGTCAGTCAGATAGATTATTTGTAAATCGGGTGTTTGGCGGGCAATACCAGCAAGGCGTGTGAAGGCGGCTTTTCTGTCAACAGCGGTGGCATGGGGCGAAAGGCTGTCAAGGTATCTGCGGGCTGCTTCGCCTGTTAACGGGGCGGTTCTGTTGTCTGTTTCTTCAGCAGTGGTGATGATATAGATGGGTGTATTGCCATTTTCTGCTTCCTGAACAAGGGCACGGGCTTCATGCATGTGCTTTTTCCAGTCTGCGGCGGAGGCCCAGCCGTTATCAATAACAAGTGCCAGCGGATGGTTCGCGGCGATAACACTTGTCTGCGGTTTCCAGACCGGCTGTGCAAGCGCAAAAATAACCAGTGCGGCAATAAGAAGCCGCAGCAGTATAAGCCACCAGGGGCTTTGGGATGGTGTTTCATCCTTGTGTGTGAGTTGCAGCAGAAGCTTGAGTGGCGGAAAAATTTCGATTTGCGGTTTGGGCGGTGTCAGGCGCAGCAGCCACCATATAGCCGGCAGCGCCAATAATGCCAGCAGAAACAGGGGAGTGGCAAAACCAAGGCTCATCATGCAGGTTCCCGTTTATAGCCTGCGTTTGTACGAATGGCTATGTTGAGATGGTATAATGCTTCGCTCATGGGCCGGTCTGTCATACTGGTGCGGAAACTCCAGCCATAACGCCGGCACATCGCAGCAAGAAGGTTGCGCCGGGCTTCATAAAGAAGCCGGTAGTCACCCTGATAGCTTTGTGCTCGTCCTGCAATAAATTCCCGCCCGTCTTCCGGATCACAGAATGTGATATGTCCTGAAAAAGGAAACAGTGCTTCGGCAGGGTCGGCAATTTCAATCAAATGCGTTCGCACATGATGCTCGGCCAGAGGCAAAAGTTTTTTTTCAATCTCTTCCACAGGGTTGAGAAAATCACTGATAATAATGGCATCGGCATGGCGGCTTACCTGAGAAAAATCCGGTGTTTCTGTATTTTTTCCGACACTGCCCAGGGCAAGCGCCACCCGTTCAGCTCCGTTTCTTGTATTGGTTGGCCCAAGCACCCCGGGAATGGCAATCCGCTCACCGCTGCGGGAAAAAATTTCTGCAAGGATAAGCGTCAGCATGATTGCGCGCATTTCTTTTGAATGTTGTCCGGCCCGGGATTGATAGCACATGGATGCACTTGAATCGGGCCACAGGAAGATGGTCTGTGCCGCATCCCATTCCCTGTCACGGATATAGGTATGATTATCGCGTGCTGAACGCCGCCAGTCGATATTTGCAGCCGGTTCCCCGGTGGTATAAGGGCGGAATTGCCAGAAGTTTTCGCCTGGCCCCTGTTGGTGCCGTCCATGCCAGCCTGCCAGAACACTGCTGGCAATGCGGTGTGCTTCCATCACCAGTTCACCCATATGTCCGGCACGGGTGCGTGCTTGCGCCAGAACAGACTGCACCTTGACCGGTAAGGTTCGGGTTCCGACAGCCATTAAAGCGCTGCCTTTACCAGTTGGCTGATAATGGTGGAAATAGCGGTTTCTTCCGCACGGGCCGTAAAGTTCAGGGCCATGCGGTGTTGCAGGATCGGCCCGGCAAGGGCGCGCACATCATCAATCGAAGGGGCAAAACGACCCTGGCAGAGTGCGCGCGCCCGGGCGCAAAGTGAAAGCGCCTGTGCTGCACGCGGGCCTGGTCCCCAGGAAATAAATTTCTCCGCATCCGGGTTGCCGTTGCCCGGACGGGCAGCCCGCACAAGTGCAAGGATGCTTTCAATCACACTTTCAGGAACAGGCATGTTCCTGACAAGCTGCTGTATTTCCCGCACCCGCTCTGACGAGATTACAGCTTCTGGCCTGGCCTGGCTCGCCCCTGTTGTTTCAATAAGAATACGCCGTTCGTTGTCAAGATCAGGATAATGAATGTTAATCTGCATCAAAAAGCGGTCAAGCTGGGCTTCAGGCAGAGGGTAGGTACCTTCCTGCTCAAGCGGGTTCTGTGTGGCCAGCACATGGAATGGCTGCGGCAGGTCATATCGCTGGCCGGCAATGGTTACATGGTGTTCCTGCATGGCTTGCAGCAGGGCAGATTGCGTGCGCGGTGAAGCGCGGTTGATTTCATCGGCCATGAGGAGCTGGGCGAAAACAGGTCCCTTGATGTAGCGGAATGAGCGTTTGCCGTTTGCCTCTTCATCCATTACTTCCGAGCCGATAATATCTGAAGGCATGAGATCGGGGGTAAACTGGATACGTTTCTCATCAAACCCGAACACAGTGCCCAGCGTTTCAACCAGCCGGGTTTTGGCCAGCCCCGGAACACCGACCAGAAGCGCGTGTCCACCGGCCAGAATTGCTGTCAGGGCATTTTCTACCACTTCATCCTGGCCGAAAACAATTCTGCTGATACTCAGGCGGATTTTTTCAAGATCTTCATGAACAGTATTGGTATAGGCAGCGATATTGCCGGTGGATTCTTGCGCCTCAATAAGCGCTGGTGTACCGGTATGGCTCATACTTTCCTCGAAATTTGACATGATATCAATAATGACGCAATCAGTATTGTAGGGCGCTTTCCTTGAAAAGCAGCTAATAGTAATCATTTCAAGATTTTTAACAAAAAAAAAACAGAAATGCAGGATGTTTTCGTGTATTTTGATTTGGCGTCACAGCATTTTTCAGGAAAAGTGTGATGCGGTTTTATATCTGGAAATATGTCCAAAAGAGTTGAAGCGCATTATGACCGGAATTTAACCGGGCGTGTTGTGAATACCGGAAGCAAATTGTTAACCTGTTTGAAGAAAACCGATGCAGGTACGGATAGTCCTTCCAGCAGCCGGTCGTGTCACCCGGCTGAAGGGAGTGTGCGCCTGGTGATGGTTCTCTGGCCAGACAGGCAGTGGAGGCCAGACAGACAGAGACGGATTGGAAGACGGCGGCTGCGCTTGTTCCTGTTGCTGGCCGGAGCAGGAATCAAATGTGCTTTTTACGATACACTCATCCGGTTTTCAGAATCATCCGGATCAGATATTTTCTCCCGGCAGAAGGATGGAACCGGGAGATAATCCCCGGCATGGGCCGCTTTGCGTGAGGCTTGTGAAGAAATTGCGCCGGAGCCGCGCAAGGTTGATCTTGCAGGGATAATGTCGGGTTATTATTATACTGGTGCCGGTTATTCGTTAAAACCGGTTATCGGCGTTGTGTCGTCCGGTCTTTCTTTCAGGGTGGATGCCGGGGAGGTTCAGTCTGTTCTTGATGAATCCGGCCAACGGTAGATGGCAGGAAGTGTTCTTTTTATGCAATTGGTTGTAATAGATATATTTTATCCGGGGGATGACCGCCGGCATAATCCGCGCTGTTTATGAAAGGTTATAGGGTTGAAGCATTTTTCAGCAGAACAAGCTCCATGGTTGTTTGAAAATAACTTGCAGGCTTTGCTTGCAGCTTTCTGTGAGGGGGAGGAAGAGGCACGGGTCGTCGGTGGTGCCGTGCGCAACACATTGCTCGCGCAGCCGGTCAGCGATATTGATGTTGCAACCACCACATTGCCGGAAGAAACAGCGGCGCGAGCAAAAAAACTTGGATTTCATGTTATTCCGACCGGAATTGATTTCGGCACGGTGACTGTTGTCGCCAGGGGGCGCCTTTATGAGGTTACCACCTTGCGGGCCGATGTTGAAGCCGATGGCCGCCATGCAAAAGTCTGCTTCGGACGTGACTGGAAAACAGATGCCGGAAGGCGTGATTTTACGATCAATGCTCTTTATGCTGACAGGAATGGCAGGATCTATGATAATGTCGGCGGATTACAGGATATTGAAAACCGTGTTTTACGTTTTATCGGCGATGCAGAAGACCGTATCCACGAGGATTATCTGCGGATACTGAGATTTTTCCGTTTTTATGCGTGGGTTGGCACAGGCCGGCCTGATGCAATGGGACTCAAGGCGGCGGCAAAGCTGAAAGATGGACTGAATAGCCTTTCCGCTGAACGGGTCTGGAATGAGTTGAAGAAGCTGCTTTGCGCGCCTGATCCTGTCCGCAGCCTGTTGTGGATGCGCCAGAGCGGGGTTTTGGCAGTTGTGCTTCCAGAAACGGAAAAGCGGGGAATTGATTCCATCCATGCTCTGGTTGAAACTGAAAAGTCATTGGCCTGGAAGCCTGATCCCCTGCTGCGTCTGGAAAGTGTTATGCCGCCTGATGCTGTTCGAATGAAAGCATTGGGCAATCGTCTGCGATTTTCCAATGCAGAGAAAAAGCGGCTTGTGCAATGGGCGGTGTCAGGCCCGGTATCGGTTGATATTTCTGATCCGGAAATAAAAAAACGTATCTACCGTGAAGGACGCCAGCCGGTTCTGGATCGGCTGCGTCTTGCCTTTGCTGCCGCATGTGCGGGCGCCGCGGATGATAAGCAGACCTTGATGTCTGCGGGCCGTTATGCGCAGCTTGATGCTTTTGCCCGTGATTGGCAAGTGCCGGTTTTTCCGCTTAAAGGGCAGGATATCATGGCACTTGGTCTTGATCCGGGGCCGGAAATTGGAAAAACCCTGGATGAATTGGAAGATATATGGATTCAGTCCGGCTTTCAGCATAATAAAATCTCATTGCTTTCCCTTGTCGGGAGGAAGCAGAAGTCCTGATCTACAGATTTCAGTTGAGCAGGAAATGTTTTATGTCCAGCGGACTGCTGGCGGCAAGGAGGACAGAATGGCTTCCGTATTGCCGTCTGTTTTAAAACCGAAAAAAGTTCCCCGGTCGTGCAGCAGGTTGAATTCGACATAACGGCCACGTTGGATCAGTTGCTCATTGCGTTCCTCTTCACTCCACGGTTTGTTGAAATTTTCTCTGACAATATGGGGATAAATTACAGAAAAAGCCCGGCCAAGGTCGCGGGTGAAATTAAAATCCGCCAGCCAGCCGCCTTTTTTCTGCGGTGAATGCAACCAGTCATAAAAAATACCGCCGACACCTCGTGGCTCGTTGCGATGCGGCAAAAAGAAATATTTGTCACACCATTGACGGAAATAGTCATAATCCGCAACATTTTTATGCTTTTGACAAATAAACCACATTGCCTTGTGAAAGGCGACCGTGTCAGGGTCGTCCTGTGTGCGCCGGGAGCCAAGCATCGGCGTCAGATCAGCTCCCCCGCCAAACCATTGTTTTGTCGTTATAATCATACGGGTGTTCATATGAACGGATGGCACATGCGGGCTTTGCGGATGGGCAACCAGCGATATACCGGAAGCCCAGTAACGCGGATCTTTTTCTGCCCCCGGGATTTTCTTGCAGAATTCGGGTGAAAATTCGCCAAAAACCGTGGAAGTATGAATTACCGCCTTTTCAAAGACACGCCCCTTCAGCACAGACATAACCCCGCCGCCCTGCCGGCCATCATTTTTTTCCCAGGGAGTGCGTTCAAAATGACCGGGCAGATAATCGCTGAACTGTCCTTCCAGTTTTCGTTCCAGTTGTTCAAATGTCACACAAAGACGGTCACGAAGTGAGGAAAACCATAATGCAGCAAGATTTTTTTTCTCTTCAATATTATCAGGTATGGTGTCAGAGGTTTTCGAAAACTGCATATTATTTTCCTGTTTGTATTACTATTTTACGCAAAAGCATATACAGGGAGGCTCGAAACAATCCGGGTATACGTTTTTGGGTAGTGTTTCAGTTTGAAATTGCCTTGATGCGTTTTTTATAGGATAACGGGTGTCCTGATTTTTGATGCATTTGTATCTGTCAATTCAACACTCCATCCAAAAGCATGTACTGTTTTGGGCAAATTTGCCTCCATTGCAGGGTTTGAGGAAATTACAAAATCATAAAATACTGTGCTGAGTGACACCATGTGCGCGTGATTTTTAATTTTTTGGGAAAGTCGTTTGTCAAATGAATAATCTGGCGCATATACATATGCGCGGTAAGTTTCTGGCACTCAGTTTATCCGTAAAATTCATGCGTATCCAGGCCCGGTCGTTGTGTTTATGTGTCTGTATATGATGTTGACTATGTGTTTTTGCCTGGTTCTCCAGTGATTGGCTGTGGGGATAGCAGTGCGTTCTGCCGGTAAATAACAATCTTTGGCTTTATCCGGTGCAGATCCATAGAGCTTTACAAACTGCGCATGGTCAACACCGGTTCCAGATACTCCTTCAACAGCTTCAGGACAAGCCTTGTGTCCATTCATTGTCAGTTGAACACGGCCGGCAAAACGCGAAGCCACATTATTCTGTTTTGCCCGGGCAAATGATCATATTCCATCACATTGGATATGATCAGCTTTTCCATCACAAATCAGTTTCAATGAAAAACTGCACACGCTTGACCAGCATCAATCAATAGCCTGAAGACAGTGTTGACAGCAACTTCTGTCAAGCGGAAGATTGATCACATGGACGCTACCTTGCAACGCATGACAGGGATTTGAGTGCGAAGTCTCAAAGCAATTTGTTCATGCCTGTAATGTATGAACTTTTATACTTGCCGTAAAGCATACAGTTTCACTTGAACCACATTTAATTGGCGGGTTCCGGGCGGCTGTGACATAATGCAGTTTTCATCAAACCTCAGGCGGCTCCTTCTGATCCGTTCAAAGAAATGTGCGGGTATGGTTGCGTTTATCGGCGAGAACAGCAGGCGTTCTTTCTGTGTGCCGAAGAGAAGTGATGGCGCTTTCATTCCTGGAGGTTTGTTTCATAGCTGTGAAAACACTTTTTTCCATATAATTGATTTCTCTCTTAACATCATCAATTTCGTCTGTTATGTATCCTCTCTTTCAAAGCAGCAATCAAATCAGCCTGATTGTCCCTCAGGCAATTTCTGCCCGCTGTTCTGGTGTCACAGCTCTTTTGGTACAGATTTTGCTGCTATGTTTTCCAGGATCTGCCGCTGCTTTATTTTTATCGCTGGAAGATGTTTCTTCGGCTTCTTTATCTGCTGCGATTCTCGTAACCATGTATAGCAGCGCCAATTATATCAGCAGGACGTTTTTCACTTTTTGGGCCTTTTGGGTGTATTTAAGTTCTTCTGCGCCTGGCAGTTCGCATAATACAGGAGCAACAAAAAGAAAGATGGAGCAGCGGGATTTCAAACTGGAACATTGCTGCGCATATAGATCATTTCCGGTTTGTTCAACTGGACGAAAATATTCCAGGTTTTTATTTTCCGCATTTTCGGGTAGACCGGAGCAGGATTGGAAAACAATCCGCCGGATTGTTTTTCTTTCTGAAACGATTTTCATTTTTTTGAAAAGCTCTAAAATATCTCATACTTAAACGGAATCATTAAAACGCGAAGTTGATACGACAGCTCAAAAAACGGGAACGGCATAATACATCTGTAATCTGTATCACATTCCTTTGAAAAATACTGATGCTGATAAATATGCAGGCAAAACAAACAGGGCTTGTCTGTCATCGGGGCAGAATAAAAAAGAGATACAGTTCTCAATAGCAGGCCAGGTAATTTCATATCAGTGGAATCACTGTCTGCTTTTAAGGAGTTTAAAATGTTCAGGTGGTTTGAACGCAGGCTGGACGCATTTCCCGATGAGCAGCCGAAAACACCGCCGCGCGGTCTTGTTGCATTCATCATGTATTATACGGCGGGCAGTTGGCGCTGGCTTGGGCTTATGGCGCTTTTCAGTGCATTCATAGCTGTTATGGAGGTATCGCTTTTTGGCTTTCTTGGTAATATTGTTGACTGGTTGTCACAGGAAATGCCGGAAACCTTTCTGAAAACACAAGGAGCCAGGTTTGTGCTGGTCGGGGTGGTGATTCTGGTTCTTTTGCCGTCAGCTGTAATCATACATACCATGATTATACATCAGACGTTGCTTGGCAATTTTCCAATGCGGATCAGATGGTTCATTCATCGTTATCTGCTGGGGCAGTCTCTCAGCTATTTTCAGAACGAATTTGCCGGCCGTATCGCCACCAGGGTGATGCAAACCGCGCTTGCCGTGCGTGAAACGGTGATGAAACTTTTTGATGTGCTGAATTATATGGTGGTTTATTTTGCCGGCACCCTGGTTCTCGCTGCCAGCGCCGACTGGCGTTTCATACTGCCTTTCATTGTGTGGGCCTGTTTTTATATTGCTTTTTTGTACTTTTTCATTCCGAAATTGCAGCTTGCATCAAGCGTGCAGGCTGATGCCCGCTCATTGATGACGGGGCGTGTCGTTGATACCTATACCAATATAGCAACGGTCAAGCTTTTTTCGCATAATGCCCGTGAAGAAAATTATGTCCGTGAAGCCTTTGAAAATTTTCAGGGAACAGTGCATCGTCAGATGCGGCTTGCTTCGCTGTTTTCATTCAGTATCTATTTTGCCAATTGCCTGTTACTGTTTGCAGTTGGAGCGCTTGGCATTTTTCTTTGGCTGCATGGCGCCATCATGACTGGCGCTGTTGCCGTAGGCATCAGCCTTGTGTTGCGTCTTAACGGTATGGCGCAGTGGGTCATGTGGGAAATATCGGCCCTGTTTGAGAATATCGGTATTGTTGAAGACGGTATGAACTCGCTTGCACAACCGCGCCTTGTTGAGGATGCGCCGGATGCAAGGAAGCTTGTCGTGGAGCAGGGTGAAATCCGGTTTGAAAATGTCACCTTCCACTATGGCAGGAAAAAGGGTGTTGTTGAAAAGCTTGATCTTGTTATCAGACCCGGCCAGAAAGTGGGGATTGTCGGTCATTCAGGTGCAGGAAAATCAACTCTTGTCGGTTTGCTTTTGCGCTTTCATGATGTGGAAGAGGGGCGCATTCTGATTGATGGGCAAGACATAGCCAGGGTTACGCAGGAATCCCTGCGTTCCAGTATTGGCATGGTTGCGCAGGATACTTCGCTTCTTCACCGTACCGTGCGGGATAATATCATGTATGGGCGCCCTGATGCCCGACCGGCTGAAATAATACAGGCGATCAGGGATGCCGAGGCGGCAGAGTTTATTGAAAACCTGCGTGACCATAACGGCAATGCCGGTCTTGATGCCTGGGTGGGAGAGCGCGGTGCGCGTCTTTCAGGCGGCCAGCGCCAGCGCATTGCCATTTCGCGTGTTATGCTGAAGAACGCACCGATTCTTGTGCTGGATGAGGCAACGTCGGCGCTTGATTCAGAGGTAGAATTTGCCATTCAGGAAAATCTGGCGCAGCTTATGGAAGGAAAAACTGTTCTTGCCATTGCACACCGGCTTTCAACCATTGCAGTCATGGATCGTCTGATTGTGATGAATAAAGGTAGGATTGTTGAAGATGGTACGCATGAAGAGCTGTTACATTGCGGTGGTCTTTATGCATCGCTGTGGCGCTGTCAGGCAGGGGGCATGCTCGGCAGTGATAATGTTGAAGAAGAAGCCTGAACAGAAGAGTAAGCCGGAGTCTTGAATGTAATGCGGGGTGAGGTTCTTCTGTTTCTGCCTGTTTTGTGCAGAAAAATGTTTTAAATGGAAAATAAGAATATTCGGTTTTGTGAAATCAGGAATTAAAATGTTCTGGACAAGGCCGGCTGCCATGATAGAGATGGGAAGAACCAACTGGAACCGGTTTTTACTCCGGTACGCAAAACGATGAGCAAACAGACAAGGCGCGATTTTCTGTTTCTTGCAAGCGGTATTGCCGGTGCTACTGGTGTTGCCGGTGTTGCATGGCCTTTCATCGATCAGTTGCGCCCGGATGAAGCAGCACGGGCCGCCGGAGCTGTTGAAGTGGATATATCCGCTATTGAAGAAGGCATGTCGGTTACTGTCAAATGGCGCGGTCAGCCGGTGATAATCCGCAACCGGACAAAAAAGGAGATTGAAGAGGCGCGGGCAACACCCCTTGAAGAGCTTAAGGATATCTATGCCCGCAATGCCAATCTGCCTGATAGGACCCAGGCAACGGATTTTGCCCGTAGTGCCGGTGAAGGACGTGAAAACTGGCTTGTCCTTATTAATATCTGCACGCATCTGGGATGTGTGCCGCTGGGACAGGCGGGCCGCTATAATGGCTGGCTTTGTCCGTGCCACGGGTCGGATTATGATACGGCAGGGCGGGTGCGCAATGGCCCGGCTGGTCGTAATCTGGCTGTTCCGCCTTATAAATTCATTTCAGATACAATTATCCGGATTGGCTGAGTGATGCTGCCTGAAAAGTCCCGTTACCGGCCAAAGACGTGTTTGGGCCGTTTTATGGATCGGCGATTGCCGTTACTGCGTATGATTCATGATCTGTCCGTCAATTATCCGGTGCCGAAAAATCTTGATTATTTTTATACATTCGGCGGTATTCTGACTCTGATGCTGATTTCACAGATGTTGACGGGCATTGTGATGGCAATGCATTACGTGCCTGATGTAACGCTTGCCTTTGAATCGCGTGAGCGTTTCATGCGTGACGACCGGTTTGGCTGGCTGTTTGTCTCCTGGCATGCGGTAGGAGCCTCCTTTTTTTTTATTGCTGCTTATATTCATCTGGCCCGTGGTCTTTATTACGGTTCGCACAAAGCGCCGCGTGAAGTTGTCTGGATTATCGGCGTTCTCATTTATCTGATCATGATGGCAACGGCTTTTATGGGCTATGTTCTGGTCTGGGGGATGATGTCTTCATCTGCGGCGGCAGTTGTTGCCGGTCTGTTCAATGCCATTCCGGTTATCGGCCCCTGGCTGCATGAAACGCTGCTTGGCGGCTACAGTGTCGGCCAGCCAACCTTGAACCGTTTTTATGCGTTGCACTATTTGTTGCCCTTTGTATTGGTTTTTCTGATTGTGCTGCATATCTGGGCTGTACATGTGGCCGGGCAGAACAACCCGGCAGGCATTGATGTACGATCAGAGAAAGAAACAGTGCCTTTTGTGCCCTATGTGATGATCAAGGACATTTTTGCGATATTTGTCTTTCTTGTCTTTTTGGCGTGGTTTCTGTTTTATATGCCTGATTATATGGGTCATCCTGATAATTATGTGCAGGCTGATCCGCTGAAAACATCGCAGCATGTAATGCCGGAATGGTATTTTCTGCCATTTTATGCCATGCTCAGAGCTGTTACTTTTGATATTGGCCCTATTAGTTCCACTCTTGGCGGGGTCATTGTTCTTGCAGCCTCGGTGCTGGTTTTTCTGTTTGTCCCCTGGCTTGACCGTTCACAGATACGGTCGGCACGCTATCGTCCCCTTTACAGGGTGTTTTACTGGCTGTTTGTTGCTGATGTCATCTTCCTTGGCTGGCTTGGCTCGCGTCCGGCTGATGATCTTTACGTTATATGGTCGCAAGCCGGTACAGCTTTTTATTTCCTGTTTTTTCTCGTTGTCATGCCATTTTTGCCACGGTTTGAAAAAAAACACATGGTGCCGGCTTCGATAGAGGAAGCCATGCGGCGAAAAAGAATGTGGAGACATGGGCGATGACAGGTATGATAGAGCATTTCCGGCAGAAATGTGTGCACTTTTGCTGCCGGATAATGCGGCAAACAAAAAATCCGAAGCGCCCGGATCAGCCAATGCGAACGAAAAGCGCTCCGGGCCGCTTCTGTGCTGGAATTATTGCGGTTCTTGGGTTTGGCGTGGTATCCGCCGGAGCTGAAGAGACAGTTTCTGTCTATCCGCTTGCAAGGCCGCAGAAACAGGTCTGGAGCTTCAGCGGGCCATTGGGTGTTTATGACAGGGCACAGCTTCAGCGGGGCCTGAAAGTTTATAGCCAGATATGTGCGACGTGTCATTCGCTTAAGTTTGTTGCGTTTCGTAATTTGCGTGCCCTTGGTTATGATGAAAGGCAGATAAAGGCTTTTGCCCGCCGGTTTGAAATAAAAGACGGCCCCGACAGAGAGGGAAATATGTTTATGCGTCCGGGAAGGTCGGCAGATTATTTTCCTTCTCCCTTTGCCAGTGATGCACAGGCTGCTTTTGCCAATCGCGGCGCTATTCCGGGTGATTTATCATTGATGGCGCGGGCGCGTGCTGTGTCTGAACCCTTTCCCGGGTTTATCACGGACATTTTTACCAATTATACCACTGCCGGGCCTGATTATATTCATGCGCTTCTGACGGGATATGAAGAGCCGCCACCGGGTAGAAATATCAGCGAAGGTAACTGGTATAATCCTTATTTCATTTCGGGACTGTCGCTTGCCATGGCGCAACCGCTTTATGACAACAGCGTCGATTATGAGGATGGCAGCCCGCAGACTGTAGATCAATATGCACGTGATATTGCGGCCTTTTTAATGTGGACAGCTGATCCGCACATGGAAACGCGGAAGAAATACGGTTTGCGTGCCATAATCTTCCTTGTTCTTCTTGCGGGTCTTGCTTATTGCGTTAAAAAACAGATATGGGCTGATTATAAGCCTGAAAACGAAGTAGAAATAAAATGACGGATCAGGATTTTACTGAAACATTAAAACAGGCAATCCGTACCATTCCCGATTATCCGCATCCGGGGATCAGATTTCATGATATTACAACCCTGTTAGGTAATGCGCAGATATTTGGCCGCACGATTGATGCCATGTTTCCTTCTTGTGCAAGCTTGCATGTTGACAAGGTTGCCGGGATTGAAGCACGCGGCTTTATATTGGGAGGGGCCATGGCACTGAAGCTTTCTGCCGGATTTGTGCCAATCCGTAAAAAAGGCAAGTTACCTTACAAGACTGTGCGGATTGCTTATAGTCTGGAATATGGTATCGACGAAATGGAGATGCATCGTGATGCCGTAAAACCGGGCGAGCGTGTCTTGCTGGTAGATGATCTGATCGCTACCGGTGGCACCGCAGTTGCCGCAGTTAACCTGTTGAAGAGAATCAAGGCGGATGTTGTCGCTGCCTGTTTTGTTATTAATCTGCCTGATCTGGGTGGGGCACAAAAACTATGTGAACTGGGCGTCGAGGTGCACAACCTTGTTTCATTTGCGGGTGATTAACAGTTTCTTTTATTAAATTTTTGCCGGATTAAAGTATTTTCAGGAAAAATGTAAAACACCTGCTCAGGGAAACCAGCCCCGGCAAATGCCAGCCCTGAAGCCGTAAGAAAATTTCTGCGTGTCTGTTCAATCATTTTTATCTCCCGGTTTAAATTTCCAGAACATACCTGCGGAGATATACGCCTTGTCTGATTTGATGTTCAGCAGCTTGAGTTGATCTTCAATAAATTGAATTATTTCTTTCGGATTTTGTCGGTATGCCAGGTTTTTCATGAAGCCGTATAACAGGATCGGGATTGATATATTTAAAGACAGAGTTCATGACCGAAGATATTTGACATGCAGACAGGGAGCGCCGTGATGGTGGTATGAATATTGATTTTTAAAAATTAAATATTATGATCAATCTAGTATAATTAAGTATAAATTAAAGAAAAAGAAATTTATAGTTAATTTTTTACAGTTAAGGTAATTCACAAATGTCGGTGAAATTCACAGGAGTGGGTTATGATAAAATTGATATGGTATCATCTTTCGTCCGGGATAGTTGTTTTGATGATAGGATCAGAAGCTGTCGCTGCGACTGCGACATCGCAATTTAATGTTAAACTGACCATTGCAAGTGGTTGCGATATGCTGGTAACAACAGATGTTGACTTTGGTGTGCAAAATTTTGTGGTAGACAAAATCACAGGACAAGGGTCTGTGACGATTGCGTGTACTAATGGGCTTCCCTATAGCGTGGCTCTTGATGGTGGTCAGGCAAATGATGTTAATGGCCGCCAGATGACTCATTCCAATGGTGTCAATAAAGTCAATTATCAGCTTTATCAGGATTCTGCCCTTCAAGTTCCATGGGGAAGTGAGACATCGGTTTCCGTAAACGGTACCGGTACAGGGGAGTCAAAAGTCCTGCCTGTTTATGGACTGATTACCGGACCTCAGGCAGTGGTGACCGGCGCTTATCTTGATACAATTACTGTTACTCTTACATATTGAATATTCCGGTATCTTTTTAATATGTAAATACTTTAAATTAGTTTGTGTATTTTTTATTTTTGTTGAAAATAAATCTTTAGTCAATTTTATATAAAAAATTTGTGATTGTGAACGGAGTACCCACGGGTGGGTTATGGTCAGGTCAATCGGCATGGTTTTTCAGCAGGAATAGCTGTCTTGATAATGATACCGTCAGCTTTCTCTGTTGTTCGACATCACAGTTTAATGCCAGGCTGAGCGTTGCGTTCTGTTAACGCCGGATGTTGATTTCGGTTACAGGTTATGTGGTTACGGATTTAACAGCCAGGGAACTGTGATGCTTGCATGTAATGATAATCCTGTCTGTAATATAGTTCTCGATGGCGGATGTGGGAGTGATGTCAACGCTCACCAGATGTTGTATTGCAATGGTATTGATACAGTCAGCTGTCAGTTTTGTCTGAATTCTGCCCGTCAGATTCCAGGGGAAAACCGGACACCGATATTTCGGGCCGATGCCAGTGCAGGGTTGATGCAAATCCTTTCTGTTTGTGGATTGGTTTCCGGTATGGGGGTTGGTTGGCGTCTGTCTCGATACCATTACAGCCAGTCTCATGTGTTGGAGAATTTTCAGGAAAAGTATAAAGCGGTTTCCATCTGGAAATGCGATAAAACAAAGGGTTGGATCACTTTTAGTTTAACTGGTCTGATCGAAAATGACCCAAATATTTTTCCGTCTGGCTGGCAGGATACTACGAAATAAAGAGTACAGCTTTTTTACCCCATATATAATCAGTCAGAAAATGCAGCAGTGTTTTCAACGTAATGGTGGTTTGTTTCCCGGATAGCTTTATGGAGGTTAACAGGTGATGAGGTTATTTTATCACATATGTTTGCTGTTTTTTATAGTTTTTTGTCTGTCTTCGAAGCTTTCTGTAGCGCAAACCGCCGGATCCTTGCGGGTAACACCGGTTTTGATTGATGCGCAGTCACCTGTCCTGAGCGGTTCCTTGACGATGAGCAATAACGGCGGGAAACCGATGACAGTTCAGGTTCGGGTTTTCAAATGGGTTCAGCAGAACGGAGAAAATCTTTATATGCCTGCCAGAGATATTGCTGTCAGTCCGCCGATGATAATCCTGCGCCCCCGGACAGACAGTGTTTTGCGTGTGGTGCGTACATCCGGGGAGCCTTTGACGCGGGAAGAAGGTTATCGGCTGGTGATTGATCAGCTTCCTGATTCTGTTTTGCGGCGTAAAAATGGAGCCGGCATTTCCTTTGTGGTAAGGCATAATATACCGGTATTTTTTTCTCCTCCCGGTGAGTTTGAGCCGCAGCTTGCATGGAAGGCTGTACCGGTAAAAGGTGGTTATCAGGTTTTCGCTATCAATAGTGGAACCCGGCATATAGGGATTGCCGAAGTCAGATTATTGGCTGGGGCAACCGTGCTTGGCAAACTTGACGGCCTTGCCGGCTATGCTCTGGCCGGTTCAACCGGGTCTTTTTTTGTACAGGCACGTGCAGGCGGAAAGCCGGACAGAATTCAGGCAGTTGATACCAACCGTTTACCGATAGACGATATGATCCAGCGATGAAGCCTTCTTCAGGCCGGTTTTATACGTCTCAAAAGAACAGTGGAAACCAGGTTCGGGAAGGGTTATTGCATCTTGTATTCGAAGAGGCAGCACTATCGGGTTCTGACCTATACTGTCAGACGGTGGCGGTATATTGGGTTGGCAGCGTGCCTGTGGGCAGGTATTTTCATATTTCTTGCCGAATTTGCTCATGCTGCCCTTCAGACAGTTCTTGACGGAAATGCCAGTCAGGATGTGCAGGTCTATAGCGAAATTCCTTCAATCAATCATGCTCTGCCTGCTTCTGGAGGGGCAGGGCAGTCTGATCCGGATGATCCGGCACGAAAAACTGCCGGCGCTGCAGGACAGTCTAAACGATATCTTGGCACTTATCTCAATGACAGCAAACACGAAATTATCGCCGAATTTATTGGCGAAGATGAAAAGCACTTTCTGATCACTCCAAAGGAACTGGAGGATATCGGGCTGGTTTGTGCGGTGGCAGCTCTGACCAGGGACGGTCTTATTGATATATCAGCATTGCCGCATGTCGTATTCGATTATGATGGTAACAAACAGACAATTCATTTCCGCACTTCGGATCATGCAGCTCTGATTCCAATGGAAATCAATCTGTTGAACAGGCGCCATCTTACTGGCCGTCAGGCTTTGCTGGAAAGCAGGGTTGAAGATGATAGGCTTGTTGCACAATCGCATCTTGGAGCACTGGTCAATTATATGCTTTATGCCAGTTCCGGCAGCGGAAATTTTTCTGATTCCTGGCAGTTCCAGGGTCTTTCAGGCCAGATAGATGGCCGTGTATTCGGTTCTTGGGGGACGTTTTCTTCCAATCAGATTGTACGCTTTGGATCCGGTGGTTATCAGGATACCGTTCGTCTCGACAGTTACTGGAGCTATTGGGATTCTGAATTGCTGACAAGTTATAGCGCAGGTGATTTTATTACCCGCAGTTTGCCATGGACGCGCTCTGTGCGTATGGGGGGCGTGGCATGGCGGCGGAATTTTAATATCAGTTCCAATCTTGTCACCATGCCTCTACCATCTTTTTCCGGTTCTGCGGCGGTGCCTTCTTCAGTGGATGTTTATGTCAATAATCTGCGTCGTAATTCATCAGAACTGCCGGTCGGGCCTTATCGCATTGCTGATCTTCCGGTTGTGAACGGTGCAAATGAAGCGCGCATTGTGGTCAAGGATGCTCTGGGCCGTGAGACGGTAACAGAGATACCTTTTTATGCGAGTATTGATATGCTTGCCAGGGGGCTGGTGGATTTTTCCCTGGAAGGGGGCTTTATGCGCTATGGTTACGCTACCAGATCAAATGACTATGGCAGGGATTTTGCCGCTTCCGGTATATTTCGCTATGGGGTGGCCGATTTTTTGACCCTTGAAGGGCATGGCGAATATACACCCGGTTTTTATAATGGCGGATTGGGTGCTGTTTTCAATGTCGGTTCCATTGGCGTGATGTCGGTCTCCGGTGCGGTAAGTCATTATCAGGGAAAAAACGGCCAGCAGGTCGCTGCCGGTTTTGAGATGGAATATGCGGGTCTGCGGTTCAATATGCGCAGTCAGCAGGTTTTTAATCATTATGATGATCTGGCTTCTGCAACGGCACGCAACCCCGATTATGATATACTTGATATCACAGAAGACAATAATAACTATCATTCGGGCAGTAACAGACCGGTCAAGTCTCTTGAGCAGATTTCCGTGGGTATTCCGTTAAAGTTTGATCCGGCAACCTTGAATGTGAGTTTTACGCAGAGCGAATATTATAATGTACGCAAAGTACAGCTTCTGGGTTTTTCACTTTCACGCAGCTTCAGCAATCGTGTTTTTGGTTATGCAACTGCTTACAAGGATATGAAGCAGTCAGGTAACTATGGTATTTTTGCCGGTTTAAGCATCGGTCTGAACAATAACATGCAGTTTTCAAGCGGTGTGATACAGGATTGGAATGGCACATCTTTCCAGACAGAATTGTATAAATCAGGAACGCAGGAAATCGGCAGTGCCGGTTGGCGTTTGCGCGATATTGAAGGGGCAAGAACACAGCGTTCAGCTTATGGCAGCTATCGCGCCCGTGCTGCCCATGTTTCAGGTTTTGTTGAACAGGGCCATGACAATTACCGTATAACTGCCGAAGTTGAAGGGGCTGTTGTTATGGCAGGAGGCAGTGTTTTTGCAGCGAACAGAATTGACGATTCTTTTGCTGTGGTTGATGCTGGTGCGCCTGGCATATCTGTTTCAAGAGAAAACAGGCCCTATGGCCGAACGGGAAAAAATGGCAAACTTGTCATTTCCGATCTTATATCCTACCAGCCGGCAAACTTGTCTATTGATCCGTCCAGCCTGCCGTTCAGTTCGGTTGCAGCATCCACGCGTGTTAATGTCATGCCTGCATATCGCACCGGGGTGGTGGCGCGTTTTGATATTGGACAGACAGATTCCAGTGCATTGATCGCAGTATTGGATGAAAATGATAAACCGATAGAGCTTGGCTCCATTGTCCAGACCCGTTCAGGTGAAGAAAAAACGACGATTGGTTATGACGGGCAGACATTGCTGTCGCTTGATGGCGTAAGATTGCCTTCCCTGTTTATAATCAGGCGGGCACATGGCGGTCTTTGCCAGATTATTATATCCTCGTCAGTTTCATTAGGAATTCTGGATGGTGTGACACCTGTCCAATGTACACCTCTTAAGGAAAATACTCATGCGGAAGTGGCTCTTTGATCCGACGGTTGGCGCAGATACGGCAAGGATACGTTTTTTTTCTGCTGTTACAGGTGTTCGCCGTGCCGACGGTCAGAAAGATATATGCCGTTCTGTTTTTTTTCATGCCATCCTTTTTTTCATGATTCTTGCAGGCCATCTGTTATTCCCGCGGCATGTTCGGGCCGATCAGTGCAGGTTTACGTCTGTACCATCGGCTGTGAGTTTCGGCAATATTTTTTCTGGTGATCAGGGGGCACTCAGCCAGCCTGTTGAATGGGAATGCACTTCCGGTTTTATCAACCTTCAGGCGGAGACAGCCGCATGTTACACTGTGGAGCCAACGGCTGGCGACCTGTCTGGAGCAACCCGTGTTATGAGAGGAACAGGCGGGGCAGCGGGGTACAACCTTCTTTTCAATCTTGCTGACATGGATCAGAATGTACTTCTGGGTGCGCGTGTGACGGCGCAATTTGGTAATGCTCCGCAAAATATCAAGATAACCGGAATTCTCGGTATTATACCTCTATGGGCTACTTATGATCAGACCATTATCGGCACTATTCCGGCAAATCAGGTTGTCCCGGCAGGCCAATACAGCACAACCTCGTCCATTTATGTTTTTTACAGATCGTCGTTGCTTGGCATTGCTTTTGACTGCTGGAGCGGGCAAACCATGTCAAGTAACATCAGCATTGAAGTGACAGTGCAGCCACGATGCAATGTCAGTGCAACTGATATTGATTTCGGCACACAAAATCTACTGACCCGGCCGCTCTATGCGCAAGGCACAATTACCGTCAATTGTACATTGGCCCAGCCATATCAGATAGCACTTGCCACAAATGGTTTTCCTGTCGGTCAGCGGCGGATGATAAACGGGTCGCAATATATCCAGTACGGGCTGTTTAGTGATTCTGCTTATTCGAATGCCTGGGGAACCACTGTGCCGGTAACAGGCGTTGGCACCGGCACAGATCAGGCAATTCCGGTTTATGCCCGTGTCCTGCCGCAAGCCACACCACGCAGCGGAGCCTATACAGATACGGTTGCTATCACCGTCACTTACTGACCGGGGCAGCTTGAAAACCTTGCGTCAAACAGGATCCTTGCCGTCTGGCAATAATACAGTAAAATCAGCAGGCAGGGCATTCGATTTAGTGTAATCGAATGTTTCAGGGCAGCTTCAATCAGGTATTATGTCTGAAAAGCATGATATCACCATCCTGTACGACATATTCCTTGCCTTCATCACGGGCTTTGCCTGCTTCCCTGGCCGCAACTTCACCACCGAGCGCGATATAATCGCTATAAGCAATAGTCTGGGCGCGGATAAAACCGCGCTCAAAATCAGAATGAATGATGCCGGCTGCCTGCGGTGCTTTTGTTCCGCGTCTGATGGTCCAGGCGCGTGTTTCTTTCGGCCCGCAGGTGAAATAGGTGATAAGATCAAGCAGGTGGTAGCCTGCGCGGATCAATCTGTCGAGTCCAGGCGCGTGCAGCCCCATGGATTCAAGATATTCTGCCGCCTCTTCATCAGGCAGCCTGGTCACTTCCGCTTCGATCTCCGCTGAAATGATGACAGTTCCCGCCCCCTGTTCTTCCGCCATGGCTGCAACAGTTCTGGTATATTCATTTCCGGTTACAGCAGCATTTTCCGCTACGTTGCAGACATAAAGAACGGGTTTTGCCGTTAAAAGGTTAAGGCTGTCAAGAACGGCACGTTCTTCTGCCGAGAGGACACCGGACAGCAGGCGTGCCGGTTTGCCATCCTGCAAAAACTCCAGTGCCTTCTCCATCACCGGCAGGGTAGCCAGTGCTTCCTTATCCTTTGCGGTTGTGCGCTTGCGCATTTGCACCACACGCCGTTCAAGGCTTTCAAGATCAGAAAGCATAAGTTCGGTTTCAACCGTCACTGCATCCGAAACCGGGGCAATCCGACCTTCAACATGTGTGATATTTTCATCTTCAAAACAACGCAGCACGTGCACAATCGCATCCACTTCGCGAATATTGGCCAGAAACTGGTTACCCAGCCCTTCACCCCTGGAAGCGCCGCGTACAAGGCCGGCAATATCTACAAAGCTGATCCGTGTCGGGATGATTTCTTTTGAGCCGGCAATCGCTGCAATTTTTTTCATGCGTGGGTCAGGAACGGCAACCTCGCCTGTATTCGGTTCAATCGTGCAAAAAGGATAATTCGCCGCTTGGGCTGCTGCTGTTCTGGTCAGTGCATTGAAGAGGGTGGATTTGCCAACATTAGGCAATCCGACAATTCCGCATTTGAAACCCATGATCCCGTTTTTCCTCAGTTTCTCCGGAGCATTTTGTGGTCAGATGGCATATTTGACAACTGCAATAATGTGACCGGAAAAGGACGCGCATTTTGCAGTCAAATGAGACATTTGTTGTCCGCAGTAATGCCGGTAAAGCAAAGAATCACAGCATTCAGTTTGTTGCAACCAAAACCGGATGCTCTGCTATCTCTACAGCATGTAATGCTCATATGAAACAATCCGGGCGTAAAGACAATGCCTGAAGAAACAGCACTATTTTTCAGATAGATAACGCCGGTTTATTCCACATCATTTCCAGGGCTGAACAGTTTTTTGAGCATATCCGCCATCAGCCCGTCCGGCGTTTCTGTCTTTGCAGGAGCAGGCCGCGCCTGACGGATATGGCTTTGCTGCCTGCCCTTTGCCCTGGCATGTTCTGTGCTGCCGCCACCCGCTATTCGGTTCATGAAACTGTTGTCATCACCCTTGACAAGCAGGCCAATGTTATCAGCGACAGCTGCAAGCAACGGTTCAAGCCATGCTTCATCCGCTTTGGTAAAATTACCCATCACATGATTGTGCACCAGATCTTTATGGCCGGGATGGCCAATGCCAACCCGTACGCGGCGGTAATCCTTGCCGCAGTGCGCATCAATGGATTTTATGCCATTGTGACCGCCCGGACTGCCGCCTTTCTTGATGCGCACCTTGCCCTGCGGCAAATCAAGCTCATCCTGAATGACAACAAGATCATCCGGCGAGAGTTTGTAAAAGCGCATCGCTTCACCCGTCGCCCGACCGGAAAGATTCATGCAGGTTTGCGGTTTGATGAGCAGAACTTTTTTGCCATCAATTATGCCGTCAGCTGCAAGCGCCTGAAATTTTTTGCTCCATGGAGAAAAATGATAACGATTATAAACAGCATCAACCGCCATGAAGCCAATATTGTGACGGTTTTTTTCATAACCGGAACCGGGGTTACCAAGCCCTGCAACAAGCAACATCAGCGCGTCCCCGGCGTCAGGTTGGAATAATAAAAAGGCAAAAAACCATTTCGCTAAAAATAAAACGGAAAGACCTCACCATAGTTTCCCCGAAAAGATGAAAAAGCTGTAAAAAACAGGAAGGCGGGTAAAAACATCCGCCTGCCGGAATCACTCGTTTTCTTCTTTGCCATCCTCATCTGCTTTGTTAGCCTCGGCATCTTCATCCGGGATAGCAATAGTCGCAATGGTAAAATCGCGGTCTTGAATGAGCAGTTCCACGTCTTTCGGCAGTCTGACCGCAGAAATATGGATGGAATCACCGATTGCATAACCGGTAAGATCAACCTCGATAGCCTCGGGAATCGCCGTTGCAGGAGCAAACAGTTCAACTTCATGTCGGACAATATTGAGAATGCCGCCCTGCTTGATGCCGGGGCACCCTTCCTCGTTCAGAAAATGTACCGGGATATTGACCTGAACAATTGACTTCGACGAAATACGCAGGAAATCAACATGCAAAGGCATATCCTGCACTGGATCAAGCTGATAATCCTTCGGTAGAACCTGAATTTTCTTACCTTCAATCTCAATGGTCGCAACCGTGGTACGGAAACCGCTGCCGTGAATCTTGTAGTAAATGTCCTTGTAGGAAAGGGCGATTGCAAGGGGGGGCTGCTTTTCACCGTAAATAACAGCAGGCATCTGTCCGTTGCGGCGAAGTTCCCGGCTGGACCCCTTACCAACCCGTTCACGCGCTACGGCCTTGAGCGTATAGTTTTTGCTCATGGCATAGTCCTTTCAAAATATATGGAGAGTTTCCGGCAAGGACGCCTTGCAGGGCACCCGGATGCAGAAACATGGAACACCGCGCTCCTGCCGTATTTTGCAGTCCGTAACGCTGTTCCACTCCGCGTTGCCTCCAAGGGTGTCTGCGCGGATGGTGTTCTATAAAACAATGAAAGCAAAGTTGCAAGAGTTGTGTTTTTTTGCCGGGATCATGAAAATCCGGTTCGAAAAGTGATAAGAATAATAAAGAATCATTAAATCATCCGGGTTCAGGTATTTTCCGGCTCCGGATATCTGACTGCAATTTTTCTGCCGGAGCTTTGATGAAAGTCGATATCGACATGGGGCTTGTCTCGAAAGATGCTGTCCTGGGCAAGGCGGCCCCGGCCAGGCTTGACCTTGAGGAACTGCTGGCGACGCGGCTTCTGGTGCAGGGCAATTCCGGTTCCGGAAAATCGCATCTGCTACGTCGCCTGCTTGAGCAAAGCGCAGAATGGGTGCAGCAATGCGTGGTTGATCCCGAAGGCGATTTTGTCACCCTGGCTGACCGATTCGGTCATGTGGTGGTGGAAGCAGCGCGGACAGAACATGAACTGACCTGCATAGCTGGCCGTATCCGCCGGCACAGGGTTTCTGTTGTGCTTGATCTTGAAGGGCTGGATACCGAACAGCAGATGCGGGCTGCCGCTGCTTTTCTGGGCGGGCTTTTTGATGCCGCGCGTGATTGCTGGTATCCCATGCTGGTTGTGGTTGACGAGGCACAGCTTTTTGCTCCCGCTGCCGCGGGGGAGGTGTCGGATGAAGCGCGCAAGGTTTCGCTTGGTGCCATGACAAACCTGATGTGCCGGGGCCGCAAGCGGGGCCTTGCCGGTGTGATTGCTACCCAGCGGCTGGCCAAGCTTGCCAAAAACGTAGCTGCCGAGGCCTCCAATTTTTTAATGGGGCGGACATTTCTTGATATTGACATGGCTCGTGCTGCTGATCTTCTGGGGATGGAGCGGCGTCAGGCTGAAATGTTCCGTGATCTTGAGCGGGGGCATTTTGTAGCGCTGGGGCCTGCCTTGTCGCGCCGCCCGCTGCCGGTCAAAATCGGTGATGTGGCGACCTCTGCCCGCTCGTCAAGCCCGAAGCTGATGCCATTGCCTGAAGCGTCGGCTGATGTGCAGGATCTGATTTTTGCTCCCGCGCCGGAAGAAATCTGCACAACGCTGCGCAGGCAGGCTCCGCTGCCCAAGCCTGCGGCGGACATACTGGAAGAGGTAACGCGCCGGGGAGAGACATCCTCGCTTTTTCCTGAAATTGCCGGGGCTGAGTATGAAGCCATGCTGCAAAGCGTGCTGCGGGAAATTGTTGATGATCCTGAAGCGGCTTACCGTTCGGTTGCTGTGCTCTATCAGGATTTTCTGGTGCGCTGCCGTATTCACCGTGTTCCTGGTGCACCGCTTGACCTGGCGGGTTTCCGCCGCAGGCTTGCTGTCGCCCAGGCAAGTATTGATGAAGAGGCTGCTGACGGGGAAGCATGGCAGCAGGCCCTGGCACTTTCCGAAAACCTGACTGATGATGTCCAGGGGGTTTTTCTGACTGTGGCACAGGCTGCGGTAACTGGCAGGCCGTGCCCGCCGGATACTGCCCTTGCGCGGGTTTACGGCACGCATTCGCTGTCACGTGCACGCCGTTTGCTTACCTATTTTGAAGAACGCGGCCTTCTGGTGGTGCGAACCGATTTTTCCGGCAGGCGTATTGTCGCCTTTCCTGGCCTCGGGCTTGAAACCGCTGCGGGTAATCCTGATGCGCCGGATGAAACCGCTGCCGTTGTTCACTCTGTTGCCGGAAATGCACCGATATAGCTTCAACAGCGGAACATGCCTGCCATTATATAATAAAAAACCATAAAGCGACCGGGATTGGATAACCGTGCCGGTTTGCTGCTATTCAGAATCAGATATCAGGCAGGCCATGATCACCTGCCTTTATCATTTGTGCCATATATATGTCCTGCAAGCCGTCACTGTTTATTCCTGTTATGCTTTTTTGACTGTCTCTTGTTGCAGTTTTTTCTCTATCTTTCTGATAAAGGATGGGTGCATGTTCAACGCTTGCGCAATCTGCCTGACAGTAAAACCATGCTGTAATTTTCTGACGATAAATTCATTTCGCAGGGATTTTATATCAAGCCTGGCTTTTTCACCGGAAGCAGGCGCGACAGGCATCTGGTATCCGCCCCGATATTTCAGCAGATCGGCATAATCTGCTGCGGCCTGATCCGCTAGCGGGGTTTTTGATAACCCGTTTTCATGCATGCCAGGCTGATTCGCAATCCGCTGGCGCAAATCGGCGATTTCACGGATAAGCGGAGTGTCAATCAGTTTTTCAAGCATTGTTTTATAGATGTGCAAAGCCTGTTCCAGGTCATAAATACTGTCAACCAGATATACAGGCTGGATTTTGAGTGTAGATGTGCTATTGCTGCCGACAGCTTCGGTCATAGAAATATCCTTTCTAAACTGGGGTCAGGCTTATGGTAGTAGGTCTCTTGTACTGCCATAAGCCGCTGCTTTGTTACAGTTCAATGGGTATGGCTTTGCTAAACAAAAGTCAATTCAATTTCATGGCTGACAGGAATATTTTATTCCATTATTCTGATAAAATTAACGAAATTCACCCTAAGGTTTAAAAATATACTGAATATTTAAAATTAACATCTGTTTAGTTTCTCATGTTAAATTCTGATATGTTGAACTTTCAGATAAAGGCTTCCCTGTTATCGGGATAAGCAAGGCGCTTTCAATCTTTATGCCAGGGTCTTTTCTCATCGCTGATATGATACTTCATGCGTCTCATATCTTTTTTGCTAATGCCTGTTATCAATATCATTTGAGCAGCCTTAACCACCTTATCAGATGCAAACAGTTTGCATTGAACCTGCTGCCTGGCAAAATTTTGCTCCGGCATTTCATCCATAGGATGAATGGCAGCTTTGCGAATTGCATCATGAAATCTGATATAAATTTCTTTTCTGGCACGGAAAAGCAATTCTGCTTTTTTCTGTTTTGCTGCTATCAGATAGTTGATAATCGCAACCGGGCCGGGTCAATTCCCAAATCTCCGGAAAAAGTTGTACCGATGGTTCTCTGTTCCATTTTTCTGTTTGTGTTTGACACCGGAAAATTACTGTGATGGATGAAGAGATGGCAGGCAAGGTATGCAGCACTGTTTACAGTCGAGGTTTCACAGGAAATAAAATGCAACGGCTGAGACAGTATTTGAAATGTTCATAAATGAATATTTTTATTGAAGGAACTTGTTTTTCGATTAATCGTTAAGGAGTAATGCGATAAACAGTTGTTTATCCGGCCCTTGGCAGTATGTTTTCCGGTTGGGTCATCCGGTGTTTTTTGGCCTGTTTATTCACCGAAAGCTGACCCCGGGGGCCATTTTATAGAGGGATGTGCGCCTCAGTTTCATATCGCTGTGATGACCTGGCTGTGCTTCCGTTTCATAGTATCCGTCCCGTGAATTCTCTCATTTGGCTAATGTTTTTCCTGAACCGGTTGCGGGAATTATTCATTTTTGTTCATTGAAACAACTTCACAAGAGACAGGCAGGCAGCAGGAAAACAGGACGGCATTCAAACAGTTTGATTTACGCCGGATATATTTCTGCAATTATCCGCCTTTTGGAAGAAAGATGCATTAACTGGAAGAGGGTGCACAGCCTGCAAGATCCGACTGGAACTGCTGGCCGGTACTGAATTTCACCCGAACCGTTGCGCGTGTCGCTGGCGCACAAATTATTGACAGCGCTTTTGACAATGCCAAAGGCGACGGGTGCTGCTCGCGCCTTTCGTTTATCAGTACAGTATGGATTTCCCGCCCCTGTCATGATTTTGAACTGCCTCCTGTGTTCATGGAAATGAATTCAGAGCATTTGTTTTATAGTCAGATGAAAATATTCAGCACCGGAACAATCAACCGGCTGCAAAAAATGCATTTTGCAGCCCGATAGCAGGCCTGGCAGCAAGATAATATGACAGATGAAAGAAAAAGACCGTTTGTTTTATAAAATCAGAACAAACGGTCTAATCGAACAGGCTGGAAACTGATTGTTCCGCAGCTGTGCGTGAAATTGCCTCACCGATAAGACTGGCAATGGAAAGGATGCGGATATTATGTATTTCCTCTGTTGCAGGTGCCGGCTGGATTGAATCCGTAATGACAAGCTCTTTCAGCTTTGAACTGCTGATACGGGTAATTGCGCCGCTTGAGAGCACGCCATGAGTGATATAAGCTGTTACACTCTTGGCGCCTTGTGCCAGAAGCGCTTCGGCAGCATTGCACAGCGTTCCTCCGGAATCAACGATATCATCAAATAACAAACAATCCTTGCCTGCAACTTCGCCGATTATGTTCATCACTTCGGATTCGCCGGGCTGTTCGCGCCGTTTATCAACAATGGCCAGCGGCGAATCAATGCGCTTGGCAAGTGCGCGGGCACGTACTACACCGCCGACGTCGGGTGAAACAACCATGACATTGTCGGTAGAATAGTTGGTTCTGATATCCCGGCTGATGACCGGAACAGCATAAAGATTATCTGTCGGAATATCAAAAAAACCCTGTATCTGCCCGGCATGGAGATCAAGCGTCAGAACACGGCTGGCTCCGGCTTTGGTAATCAGATTGGCCACAAGTTTTGCAGAAATGGGGGTACGCGGCCCCGGCTTGCGATCTTGTCGCGCATAACCGAAATAGGGGATAACAGCAGTGATACGCCAGGCGGAAGAACGCCGCAGCGCATCAGTCATGATCAAAAGCTCCATCAGGTGATCATTTGTCGGATAAGAGGTCGATTGCAGGATAAAAACATCCTTGCCACGGACATTTTCATGAATTTCAACAAAGATCTCCTGATCGGCAAACCGGCGCACAGAAGCTTTTCCCAAAGAGATGTTAAGATAATTTGCGATATCACTCGCCAGGCGGGGATTAGAATTGCCGCAGAAAAGTTTCATGGGGTAATACTGTCCTTTGGCTTTTGATTTGCCTTTTGCAACGGGTTTTTAGCGCGTTGTTCTGAGATTGCAAGTACACAAATCATTATAAAATGCTTTTTTTCGTATCTGACTGCAATTGCCATTTGTTAATCTGGTTCAGAATATTGTCTGCGATTGTATTATAACCCTCTGGCGGAATGGATTCCCAGAAACGCTCCGGTGTTTTTACAAGTGGTAAACGTAACGGATATCTCCCTTCAACCCGGTGTAGTCGCAGGCCGGATTGATCAAGAATGTCAAAAACATAGAGTATGGCATTATCAAAGGGACTTTCATCGGTCAGCACCGAGAAATAACCTTTGAGATAAAAATCGACTTTGACTGTCTGCTTCTCTCTGAGCAAGATCAGTCCGTAACGGGGAGCAGCTTTTGCGAAGGCTGTGTCAAGGGCCTTGGCGGATGAAATGGTTGTATTGTCAAGCAAAAGAACAGTGATGACTGTCGTGCGGCTGTTTTTGTTGCCGGCAAGAAGGCCTGCCTGCCTGCCATTCTGGCTACAGGCGCCGACAAGACTGAAAAGCAAAAGAAAAGACAAAGGACACAGGCGGTGAAACATGGCTATCCGGTAATGGGATCGGGAGGATGGATTGAATATTGCCGGCGCCATTACTGTTTTCCCAGAACAATTGTGGATATCTGGCGCCCGTAATCCGACTCATGATTATGGGTTGTTCGGCGGTATGAGAAAAAGCGGCTTTCGTCTGCATAAGTGCATATGTTGACTGCGCTTGCTTTCACATCAATGTTTTTCAGCCGGTCTGTAATAAATGACCACAGGTTGAAATGAAAATGGCCGTTTTTTTGCGAATGCACAAAATAATGTTTGTTGGCGTTGTCATCCGCAAGAAACACAGTACGGAACTCTTCTCCCACTTCATAATCCTGCGGTCCGATACATGGGCCAAGAACAGCCACAATGTCTTTTCGCCGGGCACCAAGTGCCTGCATGGCTGATACAGTATTTTCCAGAATGCCGGCCAATGCACCGCGCCAGCCTGCATGAGCTGCTCCGATGACACGCGCCCGGGTGTCGGCAAAAAGCACCGGCCCACAATCTGCTGTCAGGACACCGAGCGCAAGACCGGTAACATTGGTAACCATGGCATCGGCTTTCGTGCGGTTATCAGCGAATGGCGCTTCAACTGTCACGACATCGGTTGAATGCGTCTGATGAACTGTCACGAGGTGTTTTTCCCTGACACCCAGGAAACTGGTTATTCTACGGCGGTTTTCCAGCACATGTTCTCTGACATCATCAGATCCGAGACCGGTATTAAGGCTTTTGTAAATGCCTGTGGAAACTCCGCCCTCGCGTGTGAAAAAGCCATGAAAAACATAATCTTTCTGCAAGGCAGAAAGATCTGGCGCCATAATGGGCCGTGGATTGTCAGTCATCGTCTCTTAAATCCCGTTTCACTTGTCCCGGAGCATTTTTCATTGGCGCTGGCTCATTCAAATGCTCTGGACTTTTTTGATTTTGCCGCATTTTCGGACGGAAAACCGGTTTCCACTTTTCCTGAAATTACCCCGAATGGTGCGCAAGCCTGTTCCTGTTGTCAATCATCAGCTGCCGCCACCGGATATTTCCCACGGGAAAGGGGGCATCGCGGTTTGAGGATCAGCAATACAGAGCACTTTGAAAAGTTCACCCATCTGGTCGGGTGCTGCGAGCCGTTTGACATCCGCTATGATTCGCTGGCGTAAAGTTTCGTCCTTGTCAGCGCCAAGCTGGCCTGCACGCTCAAGCAGGCCAAGTTTTATAAGAAAATCACCCTGGGTCAGGCTTGCAGTATGGCAGCCTGCGCTGTGCGCAACTCTGGCAAGCGAAGCAAAATCCACATGAGATGTCAGATCATAAGTTCCCGGATTTTCCAGCGGGTTACGAAAACTGTGTTTTGACATGGCTTGCAGTGTGTCACCAAAACCCGGCTCAAGTGCGCCGTAATCAATGATCAGTGCTGCGCCTGTGTTTTTGGCGAGATGTTCACTGATTTGCCGGGCAAGTGCAAGCCGGGCAGGGGAAATTTCAATAACCGTTCCATCCGGGAGCTTTTCGGCCGGGGCCGCTGCAAGTGTCCGGTCATCACCAGGAGAGACTGAAGTCTCATCCGTTTTGGCTGAAGCAGACTGGTGCTCCGGGTTTTCTGATAGCCGCATTATCCTGTCAGTCAACTGATCCCGGCTGACCGGGACATGCTCCAGGGAGAAACACAGGTTGCCGTTTTGGTCAACGGAAATCATTCTTTCATGAAAAGCGCCATTGCCTGAAACATATTGATGAATCGGCAGAACATCAAACAGTTCATTAGCGATCAAAACAAGCGGAAGATCAGGGAGCTTTTCAAGATCTTTGATCCATTCGGCCTTTGTGCCATAGATATGAAGCTTTTCTCTCTGTATAGTTGCAAGCCGCGGGCTGGTTTCAGCAAGCGCGATACGGGCTGCGGCAAAACACTCCGGCGCAAGTTTGCCAATAGTGCGCAGGATATCATCCATCAGCGTCCCGCGTCCCGGGCCGGTTTCACAGAGCAGAAAAGGCGCCGGACCGCCCATGTTCTGCCATGTTACAAGCACCCACACAGCAATCATTTCACCGAACATCTGGCTCGTTTCGGGCGCGGTGATAAAATCGCCCGCCCGGCCGAACGGATTGGCCGTTTTGTAATAGCCATGTTCAGAATCGGCCATAGCCATCAACATATACCGGCTGATGTCAATCGGCCCCTGCATGGTGATAAGCCGGATGATTTTTTCCTGCAGGGGGGTCATGTTTCCTGCTTGCTCCGGCACATTGCTTGAATGATAATGCCAAGGCCGATGATAATCATAGGCAGTGAAAGGGCCATGCCCATTGTCAGCCAGTTACCCGCGATATAAGAGGTGCTCGGCTCACGGAAAAACTCGACAAAAAAACGGGCAAGACCATACCCCAGTGTAAAACTTCCGGCAACCAGACCCGGCTTTTCCAGAGCTTTCAGGCGAAAAATCAGAAAAGCAAGAACAAGAAAAAGAACCAGACCTTCAAGCGCTGCCTCGTAAAGCTGGCTCGGGTGGCGGGTAAGCAGGTTGCCTGCCATATCAACACCGCCGTTGGGAAAGCGTACGGCCCAGGGCATATCGGTAACGCGGCCCCAAAGCTCTGAGTTGATGAAATTGCAGATGCGGACAATGCCAAGGCCTACCGGGACACCGGCAGAGACAGTGTCAAACATGCCCCGGATATCGATTCTGTTTTTGAGAGCAAACAGAAGCATGGCAAGGATTGTGCCGATGAAGCCGCCATGAAATGACATGCCTCCATCCCATACGGCGATAATTTGCGCGGGATATGAAAAATAATAACCGGGATTGTAAAACAGGACTTCACCAAGCCGTCCGCCCACGACAACGCCGATCGCAGCCCATATGACAAAATCGTCAAGTTTTCCGGCCTTCATCGGTGCGGTGCCGTCTTTCCACAAGGCAGGTATGTTCAGCAGCCGTTTGCCATACCACCATGCGAAGAGAATGCCGACAACATAGCCGAGGCCGTACCAGTGCAGCTTGACAGGCCCGATCGCAAGAAGGACAGGATCAATATCGGGAAAGGAAAAGGCAGCATGTACCATAAGACTGTTCATGAAACTTATCCTGAAGTGGATCGTTTGTTTTAGTGCACGCAAAATTTAAAACGATCCAGAATGATTCAGATCATAACGGAAAATGAACGACTGGTCTGGTATGGTCAAGTCATTCCCTTCACATTTTGCGGCAGCGTATTAATATCAGAAACAGTTTTCCGGCCATTTCCGGCTGTGGAAGAGATGAGGATAAAATAGCATGAGTAATGACCCCAACCGTATAATGGATGAAGTGGCCAGGTTTATGACAGACGCTGCAGATGCAGCCAAAGGTGTCAGCGAGGAATTGGAAGCCGTTTTTCGTACCCAGGTAGAGCGGGTGGTAAACAGGCTTGAGCTTGTCAGGCGTGAAGAGTTTGAGGCGCTCAAGGAAATGGCCGCGAGAGAAAGCACCGACTATGAAACATTGGTCAAACGGATTGAAGCACTCGAAACGCGGTTGAAGGTTTCGGGTGAGACAGCATCACTGGAAAATGACAAGCTGTCACCATCAGGCGAAATGCAGGCGCAGATTTCTGATGACACTTCATCAGAACAGGCGGAAATAAAATAATCCCCATTTTTTTGTGTCCTGTTGAAAAGTCAAAAAACTTTATTATCAGAATCTCTTAAGACAGGTCGGTATGAGAATTCCCGGCTTGTTTTCCGGGAGCGGGATTTTTTTTGAATCTGGAGGGCTAGCACTCTTTCTCTCAATCAATAGACTGAAAACACTTGATGATTCGTAACAGATCACTCAGGTATGTGGCGGTTGTTTTTCATATTCATGTCTGTTCTTCATTTGCGGTTACTCCGCGTTTCAGGAGCGTGTTCATAGTCAGAGTGCAGGTGAAAAACAATCGGTATGGCTGTCGTTCTGTTGCGGCAGGGGTGGCAGTACATTTGCAACTGTGATTTGCCAGATTTGAGGTGGAAAAATGAGGCTTGCCCTTGGCGCCAAGGTGCGTAACACGCATCCGGTTGATGTGATTGAGCAGATTGCCCACGGTCACGGCTGGTCATTCGAGCGTACGGTGCAAGATGAAATTTCTGTTTGTGTTGCTGGCAACTGGGTGGATTACCATGTGTCTTTTTCATGGATGGAAGAGCATGAGGCGCTGCATCTGGCCTGTGCGTTTAATCTGACGGTTCATCCTTCACGTGCAGCGGAGCTTGTGCAGCTTCTCGCTCTGATTAATGAGAAACTGCTTTTTGGCCATTTTGATTATTGGCAGCAGGCAGGGGCGGTCATGTACCGGCAGACACTTTTGCTCAGTGGCGGCCTGCATCCGACAGATGCACAGATCAAGATGCTGCTGATGACGGCGCTTGATGCCTGTGAAGCCCATTATACCGCTTGTCAGAGTGTTGTGCTTGCCGGAATTTCGTCGCGTGAGGCTTTGCGTCATGCGATGTTTGAAACCATGGGTAATGCCTGAAAATGCGTGGAGTATGTGACGTTGCGATGATGCGGCAATGTAATGGCCGGGCTGTTTGTTTTATTAATATGATCAGGTTTTGAAAGGGCCTGGCTGAAGGGGAAAATGATGATCAGCTATCCGGATTTTGAAAAAGTAGATATCAGGGTTGGTGTTATTGTCGCAGTGGAGAATTTCCCGGAGGCGCGCAAACCTGCCTGTAAGCTGAAAATAGATTTCGGGGACAATATCGGTATCAAAAAATCTTCTGCCCGGATTGCAAAACATTATACACCGCAGACATTGATCGGAAAACAGGTGATGGCTGTCGTCAATTTTTCACCACGGCAGGTTGGCCCTTTTATGTCTGAAGTGCTGATTCTTGGGGTACCGGATGATAAGAATGAGGTTGTCCTTTTTTCACCGGATATAAAAGTGCCTGTTGGCGGAAAAATATTTTAAGGATTTTCTTGTCATTAATAGGAGCAGCAGCAAAAAAACTGGGATAAAGCTCTTGCAGCGCAACACAAGCAGCGTGAGCAGGAAACCGGTCAAAATCCTTTCAGGGCTTCTGAGCAGCGCCCTTGAACAGATGCAACTCGGTTCTGCTCAGGAGAAGTGGAATGAAGAGCAGATGGCACCGTGGAAGGGTCTTGGGCTGCTCGGCGCGGCAACAAGAACCTTCTCTGATGGATATGGAACAACGAATAGTGAAGGAACATCAACACAGAAGAGTGGTGGTGGATTGGGTGGCCTTGGCGGAATCTTGAGCGGTATTGGTAAACTGGTGTAAAAAAGTATTCTCAATTGTGAGTTTACTTCTTCTTGTTCGTTTCTTGCTGATTAAAATTTGTCAAGCGATATTCAAAATTGTTTGTTTCATGATATTGTGGTTAAGCAGACTGCTGTTCAGGAATGCCGTATGGAGTGTTTCATGCTGCTTAATATTTTAATTATTATAGCTATTCTTACATTACTACCTGCGGCATTGCTCATCCTCCTCCTCTGGGAGCCACTTAAACTTGTTTTAAGTGCACTGTATCTTCTCATATTGGGCCTTGTATCCGCTTTATTCGTGATGAAGTGGTATAACTCCAGCTCTGTAGAGGCGAAGATCTCTGTAGACCATTTTCTGCAAACTGTTTTCGGGGCTGGCATAGTATCGCAGGAATTTTCTATTTTCTGAAGCAGAGAAAAATATATCTGAAAGAGGCCGCGAACAAATATGAAGAATTTGTGAAACAGCACAGAGATGTCGGGGAGATGCGCGATAGAACTACAATTTATGAAGATAATGAAGGTTTTTTTATACTGAATGGCTTTGAAAAAAAATATATTCCTCAATCACAAGTATTTATCTGGCATCGGAATTGATAAGAAAATTTCTGTATTTATCAGCAATTTGTTGCAGCCAGATCAATCTTTTTAACACAATACAATCTGACTGCAACTGCTTTATTTGCAAAGTATAACGTTATCAGCAGCCCTTTGACTCTGCTATTGAAACGAGTTGATTATGACGGGCTTGCTGACTGCGTAATTCCTTGGCGTCTGCACCTTTTAAATCAAGGAAAACCCATGCAGGAATAAAAATAAGTCCTGCCGCGCCGGCAACGACATTATGAATATTACTGTCGCTCTTGCCGCTTGAGGCCATCTGCATTTTATTTAAAAGTGTAGTTTGTTCAGCTTTTATCTGACGGCAAGATAAACGACTATCATTAGGTTTTGATATTAGTTCAAGTTGTGGGTCTCTTCCGGCGCAACCTGCCAGAGATACCGCTAAAGCCAAGACAATATTTTTTTCATATGATTCCCTCATAAGGTCTGTTTCTTCTCTCATCGGGCATGTCAATATCATTCAATTCATTTATTTCAAATAATTCCCTTAAGAACGAATAAATCTATAATAGTTGCTCCCTACAATCGCCTGCAATCAGAATTTTGAAAAGGTGAATTATGGCAGCATTTTCAAATAGCGGTGTACCCTTTGATAATCTTGATGAACAGCAGGAAAAGACGCGCCGTCTGATTTCTCAACTGCCACCCCTAACGCCTGTTATATGGCAAGGTATTCTGCCTGGTTGGGGTGAGTTTTACAAGCTTTTCTTCTGATGCAGGTTTTTACGCATTTTGATTTTAATATCTTGCCGCTAAACGCAGCAAGGGTGCTTGTGTGTATTGTGCTCTGGATCATTTGCAGTTTAACTGACTGGATCGGAAGATATCCAGATAGGCAGACATATCAGGCCGGAACTTCAATAATCGCCCGCAACCCGCCTTCCTGGCTTTTGCCGAGCCTGACATCACCGCCGTGACTGCGTGCAATATCACGCGCGATTGACAGGCCAAGGCCGGTGCCGCCGGCATCCTGATTGCGTGCTTCATCCAGCCGGAAAAACGGTTTGAATACATCTTCCCGCCTGCTTTTAGGGATGCCAGGCCCATCATCATCAACAGTAATCACCAGCATTTCCCTGCCATGCCTGACATGAACATGAACATTGCCGGCATAGCGGAAGGCATTGGAAACAAGATTGGAAATCAGGCGTGAAAAAGCGCCCGGGCGGACCTGAATAACAGGCTCTCCCTTGATGGCGCAGGTAAATCCGCGCTCGCGCAACTGTGCTTCTTCAGTCAGTTTGTTCATGAGTGGTATCAGATCAAGTTTGCCAACCTCTTCAGTTCCTTCTCCACGGGCAAAGGCAAGGTAGCCTTCAAGCATGTTCTGCATATCGGCAATGTCCTGTTCCAGAGGCCCTCTGTCAAAACTGTCTCCGGCCAGCGCCAGTTGCAGTTTAAAGCGCGTCAGAATAGTGCGAAGGTCATGGCTGACCCCTGAAAGCATGGTTGTACGCTGCTCAATCTGGCGTTCTATGCGTTGCCGCATCCGCAGAAAAGCAATACCCGCCCGGCGTACCTCATCGGCACCGCGCGGTTCGAAGCCTTTGGGCAGAGGGCGCCCCTTGCCAAAACTTTCTGCGGCCTCTGCCAGTTGCTGGATCGGTTTGATCTGATTACGCAAAAAGAAAATAGCGATGCTCAACAGGACAAGCGCTGTGCCTACCATCCAGCTCAGAAAAATGCCGGTATTGGAGGCATAAGTCTGGCTGCGTGTCGCAAAAACACGTAACACCTTGTCATCGAGTCTGATGCGGATTTCAACAAGATTGGAATCACCCACAGTGTCAATCCAGAACGGCCGGTTGATCTGTTTAGTGATTTCCTCACTCAGAAAATAATCCAGAATGGCAAAAAAAGGCTTCGGCCCGGGGTAAGGCAGAGGATCAGGTGGCAGAATTGAAATGTTAAGCCCCATGCGCTGCTGGGCAATGCGGATGATGTTATTGTAATTATCACTCTGGGGGTATGTTTCAATAACGTCAATAATGGCTGCAATATCATGAACAACAGCTGTGGAAAGCCGCTCTGTTACCATTTGCCAGTGCCGTTCCATGAAAACGTAGGCAATCACCGATTGCAGCAGAACCATCGGTGCAATAATAATGATCAAAGATCGCGCATAAAGCCGCTTGGGCATACGCCGGACAAACCAGCGACTGAATTTTTTCCAGGCCACGTCCATCAGATATTAGCACCTATTCGACAGAAAGCTTGTAACCGATACCGCGTACGGTTTGTAGCCAGATCGGGTTGGCCGGATCATTTTCAATTTTTCTGCGCAAGCGGTTGATTTGTACATCAATCGTGCGTTCACCCACGTCACCTTCACCACCTGCCAGTTCATGGCGCGGAATGGTTTCACCAACATTTTCGGCAAAAAGAACCATGATTTCCTGTTCGCGGTCAGTCAGATGGACGATTTCACCTGCTTTTTTCAATTCACGGCGCGGGATGAAAAAAGTATAAGGGCCAAATACGATCTGTTCGATCTTTGCCTGTGCAGGCGTGGCGCCACGACGCAAAATGGCATTAACACGCAGTAAAAGCTCGCGCGGGTCAAACGGTTTGGGAAGATAATCATCAGCCCCGGCTTCCAGGCCGTCAATGCGGTTGTCAGTTTCTGAGAGAGCTGTCAGCATAAGGATGGGTATATTCTTGGTCTCCCGCAAGGAGCGGGTGAGTGAAATGCCGCTTTCTCCCGGCATCATGACATCAACAATCAGCAGGTCGAAATCGATTCCTTCCAGTTTGTGGCGGGCATCCTGTGCTTCTGATGCAACAGTGACGCGAAATCCATTCTGACGCAGGAATTGTGACAACAGACTGCGGATGCGCGTATCATCATCAATGACCAGAAGATGAGGGGCATCATCCGAAATAGCTTGTGGCTTGTTATCAGACATGAGACAGATTTCCATTATAAAACTGTATTTTCAGGACATGAATTTTCTGGTATCCGTCTTTTCCCTGTCTGACCCAGGGCGCGTTGTGATGGCGGATACCGTATTGTACATCATTTTGAAGTGATCTGTTTTGTTTGTTTCCTTTTATAGGGCTTGCAGATAATTATAGGCAATATGGTTGCCGAGATATACAGGATAAGGAAACGCGCCATAGTTTCCTTTGGATTTTATGGCACAGCTTTACAAAGCACTTTACAGTTAAACAGGAACATTTGGTGCCGGAGCGATATTGTAGGTATAAGACGAGAAAATATGATTTCCAGAAGCGAGCATACAAAAATGGTTAAACTTGACACATGTATCATTCCGGTAATGCGTTTCCAGCAGAATTGTGCATTGCTTTTTGATGAGGCAGGCAGGCAGGGTGTTCTGGTTGATCCGGGTGGCGATCTTTCCCGTATTCTTGAGGTTATTGAAAAAAACAGCATTAAAGTGGAAGCTGTCTGGCTGACGCATGGGCATATTGACCATGCCGGTGCGGCGATGGATGCCAGGGATGCACTTGGCGTTGAAATTATCGGCCCCCATTCGGCAGATAAAATGCTGCTTGATCAACTGGCTGATACAGCAAGAGATTATAATCTTTCAGAGCCGGTGCGTAATTGTGTTCCCGATCGCTGGTTGAATAACGGGGATACGGTTTTTTGTGCGGGCCATGCCTTCAAGGTTCTGCATTGCCCTGGCCATACGCCCGGCCATGTCATTTATTTTTCGCAGGAAGCCCGCCTTGCTGTTGTCGGCGATGTGCTTTTTCATGGTTCAATCGGCCGTACTGATTTTCCGTACAGTAGCTATGATGATCTCATGCATTCCTTGCGCGACAAGGTTCTGCCGCTTGGGGATGATGTCGATTTTCTGTGCGGTCATGGCCCCGGTGGCCGTATTGGTGAGGAACGGCGCACCAATCCGTTTTTACAGGGCATGTAAATCCCGTATACCGGAAATGCTGTGTAAAACAGGCATGTACCGGTGACATTTAACGGAGGCAATTATCACCGGTACACTACATTCACTCCTGACTGAACCGGCGGAGGGGCTGGTTCATTCAAAGAGTAAATGATTCCCACCGCGAATTATTACGGGCATTCGTCAATTATAGGAAAAAAGATTTGTCTGTATCTGCCTCCCCCGGTGTGCGAGCGCCACGCACATAAAGAAGCCGGGGAGTTACTAACCGTGCTAGTGCGAACGGTCATGGTATCTTTAGTGTTGATTGCAATCTGCATCACAACCGCCACCGCTTGCGCGGTGGCAACCACCTGAACATACATACCATGCTCCCCGGCTACGAAAAAAGCCGGGAAGCCGGGTAAAGATTCTACCGAAAGCCCCCCACAAGAACCTTGCATGAGAAAACGAGCTTTTTTGAAAACCAGCGACTTCACTTGCCTGCCGGTTTCGGCAGTTTCTTACCAGCGCACTAGCAGGAGTTAGTATACTCCGAAAAGCGGGGCGCTGTTAGCCGCTTTCTGATTATTTTATACAGTCAGATTTTTTAAAAATCTATACAAAAAAACGCTTGCCGATAATTTATAACGGACTTCAGGTTCTGTAATATTTTTTAGCATTTTCTTGAAGGGGATAAGCCTGCCCGTTCATGTTCAGGAAAACCGGGCAGATGTCCACAAGGTATTGTTTTCAGCCACATGCCTTGGAAACAGGAAGCGTGACAATAGTGTTCATTTCAACCATTGTGGTATGTCTCTCGTTTTTGAATGGAATATCAAGAGCATGCCACGTTTCAAGCAGAGCCTCTTTCAGTGTTTCAATCAGCGTGTCGCCGTGAAGTGGCGTTGGTGTGATACGCAACCGTTCCGTTCCGCGCGGCACTGTTGGATAGTTGATCGGTTGAATATAAATGCTGTGTCTTTCAAGCAGGCGGTCTGTCGCTTTTTTACAGAGATCCGGATCGCCGACAAGAACCGGCACAATATGGGTTTGTGATGGCATGACCGGCAAACCGGAACCGGACAGGATATTTTTCGTCCGCTGTACCTGGCGCTGCTGCATGGCACGTTCCAGCTGCGACTTTTTAAGGTGGCGGATTGCCGTTGTGGCTGCAGCGGCAATTGCTGGTGGAAGGGCAGTGGTGAAAATAAAACCCGGCGCATAGCAGCGCACCGCATCAATCACGCTTCTGGAGCCGGTAATATAACCGCCCAGCGCCCCATATGCCTTGGCAAGGGTACCTTCAATAATGTCCACACGGTGAGTGAGATTATCCCGGTCAGTAATGCCACCTCCGCGCAAGCCGTACATGCCTACAGCATGGACTTCGTCAATATAGGTCATGGCGTTGTACTTATCTGCAAGATCAGCGATTGCCTCAATTGGCGCAATATCACCGTCCATGGAGTAAACGGATTCAAAGGCAATCAGTTTCGCCCGCTCCTGTCCTGCTGCTTTCAGAAGGTTTTCAAGGTGGACGAGGTCATTATGTCGGAAGATTTTCTTTTCAGCGCCCGAACGGCGTATCCCCTCAATTATCGACGCGTGATTGAGTTCATCAGACAGAATCAGGCAATTCGGCAAAAGTTGCGCAATGGTGGAAATGGACGCTTCATTTGAAATAAAACCGGAGGTGAAGACAAGGCCTGCTTCCTTGTTATGAAGATCGGCCAGCTCTTCTTCAAGCTCGGCCAGATAATAGTTTGTGCCGGAGATATTGCGTGTGCCGCCTGCACCTGCCCCTGTATTGCTGGCCGCCGTGCACAGCGCCTTGATAACATCAGCATGCTGCCCCATGCCAAGATAGTCATTGGAGCACCAGACGATAATTTCACGTGCTGTCCGGCCATTACGCCAGACAGCACGCGGAAAGGCACCTGCGATACGTTCCAGGTTTGCAAACACGCGATAACGTTTTTCAGTATGCAGCCGGTCAATTGCTTCTTCAAGAAACTTGTTATAATTCATTCGAACGCTCCGGGTTGCACGGGCAGCAGATACAGTTTGTATCATCAGTAAGGCCAAAGTGCTGCGCCTCATGATTTTCGGGCTGCTCTTGACGGCCATATATCAGAACATAATTGCAGCCAGCAACATAGCTAGTGCTTTTGACAGAAAACGTCTATAAAAACAATGTGAAATGGCGGTTATCACCGTTCTGTTCAAAGGTATTTCCTTTTTACCTTCTGTCATGCCATATTTTAATGCAAAAGATATTTGAGCAAAAATTGCAGGCAATTGTCGTCAAGGCGAATGCTGTAAGTCAAGGCAAGCCGGGAAGGTTATACTTCTGTTTTTCCTGTCCGTGGCGCATGGCCACAGCAGGATTGTCCCTGTCTCAATTTTTCATCGCTATAAGGGCAAGCAGATGGACAGTCAGCTGTTTCAGCATTTTTTTCGAGGTTTTATTTTGAAAGGATAATCTGTTTTTTGCCTTATCCCTGTTTGTATCGGGTGCGCATCGGCAAGTGTAAGGGCTATCCGCTTCATGTCCGGGTGGATCCTGCCGGGTATTTCTTCCTGCCCCGTGCAGGATGTGCATCTGGCACAAAGGGGCATCCCGCAGTCATTCTGCCTGCCCGTCTGATTGTCTGCGGAGAAATTTGCCGTTGTAATTCCGGCTCATCCAATATCAGTATAGCCTGCTCACAGACGGATATCAATCTGCCATCGAACAGGGCAGCCGCAACTTTTGCACGCTTTTGTCCACGAATATACGCCGCCACCTCTTTCAGAGACAGATCCTGAAGATACTGGAAGTCAGGGTGCTTCAACAGGCGTATCCGGCCTGCGAACCTTGTACCGGCATAATTGCTGCGTAAAGGAATTTTTGACGATGCTGCCTTGCTGATGCGGGATGATAAAGCAAAACCGGCGCAGACATTTCAATCATTTTTTCGCGAAAGCGCCGCCGTTTGCGCCCGGTATAGCGGACGCATAACCTCGCGGTAAAGTTTTTCTGCCAGTTTACGCTGTTTTTTGAAGGTTGAGCCGCCAAGTTTATCAGATATTTCGATCACTCCGCCCGGCAGGAGCGAAAAAGGTCGCACACCTGTAATCCAGAAAAGCTGCGACATCGTATCCACCGGCCTGTCAAAATAACGGGTCGCTTCAAGCAACTGTTTTGCCGCCTCGTGGCCGATCAGCTGTGCACCCTGCCTGAGTCCCACCGGTATTGGCCGGATAAGCCGGATGTGCCCGCTTCGTGCAACAACAGGCCCGGTTTCACGCACATGGTAGGAAAAACGAAAAAAACTTTTCCGGGTCAGATGTTGGGATGCAAGTATAAAAACATCTGCAAAGTCTGCCGTCAGGGCAATATCATCTTCCGCAACAAAACCCGCATCAAGCTTGTGATCAACAATAGCCTGCCATGCCTTGCGATGTGACAGGAAACAGGCAATTTCGCATGTTGTCAGACGAAATGGATAAACAGGTTTATGAAGCCTGCGCCAGTAAACGGCCTCAATTTCATCATCCGCAAGCTGTTCACTGTCTATGGCCGGTATGACTTCGGCAGGAATTGGCAGGCTCTGACTCAATGCCTCGACCTGCGGGCGCCGGCTTCTGGCACGGCTGAGATGAATGATAAAGGCTTTGACCTTCAGGCTCAAAAACAGATCCTGTCATTTACATGGAGTGTTACATTGATGTTATTCGATTATGGATAACATGCAATTGCTGATTTTTGCCTTGACCCACTTTCTTTCTGCTTCCCAGTTATGTTGTTTCCAACCCTGCCAGTTAAAACCGCATAGTTTTATCTGCCATTCATCAGGTCGCAGACGTTGCAGAAAATCCCATATGCCAAGATAGCCGGTTGATGGAAACATCCGGTAAAGCATTTTGCCGCTGATGTTGATTTCTTTGCAGGCATTGAGATAAAATTCCGACGGCAGGATGGTAACAGTTTTTCCCCTGCTTCCCAGAATGTCAATCCCTTCATGGGTCCAGTCCAGTTTGCGACCATAGAAAAGCCGTGATGTGACAAACGGCTTTTTAAAGTAATCCTGCATGATGGCAGGGTGGTAGGTAAAAACAATATCGCGGGTGTTTTTGACAAAATCCGAATTGAGAAAACCGGCATCTGCCAGCATCTGCTGCATCGGTTTTCCGGAATTGCACATCATCAGCCTGTCAGTGCGCTGCCCGCTCCAGCCGCCAAATGTCTTTGGCCTGTTAAAACGCAACACATAATCAGCAGCATCGATTTGTGCAGAAAGGTCGTGTAAAAGCTCTCCGTTGCCGATAATGATACATGTTTTGCGTCGCATTGGCAGTACACATGGAAGTGAGAAGGAGTGTTGACAAAAACAATATTGCGAGTGTTTTCACAAAAACTGCAACTGGAATATAATATAAAAACTGTAATTGCAATATGCAATGCATGGCATTCATATCATCAGTCCGCGAAAAAGTAATATGGTATTATATGCTGCAACATCATATCATAAAAAACTTGTTTGCTTTTTTACTATATGGGCCGTTATGAGATGCAGCAAAATGAATGTCATCTGGTGCCCTCCGGTCAGGTTATTTTTGCAAAAAGGCCTTTCCATTTTTTGCTGATCGTGGTACCAACCACCGTCAATGCGCATAAAATCCGTCAGGGAATCGTTGTTGCCTTGCTTCAGGCTGTTCGGGTTTTCGGGAAACCGGAATGGTCATCGGGTTTTATATCTGCCGTGTTATTCTTCGGGAAATCAGTCTTTATCCTTCCTAAATGATTGCAGATACGGCATTTTTGCTTTTGAAAAGGAATTGGCCATGGCAAAAATCATTGACAGTCCGACAGGCGCATGGGCGCTTACTTTTGATGATGTGCTGCTTCAGCCCGGTCATTCAGAGGTTTTGCCCGGCCGGGTAAAGTTGAAAACACGTGTTGCCCGGGATATTGAACTTAACCTGCCGCTTTTATCAGCTGCTATGGATACAGTGACAGAAGCACGGCTTGCGATTGCCATGGCGCAGGCCGGGGGTATCGGTGTCATTCATCGCAATATGGAGCCGCAGGAACAGGCAAGGCATGTGCGGCAGGTCAAAAAGTTTGAATCCGGCATGGTTGTCAATCCGGTCACTATCGGGCCTGATGCAACATTGGCCGAAGCACAGCAGGTTATGCGCTCTTACAGCATTTCCGGCATTCCGGTAGTTGAAAAATATGGCAAGGATAAAGGCCCGGGGCGCCTTGTCGGCATTCTGACCAACCGTGATGTGCGTTTTGCTTCAAATCCGGAGCAGAAAATCCATGAACTGATGACACGGGAAAATCTTGTCACTGTACGGGAAAATGTTCAACAGGATGAAGCCCGGCGGCTTTTGCACCGGCACCGGATTGAAAAGCTTCTGGTGGTTGATGATGCCGGCCGTTGTGTCGGTCTGATTACGGTGAAGGATATTGAAAAATCTCAGCTTAATCCTAATGCTGCCAAGGACGGGCAGGGGCGTTTGCGGGTTGCTGCGGCAACAAGTGTTGGCAAGGATGGGGCGGAGCGGGCAGAAAGACTGATTGACGCAGGTGTTGATGTGCTGGTGGTTGATACGGCTCATGGACATTCACAACGTGTGCTTGATATGGTCAGGCAGGTTCGCCACCTTGCGGGTGATACTGCAATTATTGCCGGTAATGTGGCTACTGCTGCTGCTACGCAGGCGCTGATTGATTGTGGTGCGGATGCTGTCAAGGTGGGAATCGGTCCGGGGTCGATCTGTACAACACGTATTGTTGCCGGTGTTGGTATGCCGCAGCTTGCGGCGATCATGGGCGCTGTTGAGGCAGCTGACAAGGCCGGTATTCCGGTTATTGCTGATGGCGGCATTAAATTTTCAGGTGATTTTGCCAAGGCGCTTGCCGCCGGTGCGGCAGCGGCTATGGCGGGGTCTTTGCTGGCCGGAACGGAAGAAAGCCCCGGCGAAGTTTATCTGCATCAGGGACGGCCTTTCAAGGCTTATCGCGGCATGGGTTCGGTTGGAGCGATGGCGCGCGGTTCGGCAGATCGTTATTTTCAGGCGGAAGTGCGTGATGAACTTAAGCTTGTGCCTGAGGGGATTGAGGGGCAGGTCGCTTATAAGGGGCCTGTTGCTGCCGTACTGCATCAGCTTGCTGGCGGGCTTCGTGCTTCTATGGGATATGTCGGGGCGAAAGATCTTGCTGAATTCCGTGAAAAAGCGATCTTTATGCGTATCACCAATGCCGGTTTGCATGAAAGCCATACTCATAATGTGACAATTACCCGGGAAAGCCCGAATTATCCTGGCAGCATGTAAATTATCAAAAGTGGTTTGGTTCTGGCAGGTATGTCGTTCCTGGAAATGCTTGCGGGGCAGTCAATACCGCCTGTTCTGCAAGACAGAGGAAAACCGGGATTGACTGCGCGGCGGCATGGTTGTTGATATTTCTGTCTGCTGCCCTGCGGTTAAAGACAGCGGGGGCAGCTTTAATAATTCCGGCAAATTTTCCGTAATCATTATAACAGGGGCTGCATCCGCCCCGGAACAGCGCGTATCCTGTCTGGGCGTTTATTCCTGAAAGGTTGTATCCGCCATTGTGTTTTCGTGTGAGACGGGCAATTTGCGGAATAAGTGGCAGGTCAAAATCATAAGCTGTGAGTTGCGGCAGTGCCAGAAGAAACAGCCGGTCTCTATCAATATCCTCCGGTGATTCTGCTGTGCTATAATGATCGGCGTTATACACAACTGTTTTCAGGTAAAAACAGTTGGCAAAAACAGATGCTGCGTTTTCGTTTCTGCCAGAGAGAAAGATTCGGCCGCAATGACAGGATCAGGCTCGCTCATGGCAGTTTTGTCGGCCAGTATTTTCGTCCTCGCTTCCGTGATCTTGGGCGTCAGATACGGACAGGTTTTGCCGACCTGCGGCAATAAGGCAGGCACAGCAGGTTGTGAGACAGGCAGAGGTTGAAATAATGCCGCGGTATGCCACCGGGCAATGAAGTATCTCTTCTCCCGGCAGAAAACCACACCCCGTGGCTGTCAGGACAAGTCGTCTGGACATGCACTCGAACAGCAGTGCGCCAGCCGTTTTTTCCAACCGGGCAATTTGAACAGGGAAAGGGCCGGCGGCAAGATACCCGTCTGTTCTGCCGCAGTGCCGAAATGCCGGATAGAAAACGCGAGATATCGGGACAACATATTTGCCTGGTGGTAAAGATAACAGGCATCCTTGTCGTTTTTTGCAGAGATTTTTAATAATGTTGAAAAAATCAACAGACAGGAAAACAGCAGGCTGCTTATTGCGTATTTGCCGGATAAATTTTAGAGCAGGTAGAAGGAATATATTGTGCGTTTTTGATTTACACGGACAGGACAAACGAATGCGACTGGGTGGGCGTCTTCAGGCGGCAATTGATATTCTGAATGATATTGAGACGCGCAAGCGCCCTGTTTCCGGAGCATTGAGGGATTGGGGGCTGTCTCATCGTTTTGCCGGTTCGGGGGACAGGGCGGCAATTGGCAATATCGTTTATGATGCCCTGCGCCATCGTGCCTCGATTGCCTGGCGAATGCAAAGCGAGGCGCCGGTTGAGATTGCTTATGGCGGGTTGCTGTGTGAAAGCGGCCTGAATATGGAGGCAATTGAAAAAAATCTGGCCGATGATAATTTTGCGCCGCCGCCGCTTGCTGATGAAAAAAAACTTTTTTGGCAAAACTGCAATCTGGCCGATGCCCCCGCCCATATACAGGCCGATGTGCCGCAATGGTGTGCCGGTTCGCTGGAAAAGCTGCTGGGGCAGAACTGGGTGGAAGAGGGGGCCGCTCTTGCAGCGAGGCCGCCACTCGATTTGCGCGCCAACAGTTTGAAGGCACCGTCGGGAAAAGTGGCCGCAGCACTGGCCGCTGTCGGGGCCTTGCCGGTGTCATGGTATGAACAGGCGTTGCGGGTTGCACCTGTATCAGGGCTTAAGCGCCACCCTAATGTACAGGTGGAGCCTGCTTTTCAGAAAGGCTGGTTTGAGGTGCAGGATCTGGGATCGCAAATCACTGCCCGCCTGTGCCGGGCAGAACCGGGAATGCAAATTCTTGATTATTGTGCCGGAGCAGGCGGAAAAACCATGGCCCTGGCTGCCGATATGAAAAACCGGGGCCAGATCCATGCCTATGATACGGAAAAGACGCGGCTTGCGCCAATTTTCGTGCGGTTGCGCCGTGCCGGTGTGCGCAATGCGCAGGTTCACGCCGGGAGCACCGCACTTGAGCCTTTGTCGGGCCATATGGATAGGGTGGTTGTCGATGCGCCATGTACCGGAACCGGTACATGGCGGCGGCGGCCGGATACCAAGTGGCGCCTGACAGAAAGTCAGCTTGAACGGCGCCGGAAAGAGCAGTATTCCGTACTTGACAAGGCGGCTGCATTTGTCAAACCCGGCGGCAGACTTGTCTATATAACCTGTTCGCTGCTGTTTGATGAAAATGATCAGCAGGTTGAAAGTTTTCTGGCAGGACATGCCGGTTTTCAGCCAGGCGATATGCGGACATGCTGGCGCAAGGTGATGTCAGACAAGGCTCCCCTGCCGCGCTTTTCAAAATACGGGCTTGTGCTTTCTCCTTTCGCCACCGGCACCGATGGCTTTTTTATTTCGATTCTGGAAAAAAATACCTGATCCGGTTTATTCCTGCCGGTTTTACAACCTTCTGACAGAAAAAATCTTGCGTTTTTTGTCAATTTTCTTTAATCCCTGCTCATGAGCACGATGCATCCCGATACCATCCTTATCATCGATTTTGGCAGTCAGGTAACCCAGCTTGTCGCGCGGCGTGTGCGTGAGGCAGGCGTCTATTCTGAAGTTGCCCCGTTTCAGTCTGCGGCAGAAGTTTTTGCCCGTATCAGGCCCGGGGGAGTGATCCTTTCGGGCAGCCCGCATTCTGTAATTGATATCGGCAGTCCGCGTGCGCCGCAGGAGATTTTTGAAGCCGGTATTCCTGTGTTTGGTATCTGTTATGGTGAACAGACAATGTGCGCTCAGCTTGGTGGAAAGGTTGAGGCAGGCAATGAGCGGGAATATGGCCGCGCCTTTCTGAAGGTGGAAGAGAACAGCCCCCTTTTCGACGGTGTGTGGAAAAAAGGTTCATCACATCAGGTGTGGATGAGCCATGGTGATCGTGTTACGGCCCTTCCGGAGGGATTCCGTGTTATCGGTACGTCGGATGGCGCGCCTTTTGCCGCTGTTGCTGATGAAAAGCGCCGGTTTTATGCGGTGCAGTTCCACCCCGAGGTAGTGCATACGCCTGATGGCGGTCGGCTCATTCAGAATTTTGTTCACAGGATTGCAGGCCTGAAAGGTGGCTGGGTAATGTCGGCCTACCGGGAACAGGCCGTTGCTGCCATCCGTCGGCAGGTTGGCAGGGGCAAGGTTATCTGCGGCCTGTCCGGCGGGGTTGATTCTGCTGTGGCAGCAGTATTGATTCATGAGGCGATCGGCGACCGGCTCACCTGTATTCTGGTTGATCACGGTCTGATGCGCAAGAACGAGGTGCGGGAAGTTGTCTCGGTTTTTCGTGAAACCTTTACGATTCCTCTGGTGCATGTTGATGCTTCTGATCTGTTTATCAATGCGCTGGAGGGCGTGAGTGATCCTGAGCAGAAACGCAAGACTGTCGGGCGGCTTTTTGTTGAAGTGTTCGAGAAAGAAGCGAAGAAGATCGGCGGTGCTGATTTTCTGGCACAGGGCACGCTGTACCCTGATGTAATTGAAAGTGTCTCCTTTACCGGCGGCCCGTCGGTTACAATCAAAAGTCATCACAATGTCGGCGGATTGCCTGAGCGGATGAATATGAAGCTTGTTGAGCCACTGCGTGAATTGTTTAAAGACGAGGTGCGTGAACTGGGTCGTGAACTGGGCTTGCCAGAACATTTTATTAGCCGTCATCCGTTTCCGGGGCCGGGGCTTGCTATTCGCTGTCCTGGCGCTGTCACGCGTGAAAAGCTGGAAATTCTGCGTGAGGCAGATGCCATTTATCTTGATGAGATCTGCAAGGCAGGGCTTTACGGTGCGATCTGGCAAGCCTTTGCGGTGCTTTTGCCTGTGCAGACGGTTGGTGTGATGGGGGATGGCCGCACCTATGAATATGTCTGTGCATTACGGGCTGTTACGTCAGTTGATGGTATGACAGCGGATTTTTATCACTACGATATGGAATTTCTGGGTCGCGCAGCGACACGTATTATAAACGAGGTGCGCGGTATCAACCGTATCGTCTATGACGTGACATCAAAACCGCCCGGCACAATCGAGTGGGAATAAAGGTGCCATACGTCAAAGCTTGATAAAATATGCTGAAAAACGTTCACATCTCTGGAAAAAAGAACTATCAGGGATTTTTTGTCGGCTGAAATGACATAATAACCTGACTGGCTTATTTCCCAGGCAAAGCCAGCTTACAAAAAACCGGACATTTTAACCTTGGCGGACAAAAGCCGGTTTCTCGTATCTGATCGTATCCGGGACAGTCTTCCATTATTTTTTGTTCATGGCATTGCGTATAAAACCGATGATCGCCGTGACAAGAATGCCAGCGACACCGCTGCCGACCACCTGTCCGAGAACACCCGTCAGCATTGCCTGTCCGGTGCTGCTCAGGAGAAAGTTCATACCCTGGCCGATCAGCAGTCCTCCCAGACCGCCGGCAATCGAGTTTCCGGTTGAGCCGAGGCTGAGACTTTTAATCGCACCGGCGATGTTACCGCCGACAGCACCTGAAACAAGTTGAATGATAATAGGGATAATCGATTCCATTTCCGCTCTCCAGTTTCCATAAACAACAGGTTAATGCCGTTTCCAGGAAAATTGTTGCAGAAAACAGCATCTCTATGTGAAATCAGCTAGAGTGATGTCAATAAAAGACAAGGTGTGCACATTTTTTATAATATATTGTTAATATATATTTTGAATAAAATTAATTATCCCTGGCCATATTCAACCGGGAAAATCCGTGCCATATGCTGTATCATTTTCGATTTGGCTGGTGAATCCTTCCATGACCCGGTACTTTATCAGGCCGTGTTTTCTGATGGATTGGAGCAGGATCAGAAAACAGTCTGCCAGATTGTTTTTCCTGCGGCAACGTTTCATATTTTTTCTGAAAATGTTCTATGGTTTTCAATGTTTGTAAAAAGGAAAATACCGGTATCTGTGCAGGATTGCAATGTGATCATTATATTGAATGATTGTCTGTAACCTTCTGATAAAATAAAGAGAAAATCTCTCTGCCGGCCCGCAGGAACCGTGCGGTTTCCAGACACAGAATATCCTTCAGCCCATAGGTTGAATTCCAGATGACAGGTTGTAGAAATACATCGGATGCGGAACTGATATTATCGCAATAATACAAATTACTTATTAAGTAAAATCCTGTTGATTGTGTCGGATTTGCAAAGAAGCAAGATACAAGGTTGGGCTTGTCAAGCGTGGCGTAGGGCAATTCCCGGAGGGTAATGGCTGTACCTTTATTACCAGGGATATTGATTGCCGGTTTTTTCCGGTGTGCCTGGGGTATTTCGGTTTCTTTACTGGTATCTTGCCTGTTCCGGCTGTTTTTATTATCTGTATGGGAGGGAGCAATATTGATTTCAGGACTGATCCCTGTATCAAAAAAGGTGGGGACAGTCTTCATCATCAGAACTGGTGTTGCGGTTGTCATTGGTATTATTGTCGGGCATTGTCGTCAGGTATGGTACCGGGAGGATGTATTACGATCAGAGGCATACGCTGGTCAAAATGCCGGAAATTGAGGCCAGTGGTTAATATTACGGCGGGTTGGCCTGTTGTTCGTGCCTCTGCCGATCATGGAAAGACAGTTAATCGATTATGTTTGTTTTGTCCAACTGGCGATGCTGTCTGACTGTCATATGTTTGACAGCTTTAATTGGTATGTTCGTATTTATGAAACCGTTCTGACGAAAAAATCCCGCTGTGTGGCTTTTGGCAATAAAGTCAACCATAGAGATTTGCCGTTTTGCGGATATTGATGGATAAATTGCTCAATATCATCTGGTTTGCCGCCGCAAATTGCGTGATAGAGTTATCCGGTATTATGCTGATATCGGCAAAGGCTGTTTTGAAGCTGTTATCTATTTCAGGCACTTGTGCAAGCCATCAGTTTACAAGCTTTCAGACTTTTTGATCGCCTGGGCTGGTTGTGCATCAGGCATGCAGGGTTTGGATTTTGGATATAATTACACTGTGGCTGTTTACAGCTTCGGGCATGAAAATTTCTTCTTGCTTTGCCTGGAGCAGGTCTGTAGCAGTAAACAGCGGCAGGTTATTTTTTATTTGCAGATGTTATGTATGCTGTAAAAAATGAATTATTTAAAAATAATCAGGAAATTTTTGATAAAAAATCACTTGATATAACACTGCAAGATCAACAGCATTTGAAGCCGCCTTTCCCGCCATAACGGACATCCTGCCGCTCACGAAAAAATTCAGCATAAGTCATGGGTTTTTGCTTCGGGTGGGTGCGTTGCATATGCTGCACATAAGTTTCATAATCAGGAATGCCGATCATCAGGTTTGCTGCTTGGCCCAGATATTTGCATGCGCAGGAAATTTTATTCAATAACATGTGTTTTTCCTTATTTGGAGCATTTACCGTCAAATAGCGCGTTTGACTCTTGCAAGGATGTAACTTTCCGGCAATATCGAATTGCCGCCGTCGCGATAATAGAGCTGTTCAGCAATGCATTTATGTTGCCGGTAGCTGCCAGTTGGCGGGCAGGGGCGCATAGGGAATTTCCTTGTCCGTAGGTGTTTTGCTTTTAAATGCAGCAAGTGCAGTTTTGACAGAATAGAACGCCAAAACCAGTACCACCAGCATGAAAAACGCTGTGAGCGTACCATTGACATAATTGCTGAAAGCAATCTGCGGGGTGTCTGCGTTGCGTGCAGCAGCAAAAAAGCCGATTGCCGGACTGAAGATTTTTTGCCATCCGGCCGTCATGGTGCAGATAAAGAGCCACATGGCAGGCAGTACAGCAACCCAGGCATAGCGTTCCCGTTTCATTTTGAAGAGCACAACTGTACATAGCATCAGTGCAATGCCGGCCAGCATCTGGTTGGCAATGCCGAAAAGCGGCCACAGCGTATAGATGCCGCCTTTGGGGTCAATTGTTCCCTGATAGACAAAGTACCCCCAGAACACCACCACCAGCAGGGTTGCCAGCAGGTTGGCAAAGATATTATTGGTCTTGCTTAATTGCGGATGCACCATGCCCATAAGATCCTGCAACATGAAACGGGCCGAGCGCGTGCCTGCATCAACAGCTGTCAGGATAAACAGCGCTTCAAACAAAATGGCGAAATGATACCAGAATGACGTATCAAGCCAGCCGCTCATGGCATTATGCAGGATATACGCCATGCCGACAGCAAGGGTTGGTGCTCCGCCTGATTTTGCAACAATGGAATTTTCCCCGACGTCGCGTGCGATATTTTGCAGCATGTCCGGTGTGATATAAAACCCCCAGCTGCTGACAACCGATGCTGCTGATTGCACCACGTTTTCTGTTCCTGCCGGGGCCAGTACGGCAAGCGGTGTGTTCATGGCGAAGTAAATACCGGGATTGATAATGCAGGCAGCAATCAGTGCCATAACAGCAATAAAGGATTCCATCAGCATGCCGCCATAGCCGATGTAGGCGGCCTGGCTTTCATTGGCGAGCATTTTGGGCGTTGTGCCGGAAGAGATAAGCGCATGGAAACCTGAAACCGCACCACAGGCAATAGTAATGAACAAAAAGGGGAAGAGATTTCCGCTCCAGGCTGGCCCGGTGCCATTGATATATTTGGTTAGAGCCGGCATTTCCAGAACAGGGCGCAATATGACAATGCCGATAGCAAGCCCGATGATGGTGCCGATTTTAAGGAAGGTTGAAAGATAATCGCGTGGTGCAAGCAACAGCCAGACCGGCAATGTTGCGGCAACAAACCCGTAGATAATAATGATCAGTGTCAGTGTCTTCTGATTATAGTTGAACCATGATGCATAAGAGCTGTGCTGGATCCAGTCTCCGGAGATAATGGCAAGGAACAGGAAGACCAGTCCGATGATGGAAACCTCGCCTATCCGTCCCGGCCGCAGATAACGCAGGTAAATCCCCATGAACAATGCAAGCGGAATGGTGAAAGCCACTGTATAGGTGCCCCACGGGCTTTCTGCCAGCGCCTTGACCACGACCATGGCCAGAACGCCGAGAATGATAATCATGATCATAAAACAGGTGATCAGCGCAATAACACCGGGGATATTGCCCATTTCCTCGCGTATCAGCTCGCCAAGTGAGCGGCCATCACGGCGGGTGGAGATAAACAGCACCATGAAATCCTGAACAGCACCGGCAAGCACACAGCCCGCCAGAATCCACAGCATACCCGGCAGATAGCCCATTTGTGCAGCAAGAACCGGCCCGACCAGCGGGCCTGCACCGGCAATGGCAGCAAAATGGTGCCCGTACAGAATGTGTTTGTCAGTGGGGACATAATCCAGCCCGTCATTGTAGCGAACGGCAGGTGTCATTCGTGACGGATCGGCCCTGAAAACACGATTGAGGATAAAAAGACCGTAAAGACGATAGGCAATCAGATAGATACAGACCGCAGCAGTAACAATCCACATAGCGTTGATTGCCTCGCCATGATTGAGCGCGATATAGCCAAGGGCAAAAGCACTGATAATTGCCAGAACGACAAGGAAAAGAAAATGGCGGCTTGAATGAACTTTCAGGTTAGACATCTGTCCTCCACGGATGAACCACGTGCATTTTGTGTAAAAAATTTTTTATTCTGTATTGGATTGAGGAATTTTTTCCAATGCTTTTCTCTGTTTCGGACCATTATTTGTTTATGATATATAGATACGGCTTGACAGTGTGGCCGTTAAAAATCCGAAACAGTAAGCCGGCAGGAAAAATTGTTTCCGGCTCCTGATTTATTTCAGAGATGAAGGACGCAGTCCGGCAGGCAGTTTCTGCACAGGAATGATAGAGGGGAGAAAGAAAAAGGAGGATTGTTTGCTTTGACTGTCATACCATGGTGAAGAGTCCGTTCTGAATGCAACGGAACATAAATCATCTCACGCAGTACAGGAACTGCCGGTTTTCTTCCGGTCAGTCAGGGCGCAGACTGACATCTGCAATATCCCGGATAAAAGCCGGACTGCCATCATTAGCCGTCGGGTTATTTTGTTTTTCAAAATTGCCGCCATCCGCAATGAGTTTAAATATCTGTCTTATACTGCTTCCGGGATTCCAGCTCGGCGCGGACGGTGTTGATGATCCTTCTTTTTCTGAAAGATTGCAGACGTGATCTGCGGGTTTTGCTTTTGTAGAACCGCGCCAGTGTGTTTTCCACCAGTTCCAGACCCTTGATGCAGTCGCGCCAGGCGAGAGGCATCTCTTCCCGGGATGAGCGGTCAGGCTTTATGAATTCGTGGTGCTTTTTCACTTCCCCTGCCAGAAAACAGCAGTTCCCGGCACCAAGCCGCACAGCTTCACTCAGCCATTCCGGCGGTTGCTCGCGTTGCTTTTTAAGGCCGTTGACGAGTGCTTCACAAAACAGCAACGTTGATGCATAAAGCCGGATTCCTGTCTGATCATAACGCAGGGCAAGTGTTGTGACTTCGCGTGATGATAACCGGCCTCGCAATGACCAGCGGGCATTATCACGGGCAATATCAATGCTGCTGATCAGGGCGACAAGCGCCGTATGGGTGCGCCCGCAACTGTTGAGCGCGCGATAGGCAACTGCTGCATCACGCCTGTCCAGCGCATCGGCTGCCAGTGTGAAATTATTTGCCAGTTCATGGAAGAAGCGCTCAACCGAGATCCTGAGCACTTTGATCTGGTTGGGAGTAAACAGAACCTGGCTGAAAAGAAGTCCGATTCCCGTTCCGACCATGACATCGATCAGTCGTGTGAACCCTGCAACCTCTGCTCCCATGGCAAAAACCATAATGGCTGAAACACCGGCCTGTATGATGATGGCAGGGATAACCGCATAACCTGATGCGATGAGCAGCCCCGTAAAACCCACGAGTGCTATGCGGATTTCTGTCGGCATAGGTGGCAGCAGCAGCAATGTCGCTTCGCCGACCAGAACACCTGTCGCCACACCGATCAGGACATGTATGGCCTGCCGTCCGTGATTTGGCAGGCCGGGGGCAAGGCAGATCAGTGCCGACATGGCAGCAAAAATCGGATGCAGATGACCCAGAATGCTTTGCGAGATAGACCATGCGATGCCTGATGCCGCTCCTGCACTGAGAGCGTCTTTCCAGCTTGCCCGGATTTGCAGGGCTGCCTGTTTCAGACGATTATTGAAATATTGAAATCCTGTCATGAAAGCGGCCATACCAACATAAGCACTGGAACTGCAACAATGGCAATCAGAACGGCCAGAGGCAAGCCAAATCTTGGATAATCAATGAATCGGTAGCCGCCGGGTCCCATGACCAGCATGTTGCACTGATGGCCGATGGGGGTAAGAAAATCACAGCCTGCGCCAATAGCGACAGCCATCAGAAAAGCTTCTGGGCGATAATGCAGCGATGTTGCAAAACTGGATGCAATCGGCGCCATTACCATAACTGTTGCCGCATTATTGAGAAAAGGTGTCACAAGCATGGCAGCCACAAGAATAAGGGATAGTGCGCCATAGGGGGGGAGCCTTTCGGCCATATGGCTGAGCCATTCACCGATAAGCTGTGTGCATCCTGTTTTGTTCAATGTTTCACTGACGGGGATGAGTGCTGCCAGCATGACAAGAATCTGCCCGTCAAGTGCCTGGTAGATTTCACGGCCTGGTATGACGCGAAAAACCGCCATGGCCACGGCTGCGGCAAAAAAGGCGATGGCCACGGGTACAAGCTGAGAGGCGGTGGCAAGAATAGCGGTGGCAAGAATGACAAGCGGTATCAGCCCGCGGCGCAGACTGCCAAGCATAATTGTACGCCGTGCAAGCGGCAGGCATTTAAGCTCGCGCAAAAGATTGGGCAGCACACTTTCACGGCCCTGGAGCACGATGATATCGCCCAGGCGGAAAACAATTTCACCAAGCCGGGCACGGATACGTTCATGCTGGCGGCTGAGAGCGAGAAGATTAACCTCATACCGGTCAAAAAGCGCCAGTCGCTTGGCAGAAATGCCAATAAGCGGCGAATTGTCGGTGATGACAGCTTCCACCGCGTCAATTTCACGGTTTTTTTCTCCCTCTGCAATAATCCGTCCTGTTGAAAGTTCAAGGCGTGCTGTATTCGTGACAGCATCGAGCGCTTTGGGTGAACCTTCAAACAAAACCACATCTTTTTCGGCAATGACTGTATCAGGTAATGGCGAAATAGTTTTTTTATTGCGGATAATCTGGAGAACCATCGCTTCTCCGCCACTGGGCCGCATAAGGTCGGCCACCGTTTTGCCGATGATCGGCGCCTCAGCCGGGACTGTGGCTTCGGATATGTAATCATGGATCTCTATTGCTTCTTCATGCGCAATATTGCCACGGTTGTGGGAAGGCAGAAGCCGGTAGAAAAATACAAGATATAAAACCCCTGCCCCCGCAACTGCGGCTCCGACCGGCATATAGTCAAACATTGAGAACGACTGTCCCGTCATCTTTTCGCGGATTTGCGAAACCACAATGTTCGGCGATGTGCCGATCTGTGTCATCAGTCCGCCGAGAAGGGCGCCATAGGCCATCGGCATCAGAAAAACCGAAGGTGATGCATCGGATCGGCGCGCAAACTGAAAGGCAATCGGCAGCATAATGGCAAGGGCGCCGATATTTTTCACGAAAGCTGATAAAACTGTAACAGCGATGACAAGAAAAACAAGTTGCAGCCTGACGGATTTTGTATCAGGCCAGATACGCTGGATCAGGCTTTCCATAATACCGGAACGGGAAACCCCGGCACTGACAAGCAATGCACTGGCAACAATAATAACAATGTCATCACTGAAACCGGAAAAAGCCTGTTTGGGACTGACAATACCGGCTGCAACCGAAACAAGCAGTGCAAAAACGGCAACGATGTCATAGCGAAAACGATCCAGCATCAGGACAACCATCAACAGCCCGATAATGGAAAGAGACAATATCTGTTCATGAGTCATTGGTCGCAAATCCCCCGTATTCTGCGCCAGAAAATATATAGCTGTTTTTATCCGGTTGAGTAAGCCGGAACAAGTTTACCGGTACAGGGGTTGAAATAGCCGGTTTATTCCTGCTGCAACAGAACTTTTTGTGAATCATCTGTTTCCCTTGTCAGGTTTTTTGCCGGCAGGAGCAGCACATCTTTATGCGGAGAATATTTTTGCCTGTTTGCATCTTCTTTGCCCAATGAAAATATTCATAATTCACAAAGTATGTATGTTTCAGGTTGGGAAAGTTTTTATCATCTTCTGCTTCAAACGAAATAAAAACGTTTTTTCTGCTTTTTCTTTTGTCCGGTTTCCACTACATCATATATATTTGCAAGTGTATGATGATTGCCCGGGCATTGTTTTTTTCAATTTTTGCCATAGAATTTCTAAAAGGCAAGCCGTTGGATATTTCAATTTCCATCTATGTCAGGAAAAACATGCGTAACAATGTTTTAATCAGGGTAGGGTGAACAGGAATGGCCAAGAATACCAGAAAGGTCGTTAAGAAAAAATCCCTATGGGCATATACTCTGCTTGCATTGATCGTTCTGGTGATGATCGGCTGGGGGATATGGCTGGTTTGTTCCAGGTTGAATTTTGAGAAAAAAATTTCTGCATTTCTGAAAGAACATGCCATGATTGCCGAAGAGGTGAAGATTGACTGGTTCGGCAACTACGTGCTCAGGAATATCAGGATTGAAGAGGTGGAAGCCGGCAATTCCGCCATTGGCGAAGTGCGTGGGCATTTATCGCTGTTTGTCAATGATTTCAGTTTGAAAATCAGGGATATCCGGTATGGGCTTGCACCGGTCAGTATTTTCATCCCGGAACTGGATATCAGGAAGGCGCGGATGCATCCGGTGCCTGTGGCTGTACAGGAACAGATTTTGCCTCTGGCGCGTCTTTTGTTTGCGGTTGATGTGGAAAAGGTTGTAATGCCTGAACTGTCAGTCAGGCAGAATATCCAGGATGCTGAGAAGGAAACATCTTACCAGGATATTGAGCTTGTAAATATTACAGATGGCAAAATAGGTTTTTTGACGGGCAAGTCAGTTGTTCAGTCGGCAGCATCTGACAAGGCTGCGACAGAAGGGGCCGGTGCGCCGCTGGTCAAACTGGCAGCAGGGCCGTTTGAAGTCCATAACATTAATGCAGCATTATGGGCAGGCTTTTATTTTGCTGGATCGCAGGCTGGAAATATGGAGCCTCCTTATCAGCAGTTGCATGGCCATTACAGCATAAAGAATATTGTTTTTCATGCATTGCCTGATGATGATTCGGTAAAATATCATATCAGGGAAGTGTCAGGTAGTGGCCTTTCTGTAAAGGCTTTATATGGCAGATCCGGACAGGATAATAAGGCGAGAAGCCCTGTTGTTGAAATCAACAGTTCCTCAATCGAATTTCTGAGGGCTGTTGGTCCTCTTGATATGGAAATAAAGGGTTTTACCATCAGCAATCTGGCAAAGGCGGATACCTGTTTTGACAGGGGCCGTTTCAGCTATGATGGCACGACAATGGATTTTGTGTTTGACAATTTTCAGGTTGTGAAGGACGGGGTAAAGGCAAAGCTTGCCAGTTTCGCACTGGAAAAGGTCAGGTTTCCGAAATTTCTGGAGGTAGCCAGTGAAATTTCCACGTGGGCGGTAAACAGGGATGCGGCTCGTAATGTTGATCTGTTTATACGTATGACCTATGCGGCCATACCCCGGTTTGCTGCTGTTAAAATGAGCGGTCTGACAATTGATAAAGAAGATCAGAGCGGAACAGACCATAATATTATGGGATTGGAAAAACTTAACATCATGGCTGAACACAAGCGCGGCGCCATGCCGACAAGCCTGCATGTTGATGTCAATAAATTACGCTTGCCGGTTACTTTTTTTGAAGGTCGCGGCTTTGATCCGGAGACAGTTCAGGACAGTTATCTGAGAACGCTTGGTTATAGTGATTATCTGGACAGCAATTTTGTACTCGATTTCAAATGGGATGAAGAAAAACAGCAGATTATGCTGGGTGAACTGTCTTCTGATATAGATGATTTAGGCTCTTTCAGGCTTTGGGGAACAATTGGTAACGTCAATGACACGTTCTTTATGGATAATCCGGTGGCAATGGCAATTGCAGCAGCAGGTTTTCGTATCAGGGATGTGCATCTGAGCACAGGCAAGGACGGTCTTTGGCAGCGTGTTATTATCAAGAGAGCTGAGCAGACCGGGAAGTCGCTTGAAGAAATCCGTTCGGAAAGAATTATTTTTGTTCACGAAATTTTGACAAGGGTTTCCAGTGATGATTCTGAAATTATCAAATCGCTTGAACCTGTATTTGATTATTTAAATGCCGGTGGAATATTGACGGTTGATGCTACTGCCAAAAACCCGAATGGCGTTGGTATTTATGAGTTTATCTTTGATCCGGCGGATCCGTACCGGTGGCTTGACTATTTTGATCTCACGGCAAACCGCCAGGATGCGGATGACAAAGACTGAGTTTTATTAGATAATCAGATATAAAATATCCGGGCAGGGATGGCAAATAACCATCCCTGCCCTTGTTTTGTGTTTTTCCTTGGGGTTTTTTTCATGAAAATTCCGCAAGAATCTTTTTTATTTCTGACATATGGCATAGCATGTGCTTTGCTGGTAAAAGCCGTTTCATGTCAATATTTTGCTGAAAAACAGCCATGGTTTTAAAAAGAAAGATGATAAGTGGTGATAGTTTGCAGCCTGTTTTTCCGGCAGGTGAAAAAGGGCAGGGCATTTTATTGCAGTACAGAATGAGTGATTAGGATGGTGTCCGGTTCCGGCTCGCGGCTGAAGAAATCTATTGGGCGCCGGTTTGGCTATGCGCTTGGTATTTGTATTATACTGGCTGCCTGTAGCGCAGGGGCATTTGTTTTTGCCAAACCTTCATTACTTTCCTTTGTTAATGATGAAGTGAAAAAGTATAACATTGAAGTTGAATCCTCGGACATCAACATATTGGGGAAGGTCAGTTTGAAAAATGTCCGAATACCGATGAATGATGGAAGCAAGGTGACTGTGGACAGGTTGTCCGGCGGGCTGCTGGTGCCGTGGTTAGGCGGTACAGTAAGCCTTTACGGTATTTTTTTGAAAAAAGGTGATATTTCGGTTGCCATTCCTGAACTGCATCTTAAGAGCATATCGCGGGCAGCAAAAGATCCGGCAATTTCTTCCCGCACCATGCAGCTTTTAATGCAGATCAATGCTTCGTGGATTAAAGCACCCGAAATTAAATTGACTGTTGATAAGGATGGAAAAAGTGGAAAGGTGGTAATTCGCCGGTTTAGCCTTGACGGACTTAAGCGGGGAAAGATTGACCGCGTGACAATTGGCGGCGTCAGTTTTGCGCTTGCATTTATGTCATCATCCCGGAAGCAGTCCGATATTCAAACCGGTGTGCTTTCTGTCAGGAATATTGATATTGCCTCAGCCTATGATTTTCTGAGAGGTATTGGGGCGGAGAAGGCCATTGTCGGGCCAGTAGCGTTGCATAATCTGAAAATTGACCTTACCGATGGAAAAGGTGAAGATTTGCATGTGGTGGTTGGCGCATTGCGCAGTAGCGGCCTGTCGCTCAGCCCGGCAAAAATACCGCCGCTGGAGGCAATCCAGGTATTTCTTGCTGCCTGGTATGCTTCTGATCTGCCGGATGAACACAAAAGAGCTGCCCTGCATGATTTACGTTACGTGCTGGAAAGTATTGCGGCAATTGATGTTGAATTGAAAAATGCGACAATTGAAAATTCAGAACTCAAAACGGGGTTTTCCTACTTTGAAGTGAAATTCCGTAACTGGGGCCAGCTTATTCCTGAGGGGCTTATCATAAGCTTGCAGGATTTTACGCTTGATATGACACGGATGCAGAATGAATATGTGCAGTTTTTGCGTGAGATAGGATACGAAAAGCTTGATTTGTCGTTGGCGGGTGACGTGCTTTGGAATCCTGCGGATCACACGATGGCCCTGCGTAATATTGCCTTCAGCGGCAAGGATATCGGTGAGATTTCCTTTCAGGGAACGTTACTTGATTTCGATAAGGGGTTTTTCAGCGGTGATCCGTCCCGGATGCTGGCAGCTATTGACGGTTCAGCTGTCTCCGAACTGGATATAATTCTTGCTGATAAAGGGATAATTGACCACTTTATTGAATGGGAAACGACGCAGATCAACATTTCAAAGCAGGAACTGAAAGACAGTGTTTATGAAATTGCGGTTAAAAGTCCACCGCTATTGTTAAAGAATTATAAGGATACACAGAAGATCGCGGATGCATTTGGCGCATTCGTGCGTGATTCCAGCACTTTACATGTCCGAATGGTTGCCAGGGAAAAAAAGGGTGTTAGCCTGACGGATTTTATCATGATACAAAATGACCTGTCTGTTCTGTTCAATCAGATTGATCTTGATATCAGAACAGAAGGACAAATAGTAAAGGCGGCTGGAATGAACTAAGCCATATCCGGTTAAATCTTCAGTGATCCGGCTATTTGATTTTGCTGCATTTTCAGATGGATCAAGGCAGAATCAGAAAACATTCCGGCGGCCTGTTTTCCCTGCGGAAACGATTCCCGATTTTCCGGGTTTTCACATCTGCCTTGCCTTTGAATAACGCCATTCAGACGTGTGGTATTTCAGGTAATCGGCTTTTGTCATGTGTCATTTCCTGTCTTTGTACTGATTACAGGTTGCATAGCTGTTTTTCTGTTGGATATAAATCAGGGTGAGGGTGTTCGGCAGAATAGTCTGCGGACAGGATATACTCTGGTCGGGCCGCCAGAGCATGGGAATTAAAATTATGTCTTCATCCCGCCGCCACCGGTTGCCAACCCGTCCGCATATCATTACGCAACAGGCGCTGCATATTGTGGAACGTTTTCTGCATATTGAGGCTATGAGCGGTGTTGTTCTGTTTTTTGCCGCTGCTGCTGCGCTTGTCTGGGCTAATTCATCATTTCATGAAAACTATGATGCCTTGTGGCATACGCCTTTATCGATATCACTGGGGCGCTATACGCTGTCGTGGAATTTGCATTTCTGGGTCAATGATGTTCTGATGATTCTGTTTTTCCTCGTTGCGGGCATGGAAATCCGCCGTGAAATTTATGAGGGTGCACTTTCTGATTTCAGGCAGGCGGCCTTGCCTGTTATTGCGGCTTTGGGCGGAGTTTGTTTACCTGCGGTTATTTATCTGCTGTTAAATGCCGATCCGGCACGTGATCATGGCTGGGCGATCCCGACTGCAACCGATATTGCCTTTGCTATCGGGATTTTGGCACTGCTGGGTAAGTCGATACCGGGCAATATCCGTATTGTGCTTCTGTCACTTGCGATTATTGATGATGTTATCGCAGTTATTATTATTGCGCTTTTCTATTCCGCCAGCTTTGATCTTTCAGGGCTTGCTGTGGCCATTTCCGGCATTGGACTGGTTTTGTTGATGCAGTGGCTTGGCCTGGCGTCTGTCTGGCTTTACGTTGTACCGGCAGTAGTTTTATGGTTTGGCCTTTTGAAAACGGGGGTGCATCCTTCACTTGCCGGTGTGATTCTCGGGTTGTTGACGCCGGTTTTACCCGCCCGGTCAAAAATTTTACCGGTTGACCGGATCATAAAGGCTGTGAAGATAATCAGGCAGCAGCCGGAAAGTGGTGGCCGGCAGGTTATTGCGCGCGCTTTACGTGATATCCGTAAAGGGGAACGTGATCTGATACCGCCGGTCACACGTGTGCAGATGGCGTTACACCCCTGGGTGGCTTTCATCATTATGCCGGTGTTTGCTTTTGCCAATGCAGGGGTACGTTTTGGTGACGTCAGTTTTTCGGCGGATGGTTCTGCTTTTATTCTGGCCGGTGTGGCGCTGGGGCTGGTTGCAGGTAAGCCCGTGGGGATTCTTCTGGCAAGTTTTATTGCAGTCAAGAGTGGAATTTGTCGTTTGCCGCCTCATGTGTCATGGGCTGGCATGGTTTTGATCGGCATACTGGGCGGTATAGGTTTTACAATGGCAGTCTTTGTTGCCATGCTGGCCTTTGATGACGCAGGGCAGTTATCCGTGGCAAAAACCGGTGTGCTGCTTGGTTCGGCCATTTCGGCTGTGCTGGGGCTTGGCTATGGTCTTTTCTATATGTATGGCGGAGCAGGTGTGCCGAATATTTGCCGAAGCGAGGGGCAGCAGGAGCATTCGATTTGATTGCAGCCGGTTGAAGGCTTTGTTTTTTATTTTCCGCATTTTGATTGAAAATACTTTGGGCTTGACATCAGGACTTTTCACGGGCAGGGCTATGATTTTTATGCATTTATGCGTAAAAGCCCGTAATGGATCATCTGTTTTGGTTCAGTTGAAGCCTGGAACGGTCTGGTGCAATGTCTCTGTATCAGGGCAAGAATAACGAAAGATGAAAGGCGGATCGGTTTCGTGTTAATGGAAATGCATGAAACGGTTTGTAGTGACGGAATGGATATGTCATGGCGGAAGACAGTTTTATTCGTGAAGTGAATGAGGACGTACGGCAGGAGAGGATCAGTGCTTTCTGGCATCGCTACGGTTCTGTTTTGATTGGCGGTGCCATTGCCATTGTGCTTGGCACGGCTGTATTTCAGGGATACTCTGCCTGGGTTGACCGCAAGGCTGCCCGTATTGGCGATTCTTTTCTGGAGATTTCAGACATCTCTGATGCTTCAGGCTATGATGCAGTGCTGGCAAAGCTGGATGAAATTGAAAAGAGCGGGTTTGGTGCTTATCCGGCATTGGCAGAAATGCGCAGGGCTTCTGTTCTGGTGGCTCAGGATAATAAAGCAGGGGCTGTTGCGGTCTTTGATGCAGTTGCTGCAAATCCTTCTACGCCCAGGATACTGAAGGACATGGCGTCGGTGCGTGCTGCTTATATCCTTGTTGATACGGGTTTGTTTGAAGATGTGGAGAAGCGTGTCAAATCCCTCGCCTCAGATATTGATCCGATGCGATTCGCGGCGCGTGAAACACTGGGCTTTGCGGCATGGAAAGCGGGCAGGATAGAGGATGCAGTTTATTATTTCGGCAAGATCCGGGAGGACAAGGGCGTTGCCGGAGAGGGCTTTTACCAGCGTGCGGATATGATGCTGAATCTTATCCGTGGCCGGAGAACGCAAACGGAAGGCTGATTTATGGCTTTTACCATCGCGATCATTGGCCGGCCCAATGTTGGTAAATCGACACTTTTTAACCGGCTTGTCGGCCAGAAGCTTGCAATTGTAGATGATACGCCAGGTGTGACCCGTGACCGCCGCATTCATGCAGCACGGTTGCAGGATTTGCGCTTTGATATCATTGATACAGCAGGACTGGAGGAGGCGGGCAGCACTACGCTGGAAGGGCGTATGCGCGCGCAGACGCGGATTGCGATTGATGAGGCTGACCTTATCCTGTTTGTTCTTGATGCCAGGGCTGGCATGACGCCTGCTGATCTGACCTTTGCTTCTCTTGTCCGTAAATCGGGTAGTCCTGTCGTACTTGTTGCGAACAAGTCGGAATCAAAACAGATGACTGCCGGTTTCTATGACGCCTGGCAGCTGGGGTTGGGCGAGCCTTGTGCTATTTCTGCCGAACATGGACTTGGCCTTTCTGATTTGCGGGATGCGATTGTTGAAGCGATCGGCAAAGACAAGGCATTTGAACATGAAAAAGAAGAAGAAAGAGAGCAGATTGATGCAGAGTTGATCGGTGATGATATTGAGGATTGTGATGCTGAAGAGTTGCTTTATGATGCAAAAAAACCTTTACGGATTGCTGTTACTGGCAGGCCCAATGCCGGTAAATCAACGCTTGTCAACGCCATGCTGGGGGAAGATCGGCTGCTGACCGGGCCTGAAGCAGGCATAACCCGTGATTCAATCTCGGTAGACTGGACATGGCGCGGACGTAAAGTCAAACTTTATGATACGGCGGGTTTGCGCCGTAAAGCACGGGTTCAGGAAAAACTTGAGAAACTTTCTGTTGCGGATACGCTGCGTGCTATCCGTTTTGCTGAGGTGGTTATTATCGTTCTTGATGCTGCCATGCCCTTTGAAAAGCAGGATTTGCAGATTGCCGATCTTGTTATCCGTGAAGGGCGGGCGCTGGTTATCGCTTTCAATAAGTGGGATATGATCAGGGACAGGCAGGAGACACTGGCCGGACTTTATGAGAAATGTGAGCGTCTTTTGCCGCAGGTACGCGGTGTGCGTGCTCTGCCTGTTTCAGGAGTGCGCGGACAGGGCATCGATAAACTGATGGAAAATGTTGAGATGGTTCATCGCATATGGAACCGCCGTGTTTCCACAGGCAAACTCAATCGCTGGCTTGAACAGGTCGTAACGCATCATCCTCCCCCGGCAGTTTCGGGGCGGCGTCTCAGGATAAAATATATAACACAGATAAAGACACGTCCGCCAGGATTTGTGATTTCCTGTTCACGTCCTGATGTTATGCCGCAGTCTTACTTGCGTTACCTTGTCAACGGCCTGCGTCAGGATTTTGATATTCCCGGGGTACCGATCCGCCTTTCCATGAGAAAATCCGATAATCCATTTGCCCACCGGGCTGCGAAGCGTTGAAAAAAGCAGATCGGAAAATATTGTTTTTTGCATGATTTTTAATAAAAATTACATGAAAACAATGATGTATCATCAGTTCTACTGATCATTAAAAAAAGATTAATGAATAAAATCAGATAGTAAACCTGTTCTGTTAACTCTAAATAAAGTTTGTGGCAGCATTCTTTGGCAGGAAAGTTGGTAAGGTTTCGGGTGCGGGCCTTGTTCACTGGAGTATTTTTGATTCGACCGTATCAGATACTCCGGTTGTTTATTTTATTGCATATCTGCGAACATTAAATGTTCCATTTGATTGCAAAATGCTTTGGTATCGCGCGTTTTGTGTTGGAGTTTGTGTTGAGTAAGCTGTCGTTGCGGGGAGGATTCTTATATCGCTCTTCCTGCAAAGTTCGCCATCCTTTTTTGCTTGCTGAAGCTTCAGGCTATTATCTCCCGGAAGGGCGCTATTATGCTGCACCGCTTGTTGTCAAACGGAAGAAACAGAGAAATTATGTTTTTCCGGTTGTTCTGGGAATAGGGCTTTCATTTGCCAGTATTTCTTCATTACAGCAGCAAAGTCAGCAACCGCTGGTCGCTGCGGCAACAACAGTTTTGATACGTTCAACTGATTTGCATACTTCAACGATGCTTGTCGCTGTTGATCCGGTGACGACCGGAGCCATTGCACCGGTTATGAAAAGCGGCGCAGCAACAGAAACAGGCAAGGTTATGAAGCAGGGCAGTCATGCCGCTGTTCCGGATGAAGACCGGCTCAACCGCCACGAAAAAAAATCTGCTGTTATTCGCCGTAAAGCCAATAATCGGCCACTGTTGACAAACTACAGAACAGCTCGTGTATTTGTATCCGTTCCCCGGGGCAATTCCAATTCAAGATATGTTGCGAGGCTTGTCTCTCCCGAAGAGGCAAAAGTAAAATTTCAGATAACACGGACTCTTGTTTCTGTACCTCAGAAAAATGAACATCCGAAATTACCAGTGCCAAAAATACTGGCATCGCTGGTAACAAATGACAAGCCGGATATTCTGGCCCTTGGTTATGCGCCGGCGGATATATCCAAAATGAAAGAGTCTCCTTTTGACAGCATTCTGAATGAAGAAGAAAGAAAAACAGGGGGGCGTTTCATTCCGCCTGTCGGGCCAAAAGACCATCCCTGGGTTGCAAGCCCGGTACCTGTTTCCACCTTTTTGCCTGCGCAGCAGAAATGCCTTGCTGAAGCTGTCTATTTTGAAGCCCGCAGTGAATCATTAAAAGGGCAGGTGGCAGTGGCACAGGTGGTTCTGAACCGGGTGCGCAACCCGGCCTATCCCGATACTGTTTGCGGCGTTGTCTACCAGAATGTCAAATGGTATAATCGTTGCCAGTTCTCGTTTGCCTGTGATGGTAAGCGCCACCGTGTGACAGAAAGGCGGTACTGGCGTATTGCACAGGATGTTGCAAGGGCTGCAAGTGCCGGTCAGATATGGCTTGCAGAGATTGGATCCTCCACGCATTACCACGCAGTCTATGTTCGTCCACGCTGGGCTCATATGATGGATAAGATGCAAAAAATCGGCCAGCATATCTTTTATCGCACCAAGGGCGGCGGCTGGAGTTGACGCCAGACGGTTTCATGATGCTGTCAGATAATTTCTTTTAGCTGTAGAATACTTTTTTTCAGCTGGTCGTATTATTCTGGTGCCGAATGGAGCACTCAGCTGTAAAATACTTCAGCTGAAATGATATAAAATAGATAAATCAGTTATTTGCCGGGTTTTCTGCATGAAAAACCGGTTGATTTTGTCTATATTGTTTCTGCAGAAGGCTTTGGAGACGGAAAAACATGATATTTCCTCCGGTATATGCTGTTTTCCCAGCTTGACGAATGCTTCTGGTGACAATATGTTGCGCGCGACTTGAAAGGTTGGGCCTTTTAGCTTTAGCTTCTGGATTGGGAGAGCTGTAAATGGCTGACGGGAAGGGATCCGGTATGCCGGATAATAAATTGACATCCCGTGAGCAGGAAATTCAATCTCGCAGGCTGGATGGGCGTCTGTCTGCACTTGAAGAAAAGCTCAAGCGCAAGGGTATGCTGAAAGAGCCGGAGGAGAAAGTAGAAAAACAGGACACGCCATCAGGCGCAGCGCAGGCAATCAAGCTTTCGAGCGAGTTTTTTGCTGCAATTGCTGTTGGTGTCATTCTGGGACTTGGCCTTGACCAGCTGGTTGGCACATCTCCCTGGGGGTTGATTGTTTTTCTCTTTCTGGGATTTGCTGCCGGTATATTGAATGTATTACGGTCTGTAGGGTTTGTTGCTATGAGTGCCGTGGAGAAACACAGCGCATTGCGCAAGGAAAACAAAGGCTTGAACAAGCCGAGCAAGCGAGGTTGAAGTTGGCAAGCAGTCCGGATCCGATTCATCAGTTTGAGGTTTCACGCCTGATAAACATACCGGTTGGCGGGTGGGATTTATCCTTTACCAATGTATCACTGTTCATAGTGATGACGGTTGTCCTTTCCTCTCTGTTTCTGTTGCTGACATCGTCGAGCCGCGGGCTTGTTCCGACGCGGATGCAGTCTGTATCAGAAATGGCCTATGAATTTGTTGCCTCAACATTACGGCAATCCGCCGGTGCGCAAGGGATGAAGTTTTTTCCGCTTGTCTTTTCGCTGTTTATCTTTGTTCTTGTTGCCAATTTCATTGGTCTTTTTCCGTATTTTTATACTGTCACCTCGCAAATTATGATTACCTTTGCATTGGCGCTTTTGGTGATTTTGACCGTGGTTGTTTATGGCTTTTTCAAACACGGTGTCCGCTTTCTGAGGCTTTTTGTGCCAGGCGGTGTTCCGGTTGTTATTCTGCCGCTTGTTGCAGCTATTGAGGTAATTTCATTTCTTTCACGTCCGGTCAGCCTGTCTGTGCGTCTTTTTGCCAATATGCTGGCAGGACACATTACGTTGAAGGTTTTCGCTGGTTTTATCGTTTCGATGTTTGCCCTGGGGCCGTTTGGCATTGGCGGTTCTGTTTTGCCTTTGGTTATGACGATTGCTATCACGGCGCTTGAGTTTCTGGTCGCGTTTTTGCAGGCCTACGTTTTTACTGTTCTGACCTGTATGTATCTTAATGATGCGATACATCCGGGTCATTAAAAAACCGGCGGAAGTCCGCCAAACTGGAATTTGCGTTTCATTCAAAGGAGAATAACATGGAAGTAGAAGCTGCAAGATATATCGGTGCCGGTCTTGCCTGTTTTGGTATGGCTGGTACTGCTCTCGGTCTGGGCAATATTTTTGGCAGTTATCTGTCTGGCGCCCTGCGTAATCCGTCTGCTGCTGACAGCCAGTTTGGCCGCCTGGTATTTGGTTTTGCTGTGACTGAAGCCCTGGGTATTTTTTCGTTGCTCGTTGCTCTTCTGCTGTTGTTTGCTCGCTGACCGGTGCCCGGTTTCTGGAAAATCCGGGCCGGGCGTCTTTCATAGAGACCGGGCTTTTTTCATCTTATCCGGAGTGACGGGATGTATGGCCTTTGGGTAAATAGGGATAAAGAGCTTCCGGTTTTTAAGAATCAGAAATATCCGTATAAAGGATGATATGGATGTTTATATCTACAGCTTATGCACAGGTTGGTGAACATGCCGCACCTGGAGTTGGCGGACATGGTGAGCATGTGTTTCCGCCTTTCGATTCTTCATTTTTCGGATCGCATGTTTTCTGGCTGACCGTTTGTTTCGGGCTTTTTTACTTCTTTATGGCGCGTGTTGTTCTGCCGCGGATCGGCGGTGTTATCGAAATGCGTCGCGACAGGATCGCTGCCGATCTTGATCATGCTGCCCGTATGAAGAGCGAAGCTGATACAGCTATTGCTTCTTATGAAAGGGAGCTGGCTGAGGCACGCGAGCGTGCAGGCACGATTACACGGGTGGCAAATGATGAGGCAAGGGCCAGGGCTGAGGCCGAGCGCGCCGAGGCTGAAGCTTTGCTTGAAAAAAAGCTTGTCGAAGCTGAAAAACATATTGCCGATGTCCGTGACAGGGCGATGCAGGATGTAGGAATGATTGCTGAAGAAACAGCGGCAGAGATTGTAAACGAGCTTGTCGGCAGGAAAGTTGATAAAACCACAGTTGCAAAGGCTGTTAAAACGGTGCACGCTTGAGGAGTCGCGGATAACAATGAAAGTGCTGTTTCAACAATTAATGACTGATAATACTTTCTGGGCACTTGTCTGTCTGGTTCTTTTTATCCTTCTGATGGTTGTTGTCAAAGTTCCGGCCTGGATCGGGCGTAATCTTGATCACAGAGCGCATCGTATTTCCAATGAACTGGAAGAAGCGCGCCGTCTGCGTGAGGAAGCCCAACAACTTCTTGCTGCATATCAGCGCAAGCGTTTTGAAGCTGAAAAGGAAGCGGAGAATATTATTTCTGCGGCCCGGCGTGAAGCCAGGGCTATCATGGCTGAAGCACGTGAGAAAACCGGAGAATATGTTGAGCGCCGTAATAAAATGGCTGAACAGAAGATTGCCCGGGCTGAAGCTGACGCCGTTGATATTGTTCGTTCTTCTGCGGTTGATCTTGCTATTGCAGCAGCGGGGAAGATTATCGGCGATGAAGTCAGCCAGGACAAGTCGGATGATCTTTTCAAATTATCTCTTCAGGAAGTTAAAGCCCGTCTGAACTAGGATTATTTGCTGTGTTGTTTCTCTGATGACAAATGTTCTGTCTGGCCGGGAGATGCACAGTAACAAAAGCGGTGAGCCTGTTTTTTGTTTCTGTACATGATGGGTATGTAAATTGCCTTGATCCAAGGATGAAAAACTGCCGTAAGTCCGGTTTCCCGCGGCCTTCCTGATTGGAATTTCATCAGAAAAACCGGTTTTTGCCTTTTTCTGGAAAAGATCAGATATTAATATCCGATATATGAGCTATAATGCGGGAAACAAGTCCGTAATCAATAGCCTCCTGGGCGGACATCCAGTGATCACGGTCAATATCCGTGCGGACTTTTTCAATATTCTGCCCGGTTTCGCGGGATATAATCTGTGCCAGCCGTTCACGCATTCTGAGAATTTCACGGGCCTGAATCTCAATATCTGTTGCACTGCCACCGATTCCGCCTGAAGGTTCATGAATCAGAAAGCGGGTATTTTCCAGACAAAGCCGGCGCTCTTTCGGTACGGACAGGAAAATGTGAGTGCCGGCACTGGCTACCCAGCCGGAACCGATCATAATAACAGGGGCTGAAATAAACTTCACCATATCATGGATAAGGTCGCCTGACTCAACGTGGCCGCCTGGTGAAGATACGACAACATAAATCGGATCACGGGATTCCTGCGAAAGAGCGACAAGCTGGGCCACAACTGTTTTGGCCATTTTGTCTTCAATCTGCCCGATAATAAAAATGAAGCGGGAGCGGAACAGGTTTTCTTCCATCTGTGCCGGTAGCGCTTTTGCGCTTGTTTCGTCCGGCGCTTCAGATTTTTTTTCATTCGTCATTATGCTGTCCTTATATCTGTCATTCAACTGTTTCTGCGGTATCATAGTCACGTGCAGGCTGCAAGACAGCCTATGGAAACATCGCAGCAAGTCTTGGATAGCATAACCGGTTGCCTGGAAAATTGCCGCTGTTTTCTGCTTGATGACATAAAAAGCGGTAAAAATCTGTGCTCTGCTATATGACATCAAGGTTATGAATGGCAGTTAAAAAATAAATTTACAGTGCTTTAACAGCTTTATCAGAATTTGCATGTCGCTGTCCGGTTTATCGGTGATTGCAGATGGCTGTACCGCCAGGCTGATAGCGGTGCGAAAGGAAAGGGCGGGAAAATATCTTCTGTTTACGGCGTAACTGACAGGAAGAATAGTATGCCGGGCTGCGCTTTTTGATCTGGAGAGAAGGGAAGAGCTATGGGGGATTTTCCGGGTGGTGTGGGTGCATCGTTGCTGCCTGCGAAAGTTGATATTGATACTGTGGTGTGGCGGATCATGATATCTTTGATTGTGTTACAGCGGTTTATTGTCGTGCAGATTGCGCCTGATGATTTTTGACAGCTGGTTGCCGGGCTTTGCTGCTGCTGATGAAAGACCGGGGGGGCTGCCACGCGCTGCGTTTACTTTTGCAGTAATGGCAAGTTAGGCAGGTATGTGGATGTTCTTTCCGGTTTGTATGACATATCGGCAGAGTTTGTGCCGCAACGTTATCAGATCATGGTCGTGGTGTTATCGATTGCCCGGGTGCTACGGGGGTATGCACGCCCTGGCATTATGCATTTTTTGCATATTACTGATTAAAGGCTGAATTTGTTGACACTCTCGCTATAATTCGACTCCGCATGCTTCACCGGCATATATGTATCAGCTCTCAAGAGGGGCAGAGAACATTGTTCATGATATTCATGGCCGTTGTTATTCTGATGCTTCTGTCCAGGGCTTCAGATGTGGCAGGTATAATTTTATTTTTTACATGATCCTTTTTTGCGGTTCTTGCATTTATCGTTATCGCTTCCATGCTGAATGTATTGTTAATATTTACATGTATATTCAGGCTTATCATTTTATTGGTGTAATTGTGTATGTTGACGTTTCTCATCAGGCCGGTAAAAAATGTTACTTTTCAGACAATGCAATTTTATCTTTTTTTGTCGTGTGTATCCCCGCGGTTTTATTGGCAGATATGGGATTTTCTGATTATCTTGTATTAATAGCGGGTGCGCTTTCTTTTTCTTGTGCATTGAAGCTTTTCCTTTCCGGAGAGAAAAGCCGCGCATTATCTTCTGACAAGAAGCTGATGTTATGATCTTTTCGTATTACCGGATTAATCCTAAAGCGCGCATAGTGCCTATGTTCGCAGGCTTTTTCTCGAATTTTGTTGGCTGGCAGTTTGCCTTTGGCTTTGCTGGTTTTTTGTTTGCAGTGCCGGAGTCTTCTCGTTTTTTTGCCCGAAATCACAGATGACAGGGTAAATTGCGGCAGCTTTTTAGTATTTTGAAGTCTGTTGCCGAAAATATTGTTTTTACCGATCCTGCTGCTGAGGGAATAAGTGGATGAGATGGAGCAAAAACCGGAAAGGGACAGCAATAGCAGAATAGATTGGCCCTGTGATATGCTTTCAGTTCGGGTTGCTTTCTTTTTCTGTATGCTGGTCATATATGCGGTGTTTGGCGAGCTGCTGACAATTCTTGCCGCTGAAGGTAAGCGGGGTTGATGCCGGGCATGGTTTGACAGCTTGTAATTCCGGTGTTGTTGTGGGCGCTCTTGTCTGTGGGTGGAGTATTTCTGCTTCGGATTATGGAGGGCACTGACTGGCGGTGTGGTGTCATGTTCTTAATATCGGCAGCAATGTTTTTTCATACGGATTTATTAACGCTGCCTGAACTCTTTACCAATGCAGTTCAGTTGCCGCTTTGTGCACTTGCAGTTTGTCTTTATTCAGTCTTGCCTTCACAGGCAACCCGGCCCGGCGGCAATGATTTGTGCTGGCTTTTCCGGTTGTTTCATTGATGAGGTTTCAGATTATTTTATTCTGCCTGATGTATCAATGATGCTGGTTTTGCTTGGCTTGCCTGTATCCGCCGGCATATTCTCTCTGCGGTGGTGCTCAGGCATCGTCCATTTGTTTATTGCTGGTTAACAAAATCTGATCTGGCCCGTTATCGTATAAATGGCTATCAGGTAGCATGTGAAGAAATAAGCCAAGCTATGAAAATAATAATGGACACCACTGAGAAACCACGCAAAAAACACGGGGAAGCACTCACAATACTTTTCAAGGCGATGAGAAATGATCTTGAAAAATTTTAAGTAAAAACCTTCCGTGATTTGAATATTATATAATTAAAACACACTTGTTTTCCAGTATATTTATCTGCATTTTTATCATACGTTATATAAATAGCACAATTGGGCTTCATACAACCAGTTTTGAAAAATCTGCAACCTGTAACATCACTGTGCGGATACGGGTCAGGAGCGCCAGTCTGTTGGCCCTGATCATTATATTTTCATCATTGACCAGAACTTTTTCAAAAAAAGCATCAACCGGAGCTGTGAGAGCAGTAAGAGCTGACAGGGCAGCTGCAAAATTATCTTGCATGATAAAAGATGCGACCTCCTCTTCTACCCTGATGACAGTGTCATAAAGAACTGTTTCCTCTTCTTCCTGAAGCTGATCCGGACTGATCGTTTCAGCTATGATTGTTTTCTTTTTTATTTCTGCGTCAATAATATTGGCAGCGCGTTTTATGCTGCCAGCCAGCTTTTTTCCATCACAGGTTTTGATGAAGGCAATCAGCGTTTCCACCCGGCTTGTCACCTGCAAAAAATTATCAGCCTGTGGTGTCAGTATAGCGTCAATTGCATCATAGCGCATGTCTTCATCCCGCAGATAAATTTTAAGGCGGTCATGGAAAAAGGCAAGCAAATCTTGTAAAACCGATCCAGCTTTTGCAGTCAGCTCTTCTTCACGGTGCCTTTCTTCCATGCGCAATGCATTATTGATATCCTGTGCATCGGTTTTAGCCACGCTGTTTGGCAGGGTGTATTCATATGTAGTGAGACGATGTTCGACAATATGGCGGGCCAGAAGCTGCGCAGCTTCCTGTAACAGCGGCATAAGATGGATGTTCCGGTTCAGGGAAAGGACAAGGCGGATAATACCAAGCGCTGCACGTCTCAGTGCATAAGGATCCTTGGAACCTGTCGGTTTTTCATCAATCAGCCAGAAGCCGACAAGTATGTCAATTTTATCGGCAAGGGCAACTGCGACCGAAACCGGCTCACGCGGGGTGTCATCTGCCGGACCTTGCGGTTTGTAATGTTCTTTAATAGCTTGGGCGATATTTTTATTTTCACCTTGAAGGATAGCATACCGGCATCCCATCAGGCCCTGCAATTCAGGAAATTCACCAACAATCTCTGTCTGAAGGTCAGCCTTGGCCAGTATGGCAGCCCGGCGGGCAGGCCCGGCTCCGGCATCAACAAGCGGAGCGATTTTCACAGCCAGAGCGGCAATGCGGGTAACGCGGGATCCTTGCGTTCCCAGCCTGGCATGAAATATAACATTGAGATGGTCAAGGCGCGCCATGCGCTGATCAAGCGGTTTTTGCAGATCAAGCCCGAATTTGTCGGCCGATGCGGTAAGCTTGCCGGCATCCGGTAACGGCATCTGATCCATGCGCCAGAAATAAAGAGCATCAGCAAGGCGTGCTCTTACAACCTTGCCATTTCCGGCAGCAATTTCTTTGCCGCCATTCTTTGCTTCGATATTGGCAACCAGAATAAAATGGTTGGAAAGTGCTGCCGTTTCTCCCCGTTTGCGCGTGACAAAGCATTTCTGGTTGGTGCGGATGGTAAGGCGGATGATTTCCGGTGGAATAACCAGAAATTTCTCTTCAAATTCCCCCATCAGCACAACCGGCCACTCGACAAGCCCGGCCACTTCTTCAGCAAGCCCTTCATCTTCAACCAGTTCAAGACCGCAGGCAAAACTCAGATTTCGCGCATCGGCAAGGATGATTTCCTTACGCCGGGCAGCATCAAGGATAACTTTCGCCTGTTCCAGTTGTGCCGCATAGTCGTCAAAACGACGCACTGTAATCGGTTTGCCGTCACTCATGAAATGATGACCATAGGTAATATTGCCAGAGTGGATGCCGCCGATTTCAAAATCAATCACTTCCGAATCCGTGTCGGTTGCGAGAAGACACAAAATTGAATGGAGTGGCCGTATCCATCGGAGGCAGTCGGGCCGGGCTGAGGCTGCCCCCCACCGCATGGATTTCGGCCAGGGGAAATCACAAATAATTTCCGGCAGTATTTCGGCAATAATCGTTTGTGCAGTGCGTCCATGCCTGATCGTTCTGGTAATATAATAATTGCCTTTTTTCGGATCGGTGACAATTTCCGCCTGTGATATGTCATCAAGTCCGGCAGAACGCAGAAAACCGGCAATTGCAGTTTCAGGTGCATTCACGGACGGGCCTTTGCGTTCTTCATGGGTATCGCGGGATTTGACAGTCAGGCCACGCAGATCCAGTGTCAGGCGGCGTGGTGTCCAGTATTCGCGGGCGGCTTCATAGGTAAGACCGGCATCAACCAGTTTGTCGGTAACCAGCTTTTTAAGGTCACCGGCGGCTTTGCGCTGCATGCGGGCGGGTATCTCTTCAGAAAAAAGTTCAAGCAGAAGATCAGGCATCACCATGTTCCTCCGTGTAATGGATGCCGCCTGCTTGCGTCAGCAGGAATGCTTCGCCGCATTGGCGGGCAAGGTCGCGCACACGCAGGATATAACTTTGCCGTTCAGTTACAGATATGACACCACGTGCCTGCAACAGGTTGAAAATGTGGCTTGCCTTGATACACTGGTCATAGGCCGGCAGCACGCAACGGTGAATATCGTCCGGCTTGTGCGGCTGTCCGGCGGCAAGAATGGCTGCACATTCCTGCTCTGCATCGATGAAGTGGCGGTGCAGAAGGTCGGTATCGGCGAATTCAAAATTAAAGCGTGAATATTCCTGCTCGGCCTGGAAAAAGACATTGCCATAGGTAATGCGCTCTTTGCCTGTCTGCCCGTTAAAATTCAGTTCATAAATGCTGTCAACACCTTGCAGATACATGGCGATCCGCTCAAGTCCATAGGTCAGTTCACCTGATACAGGCGCGCATTCAATGCCGCAAACCTGCTGAAAATAGGTGAACTGTGAAACTTCCATGCCGTTGCACCAGCATTCCCAGCCTAGTCCCCATGCGCCCAGCGTCGGGCTTTCCCAATCATCTTCAACAAAGCGCACATCATGCAGATCGGTATTCAGACCAATGGTCCGCAATGAGCCAAGATACAATTCCTGCAAGTCAGGCGGTGATGGTTTGAGTAATACCTGGAACTGATAGTAGTGCTGAAGCCGGTTCGGATTTTCACCATAACGCCCGTCGCCCGGGCGCCGTGACGGCTGTACATAGGCAGCTTTCCATGGCCTTGGACCAAGAGAGCGCAACGTTGTTGCCGGATGAAATGTGCCGGCGCCCACTTCCATATCATAAGGCTGGAGAATGGCGCAGCCATAGTTTGCCCAGTAATTCTGCAGGGTCAGGATAAGCCCCTGAAAAGAGCAGTTCGGGGTTAGATGTTTGGGCAGGCTCACGGAAATAAACCTCTTTATATGGAATATCTTGATTTGATACGGCCAAATCAGGATATTTCAGATGCGAATTATGAAAGCGATTTGCCGCTTTCTGAATATTTATGATGTATTTTGTCGTAGTTGACTGGTCAACCGTCCTGTCCGGCTTTATCCGCCAGAGTTTTCCCTTCTTTCAGGCCATGCTGAAGCTTTTTCTGAATTCGGGCAAGTTCTACCGCTTCAGGATTACCGGCGATAGCATGATTCCATTGAAATGTCGCTTCAAGCTTGCGTCCCGTTTTCCAGTAGGCATTTCCGAGATGGTCATTGATAGTCGCATCTTCCGGGCGCAATCTTATTGCTTTTTCAAGCTCTTTTACAGCTTCTTCATAGCGCCCGAGCTTGTAATAAGCCCAGCCAAGGGAATCAACAATATAACCATCCTGAGGGCGCAGTTCCGCTGCTTTGCGAACCATATCCAGCGCTTCGTCAAGCTTCATGTTGCGGTCTATAAGCGAATAGCCAAGGTAATTGAGTATCTGCGGCTGATCAGGGTAAAGTGCAAGCGCCTTGCGGAAATTGGGTTCTGCCCTGTCCCATTCTTTCAGCCGCTCATAGGCAATGCCGCACTGGTAGAAAAGATTCCAGTTATCACGCTGCTCCATATCAGGCTGACTGATCACGCGGCTCAGAGCTTTGGCTGCACTCGCATATTCAGCGCCTTGCATATAAATATTGGCAAGGGAAACCAGCAGTTGTGTATCATCCGGATGGAGGGAGACAAGACGGTTGAGATGGCTGATTGCCTTGTCGGTTTTACCGGCAGCAGCCAGACTTAAGGCAAGGCGCAGATCCGCATCACGAAAGTAAGGCGAATTTTTTGCCACACTCTGGTAAAAGGTAACAGCCTGTTGCGGCCTGTCGGACTTTATGGCAAGTTCGGCAAGCTGAAAAAGTGTGGCATCATTGCCCGGGCGCATGGCGAGGGCAATGTGCAGATAGATGCGCGCATAAGCTTCTCCGCCGGCACGGTTAATTGCGGTGCCGATGTTATAGACAGCTTCTGCCGCTCCTTCGTCAGGGTTTGATACGGGGCGTGCGATTTTCTGGCTGTTTTCAATCTGTTTGCGCAGATTATGCAAGGCATTGCGGCCTGAAAGCATTTTTTCCGCCTGTTTCAGAAAAGCTGTAGCGTCCTGTTGTTTCTGGTTGCGAAACTTGAAGGATGCATAGGCCATCATGATGCGCTCATAGGTATCCGGTGCGGCTGCGCCTCCTTCCTGATCTTCAGCGGCTTTTTGAAATGCGCTTGCAGCTTCTTTTTTCTGGCCGCTGAGGTCATACATCAGTGCCAGATGATAGTTGCGGAAAAGATCATACCAGCCTGGGCCTTCAAGTTCTTCAAGCTGTTTGAAAGCATTTTTCCGGTTGCCGTGGCCATAGGTTGCCCATGCCGATAAAAGGGTGCTGATGAGCTGATCCATGGTATCGGGGTTTTTATACTGAATGTCAGATTTAGCTTTAGCATAGCGCCGTTTCATGAAAGAATCGGCAGCAAGTGCCAGACGGGAGACATGCCCGATATCACTGTGGTTTCGAAGTGCAGCAGCAAGCTGGACAGCATCCTTGAATTGTCCGGTCGCCAGCAGGGTAAGCATCAGGTTGCGTTCAATCAGCGTATTTCCAGGCTGATAGGATAAAGCTTGACGGAAATAATCAATCGCAAGATCAATATTATTATCATCACTGGCGATACGGCCTGCCAGATAGGCCCCCGCAAACGATTGGGCCAGATAAGGTTTCTGGGGAGTTGCCCACGCGCCGAATGATACAAGCAACGTTCCTGCCACAAAAGCGGAGCAAAGGCGAGAAAACGTTTTGCAGCGCATGGTTTTTATCCCTGTTTTTGATTTCGGATCATTAATTTTATTGCATCGAAACAATGATCCGGTTTTTGTTTTATCGTATTTTCGCGGGCGTCAAATATTTTATTTGACTGCAAAATGCTCTGGCAGACGGCTCCCCAATTTCCGAAACATGCTAAAACCGCTTTGTTTTATAATTTCCTATAATGCGGAAAAGCAGAACAATATACACCATATCTGAGATATGTTGCAGATTATTTTCAATCAATCTGGAAATATCTGTTGCGCTTGATTTTTTAAAACATATCGCTCTCTGTCAGAAAAATGCCTCAGCTGTTTTTAATTGATACGGCTGATGCAGAAGTCAACTACTTCAATCAGGGCATCTTTTTGTGCGCTTGCCTTAAGGGGCAGCAGGGCCTGGCGTGCATTTTCACCAAAACAGCGGGCCAGGCTGATTGTATCATCGAGACTATTGTGCCTGTTTATCAGCATGAGTGCTGTTTCAAGGGCGGCACCATCATTTTCGCCTGCTTCCATGGCCTTTTTCCAGAACAGGCGTTCATCCTGCGAACCGTGGGTAAAACTGAGGATGACTGGCATGGTGATTTTGCCTTCGCGGAAATCATCGCCGGTATTTTTTCCCAGATTTTCTGAACTGCCACCATAATCAAGAGCATCATCAACAAGCTGAAATGCAAGGCCAAGGTTGGTGCCGTAACTGGCAAGGGCCGCGCGGGTTTTATCATCGCGGCCTGCAATAATCGGCCCGACTTCAGCTGCCGCTGAAAAAAGCGCGGCTGTCTTGGCATTGATAATGGCGAGGTATTCCTTCTGGGTGGTTTCCATATGTTTTGCCGCCGCAAGCTGCATCACTTCTCCTTCAGCGATGATGACAGCAGCATTTGACAGAATGTCAAGACAGGTGAGGGAACCGGCATCAACCATCATTTTAAATGCCTGGCCAAGGAGAAAGTCCCCGACCAGAACACTCGCCTGGTTGCCCCAGATCATGCGCGCGGTTGATTTGCCCCGCCTCAGGCCACTTTCATCTACGACATCATCATGCAGAAGTGTTGCTGTATGCATGAATTCAACCGCGGTTGCCAGTTTGATGTGATGATCACCCTCATAACCGGACATTCTTGCCGCCGCGAGCGTTATCATAGGGCGCAGACGCTTGCCGCCTGATGATATCAGATGGTTGGTCACTTCAGGAATCATTTCGACATCCGAACCGGCTTTTGAAAGAATCAGTTGATTCACGGCCAGCATGTCGTTCCGGGTCAGTTCGATCAGCGGCCGAATTGAAGCCTGCGTGTTTTTCTTCTTGTCCAGTCTGGCAACTGCAACCAAGGTGTCATCTCCTGTCAAATTTTGCGGCTGCACCATAGGATAGGGGGCAATCCTGCTCAAGCGACAATTTATTCAAATAAATATTAATCTGCGGCAATAATTCGGAAAAAAGCGTTTTTATGCTGCTGCAATGATGCCTTAAGCCCGGAATTTGTGCCACAATACATGGCTGACAGCACCTGTTTGCGCCAATAATATTATTCTTTTGTCTTTTACTGCAAGCCTTTTGAATAAAGTGGCCGGTACCTGCTTGGTGTCCGGGGCACGCAGGACTATATGTGTAGCCGGTTTGCAAAACAGGGAACATTATGGCTGAGAGCGAAACAACAGATATATTCCATCGCGGCCGCTTTTATCTGGTGCAGCCGGCCAGGCAGGGGCATAGGGCCGGTATTGATGCCATGATACTTGCAAGCAGTGTGCCCCACGGTTTTGCCGGAAAACTGGCAGATCTGGGAAGTGGCGCAGGGGCGGCGGGGCTTGCCGTTCTCTCACGCTGCCCGCAAGCGTATGTGACATTGGTTGAGCACTCGCCATTTATGTTTTCCTTTGCCGAAAAAACGCTGTCACATCCCGCCAATGCCGGGTTCAGGACACGGGCGGACCTGTTGGCGGCTGATGTCACATTGACTGGCAAGGCCCGCCTTGCTGCGGGCCTTGCAGATAACAGTTTTGATTTTGTGATTATGAATCCACCTTTCAATGACAGGGCAGATCGTGCTACGCCAGACAGTGAAAAGGCCAAAGCCCATGTTATGCATGAGGGCCTGTTTGATGCCTGGCTGCGGACTGCGGCGGCCATTGTGCGGCCTCAGGGCGGGCTGGGGCTTATTGCCCGGCCTTCATCTGTTGCGGAGATTCTGGCTGCTCTTGCAGGACGTTTCGGGGGGGTGAGGATTGTTCCTGTTTATCCGCGCCGGTCGCTTGCGGCGATCCGCATTGTTGTTGTTGCGGTGAGGGCAAGCCGCGCCGGCCTGCAAATGATGCCGCCCCTCGTATTGCATGAGGGGGAGGGGAATGCCTTTTTGCCGCGTGCTGACAGAATAAACAATGGGCGTCTGGGCCTTTGGGATGAAGTGTGAGCAGTTTTATGAAGCAGGCCGGACTGCGACAGTTATATATGAGCGGGAAAATATGAAACTGTCCTGTTTTCATGAATGGTAAATTGTCTTATAGCAAGGCTCTGCTTTTACAGCCTGCCATGACGGCAGGCGCAGAATGCAAAATGCTTTATGGCAGGAGGAAGTTGCTTTGGCAAATCTGATAAAATATCTGGTACCGCGCTGTTTTCGCTCAAGCAAGACTGAAATACCGGTTGTCCGCCTGCAAGGTATGATTACCGCCCAGTCATCACCGCTTAAAAATGTCCTGTCGCTTGCCGGTTGTGCAGCAACTCTTGAAAAAGCGTTTGATGACAAGAAGGCGCCGGCTGTTGCCCTGGTGATCAATTCACCCGGAGGTTCACCTGTCCAGTCGCGGCTTATTTTCCGGCGCATTCGGGATCTGGCAAAGGAGAATAACAAACATATCTTTGTTTTTATTGAAGATGTTGCTGCATCCGGCGGTTATATGATTGCTTGTGCGGGCGATGAAATCTATGCCGATCCGTCATCAATTGTCGGATCAATCGGTGTTGTTTCTTCTTCTTTTGGTTTTCCTGAATTGCTCAGAAAAATAGGGGTTGAACGCCGTGTTTATACGGCGGGCAAGAATAAGATGTCGCTTGATCCTTTCCAGCCGGAGAAGGAAGCGGATGTTGAACATCTCAAAGCCTTGCAGCTCGAAATTCATGAAATCTTTATCAACCTTGTCAAAGAGCGGCGCAACAAACGGCTTAAAGATGATGGCGATCTTTTCACCGGCATGTTCTGGACAGCTGTAAAGGGGGAAAAGCTGGGGCTTGTTGATGGGCTTGGTGATATCCGCTCTGTCTTGAAGGCTCGCTATGGTGAGAAGACCTGTCTGCGGCTGATTTCGGCGCCACGCAGTTTGTTCGGCTGTAGATCGGCAGGCTCAATACAGGCAGGTTGGGGCGCAGATGCGGTGGATGCATTGGCAGCCATTGCCGAAGAGCGTGCATTGCGTGCCCGTTATGGTCTTTGAACATATTCTGTTTGCAGATATAATCCGTAAGGATTCAATTCCGCAACAAAGGAAAAGAAAATGATCCGGCTGCTATTTTATATTGCGATATGTGTTATCGTTTTTTATGCGTATCGCGCATTCAAACGTCAGTCAGCACATGCCGCCCGGCGTATGCGCCGCAATGAGAAGCAAATGCGCCGGGCGCGTGCTTGCAGCACGTTGGTGCGTGATCCGCAAACGGGGGAATATCGCGTCGAACAGGATTAGGTGTGTTTCAAATTCATAACACGTCATTTTTGCAAAGCCGCAATTGCGTTATTGTACATACACCGGTCAAAATCAATCTGGCCCTGCATGTGACAGGTCAGCGGGCAGATGGTTATCATTTGCTTGAAAGTCTGGTGGCCTTCGGTTCAAATGGTGATATCATCCGGATTGAAAAAGCGGATTGTGACAGTTTTTCAATTGACGGGCCTTTTGCAGGGGCACTTGGTGGTGATGGTGATAATCTTGTTTTAAAGGCGCGGAATGCGTTGCGCGCTGCAAGCGGCGGCCGGATCGGGCCGGTTGCTATCCGTCTGACAAAAAATCTCCCGGTGTCATCGGGGCTTGGTGGCGGTTCAGGTGATGCGGCAGCAATACTTGCCGGTCTGGAGGCGCTTATGCCGACAGGGGGTGGCGCGGGAAGTCTTTTGCGTTGTGCACGGGCGCTTGGTGCGGATGTTCCGATGTGCCTCGCCGGAATTTATCAGGAATCAGCCCTTATGGTTCGTGGTATCGGCGAGAAGATCAGGCAGCTTCCTGATTTTCCGGCACTGCATATTGTTCTGTTCAATCCGGGAATAGCGGTTGCAACGCCGGCTGTTTTTGCCGCGCTTGAAAACCGGCAAAACATGCCTCTTGTTTTTGACAGGCACGATATGGTTTCGTTTGAGTGTTTGACAGCTGCCCTGCGAAATGCAAGGAATGATCTTTACGAACCGGCCTGCCGGATTGCTCCGGTGCTTGCCGATACACTGGAAACATTGACAGGAAGTGGTGCTGTGCTTGCCCGTATGTCAGGTTCGGGAGCGACATGTTTCGGCATTTACCGTTCAATCGGGGATGCACGGCGGGCAGTGCGGCAGATTTCTGAACGCCATCCTGGCTCTTTTACATTGGCAACAACGACTTTTGGAAAAAAGCCTGATGAACAGAATTGATGAAAGCCGTATTTTTACTGCGCTTGATATTGCTGTCCTGACCGTTTCTGATACCCGTGTGTTATCGGATGACCGCTCCGGTGATATTTTGGCTGATCGTCTGACCGCTGCCGGGCATCGTCTGGCAGCGCGCGTGATTGTCCGTGATGAAATAAGGCAGATCCGCACCCAGGTGAGATCATGGGCGGATAACCCGGCCATTCAGGTTGTCATTGTCACTGGCGGCACGGGTTTTACTGGCCGCGATATAACTCCGGAAGCCGTTGAGCCTCTGTTTGAAAAAAGGATGGATGGGTTTTCCATGCTTTTCCACATGGTATCTTTTAAAACAATTGGTACTGTTACCATGCAATCGCGGGCGACTGCGGGCGTTATCAATGGCACATTTGTTTTCTGTCTGCCTGGTTCTCCCGGTGCCTGCAAGGACGCATGGGATGGAATTCTGCGGGGTCAGCTCGACAGCCGGCAGTTGCCAGGTAATCTTGTCGAATTGATACCCCGTCTGAACGAGCATCTGAAAGACTGATGTGACATTTGTTTTCACTTTCTTGTGACAGGGAAGAGAAAAAGAAATCTGAAGAATGTTCTTGTTTTGTTCTGAATGTTCTGTTAACTTTCTATCTTGTAGACACAGCAAGGATCAACACCGATATGGCAAAACAGGTGGTGCCAGAGCATTTCCGGCAGGAGGAGGGTTACTTTTCCCCGGGGCAATGCAACCATGAAAAGAATCCTGATGAAGCTGCTTTTGGCACAGGGTGCGGCGTGGCAGGAGCTGTTGTTTATTCTGCCGGCCGGGCTGGAGGAAGACGGGCAGGCAATGAAGCCGCTGTGTGTTTATAAAGAGCGGCGCCGCGGCCGTGGTGCGGGGCTTAATCCTGCCGGTCGGTTTGAAACAGCATCGGCTGAGCCATTCGATGACGGTTGGGGAACCGGAGCAGAATTGCCGCCTTTCAAAACTTTTGTGCAGGTTGAAAAAGCACGCCGGATCATTACTTCCAATACTTCGCCGGATATTTGTTATGACCGTTCGGTTAATCCCTATCGCGGTTGTGAGCATGGTTGTATTTACTGCTATGCCCGGCCAAGCCATTCTTATATGGGGCTTTCCGCCGGACTTGATTTTGAGACAAGGCTTTTTGCCAGGCCTGATGCGGCGCAGCTTTTAAGACAGGAACTGTCAAAACCGGGTTACCGGCCTGGAATGATTGCAATTGGCAGCAATACCGATCCTTATCAGCCGGTTGAAAAGATATGGCGCATCATGCGGGATATTTTATCTGTACTGTATGAAGCACGTCATCCGGTGAGCATTATTACAAAATCGGCCTTGATTTTGCGTGACAGAGACCTGTTGGCTGCTATGGCTGAAAAAAAGCTGGTACGGGTTGCCTTGTTGGTGACAACTCTTGATGCGCGTCTGGCCCGTTCAATGGAACCGCGCGCTGCCACGCCGATGCGGCGGTTATATACCATGCGTCAGCTTGCACATCTTGGTGTGCCGGTATCGGTTATGGTTGCACCTGTTGTGCCGGGTATCAATGACAATGAGATTGAGCGTATTCTGGAAGAGGCTGCCAATGCCGGGGTTGTGGATGCGGGCTATGTGCTGTTGCGTCTGCCCTGTGAGGTTGCTCCGCTTTTCAGGGATTGGCTTTTGCGGGAATATCCCGGCCGTTACCGGCGGGTGATGGGGCTTGTGCGCTCCATGCGCGGTGGCCGGGATTATGATGCTGAGTGGCATACACGAATGCGCGGCACCGGCCCTTTTGCAGACATGATTGCACAGCGTTTCCGTTTGGCTTGTAAACGTCTGGCGTTATTAAGGCGGCGGCCGGTTCGTCTTTCTGCGCAGGATTTCAAGCCGCCATTTGACAGGGGAAAACAATTGTCACTTTTTTAAAAAAGCAATGCTCACTTGCAGGAATGTGGATAGAAAGATATTTGTTTAAATCTGGAAAATAAACAGTGAAAATTCAGAAAATTACTACATTCCGGCAGTGGAGGGGGAATCTGATCATCAGATTTACTTTGTTACGGGTTCTGGTAATTCTTTATGGATGCGGAATGCCAAAGGAATGCTGGTATATGGATTGCCATTATGTTGTTTATCAGGATAAAAAAGCAAGCGACAGCAGGGTGAATTAATAGTTGATAAATACAGATTCCAGGCTTCATGCTGTTTTTTCAGATATTTATCTGTAACAGTCTTTGCGGGCTGTGTCTGTTCTGTATATGTCGTTTCGGTAATGGATTTTGTCTGGCAGATTTGAAAGGTAGCCGGAAGCTGCGCAGTTGTAAAAATACAGTGGCGAAACACCGTTCCTTGATATGAACAGACAAGTATATGAATATTAATTTAATAATCTGTTTTCAACCGTTCGCTGCTCTGATTTGACAGAAAGACTTGCGGAAAATTGAAGACAGTGCGAGAACCTGTACCATGTCTCATCGCGTTTCTGATTTTCCGCCTGTTTCCGTTATTCCGGCAAAGCCTGATTTTACCGGGGAGTTGCGGCTTATGTGTGCTGGTGCCCATCATGTCGCCGGGGTAGATGAGGTTGGCCGCGGCCCGCTTGCAGGGCCGGTTGTGGCGGCAGCGGTTATTCTGGATCGTGATAATCTTCCCGCAGGGCTTGATGATTCAAAACGCCTGACTGCAAGGCAGCGCATTGTCCTTTATGAAGATATTCTGGCGCGGGCGCTGGCGATATCTGTTTGCGGCCTTTCTGCCCGTTCGATTGACCGGAGCGATATTCGCAAATGTTCGCTTGAAGCCATGCGCCGGGCGGTTCATGGTCTTGCTGTTCATCCCTGTCATGTTCTGGTTGACGGACGCGATATTCCACTTGGCTTGCCTTGTGGCGCCGACGCCTGGATTAAAGGTGATCAGCGTTCAGTGTCGATTGCTGCGGCTTCCATTATTGCCAAGGTTTTGCGGGATCGTATGATGGCCGGAGCCGGGGTTGTTTATCCCGTTTATCAATTGGAAAAACATGCCGGCTATGCAACTGCTGTGCATCGCAGGGCCATTGAGGAGCAGGGGCCGGTCAGCGGCCTCCATCGCTATTCGTTTGCCCCGGTCAGGGGGCGGTTTGTGGATGAGATGGATGATTTTACCGGCAGTTAAAGAAAATATTGCGCGTGCTGTGGATTATCTGAAGCGTGGAAAACTTGTGGTTCTGCCGACTGAAACGGTCTACGGGCTTGGCGCGGATGCCACCAATGGCGCTGCTGTGGCTGAAATCTTTGCCGTAAAAGGGCGACCGCAATTCAACCCGCTGATTGCCCATGTCTGTGATGCGGCCATGGCCGCGCGTTATGCTGTGATTGATCCGCTGTCGCAAAAACTGATGGATCATTTCTGGCCGGGGCCGCTGACCCTTGTCTTGCCTTTAAAGAAAAAATCCGGCATTCACCCGTTTGTCACAGCGGGGCTGCCGACTCTTGCCATACGCAGTCCACGGGGAATTTTTTCCGATATTATTGCGGTGCTGGATGCGCCGGTCTCGGCACCGAGTGCTAACCGCTCAGGCAGGATAAGCCCGACTACGGCCGCTGTTGTTGCGGATGATCTGGGCGCATGCGTGCCGTTGATTCTTGACGGGGGGGCCTGTCCGGTAGGGGTTGAGTCAACTATTGTCAAGGTTGTGGAGGGTGAGGTGTTTTTGCTGCGTCCCGGCGGCCTTGTGCGGGCCGAAATTGAAAAGCTTGCCGGCCGGCCTGTTAAACGGCTTGCCCCGTATATGGCAGTTGAAGCTCCTGGCATGCAGGAATCTCACTATGCGCCTGATGCCGCAGTCAGGCTTGATGCAATGGAAGTGCATGAGGGGGAAGCTCTGCTGGCATTTGGTTCACAGCGGGCAAAAGGCTTTGAAAAAGCAATTGCTGTTTTGAATTTAAGCCCGGCGGGCGATATGAAAGAAGCTGCAACCCGTCTTTTTGATTATCTCCGCAAGCTGGATGAAACAGATGCGTGCCGCATTGCGGTGGAGCCGGTGCCGATAGATGGTCTGGGAGAAGCAATCAACGACCGGCTTGTGCGTGCTGCTGCACCACGGATAAAAAGATGACAGCGGCAAGATAATGCAATGTCCTGCCCGGTCTGTTTGTTTTATTGACAAGGGCGTGGAATGACTCTTGACGCTATAAAACAGCTCCGGAATGATGCATCGGAGATCAAGTTAAGAATTGCGCCGAATTATCAATGTTCGTCTTCGGAGGGTATATTGTGACAGAAAATAATAAAACAGAGCAGAACAATAATCTGCAAAAGCAGCTTTTGATAGAACAGCGCATAACCAATGATGGAAAATCTCTGGCGGTTTCTTATATTTTATGGTGGTTCCCGGAAGTTTTTGGTGCGCACCGGTTTTATCTGGGGCAAACAGGGACAGCCATTGTCATGCTGCTTGTCAGCATTACTTTTATTGGCCTGTTTATAACTTTTATCTGGATGCTGGTTGATGTCTTTCTTGTTCCCGGAATGGTGCGCAAGTGTAATAATAAATTGCGGCAGGAACTGGCTTGTCAAATCCGCTGGCAGACAACCGCTGTAAAATATCTTCCCTGAAAGTCAAGGCAGTGCCTGAACAGGCACTGCCTGTTTTATATCCGGCTGTATTTTTTTGAATCCGGAATACATATTTTTATAAATGTAGCTTGCCCTCTGTGACTGTAATGAAAGTTTTTTTACAAAGAAAACGTCAAATTTCCATATCTGCCGGTGTGCACAATTACCTTTTTCAGGTAAATTCTGCGCCGGGAAAATTGCAAAAATGAAGAGAGGATTCTGATATGAGAATGTATATAATGGCTGTTTATGCGGCGCGCTTACACATGCCCGGACAGGACTGACGGATTTGAATGAAAGATGGAATTTGCCTCTCATTGCCGGATAATTTCGTCCGGCAGGCGGCATATTTCAGCAGGAAAGACGCAATTCCATGACACCGGAACTTATCGCCCGTTTTACTGCCATTGTCGGTAAAGAAAATGCTGTTACCGATAAGGCATTGCTCGAAACCTATCTTGTCGAACCGCGCGGCCTTTATAGCGGGCACACACCGCTGGCGCTGCGGCCAGGCAGCACGGCTGAGGTTTCGGCCATTATGAAACTGGCGGCGGAAACGCAAACACCGGTTGTGCCCCAGGGCGGCAATACCGGTCTGGTTGGGGCGCAGCAACCCGACCGGAGCGGCAATCAGGTGATTTTATCCCTTGCACGGCTTGATCGTATCCGCTCCATTAATCCACAGGGTAAGGTGGTGCTGGTTGAGGCGGGTGTGGTTCTTAAAACCTTGCGGCAAAAGGCAGAGGAGGCAGGCTGCCTGTTTCCGCTTTCGCTCGGCTCTGAAGGGACAGCCCGGATCGGTGGCAACCTTTCTTCCAATGCCGGGGGTACGGCAGTGCTGAGCTATGGCAACGCGCGTGAGTTATGTCTGGGGCTTGAAGTGGTTTTGCCTGACGGGCGTGTGCTTGATGATCTGCGCAGTGTCAAAAAAGACAACAGCGGTTATGACCTGAAGGCTCTTTTTATCGGAGCTGAGGGAACCCTTGGCGTTATCACCGCGGCGGTTTGCAGGCTTTTTCCATTACCACGCGGCAAGGCCGTTGCCTATGCCGGCATCAGAAGCCCGGCAGAAGCGTTGCGCCTGTTTGCGTTTGCCCAGGATCGCGCGGGGACAATGCTCACCGGTTTTGAGCTTATATCGCGCCTTGGCATGCAATTCAGCCTTGCCTATAGCAGGCAGGGACGTGAGCCATTACCACAGCCTTATCCGTGGTATGTACTGCTTGAAATTTCTTCACCCTGTTTGCAAGAGGAGGTAAAAGAGACGATGGAGGCCATTTTGTCCAGGGCACTGGAAAATGGTATTGCCGGTGATGCTGTGGTCGCAGCAAGCAAGGCACACGAGCAGGCATTCTGGCAATTGCGTGAAGAAATATCGCTTGCCCAGAAGCTTGGGGGCGGGTCAATCAAGCATGATATTTCTGTGCCGGTTGCTGCAATTCCTGATTTTCTTGTCGAAGCAGACCGGATTGTGGAGGAGATGATACCGGGGGCGCGCATCGTTGCTTTCGGGCATATGGGGGATGGCAACCTGCATTATAATGTTTCGCAGCCGGTTGGTGCTGATAAAGAAATGTTTCTTGCCCGCTGGCAGGAGGTAAACCACCGTGTGCACACGCTTGTCATGCGTTATGGCGGGGCATTTTCTGCAGAACACGGCATTGGCCAGATGAAACGCTCCGAGCTTCTGGCTTTCAAATCGCCAGTGGCGGTTGATCTGATGCGCGGCATAAAAAAACTGCTTGATCCGCAGGGTATTATGAACCCGGGCAAAATCCTTTAGATGCCTGTTCCGGGATTACCGGTCTGAAAAATACTGCGGAGCGGCATGTATGTAATATGGATTGTTATGCCGTTCTCGCTTTGTTGCGTGCTGTATTTGCCTGAGGGCAATTTTTCTGCCGGGTTCGTTTCTTCCGGTTTTTCATAAGGCAAGAGGGCGGATGTCTCTAAATCGGATGGAAGAGGGGTTGCTGTCTGCCCGGGAGATGCTGGATTTCTGCAACATAGTGTGTTGAACCTGTGACAGAAAGGCCGGATGCTCAGGGAACTGTCGCACGTTGCAGATGATTGGCAGATATTACGTCACCCATGCTTGAAGCCGGAAAAAAACCGCAAGTTTCACCACAGTTCAGTTTTCCCGGGTGCTCAATAGCAGCAGGCAGAAAATCTTCACTGTCAGGACCTGAAAAATTTCTTCCGGATGAGGATGATCACGGAGAGAAATATTTCTGTCTGTCAAATTTTCAGTCGGGTGCGAGAAACAGACCGGAAGATTGAAACATTCAGTCCGGTTTGGATAAGGTGTTGTATGGGCATAGCTCCGGATCCGGTTCAGGCGAAGACCTCTGTAGTCGCCAAGCCGGATAAAAAGAGCACCGAAAGGATCATAGGCGAAGACAATCATCTTTTCCGGGTTATAATTCGGGTCGCTGTCAGACATTTTATCAATCAATGGCTGTAAAAGAGCAGGGCCGCAGCTCCGGAACCTGCTTTGATGCCAGTCTGGCCAGCCATATTCCAGCCACAGGCGGGTAAGCAGACTCCGGCATTTCGCCGCGATAACTTCCGGCATAGGCCGGGTCTGGCTTTTATTCCGGCAAATGTTTGTTGCAAGCGGATTCCGGCCCGGTACCCCAAGAGAACGGAAATTTCACAGACACTGTTTATCCAGCTTATCGATTAAATTCACGATACCGGAGAAATTCCCCGTCTGCGGCAACCAATTTTCCCGGACCGAAGGTTAAAGCCCCCCAACAAGGACAAAATTCATAACGGTCTCTGTTCTGAAAACTCTGTTACAAATGCCTTGCTGCTGCGGCTCCAATCAAGCTGGGCAATAAAATTTGTCTTGTAAAGCGACAAAATTTTCCTGTTGTAAAAATAACAGTGGCGGCGCGAAATGAATTCGCCTGTATCATTATACGCGCCGTAACCCCCCTTCTCCTCCGGGACATGTTCTGCAGAAAATTTCTTGTCTGTCCTTGTGCCGGGCAGAGTCTGACACCAAGTGAGGGCTAAGGTGACGCAATCGCCAAAAGAAAAGATCACTGGATTCAGGAGTATCAGCACATGAAAACTATTATGGATTATGCGCGCAGCCGCTATACCACCAAGCATTATGATGCCAGCAAAATCCTGACAGCCGAGCAAATGCGTGATATTAAAGAGCTGTTGCGGCTGGCGCCTTCCAGCGTCAATGCGCAGCCCTGGCATTTTACTATTGCCGCCACGTCTGTTGGCAAGGCGCGCATTGCCAAAGCAGCGGAAGGGCTTTTCGCCTTTAACAAGGAAAAAATTACCAATGCGGCGGCGGTTATTATTTTTTGCTCGCGTACGCAAATAGACGACAGCTATTTACAGCATTTAATCGATAAAGAACGGCAGGACGGGCGCTTTAGTGGCAATAGGGAAATTGAGGAAGCAGGCTATAAAGGCCGCGCCTTTTTTGTTGATATACATCGCAAGACGCTAAAGGATTTGCCAATGTGGACAGCCAGGCAAACCTATCTGAATGTTGGCGCCTTTTTGCTGGGCGTTGCCGCCATGGGGCTGGACGCCACGCCGATTGAAGGCTTCAACGCCGAAATACTGGAAAAGGAATTCGACTTTGCCAGGCAAGATTTGCAGGCGCTGTGCCTGGTTTCTGTCGGCTGCCGCGCCGCGCATGACGGCAATGCCACCCGCCCCAAATCCCGCCTTGACCCGGCAGAATTATTCACCGAGATTTGACAGCGGGTTTCTGCCAGGCAGCCCCCTCGCATTCAGTAGGCAGGAGGTAAAACTGGCTCATTTCAGTAAGCATGGAGCGGTCATATCTTCACGGACGGCACTATAGTAAATGCACCGTTTGACAATATAGTGCCGGGTAGAAGGCACCCGCTCATTTTCTGCTATTGTAATGGCCGGGTCTTCCATCAGGTGCTGTTTTGAATAATCTGTATTTATAAACTTCATGTGACCGTGACATGTTTTGATCTCTCCGCATATATTGCAGCTGTCTTGCCATAAAAGCTGTGATGGTTATTCCGGCCTTCCGATCGGTCGGATTTCAGTTATGGTTCCGTAGCCTGTCTCATTCTCCTTCGGCAGGGTATAGAGTTCCAGCATGGGATGCTGGATCTGCCACAGAAAAGTCAGATATTCA
>Ga0153940_1000007_pt1 | contig 161288 bp, 162 predicted proteins | sample TSNJ024MetaG_FD_104736 | JGI IMG/M metagenome (GOLD analysis project Ga0153940, IMG submission 104736) | Attine ant fungus gardens microbial communities from New Jersey, USA - TSNJ024 MetaG | ecosystem: Host-associated > Fungi > Mycelium > Unclassified | place: USA: New Jersey, Brendan T.... | reverse complement strand
TGCCGTTTAAAGAAATGTCAAAAGAAGAACAAATTGCTTATAAGAAAAAACAAGAAGAAGGCCCTCTAAAATGGTACTTCAAATTAATTGATAAGCTATCAGATTAAGGTTAATTTTTTAAGTATCAACAAGAAGACCGCTCTTGGAGCGGTCTTGTATATGGTAATAGTGTAAGTGTAAGTCTAAGCTGCCAAATCCAACTGGCCTTCCTGGCGCTCGGGTGGTTTTGGAAGTGTGATATTATTTTCTTGACAATAGGTCATAACAGCTTCAGGGCCTTGAGAAATTATATCAGCAGGAACGCCTGATGAAGCGAGTTGGGAAAGAAACTCGGCCGGCGGCTCTTTTGCATTATTTTGTTGGCCTTGAGACCGTTTGTTTTCAAACAAAGATTCGCCTTCAGGCTTTTGGGGCGGCTTTGGAAGGGTAATATTATTCTCATCACAATATTCCTTAACTGCATCTCGACCTTGAGTTATAATCTCTTGCGGAACCCCAAGTTTTTTTAGCTCACTCTCCATGTTGTTTTGTTTTTGACCGTTACCTTGTACTTGCCCGGACTGCAATGATGAAATGCCGTTTAACATTCGCGTAATCTCCTTTTTTAACTAATAATCTTTATATCCTGTTATATGAATAAACAGAATTTAACTCTCAAGATTTATAGCTCTTGAGAGTTAAATTGCAATAAAATCCAAAATTATATTATATTCTGCTTTATGGCCATAATGGCCGCCTGGGTTCTGTCATCAACAGCAAGCTTTTGTATAATGCTCTTAACATGATTTTTTACTGTATGCATAGAAAGGAAAAGTTCTTCTGCAATAATCTTGTTGGACTTGCCTTCAGAAATAAGTTTAAGTATTTCTTTTTCTCGTACCGTTAGGTTGAAGCCCTGTTGATTTTGAGAATTTGAATCACCATTTTCTGCACGAAGTATTTCAAGTACAAAACAGGCAATAACCGGATCAATCCACACCGCCCCTTCCATGACTGCCTGAATTATGCTTGCAAGCTCCTTTGTTTTGACATTTTTTGTACAATATGCAGAAGCACCCGATTTAAAGGAGTTTAACACATTGTCCTTGTCAATCATGGATGTAAGCATTAACACCTTGATATTGGGGTCATAGTCTCGTATTTCTTTTGCAGCATCTATACCCGAGAGGACTGGCATTGCAATATCCATTAAAACAATATCGACCCTATTGAACTTAACATAGTCCACTGCCTGGCGGCCATCTTCAACTTCAACAACATATTGCACATAAGGGATTGTATTTAAGGCAAAAGCCAGACTCTTTCTGGTATGTTCGTGATCTTCGGCTATAAGTATTTTATATTTATCAGTCACTTACCGGCTCCTCCCCATTGTCATCTGAAAACAAGGGTAATGTAAGGGTTATTTTAGTATATTGGCCTATTTTACTTGAAGCTTCAATTGTTCCGCCATGTGCTTCAACAAGCTTTTTGCAGACATCAAGCCCAAGCCCTGTACCCAGTTTTCTTTCTGCGCTGTACCCACTATAGTAGCGATCAAAAATATATTCAATTTCTTTTTCAGGTATACCGTTGCCGTTATCCAGTACAAAAATCTTTATGTAGCCTTGAAGAGTATCCTCACATAAACCTATTTGGATAGTGCTTCCGTCCGAAGTATTTTCTATGGCATTTGAAATAAGGTTAATTATTATTCTCTTTATGCAGATTATATCGACACATACAGGTTTCGTATCCTGTGGAAGGTTATTAATAAAGGTAATTTTTTTATTGTCAATTAAGGTTTTTAATTTCTCATAGCAACCTTCTACAAGTTTGGGTAGGTCAATTTTTGAACAGACTATTTTAAGTCGGGCCGCATCGAAACTGTATGAATCAAGAATAAGATTTACCATTCTTAACAGGTGAGCGTTGCTTTTTTCGAGACTTATAGCAAGTTCGTATTCATTCAAAAGGTCATGTTGTTTAAAACTTTCCGCGATAAGCTCCAGTGATCTTTCCTGTGCTAAAAGAGGAGTGCGTAAATCATGTGTTAAGTTCGAAATAAAACTCTGCCTTATAGTTTCTTTTTCCTTTAATCCCTCTATCATTTCGTTAAAGTACTTATATGTATCTAAAATATGTTGATTTTTAGAATTAAGAGGAAGTCTGAAAGACATATCCCCCTTTACTACATGTTTAGTTGCTTCTGAAATATTTAAGAGGGGTTTGATAAAAATTCTGTTAATCAAAAGTGCGGATATAAAACTCGAAAGTATGCCCGCAAAAAGAATGAGTAGACCGAACTTATTTTGCAACTTAAAGTATGGAGGACCCGGCCTGAAGTCTAAGGGCAAGATAGTTATAGTAGCAACCTTTACGCCATTTTCACCTTTAATATTAACTGTATTGTTTTTTATACCCTTAGTTAAGTATTTTTTTACATTTTCTTTATGGGGACGAGTTTTGTTACGATTAAAAAGATCAGCAAAATCTTGGGAGGATACTTCATTACCCTTATCATCAAATTGGGTAATCCTGATGTCAAAAGGACCCCCCGGGTGCAGTGTCTTTAAGTCGACTTTTTTTGAAAGCTTTATACCCGACAGTGCTGAAAACTTGAGCGGCAAAATTGTTACGCTATATATTGCCTCTCCGTCCGACTTATAAAAAGAAAGTATTTTGCGTTCTGCAGGAGCTTCGTCGACATGGTATCCTGTAAATAATTCTTTAAGCTGGGGAAGGCTCATGTTTTCATAATATTTGTCATATGTTTCGGAAAATATTTCGCCTTCCTGCACCGCAAGATACTTGTTCAAAGATGCCTTAAGATCCGCATTTATAATATTTACCATATTCTGATTTTCAATTTTGAATATGCCCAGCATTTTGTGGTCCACATAGAAAAACATGACCACAAGCGGTAATACTGTGGTAATTAAAAATATTATAAAGAAATATCTGACAAATTTTAGCATTTTGACAATATCATACCATCAAAAGGGCTTTCAGAACTTTTACTGAAAGCCCTATGTGTTGTGTGCATGTTTTTAGGGAATATGTGTAAATTTTCTCTGAAGTGCGGTTTGTTAATTGTTATACCTCATATATTTTGTGTATTGCTAATTTTAAGGAAAAACTTGCCGGCGAGATACAGAAATAAAAAGTCAAAAGAGTGCAATAGCCTAGATGTCCGGCAAGAATTATAGATATAAACGAATGAAGTGTTCAATATACAAGCATAAGAATGTGCAGCACCTGAAGAAAACAATTATTTCAATCTCCTTGTTTTGTCTCCCCAAAGTTTGCTGCAAGTTGTTTCAAGAATTCGTATTTGCGTCTATTCCTTTGGCATCCTTGGTTTTCCAGTTTAGTAATTTTATCATTAAAGTATATTCTTGCATCAGAAGATGAGGTTTTAATACCCATGTCTGAGCATAGCTTTAAAAAAATATCTTCGTTGGTTAGCATAAATAAATCTACTTCCCATTTTTTCTGCAATGCTTTGCGGTCATACTAATGCTACCTTTAGAATTGTTTTCCTTTTTTTATTTTACAAGTAAAGAGCTAATTCTGAATAGCCCCCGAGAGTTATTTTTGTATTGCGATATTTTTTTTACACTTTAGTACCTTATCAAAGTACAGCTAATGTAATATGGATATTATTTAACACACTATAAATCCGTTTGACAAAAGCCTTTGTAGAAATATAATAAAGTTAGTTGAGGAGAAAAAGATGGATTATATTTTAGTTACTGTTTCTATATTATTATTTGCAGCTGTCTTCTCAAGTAAGTTTGCCTCCCGTACGGGCATACCTGCCCTCATGGTCTTTATACTTATTGGTATTTTGGCAGGATCGGACGGATTTGGCGGTATATATTTTGACAACTTTAATTTTGCTCAGACGTTAGGTATAATTGCCCTCGTTTATATACTTTTTATGGGTGGCCTTAGTGTTAATATAAAAGAAATTAAACCTGTTTTTACAAAAGGCATATCGTTAGCAACTGTAGGTGTTTTTATAACGGCATTAATAACAGGTATCTTGGGGTATAAGTTTCTAAACTTTTCATTGCTTGAAAGTATGCTTTTAGGCTCTATTATTTCATCTACTGATGCAGCAGCGGTATTTAGTGTTTTACGCTCAAAAAGTATTTCATTAAAAAATAATTTAAAACCTCTTTTGGAGCTCGAATCAGGTTCAAATGACCCTATGGCGGTTTTTCTCACAGTGGGTCTGATTTCCCTTATTCAAAGTGATGTGAGCCACTGGTATGACCTTATCTTTATGTTTATAAAGCAGATGGGTATAGGGGTAATCTTTGGCATTCTATTGGGCAAAATTATTGTCTGGATTATAAACAAAATAAAGCTTGAATATGATGGTTTATACGTTGTTATCACCCTCGCTACAGCAGCTTTTGCATACTCGTTCACCACTCTTGCAGGAGGAAACGGCTTTATGGCAGTGTATGTCTCTGGTCTTACAATGGCCGGAGCAAGTTTTGTACACAAGAAAAGTCTTATTCAGTTCCATGATGGCATAGCCTGGATTATGCAAATTGTTATGTTCTTGATGTTGGGACTTCTTGTTTTTGTAAAAGACGTTATAACATTTGCCATCCCTGCATTTATCATAGCCGGAATCTTAATGTTTGTTGCGAGACCCATATCTGTTTGGATATCGATGATACCGTTTAAGTCGTCTTTCAATGAAAAACTTTTAATCTCCTGGGTGGGACTAAGGGGGGCGGCACCTATTGTATTGGCAACTTTCCCTGTTATTGCAAATATTCCCCACTGTCATGATATGTTCAATGTGGTATTTTTCATCGTTATTATATCCGTTTTGATACAAGGTACAACGATACCCGCCATGGCGCGCTTGCTAAAACTTGAACAGCCTCTTGAGAAAGGGTGTCGATCGCCGCTTGCAATGCAAAGTATTGCAGGCACGAATAAGCTAATTGAAATAAGAGTGTCACCAAATTCTCCCATAATCAAAAAGCCTCTTTTTGAAATAAACTTCCCGAACGATACATTGGTTGCAATGCTTATGCGTGATGATGAATATGTTATTCCGCATGGTGCAACAACTATAGAAGGAAATGATATTCTTTCGATTCTAACCTGCGAAACACAGGAAGAGGCGCTTTATAGGCTTATCGAAAAGGGAGAAACCGATAAAGAATCTCAACCTTAGACATTTGAATATATGTAGTCATATGCGGTTTTATATAAAAAGTTGTTGCCATGATTGGCAAAAAAATGGTAGACTATGTTCAACTCAGAATTATGATTACGAAGTAAAGGAGAGTATATTTATGAAACGTGGTTTTACACTTGCGGAAGTCCTTTTGACGCTTGCTATAATCGGTATTGTAGCAGCACTTACCATTCCCGCAGTTATTACAAAAGCAACACGCGATCAATATGTAGTAGCTTTGAGAAAAGCTTATAACACACTTAAGGCCGTTGAGAGAGAAGCTATTCGTGAGCAGGGTGAGATGAAATACTGGGATTGGAAAAACGACAATACTGACTTTGACAGGTATTACAAACCATATTTTGATATTTTAAAAGAATGTATAAATTATGATAAAGGCTGCTTTGCATTAGAGTATTACGACCTTAATGGCTCACCTTCCAATGAAGACCTAAATTCAAACATAAGAAGAAGATTTATAACACCGGACGGCATTGCTTACTCATACAGGACACACAGAAATGCAAAACGTCAAGGTGAGTTCATTGTGGATATCAATGGTAAAAATGGTATAAATACTTTTGGAAGAGATACTTTTGTATTCGACCTTTTTAGGCTTGAAGGCATAAAGCCAAGCGGCGCGTATGATATAGACAACACAATACTTGAGTCTTATGAAGTGGACGCCAACTGTGCTATGGATGGTATCTCAACACCTACAGTACCTGCAGGACATTATTGTGCAGCAAAAGTTCTTGCTGAAGGCGCAATGAACTACTAACGACAGTCAGAAACTTGTTATCAAGAGGCATTGCAAATTTCAAGGCAAGACTTGTTATTAATAAACATATAAAAAAGACCACATTACAGTGGTCTTTTTTATTTATATTATAGCTCCGGTAGTTTTAAAATGGAGTTTTGCAATATTTTTAAGTTCAGCTTCGCCAAACTTTTCTACGAATTTTCTACCCTGCTCAACAACATACGCGCTTGCGCCTTTAGGTAAATCCAGTTCGTACTCGCGAGAAAGTCCCGATATGCGGTTCACAAACCCTGCTCTTGCAAGAATAGAAGCGCACGCAACCGCTATATCTTCTTCTGCCTTTGTGCGCTGAACAAGTTTGATATTCTTACCTTTATCCTTGAGTGCGCGTATTATGACACTTTCGTCTGCAAACTTGTCTGACAGCGCCAAATCGCAAGCTTTTTTTGTGAGAATGTTTTCCAATACGGTAGCATGACCCCATGCCAACAGCCTGTTAAGGTTTTTAAAACTAGAGTATAGTTCGTTATATTTTTTCGGGGAGATAATAACAATGTCATGTATGCAAAGTTTTTTTATTTCAGGCGCAAGTTTTAATATCTTTTTATCATCAAGCTTTTTGCTGTCACATACCCCCATTTCAAGACAGGATTTTGCGCTGTTTTTGTCAAGCAATGCCCCTGCAATGACAAGCGGTCCGAAGAAATCACCTTTTCCGCTTTCATCTATTCCTATATGAGGAAAGGGAAGCGCTTCACTTGACCGAGCGTTATCTTTACAGGAAATATTAAAGTATTTTTCGAGTAATTTTTTAGTGTTTTTGCCCTGAATTACAAACTTGCCGCTTTCGTAAAATGAAGCGGTGAAACCGTCACCCTTAGCTTGAAAAAGCATATATTGCGGCCTGCCGAAAGCAGCTCCTTCTGATTCGAATGCTTTTTTATATTTGTCTATTTCTATGAGATTAAACTTCGCACTATATGTGTTCATTATGTCATTATAATATAAAACCTTGATTTAATTTCTTTTTTTTATATGATTTTTTATATGCAACGAGTATCGCCCGGCCTTGAGAGATAAGTTCAGATAGCGAACCAAAGTCAGGGTAATGAAGGTGTGGCGGGTGCCGCCAAAGATGGTTACTCGGCCTTGAGAGATAAGTTCGGATGAACGCAATCGGGGGCAGAGTTGATAAAAATGAAAATTGAATAATTGATTTATGGTGTGGCGGGTGTCGCCAAGTGGTTAAGGCCCCTGATTGTGGTTCAGGTACGCGTGGGTTCGAATCCCATCATCCGCCCCATTTTTAGAAAAAGACCCTGGATGGGGTCTTTTTTCTTTTATAGCCTATATTTTCAGGCTTCTAACCCCATTAAGGCAAAAACAATTTTGCGCCAAGGTATTAGTTAAAAGATAATAACATCAATAAATTTTAGAGTTCAAATCCCATTAAGGGTAGCTCAAATTATTTATTCATTGTTATTTTGTTGTTTTGTATTCAATTTATCCCAAATCTTATCTTGAAGAATTATACCCAAAAGTTCCGAGAGTGCTTTAGCATCCTCCTCTTTGGTTGAAGATTTTTCATTCGGAATATAATTAATTTTAAGTTTTTGGGGTTTAGAGCTTTTCATTTTAAGACCACTAGTACAAAATTAATACATTGAAAAATGTCTTTTAACATTAAATGGCAAAGAATTATAAATATTTTCATCAACAGTTATTGTTTTATTGGGGTTTGAACTTCTGTCAGCCATGCGAATCGATGGATAATTTTCAGGCAAATTACCCCTAATTTCGTCAGCTCTTTGTTCTATATTTTTCACTAACCCTATTGAAATAAAGCCAGTAATTATTGCAAGTTCTTGTGTTGTAATATCTTCTTTTGGTAAAAAATACATTGCAGGCATTATTTTATTTCCTCCCAGTAACTATTTAATCCCTCTCGATTCTATCATATTTAAAAAACCTATGCCACTTTAAAAAATTCTTTTATAATGCGGTCGAATTCATAATAATTTGGGGCATCAACAATGGTAATGAGTTTTGCGGAAAGTTCCAACTCTGACCCATTGGGAGCCCCATTTTTTAGCTTAGCAATGGACAATTTTCAATATTGTGCAGGTTTAATAATAATGTAAGGAGATTGTTTAATGTTTAACGACTCAATTTATAAGCTTATAGCCAATTCAAACCCGCAGATTAATATTCGCAGAGACGACCCGATAGAGTGGAATTTGTCAAAAGCTGTTAAACATGGGTCAAGGGATATTGTGGAAGTGGAGGCAGGAGAAGGAAAAGCTATAAATCCCGTGCAAGACGGTGTATCCTACCTCTTCACGGGGAGTCTTAACGGCTGCCAGGCCTGTTCTATAATCGCTAAGGGTAAAAACGGAAACCCGATTGCAATAATGACACATTACTCGCCCGACGCGTTAAATGCCAACATTGCCGAGATAAAGAGATTAATAAGACAAAATAAATGCTTTATTGATGAAACAGCAGCGCCTGTTGTTGCCCTCGTTTTACCGAATGATGAGGTTGATGACACCGAGCCTGTTGCAGAAACATTGAAATCTGCAATTGAAGAAGAGTTTCCTAACGGTATAGAAATGAGAGAGATCAGATACGAGTATGACAGGAATCCTGACTACAATAAAAAAACTTATGAGTATATTATAGAATTCCCCAAAAACAAAGGCGGCTTAATAAAATATCAGCTCCATGGCAAGCATTTCGGGGATTTTGGAAAAATGCAGCCCTGACATCATACTGCAAGGCTTAGCTGTTCAAACGACACGAAGTTTCGTATTGCTTTATTGCCAATTTGCAATAAAATAGTTCTAACGGCAGCACATCATCCGTCCCGTATTTTTTAGGATTAAGGAGTTAGTATATGAAATGCTACAACCATAATGATAGAGATGCTTTTGGCATAAGCCTTGTAACCGGCAAAGGATTGTGTGGAGAGTGCCTAGAAGAGTACAAGAGTTGCATAATTGAGAAAGATAGTGATTTTTCCAAAAAGAAGATTGACCAATTAATGATTGGATATAGCACTATAAACGCAAGCAAGTTTATTGGCAAATTGTTTATTGTAATTGGAGTAATTTTTACATTAATCAGTATTATTCCTTTATTTGGTTCTGAAAATCAGTTCTCCGGCTTGTTTGTCGGAATTTTCGGCATCTTCTGCTTATTGATGGGGTTTGCATATAATAAAAAGTAATATGCCATCATCCGTTTACTCGCCCTATTTTTGTTCAAGGCCCAAAATCTTTTTATGCAGTATAATAAAGCTTAAAAGAGGCCGAATAAATGCGAAGAAGTGACAGAGAAGTTAAAGGTATAGAAAATGTTTTAAAAATTCTCGAAAAATGCGAGGTTTTAAGACTTGGTTTATGCGCGCATAATATACCTTATGTCTTACCGATGAATTTTGCTTATGAAATGAACAATGACGATATCTTTATTTATCTTCATTGTGCAAAAGAAGGAAAAAAACTCGACTTAATTGCCATAAACAACAATGTTTGCTTTGAGGCAGATTGTTCACATAAAATAATAAAGGGCGAAACACCTTGCAGCTGGACATCAAAATATGAAAGCGTTATAGGTTGCGGTGAGATTTTCCGGCTAAGCAGTGAGTCAGAAAAAATAGAAGCAATGGATTTACTTATGAAAAGATACGGCTTTGAGGGAAAACCAACCTATCCAAAGCAGGCGATTGCTTCTGTGGAAGTGTTAAAGATTAAAGTTAACTCAATAAGCGGCAAAGCAAATATATAAAAATTTAATCCTGAAACATTATGAGAAAAGTGAGAGTAAGCCAAATGAAAAAATGTAAAATAACTGTCTTAAAAAGACACTTCGATGAAGAGTTGGCAAAAGAGTATGGGGTCAAAAACTTAGGCAAATGCCCCATGCACAAAGAGGGGCAGATTTTTTATGCCGACTATGCAAAACCGGAAGGTTTCTGTGATGAGGCTTGGAAGGCTGTTTATCAATATGCGTTTGCACTGGCGCACAGCAGCGAAGTCTTTTATTCCGGAGACTGGATTGAGAAGCCCGGTGTCGCAATATGCAGCTGTAATGACGGTTTGCGGCCTGTTGTTTTCAAAATCGAAAGAACTGACGAAGAAGCGGTGATTAATTACACGCCAAATCAGGACTAATCCAATACCGGCATGGGGTTAAAATAAGGAGAGACAAAATGTATTATTCAGCAACATACTCATCGCCCATGGGCATAATTACTCTTGCCTGTGAGGGAGATAACCTTGTGGGACTATGGATAGAGGGGCAAAAGTATCACGGTGCCGTGTCTGAAAAAATGACGGAGAAAAACGACTTACCAGTATTGCAAGCTGCAAAGAAATGGTTAGACAAATATTTCGCCGGAAAAAAGCCTGATATTGCCGAACTACCTTTAGCGCCTGCTGGAAGTGAGTTTCGTCAGGGAGTTTGGGACATTTTATGTAAAATACCTTATGGAGAAGTCGTCACATACGGCGACATTGCCGAAAAGATGGCTGCAAAAATGAAAAAAAACAGGATGTCCTGTCAGGCAGTGGGTGGAGCAGTGGGACACAATCCAATATCCATCATAATTCCCTGCCATAGAGTTGTGGGTTCAAACGGCAGCCTAACCGGATATGCAGGTGGCATTAACACAAAAATAAAATTACTTAAACTTGAAGGTGTTGATATATCAGGGTTTTCTATACCACAAAAAGGTACTGCGCTCTAGCAAAGCCCCAAGCAAGCTTCGTGGTAAAATAAAGTTATGCTTAATCCGGTTTTAAAATATCGTGGCGGTAAGTCAAGAGAAATATCATATTTTGAAAAATACATCCCGAAAAAATACGACAGGTACATCGAACCATTTTTGGGCGGAGCAGCATTGTTTTTCTACCTTGAACCAGAAAAAGCTGTTTTAAATGACTTGAATACCAGACTTGTAAACTTTTACAACCAATTAAAAAGCTTTTACCCCGAAATGAGAAAGCAGTTAGATGAATTACAGTCAGAGTATGAAAAAAACCAGACTAAGTACAAGGCTTTAAAGTCAGATAATCCTCTTGAGAATATTTCAAATGACAATGAAAAATTGTATTACAAAATGCGCTCTTTGTTTAACAACCCTTGCGAAGAATTTTTGGAAGGTGTTATTTACTTTTTTATTAACAAAACTGCGTATTCGGGCATGATTAGGTACAACAGCAGCAAGCAGTATAATGTTCCTTTTGGCCGTTATCCCAATTTGAATACAAAACTCGTGACAGAGGAACACAGTAAACTGCTCCAAAGGGCTGAAATATACAATCTCGACTATACGGAGATATTTAAAATGGCCGCCCCTAATGATTTTATGTTTCTTGACCCGCCATATGACTGCATTTTTAATGACTACGGCAATACTGATACAATGAACGGTTTTGACGAGGAACAACAAAGGCATTTAGCGTATCATTTTAAACAACTTAACTGTAGGGCATTAATGGTAATCGGCAAAACCGAACTAACTAAAGAATTATACGAAGAGTATATTGTTAATGAATATCATAAAAACTATTCGGTAAATATAAGAAACCGCTTCAAAAATGACAAAATACATATGATTGTAGCAAATTACGATACGGGCTAAACGAATATGATTATTTACAAATTGTTATAAAGAATTGAAAAGAGGGATGCTTATTTATTACAATGACAATAACCCAAAAAGGAGGAATTTATGAAAAATGGAGTATTGTTTTTAGTTATTTGTATTATGGCTTTTAGTTTCCTTTCTACGCCAGTTTTGGCTGCAGGAACAAAAGGTGTAGACGGAGAAGTTACAGGTAAAAGTATCGGTGCAGGCGCACTTTCACTATTGGTTTGGCCCGGTATAGGTCAGGCAGTCAATGACGAAAACAAAGAAAAAGTTATTACGCACGCTGTTTTAGGTTTAACAGGTATATTTAGAATATGGTCATGTTATGACGCTGTTGTAGACAGACATGGTGGCGTTTGGCATAACAGAATATAAGTTGACACAAAAGAACAAAAAATATTTTTTTTCGTTTTATATCATTGGAGGCTGATATGAAAAAACTTCTGATGCTTTTAGTGATATTCTCTTTTGTGCAGTCTTACTATGGGTGTACACTTGCAAAAGACATGCCGAAATACACTCCGCCCAAGAAAGAGGAGTCAACATTTTACAGTATAGGGGCATATGGAAAAGTAACAAACTACAGTATACCGTCATCTTCAGGGACTTCTTACAGTTCATCCGTAAATTACAGCAGCTCCGAACTCAGGGGACCCGGCAGTACCCGCAAAATTCGTGAAATAAGAAGAAATAATACATACCCCGCCGCAGCTGCAGTCAAAATAACTGACTAACCATTGTAATAAGTTTTTTTGCGAGCTAAGATATTTTCGTAAGTAAATTTGCGGAGATACATTATGTTGGATAAAGATAATTGTCTTGTTCTGATAGTAGACATGCAAGAAAGACTTGTAGGTGCAACAAATGCTCAAAAAGAAGCCGAAGTTGCTTCAAAGCTTATAGAAGCGGCGAATATTCTTGACATTCCGATAATTGTAAGCGAGCAGTACCCCAAAGGGCTTGGTCATACTGACGGAACTCTGGCAGAGTTTTTAAACAGCAGTTCTAAAATTATTGAAAAGACGGCTTTTTCGCTCTTGAAAGAGTGCGGGGTGTCGGAAACTATAAAATCTTACGGCAAGAGTCAGGTTATACTGCTTGGCATTGAAACACACGTTTGCGTTTACCAGACAGCTATGGATTTGCTGGAAAAAGGATATGAAGTCTGTCTTCTAAAGGATGGGTGTAAAAGCAGAAACGAGTTCGAATACGAAACCGGTATAGACCTTATGTGTCTTGAGGGAGTGAAGATTTCCTGCTTGGAGATAGTATTGTTTGAGCTGCTGCAAGATGCAAAAAATCCCAATTTTAAAGAAGTTCAGGCGCTTATAAAGTAGGTCTGCTTTTAGAGACCCACTTATTTTCCTTAAGGTAAAACCTCCAAGGCAGGTCTACTCCTTGCGTTATGCCTACTCTGGCAGTTTGTGCAATACTTTTAGAATTAGGAGAGTTTCCGTATTCAATCCATAGGGATGCATCAGCGGATAAAATATCGTATCCGTCCAGTTTTTTTGTTATATCTAATGCTTTTGTTAATTTACCCGGACCGTTTGTCTGACCTGTGAAGTTCAAAGGCTCTATTGCCCTAATCAAAACACCGCTGCCGTAGCCTTCTTTTTGGGTTACAAAGTTTACACAGTGATACATGCCATAAATCAAATATACGTATACCGTACCCGGTTTTTTAAACAGAGATGCGGAACGCTTAGTAATGCCCCTATAGGCATGGCAAGCAGGGTCTTCCTGTTTATAAGCTTCTGTTTCAACTATGATGCCCCTGTATATCTTGTCATCTATTTTTCTGCAAAAGATGTTACCCAAAAGTTCTTTTGCGACAACCAGAGTGTCTCTTGCAAGAAAATCCTCTTTGATTCTTACCATATTAAGTATGATAGCATCTAATGCAATTTAGACAAAGAATGTGGCCGTTTTAAAAATAAGAACGACCACATTGGAGAACAAATATATAAACCTTTTAAATAAATTATATTATTTTAGACTTTTCGATAAACTTATATAAGTTTTTTGGTTGTATATGTATACTACAACTATTTTTATAAAGATGTTAGACAGTTGGTGATGTATTACTTCACAGATTTAACATAATAATACCTTTAAAATTAAAAATATGCAAGATGAAATTAATGACTATTTAAATATAGTTGCACTCAATATTGCAAAATTACGTCATAGAGCGAATATTACGCAAGAAGAGTTAGCAGAAAAAACTAACTGCACACGCGAATTCATAAATAGAGTGGAGAACTATAAAGAAAGAGTGAGCCTAAAAATGCTTCTTACGATATCGTGTGTACTTGAAATTTCTCCTGCCGAATTTTTTAAACCCTAATTTTTGGAATATTTTTTAAGATAAAATCTTTCATCAATTTTATTTTTGTTAAATCATCACTTTCAATATAAAACCTTAAAAGTGGCTCTGTGCCGCTAGGACGAATCAATATACAGGTATATCCATCATTAAGAAAAAGTTTAAGTCCGTCTATTTCTAATGTCTTTACAATTTTTAAACCTGCCAGAGTATTTGCTTCTTTGTAGTGGTAAATTATTTTTTCTATCGCCGAAGGGCATGCCTGCTTGATATCAAGCCTGTCGGTATAAAACTCTTTTCCAACAAATTTTTTTAGCTCTTCCTGAAGCTCAACCAAGGTTTTCTTCTCGTTTGCAAGCATTTCGAGTATTAAAGCGTTTGCTAAAATACCATCTTTTTCGGGAATATGAGACCCTATACTCAGTCCGCCGGAGTCTTCTCCCGCAAGAAGTGTTTCATGCTCGCGCATGGCTTCTCCCACCCATTTGAAGCCTACAGGAGTAGTTACTGTTTCTATACCCAGTTTTTGAGCACATGCGTCTAAAAGACCGCTTGCACCTACTGTTTTAATCAGCTTTCCTTTTTTGTTATTTTTTGACAGGTAAATCAGAAGAAGCGCCATAATAACATTCGGGCTTACCCACTCGGTATTTTCATCTATAATTCCGTATCTGTCGGCATCCCCGTCATTTGAAAAAGTTATAAATCCTTCTTTGTAGTTGTGCATGTATTTTTTTATCGGTTCAGGCATGCCTCCGCCAAATAAAGGGTCATGGCAATCGTTAAATGATTCAAATTTTACATTATTTCTTCTTAGCAGTTCATCAAAATATCCCACCGAAGCCGAAAAAAGAGCATCATATATTATTTTTATATTTGAAGATGCTATTTTTTTAAAGTCTATAAGCTTTTCAATATGTTCAAAATATTCTTCACTGAAATCTTTTAGCTCAATCTTACCCCCTTGTTCGGCTGTTGGAGCTGCATCTAAATTGGCAACAATTGCGTCGGTTATTTCTACCGTCGCAGGACCGCCGTAAGGTGGTATAAATTTCATGCCCAGATATTCACAGGGGTTATGGGAGGCTGTAAACATTATAGCGCCGCTGCAATCAGGAGTGATAGTTGCACTGTATGCAAGGGTAGGCGTAGGACAAACGTGAGAAGAAAGGATTGCCCTGTAGCCGTATTTTTCAAGTAATTCTGCACTAAATTTAGAAAATTTGTCCGCCATAAACCTCGGGTCATAACCTATGAGAATAGTTGACGCCGCAAGACCCTTGTCTTTCAGGTATTTCGCTATGGCATTTGTAATTTTCTCCACAGTTTCAAATGTAAAGTCTTTTGCTATAATTCCCCTGAAACCGTCTGTTCCAAACTTGATGACATGTCGTGGGCGAGAAAAGGCATCTGTGCCATCTTTTCCCATGGTTGACGAATCAAATGAAGATTTATTGTTTGCCATATTCATCTGCCTTGTATAAAATACCTGTATGAATAATACCAAAAAAATATATTTTCTGGGGCCTCAGGGTTCTTATACACAAATTGCAGCAAATAAGTTTGTTGACCAACTTTCTTTGCAGGGGACGCTTGAACCGGTTTCAACCATAGCAAGAGTTGTATCCGAGCTTGTTCAAAACCCAGACATGCTGGCTGTTGTTCCGATTGAGAATTCCATTGAGGGTATAGTGAGGGAGACTATAGACAACATTCTTAATATAGAAGATGGTTTGAACATTCTTTGTCAGTGCTACATTCCCATACAACACTGTCTAATCTCAAAAGGAAAGTTTGAGGAAATAAAAAACATAGTTTCACACCCGCAGGCACTTTCCCAGTGTCAAAACTACATATGCAAAAACTTTTCAACAGACATAAATATAGTAAGCGCCAGTTCAACTTCTCAAGGCGTACAGTCGCTCTTAGACAGGGATGAAAGTTGGGGGGCAATAGGAAACGAACTCTGCGCAGAGCATTATGAATTAAATATTGTTGCGAAAAATATTAACGATGTAGCCGACAACAAAACACGCTTTGTATTAATTGGAAGAGGCGCAGCCCAAAAACAGGAAAGAACATCTATGGCATTTTCCACCAAAAATGAACCCGGTGCGCTCTTAAGGGTTCTTGAAATATTCAAAAAACACGAACTCAACATGGTATATCTGGAGAGCAGGCCTTCCAAGAAAGTCTTTGGGGAGTATGTGTTTTATGTGGATATTGACTGTGGAGCAGATAAAATAAAAGAGGCTCTTGTGAATATTGAACGATATTGCAACTTCTACAAGTTGCTGGGTTCTTATTCTGTGATATAATAGTAATTACAGAACATTAATCGAACTTTGAAAAATATTGATAACCATCGGGTACGGTTTTGTCTTGCTCAACCAATCTTCAAGGGGGTCTGGGCTGCAAGCCGCTTCAGACTCACACACTTAAAGCCCGTTTGTAAATAATTATGGGGACGCTTTGGATTTGACAGGGTGTTTTTATCAATCAGAATGCGAGTCGCGGCGATGTTCCGCGTTACCAACGATCAAATAAAACAAACGCTAATAACGTTGTAAAAGCTGATTTCAGCCGTCGTGCAGCTCTAGCTGCATAGGCCGCTGTCTTAACATCAGCCACTCCGTACCCCCAGCTTGCCGGGGTGCCGAGTCAATTATGCAAGCTGCTCGCGCCGATGGAGGTTAGGCGCGCTAAGATTTCCTCCGAAGTTTAGGCTTTCTCCAAAAAAGTCTTTAGCCGACCTTTTGGTTTTGACTTTCCCTAAGTCGGTTGAGATTAATTAAAGTCTACGCTCGTAGATGTTTGCTTGGTTTCATTTTGGACGTGGGTTCGACTCCCACCGTCTCCACCATTTAAAAACTACTTAATACGGTCTTTTTTTATATAGATTATTATACAGTTGCAGAGACTTTTGATATTGCAGCCAGTTCTGTTTTTAGGGCTGTAATGCCAACTGTGTTTGATTTTAACTTGCCCGAGGGGTCGGATGTGTTGCAAGTAGTTCTGTCCCAAAAGTCCCATTTGCTTGCCCGAAATTTTTTAGAATAAAAAAACGATTAAAAATTACAATTAACAAGCAAAGTCGGAAAAAAGGAACTTTGTGCAATCCACGTCCTATCGGTACTTGTGGGATAATTTCAAAGTTTCGGAAAAACAAAAAATTACAAGTTCCGCATAATTTGCACAAAATTACCCACATATCTCTGCTGCTACTAGTGTTTTCTTGTTTCAAGAATATTTTTCATTGTTATCATATTTATCTTGTGTTAGATTTATTGCTGAGGCGGTAATGCAATGTTGATATTAGAAACAACCAGATTAATTTTGCGTCCATGGGAAGAAACGGATGCCGAAAGTCTGTATGAATACGCAAAAAACCCTCTTGTCGGTCCTGTTGCAGGGTGGCCTGTTCACACAAGTGTTGAAAATAGTCGGCAAATTATCCGTGAGGTTCTGTCGGGCGATGAGACTTATGCTGTGACAATTAAAAACTGCAATTTTGCAATAGGAAGTGTTGGTTTGTTAATTGGGGACAAAAGCAATTTGGATATTAAAGCCGATGAGGCGGAAATCGGCTATTGGATTGGTGTCCCGTATTGGGGGCAGGGGTATATCCCCGAAGCTATACACGAACTTATGCGCCACGCCTTTGAGGATATGAAAATATCCACCCTTTGGTGTGGGTATTTTGAAGGCAATGAAAAATCAAAAAGGGTGGGTGAAAAATGCGGATTTAAATTTCATCACACGGAAAACAACAAGCCATGGCCACTTATAAATGCAACAAAAACACAACATATAACTTGCATTACTAAAAAGGAGTGGACGGATAAATAAACTCTAAGTATTTAGTCTGCTTTCTCTCCTTCGCATTCGCTTTTTCTATAAAAAATTTTAAACTCCCTGTTACTTTTTCTGAAACTCTATGTTAATTTACAATTATCGTAGGGGTTAATTTTTGTTACGATACCGGTACAAAAAGCTTCCAAATAGCATTTTTTTTCTAATATCGGTTTTACACAGATATGCAAATTTGTGATATAAAAAATCCGTTAGGTCAATCCTTGCCAACAATGCTACCGAAAAATGGTAACATTAGTTTTGGTGCTTTTGCCAATAATAATCAGGATAAATTTATTAAATTTACTGCCGCCAAAACTGAATTAACGCCTATAGAAAAAAATAAATTAGATAAAGATTTGGAGCAGATAGAAATAAAAAGTATTAAATTTTTCTTGGATAATCGTTTGCCTAATGGATTGGTTCTGGACAGAGTACCAAATTCTGACGAACCACCGACCGGCAGATCGGCAGAAATGTGCAGTGTTGCGGCTACCGGGTATGGTCTTACGGCTTTGATAATGGCTTGTGAAAAAAATATATTGCCTAAAAAACAAGCTAAAGAAATGACAATGCAAACTCTTAAATTTATTGATAAACAAACACCGAAAATAAATGGCGGATGGATGGCACATTTTATGGATGGCAAAACGGGCAAGACTTACAAAAATACCGAAATTTCTTCTATAGATACTGCTATATTCTTTTTCAATGCGTTTGCCGCCGCAGAATATTTTGACAATGATGTTAAAAAACAAGTTAAAAAAATGTATAAAAAAATTGATTTTAAAATGATGTTAACCGAAGATAACAAAAAGCCGGACCAAATTTCCTTCAACCTCGGATTTCATGTTAAAGATGGAAAGAGAGAATTTATCCACAACAAATGGGATGAATATTCCGAAGGAATTTTAGTGATGCTTCTGGGTCTGGGCTCTAATGAAGTCCCCGCTAAAATGTGGACTGATGGTTGGAATCGTGATAAAAAATGGAAACAAGACGGCATAAGCAGTTTTGTTTGCCTTCCGTTGTTTACATATTTTTACCCCCATGGGTTGTTGGATTTAAAAAATAAAGTTGACGTAAAGGGTGATAATTTCTGGAAAGCATCGCAAAATGCTGTAAAAATGCAAGTTAAATACTGCAATAATCATGGATATCCTGAAGATGTTTTTGGCATTACAGCTTGTGACGGTCCTAATGGATATCAACCATATCAGACAGCTGGAACGGAGCAATATCCGGCCCATGACGGAACGATTGCACCACCTGCTATTCTGTCCTGTTTACCTTTTGCTGAAAAAGAAACACTGAAAGCACTTGAATATATAAAAAAAGAAAATTTAGATAACGAGAAATATGGGCTTTGCAACGCATATAATGTTGATTCAAGATGGCGAACACCGGATGCATTAGGGGTTGATATCGGGAGCTCTTTACTTATGATTGATGCTTATAAAACAGGAACCATTCACAAGCTTATTAATAAAAATGAAATTGTTCAAAAATCTATGAAACGAGCCGGATTCCATAAATTAACTTCTTCATCGTAATTTCAAAGCAAGGTGGGCTAACACTTTTGACCAACATAAAAAGAGACTCTTGCTCTCTGGACTAAATCCACCAGTTTTTGAGACACATCTGAACACAAGGATGTGTCTTTTAGTTTGCGTATATCCACCTCTATAACGTCATTTTCACCAGAATAATTGCAGGCAATAGTTATGGTGTCTACATACAGAACAACAGAATTAACGAAGGTATCAATGACCTGTTTCTTATAAATTTCATTTCAGCTTCAAAGTAATATTTTTAGTACTCATTCCCATCTCCGCGCTAATCCAATCTCTATACAAGTATTGGTTTGCAATAAATAATCTTCCCTCTTTTTCTTTAGAGATAATGCAAAAAGTTTTTTATGCTAGAATCATAATAAAGCTTGGCGGGGAGAGTAAAAAAACCGAGAAGGTTGGAATGAGTATGCTTAATGATAAAACAATTTTAGTAACTGGTGGAACGGGAAGTTTTGGTAAAAAATTCATCAAAACTGTGTTTGAAAAATATCCTGATATTAAAAAAGTTATCGTGTTTTCGCGCGATGAATATAAACAATTTGTAATGAATAATATGCCGGAATTTCAGCCGCACAAAGACAAATTAAGGTTTTTCATAGGCAATGTGCGCGACAAAGAAAGGCTTTTAAGAGCATTTGAAGGTGTTGATGTTGTGGTGCACGCTGCCGCTTTAAAACAAGTGCCTGCTTGTGAGTACAACCCCTTTGAAGCAGTTAAGACAAACGTCATGGGCGCTCAAAATATCATTGACGCTTGTATTGATAAAAATGTTAAACGCGTGGTGGCACTTTCCACAGACAAGGCATGTGCGCCGATAAACCTTTATGGTGCGACAAAATTGTGTTCGGATAAATTGTTTATCGCAGGAAATGCCTATTGCGGCGATAAAGAAACCCGTTTTTCGGTTGTACGATATGGAAATGTTGCAGGTTCGCGCGGTTCGGTTATTCCGTTTTTCAAAAAACTTGTAGATGAAGGTATAAAAGAACTTCCCATTACCGATTTAACAATGACAAGATTTTGGTTAAAATTAGACCAAGCAGTCGATATGGTGCTTGAGGCAATTGAAAATATGCAGGGTGGCGAACTTTACGTTAAAAAAATCCCATCAATGCACATGTCTGATTTGGCGCGTGCAATTGCACCCGATTTAAAAATTAAAGAAATCGGTATCCGTCCGGGTGAAAAAATACACGAGCAGATGATTGCAAAAGAAGATGCCAGAAATACCATTGAATTTGACGAATATTACATAATATTACCCGAAATTGATATTGAACACATCAATCATAAATACCCGAAATCCAGGCCTGTTGAGCCCGGCTTTGAATATCATTCGGGCAATAACGACAGATGGCTAGGTATTGAAGATATGAAAAAATTGATTGAGGAAATATAAAAATGAACACAGCGTCATTCAAAGAACTTTACGAAAATAATGTAAACATTATGCAGTATTGCAGGGAGTTAAAAAACTCTGAAGAAAATAATATTCACTCAATAATGACAAGTTATGATTTGCAGTCAGGCTCTTATGTATCAGCCCTAAATAGCCCGATTATAAATGAAAATTACCATGTTAATTTTAAAAAAACACCCATGCTTCCTGCCGAGTTTACGGAAAAATTCACTCAAGAAGTCGCAAATGAAATTAATAAATATGATTTTTCTTCAATTTTGGAGGCTGGCATTGGGGAAGCTACGACTCTTGTCAATGTTTGTAAAAAATTAATTAATAAAAACGCGAAAATATCGGGCTTTGACATTTCGCCATCGAGAATACAGGTCGCAAAAGAGTACTCGGCATCAAACAGAATATCCTGCAATTTATTTGTAGCCGATTTAAATCATATCCCATTAAAAGACAATAGCGTTGATTTAATTTATACGGTTCATGCGCTTGAACCTAATTCAAATAAAGAATTTGAATTAACTAAAGAGCTTTATAGGGTCACCAATAAGTATTTAATATTAATTGAACCCTCTTATGAGCTTGGAAACAGCGAAACAAAAGCAAATATAGAAAAACACAAATACATTAAAAGATTAAGGGAGGCGGTCAATTCTCTTGGCGGTAAAATTTTAAGATATGAATTATTTACGATAGGTACTTACTCAAATCAACCCGCAATTCATGTTATTGAAAAATCATCCACACCTTCATTTAGTACAGAGAATGCACCAGACTATAAATTTGTCTGTCCTGTCTGCAAAAATGAATTAGAAAAAGTCAAAGGACACAATTTTTGTGAATTTTGCGGAGTTGTTTATCCTATTTTAAATGATATCGAAATATTAAATGCGAATAATTCCATAATTTTTTCACACTATTACCAGAATGCTACTTGCAAAAAAAATTGAATGAGGAAATATAATTTTGAAAGTATACGGTTACGGGAAACAATACTTGGATTTATCTGATTATTTGGCGGTTTTAAAAACTCTAAAATCAGATTTTTTAACCTGCGGACCCAAAGTAAAAGAGTTTGAGCAGGCAATTTGCGACTACACGGGCGCAAAATATTGCGTTGCTGTTTCAAGTGCAACCGCGGCTCTGCATTTAACAATGCTTGCAATAGGGATTTCAAAAGGGGATGAGGTTATTACAAGTCCGATAACGTTTTTGGCGAGCGCAAATTGTGTGCTTATGCGGGCGGGACAGTCGAATTTGCCGATATTGAACCCGAAACCGCAAATATCGATCCGCACGAAATTGAAAAACGGCTCAAAGTGGACAAAGGGCGCACAAAGGCAATTATTCCGGTTCACTTTGCCGGTCAAAGCTGCAATATGGAAAAAATCCGCGCGTTGACACAAAAGAACAATCTTTTTGTAATTGAAGATGCGGCGCATGCCATAGGTTCCGAATATAAAGGCTCAAAGGTCGGTTCTTGTAAATATTCCGATATGACCGTCTTTTCATTTCACCCTGTGAAAACCATAACGACAGGTGAAGGCGGTGCGATAACGACAAATAACGAAGAACTGTACCGGAAGTTATTGCATCTGCGTTCCCATGGGATGTACCGCACGCAAAATTGGGAATATGAAATGCGAGAGTTGGGATATAATTACCGTCTAACGGACATTCAAGCAGCGCTTGGAATAAGCCAACTTCAAAAATTAGACAAGTTCAAAAAACGCCGCAGGGAAATTGTGAATTTTTACAATGAAAATTTAGGTTTACCGCATTTAGTCGAAAAAGATTTTTCAAATGCTTGCTTTCATCTGTATGTAACTTTGGTTGATAATCGGGAGGAATTTTATTTAAAAGCGCGTGAGCGCGGACTAAATCTGCAAGTACACTATATTCCGGTTCATACTCAACCTTATTACAAGAATCTAGGCTTCAAGGAAGGCGATTTTCCCAACTCCGAAGCTTACTATAAAAAATGTATTTCGCTGCCTTTATATCCAGGACTGAAAAACAGCGACCTGCACGAAATAGTTAAGCGAATTAAGGCGATAATATGAAGCTTGGCTTAAAACTTTGGAGCACAAATACGGGAGCTTATTTCGACGAGGCGCAAAAGCTTTACAGGCAAGGTTTTTTTGACTATATTGAGCTTTACGTTGTGCCCGATACAACACGAACAATAGAAAAATGGAAAATTTTAGAGGATGGGTTTGGAATCCCCTTTGCCCTACATGCCCCTCATTTCATGAACGGTGTAAATCTTGCCGATTCGTCCAAAGAAGATTACAATTTGAATGCATTTAAGCAGGTAAACAGGTTTTTAGATGAATTGAACGCTCAATATGTTGTTGTGCATAGCGGAATTGAGGGCAATATTGATGAAACAATCAGGCAGTTGAAAATTATACAGCCCGAAAAGATGCTGATTGAAAATAAACCTCATACAGCACCGCTAAGAGGTAATAAAGGATGCAGGGGCGCCGTAATTGATGAAATAAAAAAGGTAATTAAAGAAATCGGATGCGGCTTTTGCCTTGATATCGGACATTCGTTCTGTTGTGCGAATTCCTTGAACATTAATCCTTATGAATATTTGAAAGAATTTAATAAGCTAAACCCATCTTGCTATCATTTAAGTGATAATTTTATTGACAGCACTCTTGACAAACATTATCATCTCGGGAAAGGAAATTATGATTTCAAAAAGATTTTTGATATAATTGACATAAATAAGAATGTTACGATTGAGACTGATAAGAACAGTGAAGAAAACTTGGACGATTTTATCGAGGATGTGAAGTGGATACGGAGTTTACGATAAGACTTGCAAAAATTGACGATATGAGAGACGTTTTTGAGCTTTCCAATGACGATGCTGTGCGAAAAAACTCCATTAACTCCGAAAAAATATTGTGGGAAAACCATGTTAAATGGTTTGAAAACAAAATTAACTCTGAAGATTCAATTTTTTATATTGCAGAAACAAAACAAAATGATTTTATCGGACAAGTTCGTTTTGATAAAAAAGACGGGGAATTTATCACAAGTATAAGTATTACAGAGTACTACAGGGGAAAAAATTTAGGCCGAAAAATTTTAAAAGCCGCTATCAACAAATGCCGCTTAGAGAACGTAGTTGCATTTATAAAAAAGTCTAACCCATATTCCCTGAAAGCGTTTTTAAATGCAGGTTATGAAGTGATTGGCGAGGATGAAAAATATTTCAAACTTGAGTTTAAAAATAAAGTTTTTATAATAGCTGAAATGTCTGCAAACCATTGCGGAGACAAGGAATTAGCGAAGAAAATCATTGCCGAAGCCAAAGCTTGCGGCGCCGATGCGGTGAAAATTCAGACCTATACCGCAGATACAATGACTATTGATTGTAAATCCGATATTTTCAAAGTCTCAGGCGAAACGCTTTGGGATGGACAATATTTTTATGACCTGTATAAAGAAGCTTATACCCCGTGGGAGTGGCAAGCTGAACTCAAAGCATATGCCGATAGTGTCGGGATTGAATTTTTCTCAACACCTTTTGATTTTTCAGCAGTGGATTTTCTGGAGGACATCGGAGTTGAAAAATATAAAATCGCTAGCTTTGAGGCGATTGATTATCCGTTAGTTAAATATGCGGCCTCAAAGGGCAAGCCTATGATAATCTCTGTGGGCATTTCGAGCGAGGAAGAGATTCGTGCATGTATTGATACTTGTAAATCGGTTGGAAATAATGACATAACTATTTTAAAATGCACATCGGCCTATCCTGCCAAAATTGAAGATATGAATTTAATAACAATCAGGGATATGGTTGAAAAATTTGCCTCGCAAGATGTAAAAATCGGCTTGAGCGACCATTCTATGAGCATTGAACCTGCAATAATTGCTGTTTCATTGGGCGCCACGGTAATTGAAAAGCACCTTACCCCAGATAGAAAACTTGGTGGCGCGGACGCTGAATTTTCTCTTGAACCCCAAGAGTTTAGGTCTATGGTTGAAGCTGTAAGAAATACGGAAAAAGCACTCGGCAGGGTTGGTTACTCATTTAATGAAAAAAACCGTGCTTTCGCCCGTTCTTTGTTTGTTGTAAAGGATATAAAAGAGGGTGAGAAATTTAGCGCCGAAAACATCCGCTCAATCCGTCCGGGTTGCGGCTTGCATCCGAAATATTATGATATAATCGTGGGGAGTGCAGCAAAAAGGGGTTATTTTTTAGGAGAACCTTTGAAATTGGAGAACTTGGAATGAGTTTAAATGGGAATTGTTCAACAGATATATTTCCTGATGTTGTAAGGATTGAAAGTTCAGGCAAGTGTAATTTTAAATGTTTACATTGTTCTCACGCACAAAAAGACCATTTGCGCCCCAATTTGAGTTATGAAATTTTTAATAAAATACTTTCGCAATTTGAATATAAAAATTTTATCCCAAGGGTGGTTGTACTTTACCATGGTGGAGAACCGCTTTTAAACAAAAATATTTTTAATTTTATAAAAGATTTGAAAAGCTACGGAGTGAAATTTACAAGAATTGTTTCTAATGCAGCTCTTTTAACGCAAGAAATAATTGAAAAGCTTATAGATGCAGGCCTTGATGAAATATCCTTCTCTTTTGACGGATTATCACCTGAGGAAAATAATGCAATAAGAAGAAACGGTAATTTTGAACGAGACAGCCAAAATGTCATAAATCTTTTAAACACAGTAAGAAAAAGAAAATCAAATATAAGGGTTAAAATCGCAAATGTTCAGTTTTATGAGAAAAGAGAACTGAAAAACCATATGACGAATAATGAAAATAAAAAAATGCCGAATTATATTCTTGAAAAATTTCACAAATATCCTGAGATTATTTATGAAAGCCATCCGGCAATGGTATGGCCGGGTTTTGATATTAAAAGCAGTATTTTTTCTATATGTAAATCAAATGTAAAATCACCAGACTATTGCCCAAGTGCCTTTGAAACAATTTCAATACTTTCAAACGGTGATATTGTTCCTTGCTGCTATGATATTTGCGGTGAAAAGGTTTTCGGAAATGTTCTTAATGATAATATTTTTGAAATTTGGAAAAACAAAGAATATGGGGCTTTTAGAAATGCAATAAAAGGATCAAACCCTGATAATTTTTGCAAAAAATGTCTGGTTTATAGCGGAGAATATCTTGTCAAAACATGTTAAATCAATTGCCATAATCCCTGCACGCGGTGGGTCAAAGAGGATACCGAGAAAAAACATAAAGAATTTTCTGGGAAAACCAATCATCACTTACTCCATTGAGGCGGCGCTTAAGGCTGACGTATTCGATGAGGTTATGGTATCAACCGATGATACCGAAATTGCCGAAATTGCTCAAAAATACGGGGCAAAAATCCCTTTTTTCAGAAGCTCTGAACTTTCAAACGATATGGCAATGACAGCACCTGTTTTAATTGAGGTTTTGAATGAGTATAAAAAATTGGGGCAAAATTTTGAATACATTTGCTGCATTTATCCTTGCGCTCCTTTTGTAACTTTTCAAAGGCTTAAAGAGGCAATGAATGTTTTGAAGAATAATGATTGCGACAGCACTTTACCTGTTGTAAAGTTTTCTTATCCGCCTCAAAGGTGTCTGGTTATAAAGGATGGAAAAGCTCAAATGCTGCATCCTGAAAACTATAACGTTCGTTCGCAAGACTTGGAGTCTTATTATCATGATGCCGGACAGTTTTATTGCTTAAAATCAGAAAGTTTAATAAGAGAAGAAAGGCTTTATTGTGGTATAACTTTACCGATTATTCTTGACGAGTCAGAGGTTCAGGATATTGATACTGAAGAAGATTGGAAAATAGCGGAGATTAAATATAAGACTTTAAAACTTTGTGGTACAATTTAAAAAACGGAGAATGGAAATGATATTTAAAACGAAACAGGAAACCTTCTGGGCTAAGGAATTCGGAGATGAATATATTACAAGAAACAATGGCAAATACATACTTGCGGCAAATCTGGGTTTATTTTCAAGAATAATCGAATATGCTAACGGCATATCTTCGATTTTAGAATTCGGATCAAATATAGGTAATAACTTGGATGCACTAAGACTATTGCTGCCTGATAGCGATTTATCCGGCATTGAAATAAATAAAAATGCAGCTGATATATTGAGCAAAAAAGGTGTTAAAGTTTACAACCAGTCTATACTTGACTTTGAGCCTGATTGTAAAAGAGATTTGACATTTACCAAAGGGGTTTTAATTCACATAAACCCCGACGAGCTTCAAAATGTTTATCAAAAGCTTTATGATGCTTCAAAAAAGTATATTTTAGTGGCGGAATACTATAATCCGACCCCTGTTTCAATTCCTTATAGGGGACATTCGGACAAACTTTTCAAACGTGACTTTGCAGGGGAAATTATGGAAAAATTTCCCGATTTAAAGCTTGCAGGTTATGGTTTTTCTTATCATAAAGATAACAGTTTCCCACAAGATGATATCACTTGGTTTTTAATGGAGAAAGCGTAAAGTTTATGAAATTTTGCAAAAAATGTGGCTTTATTCTGGGAACAAGACCTGGTTTAGGAGACATTAAAAGAGTTTGCACAGCATGCATTAATGCCCGAAAAAAGAGTGACATTGACTTTGAAAAGCGTCAAAATTGGCTTACTGAGTATATTAAGGAAAATATAACCCATAAAAAATATGACTGTATTGTGGCTGTATCGGGCGGAAAAGACTCTCATATGATAATTAAACGCTTAGTTGAAAACCATGGAATAAAAAATATTTTACTTATTACTGTGTGCGACGAGTTCACGGCAACGCAAGCAGGGATACATAATAGGTCAAATATCAGCGAATATTTTGGTTTTGACCATATGATTTTCAGATGTTCGCCAAAAGAGTTTAGGAAAAATACTATAAAGGATTTTGAAGAGTCACTCAACCCCCTGAAATGGATTGAGCAGAGACTTTATGAAATCCCTACAGAAATGGCGAAAGACCTTGGCATTAAGCTTGTATTTTTCGGCGAAAATTCATCCTATGATTATGGAAATAGTGAAGAATTGGGCATTTTTCATCCTGCTTCGGATGACAATGTAAAAGTGATTTATATGGGCGCCATATATCCTTATTCCATAAAAGACTCCTTAAGTGAAGCAAGACAGATAGGTTTTAAAGATTTGGATGACTTTTGCGAATGGCAAAGAGCAGGAAATATTGAAAACTATACCCAAATTGATAGCATTGGATACATAGTTCACATTTGGTGCAAGTTTGTAAAATTCGGCTTTCAAAGAGTATCTGATATTGCTTGCAGATTTGTGAGAGAAGGTAATTTAACCAAGGAACAGGCCGAACTGTACATTAAGGAAAGCGACCACATTTTAGACCCGTTGGCCAAGAAAGACTTTTGCAAAACGCTTGGAATTACACTTGAACACTTTGACAACATAGTTGACAAACATGCCAACAGAGAGCTTGTGGCGAAGGATGTCAACGGAGTTTGGAGAAGAAAATAGGGTGAAATTTATTAAAAAATTGAAAAATTCAATAAATAAACGTGTAGATAGAATTAAACTTGAGCAGGCAGGTAAAAAAAATAAAAACGTTGACTTTACTTGCTTAGAACTGCTATCTGACGATATAAAAGTTCATATTACTCCCGAAATATATATTCATAATGATTTTTACTTTAATGCTTTAACTTTGAAAAAATACGCTGGTCTGAAGGAAAATTATTCCATTAAAGCTTCAATTGAACATGGCTCAGGTTATTCGAACTCTCTTTGGGAACAAGATATAAATGCACCTTTCTCGAGTATTATTGTGGCATCTGAACATAGAAAGACCCTTTATGAAAAAGCAGGTATTAATAAAAACATATACAAAATAGGTCCCTTTGCGCATTATGCAAAACCTTCTATAAGTGAAGGCAGGATTTTAAAAGAAAAAAGGCGCTTGGGAAAAAATGTCTTATTTTTCCCTGCACATTCAACCCACTGGCTTGATTCAAACTATAATACAAATAAAACCATAAAAACTTTAAAGGAAAAAACTAAAGATTTTGATAGTGTAAGAATTTCGCTCTATTGGAAGGACATTTTAAGGGGAATAGCCAAGCCCTATTTGGAAGCCGGTTTTGAATGTGTAACAAGCGGACATATTTACGACAGGTACTTTTTACCAAGGCATAGAGCGCTAATTGAAATATCTGATATAACAATGTCAAATGATCAGGGTTCACATATTGCAAACTCACTAGCTCTGGGAAAGCCGCATTATTTATTTAAGGAAGATGTGGAGTACAGCACAGAACATACGCATTTTCAAAATGAAATTGAAGATATATACGAATTGCAAAATGACCATATAATTGATAAGATGCATGAAATATTCGGGGATTTATCATTTGAAATTAATGATAAACAAAAGGAATTTGGAAATTATTATTACGGACTTAACGAATTAAAAACGCCGAAGGATATGAGAGCCATACTCCTCGAGATAGAAGAAAACTATAGGAAAATTTCTTATGAACTTACTTGAACCAATGATGCTTTTACAAGGGAAGATTATGTCTGAGCTTAACAAGGCAAAGAAAAGCGACGACATTCAAGATTATGAATTTAAAGTCACTTCTCAAAACGGAGAAGACGGTATCATTCAATATCTGATTCATAAATACAATATAGAAAACAAGAAGTTCATTGAATTTGGCGTGGAAAGCTATAAAGAAGCAAATACAAGATTTTTATTGCAAAATGATAACTGGTCGGGACTTATAATTGACGGCAATGAAGAGTATATGAAAAATGTCAAAGCATCGGATTTGGGTTGGAAATATGACATTACCCCCGTAGGCTCCTTCATCACAAAAGAAAACATCAATAAAATAATAGTTGATTCGGGATTTTCAGCAAATGTGGGACTATTGTCTGTGGATATTGACGGAAATGACTATTGGGTGTTTGAGGCCATAACTTGTGTTGAAGCGGATATTTTAATTATGGAATACAACTCGCTTTTCGGCCCGAGCACCAAAATTTCAACCCTGTACAATTCGGCTTTTATCCGCGGACAGCAGCACTATTCTAACCTTTTGTACGGCGCTTCAATTTCAGCCTTGACAGAACTTGCAAACAAAAAGGGGTACTCTCTTTTGGGTTCCAACAGTTTTGGAAATAACTTGTTCTTTGTAAATAAGAAATACGAGGCGCAAAATAAAATCTCTCCCAAGGAAGCCTATGTTAAAAGCAAATTTAGAGAGTCGAGAGATAATATGGGCGGACTTTCTTATCTTTCGCACGAAGAAGGATTGGAGCTGCTTAAAGATGAAACGGTTTTTGATTTTACTCTTAATAAAGAAGTTAAGCTTGGGGGTATAGCTATTTGAAAAAACTTTTAATCACAGGCTCTAACGGTTTTATAGGCAGCGAGTGCAGAAAATATTTTTCAGATAAAGGCTTCAACGTCTTTGGTATAGACCCTTTTGGCGAAGGTGAAAATTTTATTCAGGGAGAAGTTTCGCGTAAAAACCTTGAAGGATTTAATACCGAATTTGATTACATTATTCATTTGGCAGGCAGCTCTACCGTGGGCGATGCCCATAAAAACCCTGAAACAGAAAAAAGGAAAACGGTCGACTCAACGCTTGAAGTGCTTGAGTTTATGTGTCTTGGCAATCCTCGTGCAAAGCTTGTTTATGCTTCATCTTCAGCCGTTTATGGTAACGGGTACAATAGGGAAATTTCTGAAAATGACACTCTTGCGCCGATATCAGAATATGGAAAACACAAGGTAGAAGCAGAGAATCTTTGTAAGGAATATCATAACAAACAGGGAATAAACATAGGTATAATAAGATTTTTCTCTATCTATGGTGAAGGGCTTAAAAAACAGCTCTTGTGGGATTTTTTGTGCAGATTACAGGAGGCTAAGGAAAGTGTAGCTTGTTTTGGCACAGGCGAAGAGGTGAGAGATTTTATACACGTCCAAGATGCAGTGAGATTTATTGATTTAGTCTTGAAAAAAGAAGATGGTTTTAAAATATACAACTGTGGCTGCGGCAAAGGCATGGAGGTTAGAGAAGTATTAAACAAGATTTGTAAGAATTTTAAATGCAAAAAGGAACTTGTTTTTGATAATATGATACAGACCGGCAATCCTAAATGCCTTTTGGCAAATATTTCAAAAGCACGTGAGTTAGGTTTTATGCCGGAAATTAATATTGATAGAGGAATTGAGAGATATGTCAGTTGGTTTAAAAAAGAGAATCAGAATAGGTTTTTTAACAAAGCAGTCCTCTGACTGGCTCGGAGGAGTTAACTACTTCAAGAACCTTTTCATTGCGCTCGAGAATGTCGACAACCCCAAACTCATTCCCTACATAGAAACTCCTGATGACGAGAGAGCGAAAATACTTTTAAAGTGGGCAAAGCCGCTTGAGTTGAAAAAAGAAAAAGATGCGAAATACTTTTTCAATAAGTTTATCTCAAGGCTTTCAGGTAAAAAATTTGATAAGAACCTGTATTTTACAAATAACCTGCCCATTGATATTGTTTCACACTCGCACTATTTTCTTGATAAAAAGCCTGCCATAAGTTGGATACCCGACTTCCAACATATCCACTTGACGCAAATGTTTTCTCGGGAAGAAATAAATATAAGAAATTCGCACTATAAATACCTTGTAGAAAATAGCAATATTGTTATTTTAAGCAGTCAAGATGTGCTTAAAGACTTTAAGAGCTATGCCCCGAAGTACGCTCATAAAGCAAGAGTTTTGCACTTCGTTGCCATACCCGAAGATGACATTTACGCTAAAACTGATGCTATTAACGTGGAGAAATATGCCTTAGGTAAGAAGTATTTCTACCTCCCGAACCAGTTCTGGAAACACAAGAACCATAAGGTTGTTTTTGAAGCAATTGCTCTTTTAAAAGAACAAGGCATAAATGTCAAACTGGCTTTAAGCGGAAATACCGGAGACTATAGGCACAAAGAATACTTTGATGAACTTATGAATTTTGTAAAGTCAAGAAATATTGAGGAAAATATCCAAAATCTGGGAGTTGTTGACTCCTTGGAAGTTTATTATCTGATGCGAAATTGTATTTCCGTCATTAACCCTTCATTGTTCGAAGGATGGAGCTCTACCGTTGAAGAAGCAAAGAGTTTGGGAAAAAATATTATCCTTTCAAATCTAAATATTCATAAAGAACAAAATCCGCCTGGAGCTATATATTTTGACCCAAACAACCCGGGTGAACTGGCTTCGATATTAAAGAAAAAGTGGGAGAATTCTTGCGGCGGGCCCGACCACAAACTTGAAGAAAGCGCTAAAAAAGAACTTCCTCAAAGAATTTCAAACTTCGGACTTGAATATCAAAAAATTGTTCTTGATGCTATACGGACAACTTGAATTCCAATAATAATTAAAAATAAAGGAATGACAACAAATAAAGCGAGGTAAGAACATAATATGCAGGTTATGCTATGGGGTTTAATCTAATCAATATCTGCAATAGGATATGAGACTTTAAGTTCCCTGACTTTATCTAAATCAATATCCGCCCATATTGCACCCTCTGTGCATTCTGCATTTTGAACCACTACACCAAGGGGCGAAGTTATCATTGAATTTCCGATAAATTCAAGAAGGTCGCTTCGACCTGTAAGGTTTGAGGTAATGAAATACACAAGACTTTCAGCCGCCCTTGTGATATTCAATGCTCTGAAAAGTTCAGTCATATTCTTGCCCTCAAGAATATTGTCGGTCAGATAACCCCAAGCTGAAGGACTTACTATAATCTCGGCACCCTTTTGTATTAGTTTCTTATAGTGAAGCGGATATTTTATGTCAAAGCAAATACTCAAGCCTACTTTGGCAAAGTCAAGTTCAGCAACTACAACCTCTCGCCCTTCTGCTATTTCCATATTTTCATTACCTCCGAGATATTTAAAAAGGTGAATTTTTCTGTATTGCGCCACAACTTTACCCGACCTATCGAGTACAGATGTCATATTATAAACCTTGCCATCATTGTCTTTAGTGACTATGCTTCCACAGACAATATTTGTGTTGTATTTTTTTGCAAGTTCAGAAAGGTAATTAATAGCCCCGCTGTTTACGATTGGCTCCGGATCGCTTGTATAGTTTTTAGATATACCTGTAAGAAAAAACTCAGGCAGGACAACTAAATCAAGTTTTTTATACCTGTTCTTTTCAATAAATTGATGGATTTTCTTTAAGTTACACTGTCTATCATCAATTATAGGTTCAGGTTGTATGCTTAAAATCCCTGCCATTGTAAATCTCCAAAATTTTGATATGGGCTTATTATAATACAAATAAGGAAATACTGCCGCTTGGAGAACATCAATGATTATAAGTACTTATTTCAGCTGTTAATTATACTCGATTGTACAATGTATAATGTACATTGTTTATTCATATTATAAGATATATTTTAAAACATATTTAAAATAACTCACCAATTACAATGCGAAAAATTTTTTTTATTATTATTCACCTTTGTATTGTGCAAAATATATCTTTTGCACACTCAAATATTACATTAATATACATTCATGGCACCAATTCCAATACAATTAAAAATAGGCAGTGGTTTGAAAAAGGAGTGCATAAACTGCATCCTGTTTTAAAGGAAGAGCTTGAGAAAAAAGTAGAAGGAAAAAATATAAATCCCAATATTTCAGACTATGTAATTAACACACAACCGAAGTTTTTTTTCTGGGGATACAATAGTGAAATAGCTTTAGAATCAATGAAAAATCGTCTCAAGGTGACAAAATCAACTTCAGCTCCCGGGGCTTTTTGGGCCAGAAAAGTTTTATCCGCCGAATTGCATGATGCTGTCTGGATTGTGAAATCCCGTCACCTTATACCGGTTCTGGATAAATTAAATCAGCAGGTAATACAAGAACACAATGAAGGCAATAAGGTTATCTTATCCGGCTTTTCTATAGGCACATTTGTTACTTATAAATATCTTCTTTTCAAGTTGAGATATCTGAATGTAGAAGATATTTTTAAAGATTTAAAAATATCTGATAAAGAAATATCAGACTTTATAAAAAGCCATCCCCGAGAAAATACATGTTTATCCGCGATAAGCAGCGGGGGTATTGGCAGTATTAATCTGGACGGCAAGTTCAGTCTAAATAAAAATAAGGATGTATTTAAGCAAAATTACCTGAATTTAGAGCAATTATCAAATAGATTCTGTGCGCCCAAAGATGCCATATTGGGTGTTATAAATTATGGCAGCCCGCTTGCTATTTTTAACTCCGAAATTGAAGATGAGGGTTATGAGTTTGCTATATACAGCAAGAACCTGTTTAAGGATGTCATAAACAAAGGATTATTTTTCATAACAATAAATTTTATAGAAGATCCGTTGGGTTTTCCTTTGATATTAAAGGGAGAAAAATCGCCTGAAGATAATTCAAATCCAAACCCAAAAGGTTTAATTTATGATAACTATTCCGTAAAGAGTTGGCGTTGGTTTATTGTTGCCCATACATCTTATTACAGTGCCAGAAAAATATTTTCAAGAGAGATTGTAAAATCTTTTAATGTGCAAAGATAATACAATACCGCGCAAATGCAGAGACTTTTGCCACGGAGTAAAAGTGTATGTCCGGGTTGCACGGGGCACATTCTGTTTTAAATATATCCTTCAAATGCATCAGCAAGCTCATGCATGGCACCTTGCAGTATTTCACACGTATCTTTTACGGGAAAACAGGTAACAAAAAGCATTTCCGGTGAACGCCAGATACCCCCGTAATCCGCACGAACTTTTATTTCTCTTTCTTCGCCATCCCTTCTTGTATAATTATAAAGCACAGGCTCAAGTACAAGATTGAGATTTGGATATTCGTCATTTTTGCCTTCTTTGTTAAATTGCTCAAGGCCTTTTATAAAGGTATCCATTTCTTCCTCTTCTGTAAAAATACTATCGAAATATTCGCTCACATCTTGACGATCAACATCTAAGTTACCCTTGATGCTATGATTTATTTTTATAGCAGAAGTAAAATTCGGCTGTTGTATACTTGGCATTTTAAAAGTATTAAAATTTACTCTCATTTTTTATCCTTACTGTTTGTATTTAGCAAAATAAAGGCTGTAACATTTTTATTTGTCTGCAAACGGAACTCCTTTTGTATGGCTCATTATATCCGCCAATAAGAAGACCGTTGCTTCTCGTTTTTATAAAACCCCTGAAATAAAAATTTGCTACCGGCAAGTACACAACACATATTGTGCTGCTTTATAATATTGACATCAGTCTTTACAATTTGATAGTATTGCAGCAAAGATTTATTAGATGTGTCAGGGAGGAGAAATAATGAGCGATTTTATAGAGCTTTGTAGGCGTCGTCAAAGCTGTAGGGATTTTGAAGACAAACCTGTTGAACATGAAAAGCTTGTGAAATGTATCGAAGCTGCACGCTTGGCACCTTCAGGCTGTAACTCACAGCCATGGAGTTTTGTAGTAGTAGAAAACCCCTCTCTTGTGCCCCAAGTAGCAAAATGTACAATGCAGCTTGGGATAAACGAATATATGGCTACAGCAAAAGCCTTTATTGTAGTGCTTGAAGAGCATGCCGTACTAATGCCGAAAATAAGGCCGCTGTATGATAGTCAGGTTTTTGCCAAGGGAGACATAGGCGCAGCGGTTGTAAGTATATGCTATGAAGCCGAGTCTCAAGGGCTTGGCAGCTGCATTATCGGCCTCTATGACAGAGAAAAGTTGTGTGAACTGTTGGATATTCCTATAGAAAAACAGTTTGCAGGAGTGATTGCGTTGGGATATCCTGCAAATGCAGCCACAAGAGCCAAATCACGTAAGCCGCTGGAAGAAATAGCCAGGTTCGTTTAAAGTGATTTAACACATAAGATATTTATTGCTTATATTCAAATTATGTACTAAAATTGAAACCGTATATAGATGGATAGAGGTGATACCATGAGTAATTTTAAAAAGCTCTTTTTCTTAATGCTTGCCCTTCTGTTCGCAGCTATACCGGCCATTGCGGGAGAGGCAAATCTTGTCGTTCCGAGCATAAAAGAAGCAAACGAATTTTATTATAATTTGCTTATTGCGGGCATCGGTGTAAGTATTTTAGGCTGCCTATGGGGTTTAAAAGCATACCTTGATGTTAAAAAAATCAAGGCGCACAAAGTAATGAAAGATGTTGGAGAGACAATTTTTCAAACATGTAAGACTTATCTTCTGCAACAGGGTAAGTTCTTAATCGGATTGGAAATACTAATTGCATTATGTATAGCATTTTACTTCGGTATGCTTCAACATATGCCTGCGTCCTCCGTGCTTATAATTTTGGGTTGGTCTGTAATCGGTATTCTGGGTTCATATACAGTTGCCTGGTTTGGTATAAGAATGAATACAATAGCCAACTCAAGAACAGCTTTTACTGCACTTACATGTAAACCGTTAAGTATTATGGGCATACCCTTAAAGGCCGGTATGAGCATCGGTGTACTTCTCGTAAGTGTAGAGTTGATTATGATGCTTGTTATTCTGCTTTTTGTTCCGGGTGAACTTGCAGGTGCCTGCTTTATCGGTTTTGCTATCGGTGAATCATTGGGTGCGTCAGCGCTCAGAGTTGCTGGCGGTATTTTTACAAAAATCGCCGATATAGGCTCTGACCTTATGAAGATACAGCTCAATATTAAAGAAGATGACCCTAGAAACCCGGGCGTAATTGCAGACTGCACGGGAGACAATGCAGGCGATTCTGTTGGTCCTACCGCTGATGGTTTTGAAACATACGGTGTAACCGGTGTCGCGCTTGTGAGTTTTATCCTTTTAGGTGTATTTCCGGAGTATCAAGTACCTTTGCTGACTTGGATATTCGTAATGAGATTCTTAATGATTATCACATCTTTGGTTGCGTATTGGTTTAATGACCTTGCCGCTAAAGCTATGTATAAAGACAAATGCGAATTTGACTTTGAAGGACCGCTTACAAGTCTTGTATGGGTAACTTCAATTCTTTCAATAATAATGACATTTACAGTAAGTCATTACTTGCTCGGACATATGGAAGGAAACCTGTGGGCTATTCTTTCTGTAATCATAAGCTGTGGTACTCTTGGTGCAGCGCTTATACCCGAGTTTACAAAAATCTTCACAAGTACAAAAGCTAAGCACACCCAGGAAGTAATAGCTGCGACCCGCGAAGGTGGTGCATCTTTAACAATTCTTTCCGGTCTTGTTTCAGGTAATTTCTCGGCATTCTGGATAGGCTTTGTTATTGTTGTACTTATGTTTATAGCTTACTTTGCAAGTACATTCATGCCCCCGGGTATTATGATTTATTCTTCAGTATTTGCATTCGGTCTTGTAGCATTCGGTTTCTTGGGAATGGGTCCTGTTACCATAGCCGTTGACAGCTATGGTCCCGTAACCGATAATGCACAGTCTGTTTATGAGCTTTCTCTGATAGAAGAAGTTCCTATAGAGGAAATAGAGCAGGCTTGCGGATTTAAACCCGACTTTGAACAAGCCAAAAAATACCTTGAAGAAAATGACGGGGCAGGAAATACATTTAAAGCCACTTCAAAGCCCGTGCTAATCGGTACTGCGGTTGTCGGTGCTACAACAATGATTTTCTCATTGATTTTAATCATCAAGGAAACATTGAACATTACGCCTGAAATGGTACTAAATGTACTTAACCCGTATACACTACTGGGCCTTATTTTGGGCGGTGCGGTAATTTACTGGTTCTCCGGTGCTTCAATGCAGGCAGTAACCACGGGGGCCTATTCCGCGGTTGAATATATTAAAAAACACATTACAATCGATGACAATGCTCCAAAAAAAGCGAACATTGAAAACTCAAAAGAGGTTGTGAAAATATGTACGCAATATGCCCAAAAGGGTATGATTAACATATTTATCGCACTTTTTGCCTTTGCGCTGGCATTTGCTTGTTTAGCTGCTCCGGCTAACAATAATCCCGAACCGGTGTCACTGTTCGTAAGTTATTTAATAGGTATTGCTATATTCGGATTATTCCAGGCCGTATTTATGGCTAATGCAGGCGGCTGTTGGGACAATGCCAAGAAAATAGTGGAGACTGAACTTAATGAGAAAAATACTCCTCTTCATGAGGCTACGGTTGTCGGAGACACTGTAGGTGACCCATTTAAAGACACATCCTCCGTTGCAATGAACCCGATTATTAAATTTACAACATTATTTGGATTGCTTGCTATGGAGATTGCTATAAACGAAGGTTTCAGAGAATTTGCTCCGAGATTCGGATGCTTGTTCCTTGTTATAGCACTTATATTTGTTGTCAGATCGTTCTATGCTATGAGAATACCTACGGCGAAATAAGCAATTTTGCATCAAGAAAGCCCTTGAGTTATACTCAAGGGCTTTTGTTTATTATATTTAGCGGAAACTTTTAATAATTTGTAGGTTTAATCATAAAATGTGCTTTAGGATGAACGCAGACAGGGCAAACCTCTAAAGCATTCTTGCCTTCGTATATATGTCCGCAATTTGAGCACTCCCAAGCAATGTCTACATCACGTACAAATACTTTGCTTGATTTTACATTTTCTGCAAGCTTTAAGTAACGCTCTTCGTGATGTTTTTCAACAGCACCCACAAGCTCGAAAAGTCTTGCAATATCATTAAAGCCTTCTTCCTTAGCTTCTTTTGCAAATTCAGTATACATATCTGTCCATTCATAGTTTTCACCTGCTGCTGCATCAACAAGATTTGTTATTGTATCAGGAATAGCGCCGCCTTTTAAAAGTTTAAACCAAATTTTAGCATGCTCTTTTTCATTATTTGCAGTTTCTTCAAAAATACGCGAGATTTGTACATAACCTTCTTTTTTTGCAACTGCTGCATAGTAAGTATATTTATTCCTTGCTTGAGACTCGCCTGCAAAAGCTGTTTGTAGATTAGCTTCGGTTTTTGTACCTTTTAATTCTTTTTTTGATTCTTGTAAAACCATAATTCTTAACCTCCCATTCGTGTATGCAAATATTATTACATAAAAACAATCGCTTTGTCATTATGTTTGCGAAGTAGAACAAAAAATTTACTCTTTTCAATATTTGGGTTAAAATATAAAAGTAAGGAGTTAGACAAGGTATGGGAAGAATCGTAATAGACAATGAAAGATGCAAGGGGTGTTTCTTGTGTGTCGATGTGTGTCCCAAAAAACTCATAATGCCGAGTGCCAAGTTTAATTCCAAGGGAAATAACACCGTTGTTTTTGATGACAAAAAAGAAATGTGTATCGGTTGTGCACTTTGTGCCAAAAGATGTCCCGATTTAGCTATAATTGAGGTTTATAAATAATTTGGAAAAAATTCTGATAAAGGGTAATGAAGCTCTGGCGCAAGCTGCAATTAATGCAGGTTGCAGGTGCTACTTCGGCTATCCGATTACACCGCAAAATGAAATAGGCGAGTATATGAGTGTTGAAATGCCCAAGGCGGGCGGTGCATACTTGCAAGCAGAGAGCGAAGTTGCTGCCTCAAACATGCTGCTTGGTGCAGCTTCAACCGGTACGATTGCCATGACATCTTCTTCTTCTCTTGCCATAGCACTTATGCAGGAGGCAATTTCCTACATATGTTCAGATGATGTTCCTGCGGTCATAGCGTCTGTAATGAGGGCGGGTCCGGGGCTTGGGTATATTTTCCCTTCACAAAGTGACTATTTTCAAACAGTTAAAGGCGGAGGTAACGGAGACTACAAAGTACTTACTCTTGCGCCTTCAAGTGTACAGGAAATTATAGATTTCACATATAGGTCTTTTTATCTTGCCCAAAAATACCGTACTCTTGTTTTTATACTCTCTGACGGACTTTTGGGACAAATGATGGAGCCTGCCGTTGTGGGCGAATACCCTTACGAGAAATTTGACCATTCAAGTTGGTCGCTAGATGGCGCCAAGGGCCGTGACGGGCGTTGGATAGGTTCAATACAAAGAGGCGAAGAAAATCTGCAAAAGGTTGTAGAAAATCGTTTTGCAACAAAGTATAAAACCATTGAAGAAAATGAAGTTTTGTATGAAGCATACAAAACAAAGGATGCAGAAATAGTGGTTACAGCCTTTGGCTCAGTCGCAAGAATTGCAAGAGCAGCAGTTAATAAGGCAAGGGAAAGGGGCATTAAGGCAGGTTTATTCAGGCCTATTACTCTGTGGCCTTTCCCGGAAAAAGAACTATATAATGCTGCCAAAGGTAAAAGGGTTATTCTTGATGTCGAGATGAATATGGGTCAAATGCTTCAAGATGTAAAAATAGCGGTTAACGGCGCTGCGCCTGTTGAGTTTATGGGCAGAGCAGCAGGTTATTATTTTACACAAGATGAAATTTTTGAAAAGATTGTAGAAGCCTCAAGGGTGGAAACTTCAAGGATGGAGGTCTTGAAATGAAATTAGGAAAACTTGTATTCAAGAAGCCCTTAGCGATACATAATAATTACAATTTTACATTTTGCCCGGGATGTGACCATGGTCTGGCTATAAGGATTGTTGCGGAAGTACTTGAAGAGCTTAACCTATGTGAAAGAACTATTGTAGTCAGCTCTATAGGATGTTCGGTATTTCTGAACGATTATTATAATCTTGATATAATTGAAGCCCCGCATGGAAGAGCTCTAGCTGTTGCAACAGGCGTAAAAAGAGCCAAGCCCGACAAGTTTGTTTTTACATATCAAGGCGACGGTGATTTTGCCTCTATAGGTCTTGGTGAAAGCATGCACGCCATGGGACGCGGAGAAAATGTTTCAGCCATTGTGATAAATAATACAACATATGGTATGACAGGAGGGCAGGGCGGACCTACAACAATTATAGGTCAGGTTACGACAACAACACCTCAGGGAAGAAAGCCCAAACTCCATGGTTATCCTATTAAAATTTGTGAAATTGCTGCCACATTCGAAGGGGTAGGGTATATTGAAAGAACTACACTTGACAGCAGTGCTCAAATTGAAAAAACAAAAAAAGCAATCAAAAAAGCTTTTGAATGCCAAATGATGGGTGCAGGCACAAGTATTATAGAAATCCTTGCAACCTGTCCGACAAACTGGAAGCTTTCGCCCAAAGATTCTCATAAAAGAGTAAGGGAGGAGCTTACAAAAGTATTTCCTTTAGGTGTTTACAAATCATGTTCTTAGGCTCTTGCATTAAAGCCATGGTTTTAGTTAAATTAAGGTTAAATTATGAAAAACAATAAAGAAATAAGCTTAATAATTTCCGGTTACGGCGGTCAGGGCATACTTTTTCTGGGCACGCTTATTGCAAAATGCGCTGTTCTTGCCAAAAAAAATGTGACCTGGCTGCCTAGCTATGGCGCAGAAATGCGCGGAGGCACTGCAAATTGTACCATTATAGTTTCAGATGATGAAATATCTTCTCCTTACTGCAAAAATCCGAATTATTTAATAGCATTAAATGCGCAATCAGTTGAAAAATTTGAAGATAAAATTCAAAGCGGAGGAACAATTATTGTAAACTCGTCTTTGTATAAGGGCAGAGAAAAAAGAACGGACATAACTTATACTTATATACCTGCAAATGAAATTGCCCAAAAAATAGGTGAGATTAAGTGCGCAAATGTTGTAATGCTAAGTGCGTTTATGGAAAAGACAAAGCTGCTTAGCGGCGGCGTAGGCGCTCTTAAAAAGATTCTCGGGTCGGTTATATCCGCATCAAAAGCAACCCTTCTCTCGTTGAATGAAAAAGCTGCAACTATGGGAGCAGAGTATATGACTTCTCCTCTCGCTGCAGTTATTGACAAAGTAAGAAAAGGGGGCAACGCGGAAATGCGTATACCCCGAGTTTAGTTGGTAACTGGATAGTATTTTATATATTTGACTTATAAATTTTGCTTAAATCTATTTTTGCCTTTCCCGAAAATACCCAGCCTGCATTAAAATTAACTGCAAATCTCATGATATTCGAGAGGGTTTTGCCTACTCCGCAAGCCAAAAGTATTTCTTTGAATATTTTGTTTATTTCATTGAATCCAACTTTCTCTACAGAGAGAAAATACTCAGGAATATCATCACAAACCCATATATTTTGAAATGCTTCCTTGCTTCTTTTGCGATGTATTCTTAAATACATTTTTTTTCTAAGTTCCTGCAGGGGCAAAGTTACATATATAAGTTGGTGGTACCTACACCCCAAATCATGAAAATGAGATGCTCGCACATCGCAAAGATCATTATCGCCAAAAGGATTTGTGTTGTTATCCGTGATTAATTTTCTTGGTGCAAGTAAAATCCTTTCATTGTCAAGAAGAAACAGCTGGTTGTCTAGGGTCTGCCAACATCTGGAGGCGACTTGCTCCAAGCGGGCCTTATAAGTTAAAATATGACTCATCTCCCTAGCCTCCTGATACGAGTGCATGTTCTTGCGTACTCCAGACGGTCATAAATGCAACATAAAGCTCTCCAAACTCTTGGGCTGACATAGCTTGGTTTTTATAGGCATTGGCCACAAACCATTCTTCACTGCATTGTTCTTGAAGGGTAAAATCAGGCTTTGTATAAAAAGTCAAAGTGCCTTCAGGAAGTGAGCCGCTTAGGTTCACAACATTTGCCATTGCGTTAAAAGCTTCGACAAGACTTGAATACCCTCTGGGTATTTTTCTGAGGCAATAAGTATCTACTTCTATGAAATCTTTGCAGAAGGTATCTTTGCGCTCATTTGCCTGACTTTCTTGATAGTCTCTTGTATCCGATATATTTACGATAGTATCATTTTGAATAATTTCATATGGAAATAGCCTGCAAGCAGCATACTCTGTTATTTCGATTCTTTGCCCGTTTTTATTTGCACTACTTGCAAACTCGGCATATTGTTTGTTTGTATATGGTTTTATCAATGTATTTTGCATTTTTATACCTCCTTAGTATTAAACTTGACTATATCCTTTTACAGACCATAGTATAGTTTGGCTATTCCCACTTGTATTTTTAAGTATTATAGTTGTCTGCCATCGACCGGTAACCCTGATGGCGCCTGTACCTGCCCCGGTTGAATTTGCGTGCACATTATAGTTAAGGGTTGACATATATACAAACAAAGATATTTGTATATCAGCGGACGTAGCGGTGCTAAGGCCTCCTTGCTCAACCCATCCATCAGACCAAATGCGATACCAAGAGTCACCAGACCTCCAAGATTCTTTAACATATATTGCAACATCAAATGGCCAACTTTCACTGTTTATATTGAAACCATTCTGATTGAAAGGAAATGTTAGCAGTGAAATAATTTTGTTATCTTCAATATAAGTCCTGCCCAAGGGAATACCGCTGTAAGGGGTCCATTCATTATTCACAAGCTTATAAGACGCTATGGGTTCTTTATCTGTCTTGAGCCAGAGACTGTTTTTTGGCACTCTCTTTGGTTTTATGGCTATACGCCACATATAAGCTGTTACAGAAGATACATTCGCGGTATGCTCCAACTTAAGGGCTTTTATTTCCTTTTCTGCCGTAAAGTCAAAATTAAAAGTACCTGTGTTGTATGCGCCTGTCGGCAGATTGGCAATTTCTTTTGTTGTATCATCCGCATAAATAATTGTACATTTTATTGTTTTAAAATATCTCGAGCTCGTGTAAGTAGAATCCACTGTCAAAGTAAAAGAAAGTTCATAATCGCCCTCTTCAATATTTTTTGCATAGTTGTATTGCACCATACCCGAAGTTGATGTCCAAGCAATATAGCCTGAACCAAAACCTGCAAAAGCAGCGTCATTAGCAGTAAAGAACGTTCCTAAAGAAGTAACGGTACCTCTTGGCTCAGAAGCGGAGGTCATAAACGGGATGGTGTTTTCTCCAAGGTAAGGCTGCGGTTGTGCGTTTTGAACAAACACGTCTCCGACCAGTTCAATCTTTCCTTCTTTATCTTCGCAAAGAGCTATAGTGTAGAAACCGTCTTTAACATCATCAATAAGATAAGGTGGAATATTTTCAAATGTAATAGTTCTTGAGGCTGCCGTGGTGGCAATTAACGGAGCGTAGTCACCTCCTACCTTAAAAGAAATTTCGTTTGAACTTGCCGACAGTAAATCAGCTTCTCCATTATCATTAACGTTTCCTGAGTTTGAACAAAATTTTGTCCTGACGGCAGCAATTAACTCCCTGAACTCGTCTTTTAATTCTCCGTTAACGAAATCTACAGTGTCCTGAACCGCCCCCTGAATATCGATAATACTCTCAGCATGGTTGTTTAGTTCATCTTTTATCGCTTCAAAATTTTCATTAACTTCGACAGCCTTGGCTTTCGTGCCTCCGATAAAGATGTTCGGCGTACTGAATGTCATACACGCTCTCCTTTCTACTTGGTTGTATTCCTTTGATTATCATCACAACGAGTAGATTGAAGATTTATATATTAACTTTATCCGTTTTTATTTTTTTGTAAATAAGCAAAATTACTTAAGTAATTTTGCTTAATGCTTTAAATACTTTCAGTTACACAAAAGCTTTTAAAGGGATTAACCGACAAAAGCTTTTTGTAAATATTGTATCAATTTCTAAAAAAAATATGTTTTAAAATCAAGCGTGTAGTTTTTTAAGGGTCCAAGCAATATTTTCACCAAGATTTTTCATATTTGCCATACCTTCTTCGTCATTCAGAACTTCGCCTTTTTCAAGACCAAATGCAAAGTTCCAGTACGTTGAACCGACTATTATCATCTGTGTTATTAAAAACATCTCATGTATACTCGACTGAACTGCAGGTCCGCCGCCGCGTCTTTGCGCTACAACAGCCGCACCGATTTTTCTTTTCATAAGACCGCCGTTAGCTCCGGCTACAAAGCCTGCACGGTCAATCAGTGACTTTAGTTCCGGTGCCATAGCAGAGTAATATGAAGGCGTACCGAGTATTAGGGCGTCTGCAGCATAAATGTCTTCCAGTAGACTGTTTAAAATATCCTCATCAAAAGCACACTTTCTGTTTTGCATTCTCGAACATGCACGACACCCTCTGCATCCGTGGATGTTTTTACCTCCAACCTGGATTAGTTTTGTCTCTATTCCTTCAGCTCTTAAGGGTTCCAAGACAGCATTCAAAAGTATCTCCGTATTCCCGCCTGCTCTGGGACTTCCGTTAATTGCAAGTGCCTTCATAAATTTCTCCATATAGTAATATAATTCTTGAATGAAACTTATTATAATACAAAATAGCAAGGAAGATAGCAGGCAACAGGCAAACCTGTGAGCCTTGGTTGCTATGCAGAGCCGAGTAAAATGAGGCGAAGCTATTCGGAATCTCTCTTGTCATTGAACACTTAGTTTAATTATTTATTGCGGGCAGTTTGATTATTTGGTTTTTTTCAGCAAGAAAGTGAAAAGTTGCATGCTCATTATATAATTGGAATATGGCAATGAATGATTTTATTGAAATGTTTAAACTCGGTTCTTCTTCTATTTTTGAACAAGATTTGGGAAATAAAGAAGATATTGTTCATTATAATAAAAAATATTCTCAAATGAAAAAAACTGCACAAACAAATGCTAAAAAAGACAAATGTTTTATATGTAAAAAACAAGTTACAAATTTTTGCAATTCACATGCCATCCCTCGGTTTGCCTTGAAAAATATTTCTTCAAATGGCTACATATATACTGCAAGTAAATTTACGAATACTGCAATTAATAAGCACGAAGCAGGAATTAATAAAGCTGATACATTTAGATTAATATGCGAAAATTGTGACAATACGCTATTTCAAGAATATGAAAATCCGAATAGTTACGATAAAGAACCTTCAAATAAAATGTTGGCACAGATTGCGTTAAAAAATTATCTGCGTTCATTGAATAAACAATTTATAGAAATTGAAATATACAAGATAGCAAAAAATGAGCATTTGGAATTATCAGGACATAATTGGGAGGCAAGTTTTAGCTGGGATGATGAAATAGACCTTAAACAATTGGATATTCAAGGCTATATGCGGGAATTTGCTTACGCAAAAAATGGTTTATCGGGAAAGTGGAACAAATACAAAATTATCTACTCCAAAATGCTAAATTACGTTGTACCAATTGCTTTTCAATCAAAAATCTGTCTTATTTCAGATATAGATGGACAGCTCGTTAATAACATATATAATCAAAATCCAAAATATAAAATGTCAGAAATCCATATTTTTATACTACCATTGAAAACAAAATCCTTTGTTTTATTATTTGTGCGTAATGATGCTACAAGGTATAAAAAATTTATTGAACAATTTAATAATTTAAATGAGGAAGATAAACTGTCTGTAATAAGTTTTATTGTTTGTGCGTACAGTGAGGATTATTTCATAAGTAAAGCTATTAAGAAATCCGTCATAGAGAAACTGTCCCCTATTGCTCAATTAACCGACATGACAATAACCATTAATCCAGTTGATACTAATACACGAATTAAAAAAGCCTGTGAAGAATATAATTTAAGTAAACATTACGAATATCCTAATTTATTATCTGCTTTAAATCAATGCGGTATAATGCTTAATTGCAATTATTTTGTTTGCGCCCTATTTCTCAAAGTGGATGCTTTACTCAAATCAAATGTAAATCGTATGCATATTTTGGCTTTATTAAAGGGTTCAAGGAAACCTGAAACCCTTTAATAAAGACTAGCTGAGAACAGATTTGAACTGTTGACCTCGCGGGTATGAGCCGCGCGCTCTCACCAACTGAGCTACTCAGCCATAGTGTCTTAATATTTAGTTGTCAAAATCAAAAGTTGAATTTTAGTTGAATTATTGTGTGATTTTTGTGTTTTTTAAGAGCCTTTTAATTTATTAAAACTCTTGCGGTTGTTATCTTTTACCACTTGCTCATTTAGCCTCGACCTCACGGGTATGAGCCGTGCGCTCTCACCATCTGAGCTACCTTGCCACTATTTTTGCTATTTTGCGCGGCGCTCTCATTGTATATGACTCTCGCGACTTCGTCACGGGTTGAGCTGCCTTGCTGTTGAAAGTATTATTAAACAAGCAAAGAAAAAATTCAAGCAAAAGGTTAAGCTACAACAAGCCTTTTGTTGAAGGGATTTCATTAGCCTTGTCTTTATTAACGGAACATGCCTGTCCTAATGCTCTTGCAAAAGCCTTAAATGCAGCTTCTATAATATGATGAGTATCGGTTCCTTCAAGCTTTTTCAAGTGTAGAGTCATTAAAGAGCTTTGCGCAAGCGACCCGAAAAAGTGTGCCAGAAGTACTGTTTCAAAGTCAGAAGTGCGTTCGTCTTTTAAATCTACATCGGTTTTGCAAAATGCCCTCCCCGATAAATCAATTGCTGCAAGACAGAGCGCTTCATCCATTGGCAGAATAACGGTTGCATATCTGTTAATACCTTTTTTATCACCCAACGCAGAACGAATAGCATCCCCCAGTGTCAGGGCAACGTCTTCCACGAGATGGTGCGAATCTGTATCTAAAGAAGCAGCTTTTATATCAAGGTCAAAACCACTATGACAGGCAAGCTGTTCCAACATGTGGTCAAAGAACTTTATCCCTGTAATAATATTGTACTTTCCACTGCCATCTAAATTTAGAGTAAGTTCTATTTTTGTTTCTTTGGTTTCTCTTGTTTTTTCAATTATACGCATATCCAATTTTCCTTTTTTAAAATTTCATTAATATTATCCACGACAGTTTCAGCCCCGCTTTGTTTTAATTGTTCTTTTAAACTCCCGCTTTTGTCCTGAGGGGGTAAAACTCCTACAGCGAAAACACCTGCAGCTTTTGCAGTTTTCATATCATCCGCAGTGTCTCCAAAGTAAGTAATTTTTGTGTATGTTCCCGATTTTTTTATAAGCTCCAAGCCGTCAGGCCAAGGTTTTTGTCTGTCAAAAGGAAGGCAGTCTTTGGAAATAACAATATTAAAGTATTTTAGTATGCCATTCTTTTTCAGAGAGTATAGCGCCTCCTCTTCGGGTCTTCCGGTAAAAACCGCAAAATCGTATTTCTCTGACAGGGTTTTCAGAAGTTCTTTATCAAGTATTAACTCCTCGTCGTCAATAAGACCCTTTCGGCCTTCTTTGGTTTTATCAAAGAAATGTTCCTGAAATACTTTCATTACTTCATCGAGTTCGACATTTATACCTGCCTTTTCAAGGAGATATTTTGTTAAATCCCAATCGCAATTAAGGCCTCCGGAGTTTTTGGCATTTTGTATTGCGCCAGCTTCAAGGGTTTTACCGCTAAAGTGCTCAAACGTCTTTTCTATTGCAGCCCTGTAAGAATTTCTTACATCAAAAACCACTCCGTCCAAATCAAAGACCAAAAGTTCTTTAGGTTCAAGAGTTTTTAAAAAGAATTCTGTATCCTTAATTGAGGGTATGGTAATCCTGAAACAGTTTTCTATGTATTTTGTCTTACCGAAATGTTTGACTTTGATTCTATTTAAAAGGAGTTTATTGTAAATAAAGTCAGACTTTTCTCCGAAATCACAGAGAAGAAAATTCGTTTCGCTTTTATACGGGCTGTATCCCAACTTCTTGAGACCGCTGTACATAAGCTCTTTTGAAGCCTTGACCTCTTCTTTAATTTTTGCAAAATGCTCTTTATCTTTAAGGGATTCAACTCCCGCTAATACTGCAAGAGTGTTTACCGAATAAGGAGAAATAACTTTTCTGAGTTCATCTGTATTTTTACTGACAACATAGCCGAGTCTGAGACCTGCCAGAGCATAGTCTTTTGAAAAAGATTTAACTACAAAAAGGTTAGGATAATTTTCTATTAAACTTGCAAAATCATACTCCGTATCAGAATAGTTAATATAAGTATTGTCGAGCAGCAAAAGAATTTGAGGGAAAGTGCGAAGTATTTTAATTATGTCATTTTCATCCACAACTTCACCTGTAGGACTGTTTGGCGAAGTAATTAAAATAACTCGCGGGTTAACTTTTTCGGCTTCTGCGATAAGTTTGTCTGCATTAAAAGTCCATCTGCCGTCATATTCAACTTCAACAAATTCTCCTCCGCTGACTTTTGTGTATATTTGGGGCATTGCAAAAGTAGGCGAAAAGCTTAGGACTTTATCTCCGTATTCAAGATAAGTATTTAGAACAATGTTTATAGCCTCATCACATCCGTTTGTGAGTACGAGATTACCCTTTTTAACCTTGTGTAACGCAGCAAGCTCATCCAACAATACTCCATAGCAGGGGTAGAATTGAAAGTTTTTTGAACTAAGGTTTTTAAAGCGCTCCAAAACGCGCTCTGAAGGTCCGAACAGATTTTCATTTGAATCTATCTTTAATATCCAGTCCTCAAAATATTCGTCTGTTTTGTATATGGGAATATTTTCAAGTAGTTTCTTCGACTTTAGCATAGAAGAATTATACTACTAAATCATTCTCCTGCCAATCATCAAAAGCCTGCCGAAAGCGGCCGCTCTCTAAGTTCAATCCTGAGGTTCATAAATTCCATATCATCATAGTCAATGTAAGCTTGTTGAAAAAGGTTTCTTCCTGTTTTTATGGTTACTTCTGCGTCCTCTGTTATAAGTTGCGGAGGAATCATAATCTCCTGATTGTCTCCGTTAATATGGAGTTCGCCAATTTTGTTGCCGTTAAAGTATACTTCTGTCGGACTTGCATACACTTGGGAAATTTTATTTTGACCCAACTCCTTTGCTCTTTTTGTATCAAGACCGATGATTGAGCCAAATATCAAAATGGCGTCTTCATTCATTTTAGGTCTTTGGCATTTAAATCTGTTCGTATAAAACGGCCCTACCGCTTTAGTTTTAAACTCGCCTGCGTTGGCGGAAGTGTCAGCGTAAATATCATCCCCCAAGTGACATAAGGAACTTTCTATTACAATATCTCCGGATTGAGACTGCGATATACCCAACTTTAAAGGTTTTTTAGACGTAGTTTCGTCAATGGTAATTGAAAAAGGTCTGTATCCTTCTTTTTCTACAGACATAATTGATTTTCTTTTAACGTCTGTATCTATATCAAACCGACCGTCACTGTCCGTATTTGTGTTATAGCCCATACCTGGGATAGAAACTCTTGCACCGCCTACAGGGCTGCCGTTGTCTGAATCTACTACTTGATTTTGTTTTGACTTGGCGGCATCGGTTTTAACATTCCCCGAAAGCGTTCCACCGTCGCAGTATCCAGGATGGATTGCGATAAGTAAAAACAATATTGCCAATATTCTGATTGCGTTTCTCATAATAATAAAAATTTATAGAAAAACTAAAAACAAAATATCCGCCAAAAGAGCATAGTCCTAAAGGGTAGTATTTTGAGAATAATCTGCCGTTCCGGGGAATTCATTACGGCCTGTTGTTTTTTTTGTAATCAAATCTTTTATCTTGGGAATAATAACACCCAAGCCAATTATTGCGACAGCAAAACCTGCCACCCTGTACAGCATACTTCTCGAAATATTCTTTTTAGTCAACTCATCGATAAGGTCCGTATTAATTTGTTTTTTATTTTCCACCGCATAGTTGTAAATATATTCTGTAAAATCACTAATACTCTTTCTTATTTGCTCAACTTTAGATTTTTCCACAAATTTCTTAGGATTAGTTAAAGTACCATAGGTAGCTTCCGAAAGAGCTGCTTTTAAGAATTTCGGATCAGAAATTATTCCGGTATTGAAGACGTCATCAACCTGTTGCGAAGAAAGCAGAAATCCTTTTATGGTTTCAGGCTGTAATTCTGCCATTTTAGAAGCCTTTTGCATGAGATTTGCAGGGATAAAAGGGCGCAAACTCTTCAGAGTAGCAACTTGATTTTTAAAGGCTGCTTTTGGTATATCGTGTTGTATTTTATTGCCAAAAATAAGATTTGAAAAAGCCTCTGGAGAAATACCTTCTTTTGAATTAGGAATGTATTCACTCAAGTGTTTTTGCAGCGCCATAAGCGCTTTAGGGTGTATGTCTATATTTTTTGTCAGCTTATTTAAGAGCTTCACTGTGTGCGGTACAGCAAACATATAAAAGTATATTGAAGCAGTATCTCTAAATAGAAATTCTCTTGCTTCAACTTTGTTTCTTGAGTTTAGTGTACGGCCCGCTATCATGCCCGTATCTGTTGATACCAAGCGCCATACATTATTATTTTCTACTTTATGGGAAGCATTCAGCAGCTTGTCGATTAAGCCTTTGAATGAAGTATCCTGCTTTGGTGACACGGATTTTACAAAGTTATCCATATTGCCGGCTGAGGGAGGCATAATTGACGAAAGCACTTCGACCTGTTTTAGGGCTTTTTTCTCCTGCGCTTTCTTTGTCATGTTTTGCTTTATTTTGGGTATTACAAAACCAACGGTAGTGGTTGCTATGGCAACACTTCCGAATATTTTGGCAAACTTAAAAACAGCTGTTTTGTTTTTCAATTTGTCGGGCAGACCGTTAAAAACTGTGTCAAATGGCTGTCTCAAAGCATCTTTTCCTACATCGGTGTCGAGATGTTCAAGCTTTAAGACTTTTTTTCCGAAATAATCTCCGAGTTCATTAAGCTTTCTTGCACCAAAAAGCCATACGGCTGCACTTAAGCCCTCTTCCATAAGTCGTTCTTTTGCTTCGGTTTCTCCGCCTCGTTTATATCCCTGGTGTGTTCTTCCTGCGGTAGTAAAAGCCTCAATTATAAGAACCGGTAAAACTGCTGCGGGGTTTTTGAGGTGCGATAGTGTATTTACCATTTTAGAAGGCCCAATGTTTATCACATCAAAATCTCATTCTCATCTGCCATAAAGAATAACGGTTGTGAAGAAAAAATTTTGCGGCCTGATTTGGGAACCCTATGCCTTCTGGAGCTCTCGCACTTCTTCGGCCTCACTATAAGGTTCATATCCTGCCATTGAAGCGATTTGCTCGCTCCAGTTTTGCATAATTTCATAGTCTTCCATTTCCCAAGGAATTGAATTGCCTATACGAACCTCAACTTTTTGGCGATTAAAAGGTTTCCAGTTATAAGACTCAAGTCCTGCAATAGATATAGGTAAAATATTTGTTTGTGTCATTTTGGCAAGTACTATAAAGCCTTTATTGACTGCTTCGATTTTTTTATTTTTTTTAATGCCGCCCTGAGGGAATATACATAAGTTCCAACCGGCCTTAATAGCTTCTTTCGAAGATTTTATAGTAGAAACTTCAAGCTTTTCGCGGTTAACGGCAAAAGCGCCAAGACGGAAAATGTTCTTTGCCAGATAGTTGCTCGATTCATAAAGCTCTTTTTTGGCCATAAAAGCATTGCGGGTATTTGTAGCTAATGCGACAAGAAAAGGGTCACAATATGAGATGTGATTCGGCGCAAGAATATACCTTTTGTCTTTTTGCATATTACATTTTCCAAAATACTTTATGTTGTAAAAAATACTTGTAATAGGAACAAATAGACAAAAAATAGCGTACAATTGATACAATCTTGTCAACATATTAAAGTCTTTTGCATACTTTCTTGCATAGTTCTTCTTTTCCATCATTTATTTTCTTTCTTCCTCAGTTAAATCAGCAATTTTTTCACTCCAGATTTTTACCATCTCAGAAGTATCTTCCATATAAGGAATAGGTTCTCCTATTCTAAGTGTTATCTGCCCCCCGAAAGCCCTGTCTTTTTTTAGTGCCCCGGTTATACCAATCGGCACAATGTCGCATTTGAGTGTCTTGGCAAGAGCAGCAAAACCCCTTGTGACATTGTCCATACTTCCCGTAACCTCACGGGTTCCTTGAGGAAAAAGTCCCAAAACCCAGTCTGTTTGTTTTATACCAAGGGCAGTTTTTATTGTTGAAACCTGAAGTTTTTCCCTGTTAACAGCAAAAGCACCCATCCAGTTCAGGAATAACCCCGGAAAAAAAGATTCGAAGAGTTCTTCTTTTGCCATATAAGCAACAGGTCTTTGTACCGCATCACAAACCAAAAAAGGGTCAACGGCACTAATATGGTTTGATGCAACTATATAGAAGCCTTTTGGCAGATTTTCCCGGCCTATTACCCTGTAGTCGCATTTAATTCTATAAAATAATTTATAGCCGACACTGACTACAAGCCACTGTACGAATGCACGAAATTTATTAAATTCTTTTGGGCTTCTTTTTGAATACCGACTGCTCATTTGTTTTTTTGCTCCTTAATAATATATTAGTCTTAAAGTTATTCATTTTTCAAGATAACTATGGGAATATATCTCTTTATCCAAAAGGATTTGAGCCGTTTTGTAAATTGCCCCTTGGGCCGCATCGTCCTTGTTATATTTTACATCTTCAAGTACCCCGAGTGAAGATGACATATTATAAAGTTCAAAATACAATTTGTCTGTATCTGATAAGACATTTGCGGATTTAAGTTTGTTGTAAATATCCACACTTTCTTTGTCAAAAGAATCTATGATGACTGCATCCAAGCCACTCCCCAGTGCAAGCACCATAAATACTCTGTTAATAAGCGGCCTCTGGGCTTTGGGTGCACCGTTTGAAACATTTGAAAGACCTATAACGGTCTTAACTTCAGGGTCAAAACTTTCTTTAAACATTCTAATTGCCTCCAGGGTGACATTTGCCTGACTCTGTTCAACACAAATAGGCAAAACCAGAGGATCAAAATATATTTTGGAATTTTCAATGCTATATTCCATTGTGGTTTCATTTATTTTAAAAGCCAATTCCAAACGCTCTTCTGAGGTTTTTGGAATCCCCGAAGAATTGTCGAGCGTAAGAGCGATAAGATTTGAATTGTATTTTTGTGCGATTTCACTTGTATTTATAAGCCGTTGCTCGTCTGCCGTAGCACTGTTTAAAAAACAATTTGCAGGATTCTTAATAAGAGAAAAGCCCTCTTCGAGTTCATTTGCACTTGTTGTATCCAGAGAAAATGCAACATCTGCAAAATTTTCTGAAATAATTTTAACAAGCCAAGACATTGAGCCTTCCAGTTTAGCTTTCGCAGGACCTATATTTAAGTCTATCGTTTTAACTCCTGCTTCTACCTGTTTTTTCACCAGCTCAAGAATAAATTTTTCGTTGCGCTGCGCAATTGCTTCTTTAATTGAAGGAGAAATAATGTGGAGATTTTCGCCTATTAAAGTCATTCTGCACCCCTCTTTCTTCTTCTTTGCCTTTTGTGGTATAATTTTAACATAAACATAATTGGAAGGAAAAACTATGAAAGTTAAATTAATTGCATTGTTAATGTCGTTAATTGTTAGCACGCCGGCTTTTTGCCAAATAATAGGAACAGTTGATTTTCAACAAGTTGTGTCTAATTACGCAAAGGCCAAGAATGCTTACAGGGACATAGACGACAGAGCTACAAGTCTTCAAAGCTATTTGCTTGAAAAGGAAAAAGAGTTCAAAAAAATAGACTCCCCGGTACAGAGAAAAGCTTTTGAAGAAAAAACAGCAAAAGAATTTACTCAAAAGCAACAAGCGCTTGCCAACTTAAAAGAAAGCAAGGAAAGAGAAGTTAGCAACGATATTGATAAAATTATAAAAGCTGTTGCCCTTGAAAATAAAATTGATACCGTAGTTGACATAAGAGTGATTTACTTTGGCGGAGTTGATATTACGGACAAAGTTATTAAAAAATTAAATGCGCTGAGTGTTGCAAAATAAAAATTATTTGATACTATTTAGTAGGCAAAGACTGTTGGAGGAGTGCCAGAGCGGTTTATCGGAGCAGTCTTGAAAACTGTCGTACGTGCGAGCGTACCGTGGGTTCGAATCCCACCTCCTCCTATTCTTAAAAGAGTCCCCATTGGGGACTCTTTTAAGAATAGGGAGATTACGAAAAACAAGGCGGTAAAGAAGCCATAGCTTGACAGAGATAAAGGCAGCAAATTATATGCTGTTTGGCCAGGTCAATATCGTAGTGATATGTTTAAAATAGATGAGATTGAATTGTATGGAAAGGAATATATCAAGTAGGTGAAACGAAGCTAAAGGGGGAATATGAGCAATACACAATCCCCATCTCCATAGCAATCCAATCTCCATACAAGTGTCAGTTTACAGTGGGTTTGTAATCCAATTTGCAAAATCATACTTTTTCACTTTTCGCATTTTTGTTGTTTTGATAAGCGATTGTTGCCATAGCTTGCAATTGGTGCAGCAACCAGCGGTACTAAAATTCTTTTGACCAGAATATTTGTCAACAATAAAGATGAAGCTACCGCAAGACCTGCTCTGCCTGTTTTAACTGCTGTATGCTCACCTGCTTTGATTAAGTCTTTAAACAAAAAATCGCCCATTCTTTTTTGCACGTTCTTGTTTAAAATTCCAAACCCCAGTGCCAGTTGGCTTACACAGCTTAGCACGCCGGTTGTGGAATCCAGCAGAGCCATTAATTTCCTTTTTTTCTTTGGAATTTCTTCATTTTTAAGGCTTTGGACAGTTGAGACTGCATATTCAAAAGCATCCTTTGCGACAACTCCGCCTATCAGGAACTTTGCTGCGGAAGCCGGGTTTTCAGCCACTTTTCTTACATTATTTATAACAAACTTGGAGTTAATAATTTTCTCAAGCATATTTTTTACCTTTTAAAAATTTATTTGTTACTTTTGAATAGATTTTATTTGCAAGAGCACAGGCAGCAGGCATTGTGGCGAGTGCCAAAATAAGACTTGCTCCCCCTTTGAGAATGTTTAAATGTTTAACATTCGAGAAGTTTTCAGCCAGAACACCTTTTTTCAAAAGTGCATCAAAGCCTTTATTTACGCCAAAAAATATTCCCAATTGCACTCCCGTATTTACTGCCGCGCTAACCGGCTGTTTCAGGGCCATATAAGCCTTGTTTTCTTTTTTATAGGGCGGTACGTTGCCTATAAAAGGGTTAAATAAAATAACTAACGGGGCAAGAAGTGCCTTCCCTGCCCCGTTTAAAAGAATTGTTTCTTTTTCGCCCCATTTCGAGACATTGATTAAAAACTTGTTTAAAAGACTTAAGTCGCCCTGTTTTTGAATTGTCTTGGTGATTAATGCTGCAGGGCTGCCATTAAATGGTGTGCTGTTGGGCGATTTAAAAGTATAAAAATTTATTGCTCCTACCTTCATGCCTTTATTCTAATAAAGAATTGTTAGGATTTTATTAGGAATTTATTGTGAATTTGGCAGGTAAAAGAAAAACGTTGAACCCTTGCCAAGCCTGCTTTCAACAGTGACAAAGCCCCCGTGAACCTCTGCTATATGCTTTACAATGGCGAGCCCCAGACCTGTCCCGCCCTGTTTTCTGCTTCTTGCCTTGTCGACCCTGTAAAATCTTTCAAAAAGTCTTTTAAGGTGTTTTTCATCTATTCCGCAGCCAAAATCCTGAACACTTATAACAATATTTTTGTTTTCTTCGCATGCTTTAACAATAATTTTGCCCTGTGTTTCGCTGTATTTAATTGCATTGTCAATAAGGTTTACAAGTGCCTGCTCGATTAAGAAAGAATTGAGTTCCATTTCAAGGTTTCTACTTTCGATGATTTCTATTTCAAGATTTTTTTCAGCTGCATTGGATAAGCATGCCTCGACTGAGTTGTTTATGATTTCACCTAAATTACACTGTTCCGTCATAATTTCGGAATTTTTGCCTATACGTTCAATTTTAGAAAGGCACAAAAGGTCTTCTATTATTAAATTTAGCCGGTCAGAGTGTTTTTTTATAATCTCAAGAAAATGTTTAACTTCCTTCTTATCTTTCAAATCCCCCTCTAACAAGGTTTCAGTGAAACCTTTTATTGAAGTTATCGGTGTTCTAAGCTCATGCGATACATTTGCAACAAAATCTTTTCTCACATTCTCAAGTCTTCTCATTTTTTTTGCGATAAAAAAGCTAAAAAGCCCTGCAATTAAGGCCAAAAAAAGACAGGTCAAAAGAATTTTCAAGTACATGTCGAAAAGTATTTTATCGATTAAATTTAGCGGCTTTGCGATTCTTATTATGCCGATAATTTTATCACCGTCTTTTATGGGCAGCGCCACATATATCATATTAGTGCCCAATGTTTTACTGTATCTTATTGAACTTCCTTTGTTGCCTTTGTATGCTTCAATTACTTCGGGCCTGTCGGCGTGATTGTCCTCTAGCGCAGGGTCTTTTGCGCTCTCGCCCAAGACTTTCCCGGTTATTGAAATTATGGTTATTCTTGCATTTGACAAGTTATCAAATTTTTTACAAAGGGCATTGATTTGAGTTTCATTCTGATTGTTAACACTATCGAAATAAATCTCTCTTAATATTTTTGCCCTGATCTCTATATCCGATTGAACCCTTTGGGTTAAAAAATCTTTTAATTCAATTGAAACATAGAAAAATGTGCTCACCAAAATAACAAAAATAAGGACCAGATATGATGGATAAAGCTGCCATAAAACTCTTTTTTTCACTACTTTAATTTTCCTTAAATTTATAGCCGACGCCGCGAACGGTTTCAATATAAGAGCCATATTCGCCAAGCTTTTTCCGTAAACCGACAATCATAACATCAACTGTCCTGTCTGTCACAAAATGGTCTTCACCCTTAATTGAATTAATAATTTGATATCTTGTAAGCGCCCATCCGGGTTTTTTTGCAAACAGGCAAAGTGCTTGAAATTCTCCGGGTGATAAATCCAATATCTGCCCGTCAATCGAAGCTTCATATTTTAGAGAATTTATAACTAATTTTCCGATTTTTATTATCCCGTCTTCATTTTTGCCTAAATCGACCCTTCTTTTTAGCACGCTTTTAATTCTTGCAATAAGCACACTTGGGCTAAAGGGTTTTGTTATATAATCATCCGCACCAAGTTCAAGCCCCTTAATAACATCCGCATCTTCGCCCTTTGCAGTCAGCATTATGATCAAAACGTCTTTATGGTTTTCGTTTATTCTGATTCTTCTGCAAACTTCAAATCCGTTAATGGTGGGCAGCATTATATCTAAAAGCACAAGGTCGGTGTTCCTGTCGTTTAATTTTTCAAGACCTTCTTCGCCAGAGAAAGCCAAAGTACAGGCATACCCAACCTTTTTTAAATTATAATCAATTAATTCCGATATGTCCTCGTCATCTTCGATTATTAGAATGTTTTCTTTTTTTGACATACAGTAAGGGTACCATGGTTTTGTTAGTTTTTTGTTAGAAAAATTTATCATATTATGCAATTTTATTTCAATCTTTTTCCAGTTTGTACAAGCAATTCAAGACATAAAAATGTCAAAGTTCGTGCAAACCACATCTAGTCTAAAAAGACTTCATTTTTCATATAATTCAAAAAGATGTTTGGAGACTGATAGGGACTGGACTGTTTGACAATTGTATATCTGCTTTTCCTATCACATTTATGTAGTGATAACTATCACAATATAAGTGTTAAATTGTGATATAAATTTTTATAAATATGCATTGACATTAGTTTATTTTCGAATATTATAATATCTATATAGTGAAATAAATCACGATTAGAAAAGGAGATTATACAATTATGCCAAAAGCAAAAACAGCAGAACCGAGGGAAAAAAATGTTGAAAATTTAGAAAAAGCACTGAAGTCAAGCGGTCTGACAGACAACCCTGAAGCATTGAACGAGTTAATTAAGCGGGTTAAAAAAGCACAGATAACTTTTGCAACTTATTCGCAGGAACAAGTTGACCGTATTTTTAAAGCTGCAGCGGTTGCAGCCAATCAGGCAAGAATTCCGTTGGCAAAAATGGCTGCTGAAGAAACAGGCATGGGTGTTGTGGAAGACAAGATTATCAAAAACCACTATGCGTCTGAATACATTTACAATAAACATAAAGATGCCAAGACTTGCGGTATAATTAAGGAAGATAAAGCAAACGGGATTAAAATTGTTGCTGAACCTTTGGGAGTAATTGCAGGTGTAGTACCAACTACAAACCCCACCTCTACTGCAATTTTTAAATCACTTATCACCCTGAAAACAAGAAACGGTATAATCTTTTCACCCCATCCGCGCGCGAAAAATTCTACTATCGCTGCGGCAAAAATTGTCTTAGAAGCCGCAGTAAAAGCCGGAGCACCGAAAGACATTATCGGTTGGATTGATACACCGTCATTAGAATTAACAAATATGGTTATGACACACCCCGACATTGCGACAATTCTCGCAACCGGCGGCCCGGGTATGGTTAAAGCGGCTTATTCATCAGGTAAGCCTGCGTTAGGCGTTGGCGCGGGAAACACACCTGCCATTATTGATGAAACTGCGGATATTCAGATGGCCGTTTCTTCAATACTTTTGTCAAAAACCTTTGACAACGGTATGATTTGCGCATCCGAGCAGTCAATTATTATTGTAAATGATATTTATGACGAAGTTATTAAGGAATTAAAACTTCGCGGAGCGTATGTTTTGAACGAAACAGAGAAGGAAAAAGTTGCCAAAACAATAATTATTGACGGAAAACTCAATGCTAATATTGTCGGCCAGCCTGCATGCAAAATTGCCGAGATGGCAGGGTTTAAAGTGCCGGAAGATGCCAAAGTTCTTGCGGGAGAGGTTGAAAAAATCAATCTGGCAGAAGAATTTGCACATGAAAAATTGTCACCGGTTATTGCAATTTACGGCGCAAAAAACTTTGAAGATGCTGTTTCAAAGGCTCACCAGCTTGTAGAATTAGGAGGTGCAGGACACACTGCGGTTCTTTATACGGATGAAAGAAAACAAGACAGAATTGACTTCTTCGCCGCAAAACTGCATGCCGGGCGCATACTTGTAAATACTCCGTCATCACAGGGCGGCATTGGTGATTTATATAACTTTAAATTAGAGCCGTCATTAACACTCGGATGCGGTTCTTGGGGAGGAAATGCAGTGAGCGAAAATGTTGGGGTAAAGCACTTACTAAACTATAAAACTGTTGCGGAACGCCGCGAGAATATGTTGTGGTTCAAAGTTCCGCCGAAAGTCTATTTCAAGCGCGGAGCAACAGACCTTGCCTTGCGTGAATTACAGGGTAAAAAGCGTGCATTTATTGTTACGGACAGATTTTTGTTCGATTCAGGCGCAATTTATAACATCACGGATGTATTGGAGCAAACAGGCATAGATTATCAAATTTTCTTTGACGTCAAACCCGACCCGACAATTTCAACAATTAATGAAGCGTTGTCAATGATTAGAACCTACGAACCGGATGTAATTATTGCATTTGGCGGCGGTTCACCTATTGATGCAGCAAAAATTATGTGGCTGATGTATGAACAGCCCGAAATTGACTTTCAAGATATTGCAATGCGCTTTATGGATATAAGAAAGCGCATTTGCGGCATTCCTGACCTGGGACAAAAGGCGCAATTGGTAGCAATACCGACAACATCAGGTACGGGTTCGGAGGTTACGCCGTTTGCAGTAATTACAGATGATGAAACTCATATAAAATATCCGATCGCAGACTACGCGCTAACGCCGAATATGGCGATTATTGACCCGAATTTTGTTGATTCTATGCCAAAAGGCTTGTGCGCGGCATCAGGTATTGACGCACTGACACACGCGATTGAAGCTTATGTGTCTGTTCTAGCAACGAACTTCACAAATTCACCCGCGCTGGAAGCAACAAAACTTATTTTCAGATATCTGCCGCGCTCTTACAATGGTGGTTTGAATTCAGATTCACCCGACCCGATTGCAAGAGAAAAAATGCACTACGCTTCAACATTGGCGGGTATGGCGTTTGCAAACTCTTTCCTTGGTATTTGCCACTCAATGGCACATAAAATGGGTGCCGCGTTCAATCTGCCCCATGGAATTGCAAACGCATTGTTAATCAATCAGGTCATACGTTTCAACGCAACGGATTGCCCGAAAAAACAGGGTACTTTCCCGCAATATAAGTTTCCGAACGCTAAAGCAAAATACGGACAAATTGCCGACGAACTTGATTTAGGCGGCAAGAATGATGATGAAAAAGTTGAACTTCTTTTAGGGGCTATAACACAGCTTAAAAAAGATATTCAAATTCCGCTTTCAATCAAAGATGCGGGCGTGAGTGAAAAAGATTTCTATGCAAAACTTGATGAACTGGTTGAGCTTGCATTTGACGACCAATGCACGGGCGCAAATCCTGCATATCCGCTAATGAAAGAAATCAGGGAAATCTTCATTAAAGCTTATGAAGGAAAAGTATAATGCTTCGCATTTTGTATACTCACTCGCAAAATAGTGAGTTAACTCACTATTTTGACTCGTTCATTTTAACATAGGGGAATGCTATGAATTTATCCGATAAAGTAATTAACCGCTTAACTCTTTATCACAACATCTTAATTGAATACATCGAAAAAGGCATTAATAATATAACCAGTTTGCAAATTGGAGCATTGTTAAAAATTGACGCCTCGCAGGTGAGAAAAGATGTAAAAATGCTGGACAATATAGGCGTATGTAAAGTCGGCTATTCGGTTAAGGCACTGAGAAAATCCATAGAAGAAATTCTTGGTGTCGGTAAAGCAAAAGAAGCGATTATTGTGGGTGCAGGAAATTTAGGCACAGCACTTGCAAGGTATGATAACTTCGCGCCTTACGGACTGAATATTCTTGCCTTGTTTGATAACGACCCGCTGAAGATAGGGATGAGTACAAACGGCAAAGAGATTTTTCATACTTCTAAACTGCCGGATTTGATAAAACGCTTAAATGTACAAATAGCGATTTTGACCGTACCGCGGCAATTTGCGCAAGATGTTGCCAATTTACTTGTTCACTCGGGCATAAAATACATCTGGAATTTCTCGCCAAGTATTCTGGAGATACCGGACGATGTTCAGGTTTGGAATGAAAACCTTATCGGTAATTTTTTGCAGTTCACAATAAATCATAAGGATTAAAAAACAATGAAAAATACAATAAAAATTTGCATGGGCAGTTCGTGTTTTGCGCGAGGAAATGACATTAATCTTGAAGTTGTAGAAAAATTCATCCGCGAAAATAATCTTGACGCACATATCGAACTGTTTGGCAAAAGATGTGAAAACAAATGTGCCAAAGGGCCCAATATACTAATAAACGAAACCGAGTATAGCGGAATAACAAAAAGGGAACTGGAGCAAATGCTGTTGGAGCTTCAAAATGAATGAACTTCAACCTGTTTATACCTTAAAAAACGAATGCCACGACTGCTACAGATGCGTTAGGGAGTGCCACGTTAAAGCAATCAAAATTAAAGACGGTGCAGCGTCTGTTTTGAGCGAAAAGTGCATTTCCTGCGGGGCTTGTGTAAAGGCGTGCCCATCAGGAGCAAAGCGTGTGCGGCAGGATATTGATAAAGTAAAAACTTTACTTAAAGCCGATAAACGCGTGTTCGTATCACTTGCACCAAGCTGGGTAGGGATTTTTGATTATAGTGCCGATACTATGATTGCCCTGCTTAAAAAATTAGGCTTTAACGGGGTGAGCGAAACTGCATTGGGTGCACAGGAAGTTTCTGTTCAGACCGCCAGAATGTTACACAGCGGGGAAAAAGGGTTATATATTTCAAGCGCGTGCCCGGTTGTTGTTGATTATATAAGGCTCTACAAACCTGAATTCACACAAAATATTACACCCGTTGCCTCGCCGGCACTTACGCACTCTAAAATGCTAAAGGAGATTTACGGTGATGACATTTATGTTGTTTTTATCGGTCCTTGTATCGGCAAAAAAAACGAGGCCGAAAAACACCCTGAATTAATACATGCAGCGCTTAGTTTTGAAGAATTAAATTATTGGATTAAAGAAGAATTTATAAATGTTTCTGAATTTAAGATTAACGAAACGGACAAATTCGTTCCGGAAACCGCTTATGAAGGTGCGCTGTACCCGCTTGAGGGCGGAATGAATGAAACCATTAAAGAGGCGGGATGCACTGATGATGTTCAACTTCTAAGTATGAGTTCTCTCGAAATGCTTGACAGGGCGCTTGAAGGATTGGCTTTTGACAAAACATTTGACAAAGCAAATAAAAAAATATTTCTTGAAGCACTTGCATGCCCGGGCGGATGTGTAAACGGACCTTGTATCGCTGTGAAAAAATCAGGAATAAGTATCGTTTCAGATATTCTTTCAAAAGTTCGGAGAAGAAAACAAATCCCCCAAAACCCTAAAGTGGTTGTGGAGGAAATTTATAAATCAAACCCCGTTAAAAATAAAATTTATTCACTAAGTGAAATAACAAAAGCAATGAAAAAAATCGGAAAACACAGTGAAGTTGATGAGCTTAACTGCGGCGGCTGCGGCTACCCGACATGTCGTGATTTGGCTGCTGCGTTGCTCTCAGATGAAGCCGAACCTTCAATGTGTGTTTCTTATATGAGAAAAATTGCTATGCGAAAGGCTGCTGCAATGCTGCGCTGCATGCCATCTGCCATCGTAATGGTGGATAATGTATTAAATATTGTTGAGGCAAACGATGCTTTTATGCGCATGTTTTGCGGTGATATGTACGAAATTTTCGCTGCACGGCAAGACGGGCTCGTGGGAGCCGCAATTGACAGAATAGTTGATTTTTCGGATATCTTCAAACTTGCATTGCAGTCGGGACAAGATATTCACAAAGAGCATTTTCCTGTTAACAACAGATTGTACGACATAAGTGCGTTTACCATTGAAGAAAATGAAATTGTGGGCGCTATTATAACGGACGTTACACAATCAGAAACAAGCAGAGAAAAGATTGCGCAAAAGGCACGCGAAGTTATTACAAAGAACGTTGCAACCGTGCAGGAAATTGCCTGTCTTCTCGGGGAGCATATGGTTGAAACCGAACTGTTGCTAAATTCAATAGCCGAAGATTACACGGAGGGCGGCAGCGGTGTTTATTGATATCGACTTTGCGCAGCAGAAAAAACATAACCAGAACGCTTACGGGGACTACTTTAGTTCAAAACGCGTTCCCGGCAGACTGATTGCAGTGCTTTCTGACGGCCTGGGTAGCGGGATTAAGGCAAATATCCTCTCTTGTATGACGGCAACAATGCTTTTGAAATTTATTGAAGCTGGCGCAAACATTCAAAAAGCTTGCGAAGTTGTTATGAACTCGCTTCCTGTATGTAAGATTAGAAAAATAAGCTATTCGACCTTTTCGGCACTTGATTGCCATGATGACGGTACGGTGCAGATTGTTGAAGAAGGTAATCCGCAATTTGTCTGGGTAAGAAATAATAAAGAAATTCTTAACCCGCAAGCGCAAACCATTACTTCTAACACGTTTTCAAACAGACATATGCAGTTTTACAATATTAAACTTAAAAAAAATGACAGACTGATTTTTTGTTCAGACGGTGTAACCCAATCAGGTCTTGGTTCTCCGAATTTGCGTTTAGGACTAAGGCGTGAAGGATTGATTGAATTTATCCTGAAAAAGCTGGAAGGCAAGCCAGATATATCAAGCCGCGAGCTGTCAAAATTAATTGTTGACTTTGCCTGTAGGACAGAAGTTGATAAGAAGGCGAAAGACGACATTTCCGCCGTTGCAATTTATTGCAGGAATCCGCGCAAATCAATTGTATTTACGGGGCCGCCATACCACACAGACAAGGACAATCAATATGCCGAGTTATTTAAAAACTTTAACGGTAAAAAAGCAATCTGCGGCGGCACAACAGCAAATGTTATTTCACGGGAACTTAATATTCCCGTAAACACAAGAATTTCACTGACTTCAGGTTCACTACCGCAGCCAATGGAAATGAAAGGGATTGACCTTGTAACGGAAGGAATTTTGACGCTCACCCGCACGTCCGAATATCTTGAAGCGCCGGAAACTGTTGCTAATAATGATGCTGCAGGTCAACTGGTAAAATTCTTTTTAGACAGTGACTGCATAGATTTTATGGTCGGTGCAAAAATTAATCAGGCGCATTACGACCCGAGTCTGCCCGTAGAAATTGAAATAAGAAAAAACATAATCAAAAAGATATCCAAATTGCTCGAAGAAAAATTCATAAAAAAAGTGACCGTACAATATATATAGGAGAAGGAAAATGAAACAAATTGAAGTAAAAGTATGCTTAGGCACAAGCTGTTATGTAATGGGTTCATCATATTTACAGGAACTTGTGGATATTGTTCCGTCAAAGTTTGGCGACAAAGTTTCGGTCATCGGGCACAATTGTCTCGGACAGTGCACGGCAAATTGGGAACACAGCGAAGCGCCTTATGTTGATATTGACGGTGAGATAATTTCAAATGCAACAATAGAAAAAGTTTTAGAGCATATAGAGCGCAAACTGTAAGCTGCACGTGAACTTAACAAAGGAACTTCGTTATGAACAGACAAACCATTTACCTGAAAAAAGAGATTTTGATACGCATTATAAGGGCATTTTTTTCAAATGATTTTAATGCAAATTTACGGCTAATACCGTTTGCTATGCGTCCAAAAGGTGCAGATGTGCCTTATCGTTGCTGCATTTATAAGGAACGGGCAATTCTTCGAGACCGCATTATTGCAGGGTTGGGGTTTTCCATTGAAAACGATGACGAAGCAAAAGATTTGGGAGATTACTTACAGCAAGCACTTGAGCGTGAAATACCGGAAGAAAACCCTTTGACTGTGGCAGAAATTGCTTGCAAGGGCTGCCTGCCGAACAGAATTTACGTGACGAATTTATGTCAGGGCTGCGTTGCACGCCCCTGTCAGAGCACTTGCAAGTTCGGCGCAATCAGCTTTGTTAACGGAAAATCTGTGATTGACGGCGAAAAGTGTAAAAATTGCAAAATGTGCATATCTGCTTGCCCGTACAATGCAATTGCGCAAATTATCGTGCCGTGCGAAAACGCTTGTCCCGTTAACGCCATACACAAAAACTCTGACGGATATGCCCAAATAGACTACGAAAAATGTATTTCCTGCGGAAAATGTATTATGAACTGCCCGTTTGGTGCAGTTCATGAAAAAAGTCAACTCATAGATGTATTGAAAAATTTTAACAAAAAGGTCATAGCCTTAATCGCACCCTCTATTGTAGGGCAATTCCCGGGCAGTATTTATCAGTTGAAATCCGCAATGCTCAAAGCAGGTTTTTCGGATGTTTATGAGGTTGCACAAGGTGCCGATATTACCACGCAAAATGAAGCCTTAGAATTTACGCAGCGCCTGGAAGAAGGCGAGGCGTTTATGACAACGTCATGCTGCGCGGGCTATTTTAGCTTTGTGGAAAAGCATTTACCTGAAATTAAACCTTTTGTTTCGCATACCAAAACACCGCTTTATTACATTTCGCAAAAGGTTAAGGCGGAGCACCCGGACGCTTTGACGGTTTTTATAAGCCCATGCGCGGCCAAGAAAAATGAGGCGATGGCAAACCGGAATGTTGACTACGTTCTAAATTACGAGGAGCTGGGAGCACTTTTTATTGCAAAGAATATTGAAATTCTCGACTGCGAAGACTCTTGCTACGACGTTGAAAGTTCCAGACAAGGACGTAATTTCGGTGTTTCCGGCGGTGTTGCATCGGCGATTGCTTCGATTTGTGCCGCAGAAATCAAGCCCTGCATAATCAACGGTTTAAACAAAGACGGAATTAAGCAGCTCCAAAAAATGGTCAAAGAAGGCAGGTGTGAAAACGGAAACCTTGTAGAGATAATGTGCTGCGAAGGAGGCTGCGTTGGCGGCTGCGCAGTAATTTGCGACGCAAAAGTTTCAAAAAAAGCGCTCGCACAATTATCCGAGAATTGTCAAAATCTTGATTCCGATACTAAATCAATCACCATATAGATATTGGCTACATAATTACAATTAATTTGTAATAATTAATATCAATTAAAATATTATACCAAATATATTTATATATAAATATATTTGGTATTTTCTTTGCAGGGTAAAAAATTTCGAGAAAGATAAAAGGACTTTTAGTAAGACAAAAGCTATGTTATATGAGGCAAAAGAACTTTGTCGGGAGCAAAAGAAGCAGTGGCTGTACGATTATATAAAAAAGTGTTTAAAGAAAACTGTTTTCTCTCTTAATGTCAGTAAAAATGGGTATTTTCAGGTAGAGTTGCCTATATACAATATGTCCTACAAACCCTCATGACTGATGGGTATTTGCGTGGCAAGGAGAAAACTCTTATTGCAATCAAATCGATATAAAACTAGCAAAAAAATTTGCTTTGTGTTTTATATTAACAAAAGTTCTAGTAATCGAACAAAAATTAAGTGCGCGGAAAGGGATAATGTATGATTAAAGCTATTGAGAATAGGGTTGAACCAAGGCTGGGAAGTTTTCAAAACAAACTTTACCGAAAGGTAATTCTGCGGTGAGTTTTGGTGCAAGTGAAATGAATAAGGAAATGTCGCAAGCACTTTCTTCAAACTTTCAGGCAACGCAGAGGATAAATAAGGGTAAAGATATTTCTTTTATGGGATCTGATACAAAGAGTTTAAAATATTACCTACATGATTCTCGTGCGGGTAAAGCCGAAGCTAAAAAGTATATTGAAGACAACAAAGATTCTTATCATGTAAGGAGGGAAGGATTTACATTTGATTACTTGGATGTTCACACAGACTTCGCACGTAAGGAGAGCTTTACAAGTTTCTTTAATGAAGGGGTCATATACATAACACAAGATGGCAAACTAGAAAGACATCCTTATTTGTCCCAAGAATTAAAGGAAGAAATATATGCCAAAGAAGGCTCTGAAGGTATTTTTGAGAAAGGCTTATTTCTTCCGCTGGAAGCTGCTCAATTTTTCATTGAAAAGGGGCAATTAGACGCTGTTATTAATGCGTATACAACAGGAAAGTTCAATGACAGCTTTGAAGACATTGAAAACCATGATAAAGAAGCGGGAAAAGCAAAAGGAGGCAGAAATATGCCTCCAAGAGAGCTGCCGACTGAACTTAGAGAGAACCGTAACCGCGAAAAGGTTGAAGAGGTTCTTGCGAGAGCTCTTGTTATGGAAGACAGGTTAACAGAAGCCCTCGAAATATTCCCTGAACAAAAGAAAACAATTGTAGAAGAGCTGCAAAAGATAGGAAGGCTTGAGGGGGCAATTGAAGCATTAGAAGATACACCTGCCGCCAGACATGCGTTGATTGAAGAATACGGATACGAAGAAGCTAAAAAGAAATGCCCTTCTATTGTACCCGGGGATGCTTCGTTTGATGCACTGCTTGAGGCCGGTATGCTTAAAGAAGCAGGGGAAGTATATGCAGACAAAAAGCAAGTCCTTAATTTTATTGTTGAGAATTTGGATATAGAAGAATGGGCTGAAGCACAAAGAAAGAATGCAAAAGAGGGAGCAGAAAACCGGTTTTCGTACCTTCACCGCGAAGGGTTCGACAGGGCAGTCATAGCTGCAATTACTCTTGGTATTTCAGAGATTCAGCGTGCATACAAAAAGAACGCAGCGAAAGGTGAAGCTGTTAAGAAGGAAAATCAGAGTATAGGCAGGACACGTGAGGAGGTTGCCGAGGTTCTTGCACGTCAGCTTGATCTGCAAGAGAAACGTGCGGAGAGAAAGTACAAACAGTCACTCAAGCTCAGGTCTCTTGAGGAGAAAAAGAGTGCAGCAAAAGAAGTGCTTTCAAATGAATTAATCCTTCAAATTGATTTTGCAAATGAAAGCAAACCTTATGACCTTCCAAACTGCGTTATGCTTGTGGGCGAAAACCCTTATGTTACAAAAGAACTTATTGATTGGACGGGACAACACGCTGCTGCAGACTATGTTATAGTTCCGAATAATTTAAACGGTAATGAACTTCAAAAAGACTTAATCGCATCACTGAAAAATTCCGAGGCCAACTACCAAAAAACAGGTAAAAGGACTGTTATATATGTTGAGAATATGGAAAAACTCCTGAATCCTCAAACAAATTCAAATGCCAATATTGCCATAATGAAAGATTTTATGAATAAAACGGACAGAAGATTTCACTCAACTATAATATTCCAAACAAAAGACCCTGATGGGCTTGATCCTTTAACTCTGGTATCTCACAGAGTAGGACTTAGAGTGGATGTGCCCATAAGTTTTGACGATGCGAACTTGTTGAAGGTTTAAGAAAGGATTAAGAAGATGAAAATATTTAGTGTAAACCCTGTAGGCTTTGGCAGCATAAAAGTAAGCAAGGAAAAAAAGAATACGGACTCTCCCATAAAAACAGCTAATCAGGAAATACTTGACAGTTGGGGCAGAAGTTTGGATATTATTAAAACTGCTTCAGATGCCATAAGTACAGACCCCGAATTAAAAAAAGTGGACAAGGATAAAATTTCTAAACGTTATGACGGCAGGAATGTATATCATGCAAATATTAATTCGATTGACGGTGTTAAGCCTTCTGTGGGTAAAAAAGTTCAAATTTTAAACTCGGCAATGTCTTTGGCAAACGAAAATGTGACATTAATTAAGAAGAATGAAGACTTGCGCGACAATGGTAAAATAATAAGAAAAAATACCGAAGTAGTAGCACAAAGAAAAAACGACTTTGGTATGACAAAAATCGCAGGCTACAAGGATGATATGAGAGTCCTCTACGAAAGATTCATAGATGAAGTCGAAAAAGAAAAAAGAGGCGAAGAGGCTGACGTCTTTGGCAGCATACTCTTTTTTGGTCCCAGTGGTAACGGCAAAACTCACATAACAGAGGCTGTGGCAGAGGAAATCGGCTGTAATATTATTCCAATCTATTTGGGTCTAGATGACATTGAAAGCATAAACTATACGATAAAAGAAATAATAGAAGAAGCCAAAACGGCACAAAAAAGATTTCAAAACGGCGAAGGAAGAACAATCCTTTTTATTGATGAAGTAGACAAGCTAATAGGTAAGAACTCCCCTGTAACAAAAGAGTTTGAAGAGTTTATAAAAACCTGTTCCAAGAAGTATCACTGCACAGTGTTCGCCACAACAAACTACCCGCTTGATTTGGGCGTAAATATGAAAGACGAGGATGTTTTTACCATAAAAATGGCAATAGACCCTCCGGATGTGGAAAATGTTACAGCAATGTTTAAATATCAGCTAAAAGACTACCCCAAAGGAGAACTTGACTATGAAGCGCTGGCTCAAGAACTCTTTAATCAAGAAGAGTTAAGAGGCGGGCAATTTAATAACTGTCAAATACTTAATATATGCAAGGGAGCATATAAAAATAGGGAAGGTGAAGCTTTAAAACAAAGTGATATAATAAAATATATGCAAGAGATGCCCACGAAGCCTGAAATATCAGATGAAATGGGAGAAAAGTTCTCAAATGAGTATGAAGAACTCATATTGAAGTAAAAAGGAAATAGTGTGAAAGTCGTATTCAACAGCTTAGGAAATGTATATTCTCCACCCTCAAAGACAGTAAAACAAAAACCTGTCTCGTTTTGTGGTGCGGACGAGTATGTCCAAGGCGCACTTAACCCACAGACATATAAGGAAGCAAGAAAAGCGCTCCAACGCGAGTACTTACCTCAACTAGCGCAGCTGCGTCAAGAAGAGAGGACTCATTGGCAGGATGTATGCAGCCGTGTCTGCGAAGAACAGTTTAAAGATAAAAATCTAGGAAAGTTTGATGACTTCATTAAAAAAATGAAAGGTTTTAGAGACGCTAAAATTAAAAGTAGCCTTTCGGAATCAGTCGCGATGCTTGATAATATGGATTTTGAAGAATCTTACAGATTTGGGCAGGGAACACGTAAATCTTTAGACAGCTTTATGATCACAAGTAAGGATAAAAAACTTGCAGAAGATTTTCTCGATTTTTCACAGTTTTGGTCAAAAGTTCGTTCCCTTGGCGACCCAGAATCTTTTGGAACAATTGTCGACCCTTACAAATGGGCTTATGGACTTGACTATAGAAAAATAAAAGGAATAGAAAATCCTGATAAACTTAAAAAAGCAATTGTTGAAGCATTAGAAAACTCAAGAAAAAACTTTGAAAAAACAGGCAGAAAAACCATTCTACATGTTGAAAACATGGAGAGTATTTTAACGCCTTTGACTTATCCGAATAATGATTATATTAAAACAAAAGACTTATTACCTTACTCAAACAGTTTTCATAAAGCTCTGATAACTTTTACCAATACCGACTCCGATAAAATAAGTCAAGCAGGCATTTACTCATTTGAGAGAATTGGCATTGAATTTAATCTCGATGAGCACGGTATAGCACAGGCCGATTTGAATGTTCTAAAAAAGTACCAAAAAGACTTGCAGCCAACTATAGACAATATCAGTGCTATTTATCAAGAAGGCGGATCAAAGCGTCATCAGATAGTCACAAAGATGAGCAGGCTAAAAAAAGAGTTTAAACAAAAGATGGCAGAGCTAAATGAAAGATTTCCCAAAGAAATGCGTAATGCCTCGACAAACCTTCAAACTCCGACACCCGAGCCCGAAGTTATTAAAAAGCTTTCTAAAACAAAAGTAGGGTTAATAATAGCTGCTGCTGCAACTGCTTTTGGAGGAGGAATTTTGCTGTACAAAAAATTCGGTAAGAAAAACGCAGCTCCTCAAGGTATACCAGAAGTGCCTGCTACACCTGTTGCAACACCCACAGTTAGCCCTCAGGCAATAATGCAGCAAACTCCTGCCGCGCAACTTCTAACTCAATACTCGGCTCCTTTAACAATGCAGGATTTTCTAAAGCAAAACAGTTGAGCATAGAGTTATGTGTAAATTATAATTGCTACTGTATTTCAACAGCCTTGTGAGTTAAAATCAGTTTATGAGTGAAAAAATCTATGCACTTTTAGACTGTGATTCGTTTTTTGTCTCTTGCGAGCAGGTTTTGAACCCGAAGATTCAAAACTTTCCCGTGTGTGTGTTGAGCAACAATATGGGCTGCGTTGTAGCCCGCTCTAAAGAAGCAAAAGAAATGGGTATACAGATGGGTATGCCGTATTTCCAAGCCAAAAGGCAATTCCCCGGAGCTGTATATCTTAGAGGAGACCACACAATCTACAAAGATTTTTCCAAAAGGATTATGAAACTCCTTGAGGACTTTAGTCCTAATATCGAAGTGTATTCTATAGATGAAGCATTTATAGATTTAACCGGCACAAGAAAAATGCATGGGAAAAACTACTACAAAGTTGTTTCCGATATAAGAAGAAGCGTGAAAGAAAAGGTTGGAGTTGATGTTTCCATAGGTTTAAGTATGACAAAAACCCTCGCCAAGCTTGCAAGTGAAAGGGCCAAGAAGGAGCCGTATATAAAAGGCAAAGCCAGAAAAGCTATCTATGTTATAGGTAAATCCAAAATAGAAAAAGAGCTTAAACTTACGGCCATAGAGGATGTTTGGGGCATAGGAAGGAGATACAAGAAACTTTTTCACAGTCTCGGAATAAGAACTGCGTATGACTTTGTCAGGCAAGACGACAGGTGGATAAAGCAAAAGCTTGGCAAGCGTGGGTTTGAGCTTAAACAAGAACTTCTCGGCATAGCTGTAAGCGCCGTTGACTCTGAAATTAAAAAGCCGAAATCAATACAGGTTACGCGCTCCTTTATGGATTGGCCGACAGTGGGCAGCGATAAAGAGTACATAAGAACACAGTTAAAAAAACATGTAAAAAGCGCGTGCAGAAAGCTTAGGCAAGAAGGGGGCAAGGCAAGGTCAGTTACGCTTATGCTGAGAAGGAAAGATTTTTTCAGATGTTACTACAAGATAATACTTGATGACGCGCTTGATTTCGAACTCGATATATCAAAACTTATTTTAAAAGGCTTTGAAAAACTTTATGATAAAAACGTTGTCTACAGGAGCTGCGGCGTCACATTTGACATGATAACCTATGAAAGCAAGACGCAGCTAAGCCTTTTTGAGGACGAGAAAAACGTCAAGTCTGAAAAGCTGGCAAAATCCTTGGACAAGATTGAAGGACTGTACGGCAAAAACATTGTCAATATAGGATACAAAGAATAAAAAGCAGACCGGGGAAGGGCCTGCCATACAGTAGAACAAGAAGTGAAAGAAGTGTTTGTATTTTTAAGTTATTTTTTTTCTATCGGGACACGCACAAAAGCATAATCCTCAAAACTCCGTATATTTAATATTTTTTTAATAACATCTGCGCCGTTTTGACTTGGCCAAAAACAGCACTGCCGCTTGTGCAGCTTCAAAATTATTTTTTGCATACATCCTCCTTAAAAGATGTTTCGAGATATCTTTTCATATTCATTTTGATAATGCCGACGTCTTCAAAGTCAAAATTGCATTTTTTAAGCGGCTGCGGCGAAAATGCTGGCAGCATCCTCGGGAAGGCTATTTGTGACATAGTAAAAAGCAGCCTATACATAACTTCCTTGTCTTCGGGGTCTTTTTTTACTATAGAAGCCATTATTTTTGACAAAAAGTCATGTATTTTTGAAGATACATTTTGCTTCGGCTCATATTGAACTCTAAGGAAAAAACGGATGTGTTCCGTTGAAATGGTACCATACATAAAGTCTATGAACTTATCCAAAAAGTTTATCAAAAAAGCTATCTTTTCTTCGCGGCTTAGCGCGCCCAAATCAGTATCAAAGTCTACGCGCGAACTCATATATTCGTTTTGACTATTAATCATTTTTACTACAAGCGCGTCCAAAAGTTCCTGCTTGCCGCCAAAATGATAGGAAATCATACTTATGTTAACCCCTGCGAGTTTACATATATCACGGGTACTTGTGCCGTCAAAGCCTTTTTGCCCAAAGAGCTTCAGTGCAGCATCAAATATTTTATTTTTTGTATTCTCCTGATTTAACTTCGTATTTTCCATGACCTTATTATCAATCAATCGTTTGATTAAGTCAAGTGTTTTTTTAAATCTTAATATTTTTTTAAACAAAACCGTCTTTTCGCACGCAGGGAAGATGGTTTGTTGTCAGTATAGGGACGGCGTAGGACAGCATTGTTTTGCTATATAGGACAAGAGTCTCGTGCTCGGGCAAAAAAGGCGGTTTGTTATATGGATTATCACCCTTTGTATACCTACTTGCCCAATTTCAAAAAACAAAGTAGTATTTGATAATACGAAGACAAATAGGAGAATTTTAAACCGCCAAGCGGCGATTTCTATCTTCAGGTTTTGTTACCGGTTTCTTAAATCGGTACACCTATTGAAGCGGTTCTTCTTATAGATAGTAGGCAGCAGATAGTATACAGGCAAGCAGTACGGAGGGATAGCAAGATGTTCACCGAGAAAATAATCAGCTATAGGAGCAGGAGCGCGTTTACTCTTGCCGAAGTTTTAATGGGTTTGTTAGTTGTGTGCATTTTAATTGCGGCGATGGCTCCGATAATAACAAAAAGGTTTAATGATAAGTTAAGGATTAATGCCCAGGGCAGCGCAGCTAATGCTGCTTTTCTTGTATACGACGGTACTAACGGCGTGTGGAATCCTGTCGGGGACGCACTGGACAGTTTCAGGCAAATAAGTCCGGGGATAATAGAGTTTAAAAACGAGCAAGGCGCGACTGTACATTTAAAGCTTAGCTTGCAGGGTGCGGGAGGCGGCGGAGGCGGCAGCAGGAGAACGGGGGAATTACGTGTTGACTCTTCCGCTTCTGACACGGCTAACCAAAGTGTCGGCTCAACCGTTGATAAAACCTGGGACTTTAGGATACCCAGAGGCATTTCTAATGTCAGGGTTACACTGCAAGGCGGCGGAGGAAGCGGCGGTTTAGGTGCTGCAGGCACCGAAGAATACCTGCTTCCCTCGGCCAGAAACGGTAATGAAGGAGACCTCTGTATTAAAAAATACAACATCGGGGACATACCTTCACTTCTGCCCGCAGGCGCTAATATGGCAAGCTTTAGAGACCTCTCATCATACCCTGTAGGTCAAAGGGGGGGCATACCAACAGGTACAACTCTCGTTGCTTCTGTAGCATCAGGTGCAACACAAAACCCTGTTGCTTCAAATACCTGCTGGTATGCTAAAAACCAAAAAACAGCAGGCACTTGTACCAGTGCTACAGGTTACTCAGGCTGCTACAGAACAGTATGCACTCAAGATGCTGCGATAAATGCATGTGCGGCATTAGAACCTGCAGGATCTTGGAGACTTCCTAATGACGCTGAGATAAAAAGGTGGAGAGTAACAGAGAGCTCTAGCTCTGCTTATCAGGCTATGGGGGTCGTTACCTCTAATGCATCTGATTTTTGTGACTACACTAGCAGCAGCTACGGAGCGGCGCAGTGCTACCACTTGAGTGCCGGCTGCCAGGGGTCGGCCGATGGTAGTTGCATCCCGCACCGCTTTTGGAGTTCTGTCTCTAAGGGATATTACTACCTCAGTAGCGGTAATCTTCACGGCCCGTATTCCAATGTTACCACTTACGCGTTCTCTGCCCGTTGCGTCAGGAGTTCCTCACTTTGCGGCTTTAGCCCTTTCGCCGGAGCCGGAGGTACAAGCGGAGCGGCTTTGGCCGATGTCAGTTTTAAAGGGTTGGAGTACGGTGACAGACTGTTGTTCACTGCAGGTAAAGGAGGAAGCGACGGCGCCGGAGGGGATACAACAGTTGAACACCAAAGGTGGAACGGTCTTGCATGGGTAAAAGTATCGGGAAGTACGACTTACACAGCTAAAGGAGGTTCTGCAGGGGGAAGCGCGAGCACTACCGGCCACGGAGTAAAAAATACTGTTGTCCCTAACTGTTTAGCTGACGGCAATAGCTACAGCAGCGGCTGCGAATTAGGTATGGCAGGAAAGGACTTGGGTAGTGATGGATTTAACAGCGGCGGAAGTTCGATATACGGAGACGGAGGTCCAAGTTCAAATTCATCTTCACCTAACGGAATAAATGCGGAAGGCTTCGGAGCAGGCGGAAGCGGGGCGTATGGAAGCGGAAGTACTGCAGGACAAGGCGGAGCAGGATATGCCCGTATTAAGATGAACATAGCTTCAACAGGTTCAGGCGGAGGTGCAGGCGGATATATGGAAAAGAATGTTTATATAAGTGTGGAAGAAGGGGGAGTAATAAGGTTTACTATCGGTAAAGGCGGAGAAGGCAGCACTGACGACACAGGGATAAGCGGTACAGACACTAAAGTTGAAAAGTTAAGCGCAAGCGGCGGAAGTGTAGTATCAGTTTTGTATAAAGCAAGCGGCGGTTTGGGAGGCACCTTTACGCCTATTGTAAGTAACATTGTAAGCGAAGCTAATCTGGCCAAGGGCGCGGAGGGCGGAAGGGTGTACAGGGATGTAAGCGGTGTACTTACAGAGACTGTAGATGATAGCACCGTAACTGCCATCTCGGGCAAAAATGCCGAGTTTGTGCGAGGGGGCAACGGCGGTTTGTCCAAGAGTGACAGCAGACCTAGCGCTTATGGAGGGTGTGTTATGGTGAATAACCCGGCAAGTTTTAGTGACTGTAACTCTAATGCAAGTGCCATGCCCGCTTTAACTCCTTTGTATGACAAAGTTAAAGTATTAGCCCAAGGCGGCGGAGGCGGCGGAGGCGGCAGCTGTGAGGACAGCGTGTGTTACCAAGGGTCTCGCGGCGGAGACGGGTTTGTTACCGTGAGGTGGTAACTTTTGTTAAATTATTACGCGCCTGACTTTTTGAGATAAAATAATTTCATGGCAAATGCGAAAAAAAATGTTTTTCTTATAGTGTTGGTTTTAATTTTTCTTTTGGCCGCAGTTTTAAGGATAAAGACTTTTGCGCTTTTGAGACCGTTGTGGTATGACGAAGCAGCCCTTGCCTTAAGCATAATTACAAGGAATTTTTTCGGCTTTTTTGCGCCGTTAGACCATGTGCAAAGCGCTCCTCCGTTTTTTATGACGGCAACAAAGTTTTTAACCTGCATTTTCGGAGACAAGGAATTTGTGTTGAGACTTATACCACTATCGGCAAGTCTGGGTTCGATATGGGTTTTCTATCTGTATTCAAAAGAATTTCTTGTAAGAAAACATTCGATTATTGCTGCAAACTTGCTTTTTGCGATTAATTACAGGGCGGTGTACTACGCGCAGGAGTTTAAGCAATACGCTACCGATGCCCTTTTGATGATGGGGGCGCTGCTTATTTTTCAAAAGACAGATATCGCCAAGCTTAGCTGTAAAAAAGCTTTTCTGTACGGCTGCGCTGCCTTTACGGCTTTTCTTTTTTCAATGCCTGTTGCCTTTGCAGTAGGGGCTTTTGTTTTATATTCACTTCCCGAAATGACTAAAGAAAAGATGAAAAAAATAGCGGCCTTCCTCTCGCCTTTTATTTGTGTCGAGCCTTTTTATTACTTCTTTTCTCTTGCTCCGGCAAAAGACATTATGCTTAAAAGCTTTGCGCCGATGTGGTATGAAGGTTTCCTTATCGCGCATCCGTATAGTGTGTGGTTAATTTTAAGGGGCAATCTCGAATACTTCTTTACGCCTAATTTCTATAACTCCAACCTTGTAGTTCTTGGAATTATAATCCTCTTAGGGGGTTTCGGGTTTGCCATGGAATCGGTTTGGGGGGAAAGAAAAAACAAAGTCATTTCACTCTCCCTTCTTGTAATACTTTGTGCGGCTGCTGCGTCCGCACTACATATGTACCCGCTAAAAGCAAGGGTTATGCTCTATATGCTGCCTATTCTCATTTGTCTTTTTGTTAAACCCCTGGATTCGCTTTCTATCCGCAAAAAGATAACAGGCTTTGTGATAATAGCCATAACCGTCTTTTGTTTTTCTGATTACACGCCAAAGTATATTGGGCAGTTTTTTGATAAGAATATTTTTGAAAACAGAAATGCCAGAGGGGCTATGGAGTTTTTGTCTTCGGGTTTTAAGCCCGAAGAATATATTGTATACAATGAAAATTCTATGGCGATGTACAGATACTATTCAAAATACTTTAACTTAAAGACGGATAATGTGTACCAGATAGAATTGAGAGAGTATCAGGAAGACGTATATAAAGGGATGTTGGATAAGCTGCCGAAAGGGAAATCTTATTGGTTTTACTACGCACATGACAGAAAGAATAAGCCTACTATACCCTGGGTTAAAAAATGGGCTGCAAAAAACGGAAAAATTTTGGATGAGTACTACGACAAAGACTCTTATGTGATGCACCTTGAACTTTAGCATGTTAAAATAGGACATCAGGTGATGTGAAAATATTATTTTTTGGTTTAGTCTGTATTAAAAAAGGAGTTGGTATGAGTTTAATTGATGTCAATCTGGATAAGTGTATTAAATGCGGACTTTGCGTTAAAGTATGTCCTCTCGGAATAATTGAAACAGGAGCTGACTGCTTTCCCGAAAGCTTTTGGGAAGGGTGTATTGCCTGCGGCCATTGCGTTGCCGTATGTCCAACTGCCGCTATTGACAATAAACTTGCACCCTTGGAAAACCAAAGACCGCGAGACAAGGCTAATGACATCACGTCTAAACAGGCGGAGGAGTTTTTGCGCTCAAGACGTTCCATAAGATGGTTTAAAGACAAGGCACCGTCGAACGAAGAGATTGAAAAAGTTCTCGATATAGCACGTTACGCGCCTACAGGAAAAAATACTCAGGGGATTTCGTATTTAGTTGTCAAAGACAAAAAAATACTTTCCGAAATCACAAGAGTTATTGTTGATTTTATGGAAGAGTTTACCAAAAAACTTGAAGACCCCTCTGCAATTATTCAGGCACAAAACCGCATTGAAAAATATCGTAAACATAAAAAAGATATTGTTCTTCTGGGGGCGCCTGTACTTATTTTGGCACTAGGTAATAAAAATAACCGTTTTAAAAAGAACAGCTCTGACCTTGCTATGTCATACGCGCAGCTTTATGCCCCGACAATCGGCCTTGGAACCTGTTGGGCAGGAATATTTGAAGCGGCAGCGTCTTCCGGCTATGAGCCTTTAATGAAAATGTTAAATATTTCCGATGAGAAAGAGATAACGGCTGCAACTATGCTGGGCTACCCGCAATACGAACACCAGAGACTGGTAGACAGAAATCCTGCGGTTATTGAGTGGTTAAAGTAGGTTAAAATGGCTTGAACCAATCACGCTTTGTTTTTTATAAGATTGCAAACCCATTGAGGTTGTGTATGGCGGACAAATAGCAGCCAGATGGGACGACAAATGGACTAACGCCTCTGGCAAATGTCAGCAGTTTAAAGTGGCAACTTGTACCTAGCAGGCATTAAAGTATTGCGCAGAAATCACACCAAAGAGAAAATTTTTCTTTTTAGTCAACTTAAAACCCTTGTCTTCAACTATTTTAATAAGCTCATCGGGCGTAAAAAATGTTTCTTTTGATTGTATAAGGTAGGCCCATGTGCCTTTATCTTTTACAAAAGGAATAACGAGAAGCTTTATAAAGAGCTTGAAGAAAGTATTAAGGAATCCGGGTGATTCACCAAAGTCCAGATGCATAAACACGCCGTCTTTTTTTAAAACTCTGTGCGCTTCATATAGTACTTTACTGTAATTTTCAATATTTCTAAGCCCGAAAGATATTGTAACAGCGTCGAAGTAGTTATCTTCAAAATGCAAATCGCAGCAGTCTTGCAATGAAAAATCTATATCGGGATATTTTGAAGCGGCGATAGATAACATTTTTTCAGAAAAATCTACGGCAAATACATCCGAGTCAGGAAATCTTTGTTTTATGAACCCTGCAATATCTCCTGTCCCAGTACATAAATCAAGAATTTTACTGCCTTGCTTCATATTAAGTTCATTTACAGCAAGCTTTTTTATAATTTTATGCAGGCCAAAAGATATTATAGAATTAAAAAAATCATACCTTTGCGCAAGTTTGTTAAACATCGATTTAATATTTTCGGGTATTTTATCAGAGTTCATTAAGTAATTTTATCATTAAATTTACAGCGGTAATTTTTTCAATCTAAATATTAAAGATTGTTGATTTACTATTTTTTGAATAAATAACCAGAAATATAGAATCAGGCAATAAATTACTATATTTAAAATATGTAGACGATTTAAAGTTAAATAAATATGGGCCCGGAGGGATTCGAACCCACGACCAAGGGATTATGAGTCCCCTGCGCTACCGCTGCGCCACAGGCCCGTGACGACTTTAATATTCGATTTTCAACGGGCTGGCGTTAGCTTGCGCTACCTACCTCTCGCAAAACTTGACGCTTAGTCAACTTTTGTTCGGCAGAGTGCCACAGGCCCGTGGCGACTTTAATATGTCGGAAAATGCTGTTTATTGGTTGACACAATGTCGCAAAGACCGACTACCCTACTAAAATAGCACCCGCATAAACAACGGTCAAGTGAAATATACAAATTTTTTAAAATATGCTACACTCTTTCTATGGCCAAGTTAAAAATACTAAAGTACGGAGACCCTCTTTTGAGGGCTAAGGCAAAAGAAGTTTCAAAAATATCCAAAAAAGTCAGGGCGTTAGTTGACAATATGCTAGAAGCCATGTATTTGGCAAACGGCGTAGGTCTTGCTGCACCGCAAGTAGGCGAAAGCCTCAGGATATTTGTTATAGACATCTCCGAACCCGATGAAGCTTTGAACCCCAAGGTATTTATCAACCCCAAAATTATTAAAAAGTCAGGTGCTATGTGTACAAAAGAAGGATGTTTAAGCTTTCCGGAAGTGTATACTGATGTAAGAAGATATAAAAACGTAACAGTTAAAGCGTTAGATATAGATGGCAGACCATTTATATTGGAGTCAGACTCCGAGCTGCTTTCCAAGGCAATTCAGCACGAGTTTGATCACCTGGACGGCATTCTCTTTATAGACCATGCCAGAAATGTATTAGAAGCGAATACTATACTGGTACAATACAATTTACCTCCGGTTGAGAATGAAAAACTCATCGAAGAGGCAGAGTTGGAAGAAGAGATTTTAAAAGATATGGGTATTGAATCGGAGAGTGAATAAATGACAAAAATAGTCTTTTTTGCTACTCCTAAAATTGCGCTTGAATCTTTTGAAGCTCTTGTAATGTCAGACAAGTATGACATTTTGGCTCTTGTCACACAACCGCCGAGAGCGGCGAACAGGGGAAAAAAAGTAGCTGATTCCGACATAAAAAAATTTGCTGTTGAGCATAAGGTAAGAGTGTATGAACCAGAAAAGATTTCAAAAAATACTGAAACCATAAAAGAGCTCAGGGAAATGAAGCCCGATTTTTTTGTAACTTTTGCATTCGGTCAAATCTTAAGTCAGGAAGTTTTGGACATTCCAAAATACGGAACTATAAATTTACACGCTTCACTTTTACCGAAGCACAGGGGTGCAGACCCTATACGCACAGCGCTTTTAAATGGTGAAGAAAAAACGGGTATTACAACTATGCTTACCGTTCTTGAAATGGACGCGGGAGATATTTGCCTCTGCGAAGAGATAGAGCTTTCAGAAGATATAAACTCAGAAGAGCTCTCAAGTATAATAGCTGAACGTTCTCCAAAATTAATCGAAAAAACAATTGAGCAAATACTTAAGGGCGAACTTAAACCGACTGCGCAAAAACACGAAGAGGCAACGTTTACAAAGAAAATTACCAAAGCGGATAAAATTATTGACTGGACGAAAAATGCCATAGAAATCCACAATAAAATAAGGGCTCTTATGGATAACTACACTACTCAGGGACTTTACAACGGAAAAATAATTAAATTTATAAAGTCTGCCACAGTTCCACATGAAGGATGTAGTGCCTGTTGCGGCGAAATAATAGATATTTCAAAAGAGGGCATAAAAGTAAAATGCGGCGACGGAGCGATTGTATTGAAAGAAATCAAACCCGAAGGCAAGGGTACGATGAGCGCTTACAGTTGGAGTCTCGGAAGCGGCATAAAAAAGGGGGACAAGTTTGAGTAAGACGAGAGGAATAAGAGGGGCAATTACCATTGCTTCTAATACTAAAGAAGAGATTAAAAAAGCAGTGAAAGAACTTTTGGATGCCACTTTAGATGTAAATCAAATATCCCTTGAAGACATTGCTTTTACGATTTTTACTGTTACGAAAGATATAAATGCAGCATTTCCTGCGGCTTTTGCACGTACCGAATGTGGCTTTAAAAATGTACCGATGATGTGCTATGAAGAAATGAATGTCGAAGGTGCAATAGAAAAATGCATAAGAGTTATGTTAGTAGTTAATACAGATAAAAAACAAGACGAAATTGTGCACCAATATTTAGGCGGAGCCAAGGTGCTCAGACCCGACTTATAATAGAGCAGAATAAAGGTAGATTGATGGTTAAAATTAGAGAAGAAAATCAAGTCAAATATCCGTATCTGGAAGAACCGGTTAAAGTGTATACCCTTGAAAACGGTCATACGGTAATACTTGCAAAAAAAGAAAGCGGTATGGTCAACATTTCAAGCTGGGTTAAAACCGGCTCTATTAATGAAAACTCCTGCAATAACGGTGTTTCGCACTTTTTGGAACACTTAATGTTCAAGGGAACAACCAAGTATAAAGCGGGTGAGTTTGACAAAATACTGGAATCCAAGGGTGGTATAATTAATGCCGCAACTTGGAAAGACTATACATTTTATTATGTGACCATTACAAAAGAACACCTCAATCTTGCAATCAAGATGCATGCCGATATGATGACAGACCCGACCATCCCCGATGATGAGATAGGCCCTGCTTTTGATATAAACGGCGAGCCTCCCGAAGACAAGAGGGAGCGTTATGTGGTAATTGAAGAAATAAAAATGCGCCAAGACCAAAGTTGGAGCAAGGTATACAATAAACTCAACAATGCTATGTACAAAGAACACCCGTATAAACGTGACGTCATTGGTACCGCGGAAATTATCTCAACCATTCCCAGAGATTCTATTATGGAGTATTACGAAACACATTACACGCCTGAAAATATCTCCACAATAGTTGTGGGAGACTTCAATGAGAAAGATGTGCTTGAAAAAGTTTCAAAAGAGTTTACTTTTAAGCGCGCAAAAAAGACAGAGAATGAAATCCATAAAAAAGAGATGAGAATAGAAGAACCTACGTACATTGAGCAAGCCTCCGAAGTAAATACCGCTTATGCCATGTTCGGGTTTTTGGCCGACAGTGCAAAAAACCTCAAGGAAAGCATTGCCCTTGATTTGCTTTCCATAATTTTGGGAGACGGTAAAAGCTCGAGGCTTAATATCAGATTTATAGAAGAAGCCGAAAAACCCCACTATTACGCACTTGATACAGCGCATTACCAGTTTAAAGACGGAGAGAATTTCTTTGTTAATGCAAATTTTGAGCCTTCAAAAAAAGATGACGTTCTGCGCGAGATTAAAGAAGAACTTTCAAGACTTAATGAGATAAGCGAAGAGGAACTTAAAAAAGCAAAAAAGCGCACAAAGGCTCAGTTCGCCCAAGACGCCGAAACAGTTTCGGACATTGCAGACTCAATAGGATTTTACATGACAGTTTGCGAAGATTTGAATATGATAAACGACTATCAGAGACTTCTTGAAGAAATTGACACAAGGTATTTGGAAGAGATTGCTGTAAAATATCTGTCACCCGACTTGTGTTCCGTTAGCGTATTGATACCAAAAACAGCACATTTGGAGGTGAATTAATGAAATTAATACAAAGCAATAATGTAGATGTGATAATTCAAAACAATAAACTCACTCCAAGAACTGCTGTCTGTTGTTATTTTTCGATTAACAAGCCCGAAAAGTACGCAGGGGCTTATTCTCTTTTTGCAAAACTACTTTTGCAGGGAACAAAAAAGCGTTCTGCAAAAGACTTGGCATTAGAGCTGGAAAATAATGCTATTGAGACAACAACTAAAGCCAAACAAGACTATATACGCGTTACATCGTTATTTTTGAATGAAGATTTTGATTTAGCCTTAGATATATTGGCAGATTTACTCGAAAATTCAACCTTTGACGATTTTGAAAAAGAGGTTCATAAAATTCGTGGGGAGATAACTTCCGAGCTTGATATGCCAAAAACCAAAGCTTCAGACGCTTTTATAGGAGAAATTTTTAAAGGCCACTACTATGAAAACGGTCCTACAAAAACACTTAATGAATTAGATAGAATCAAGAAAGAAGACATGCTTGAAATTTTGGAACAACTAAGAAGTTCCAAGAAAGTTGTTTCAATTGTCGGAGATTTTGAGGACATGGAGCAAACAGCACAAAAAATTGCAGAGAAATTAAGTATAATGCAAAATCCGGAAAATTATTCTTATGGCATACCCGAAGTACAAGCCCTTGACAAAGATGTTGTGGTGAAAATGGTTAAAAATGATGCCCAACAGGCGCAAATAATACAGGGTTGGGTAGTAGAAAGCTTATATAGTGAAGATTACGCTAAAATTATAGTTACAAACAATCTACTGGGTGCATCCGGTCTGAGTTCAAGGTTGTTTTACGAGCTGAGAGACAAGCAGGGATTAGCTTATACGGTTAGAAGCAGTTATGAAGTTCTTGAGCGCGGAGCAATTTGGAATATATACATTGCCACAAGTCCGAAAAATATAAAACAGTCTCTGGACGGCTTTATGGCAGAAATTAAAAAACTTCAGGAAACACTTATATCCGAAGAAGAGCTTCAGGGTGCTAAAGAAAATGTACTGGGAAGACTTGAGTATTTTTCGCAAACAAATATGCATATAGCAAGCACAAAGGGATACGACTACATACTCGGCCTTGGGACAGAGTATGAGGAAAAGTACAAGAAAGAAGTTAATTCCGTTACGGCACAAGACGTTATGGATATGGCAAGGAAATATTTCACAAGACCTTCTGTTGCAACAATACTTGCGCCCAAAGAGTTTATGGAATTTTAGTATTTTGGCTTTCTATTCTTAATACATTTGCACAATAAGGAATTATCCTTTAGAATCAGTAATATATGAAAGAAGCAGCAAAAGGACAGATAGTTATACTTAAGTCTCCCAAAATAGGTGAGGCTGAAGCTATAATCGACAAAGCGGAACCTGACAGAATAAAGCTTTTGTGGTCTAAGGTTTATGACGGGCAAATATCCAAACTTGAAGAAGGTGATGAGGTACTTGTGGCTGTCCATACTTCTGCGGGCATTAAAAAAATGAAATCTATGGTGCTGAACTCCGGAAGGGAGCTGCATATTGAGAGCGCCCCCGCTGTTTCCGACCCGCAAAACAGGTCGTTTGTGAGAGCAAACGCAAAAATAAGAGTATTTGTCAAAAAAGACGGGGAACTTATCGGAGCAACAACTCAGGATATAAGCGGAGGGGGCTTGAGAATTATTCCCGATAAAAACGAAGTATTTACACCGGGAGAAGTTTTTGAGGTAAAATTTCAGGAGGATGATTTTTCAAAAGATTTCAGCGCGTTGGCACAAGTAGTAAAAGTCTTTGAAGGCAACATATACGCTCTAAACTTCACTGAAATAAATGAACATGACCAAGATAAAATTGTAAGATTCTGTATAAGGGCGCTAACTTAAATGCAAACAGACATAAGAGAAATAAACAAAAGAATAACAAAAATGACCAAGCAGGGAGATATCCAAAAGGCTATTGAGTATTGTCAGTCTGTATTGATTAAAGACCCTACAAATACAAAACTAAATCTGCGTCTTGGCGACCTTTATATGGATTGGCATTTAGATGTATATCAGGCAAAGCACTATATTGATGAAGCAATCACTCAATATCAAAGAGCGCTTGAGGGTTTTATAGATAACGGCGATATTTACTATAAAATAGGTTTTGCATTTTATCATAAGGGCGAGTTAGACAGGGCAATTAACTATCTTAATCTTGCAATCCAAAACAATGCAGATAAGGCACAGTGCCATTATATGCTTGCACAGTGCTTAAAGAAAAAAGACAGATACTCGGACGCTCTGGCGCAAACAAAAGAAGCGCTCAAATACACTCTTTTCAGGTCTTCCAGAATACACTATCTAAGACACAGGCTTTTAAGGGTAATATTTTTCTCTTCTTTTAAGACAAAAATGTTGAGTTGGTGGGAGTTTTTCTTATCGGTAATCACTCTGCCTTTTGACAAGGAAGCAATGAGGTCTTTTTGCCGCAAGCTTAAAATCTTTGCGGCTCTTCCGCAGCTCTTTGAAGGTTTCGCTTATTATGCGGTTAAAGATTACGAGAAATCTATTGAGGTTTATTCCAGAATTATAGACAAACTGCCGGGTTTTACAGAGCTGTACTGCCTTTTGGGGGACGTATACAGGACGGTAGGCCGCCATGATGAGGCTATAGTCGAGTATAAAATGGCCAAGTGGATTGACGTTTTGTGTTTGCCTGCTTATGCGGGTCTTGCACAGGCTTATGAAGAGTTGGGCGATTATGAAAACGCAATTGAAACTTACCAAAAATTTATTCAAATACACCCGAATAACGCAACATTGCATAGCAACCTTGCTAACCTATACTTCATGAAAGGTGAGATGAAAAAGGCTATTGCAAGGTATCAAACTGCGATTACCCTAAACCCGCATCATGACTGGACGAGCATTGTGGCGCAAACCCTTGGCTATATAGAGCAAAATGTTACGAAAAACATAGAAGCGGCAATTTCTTCTTTCCAAATAGCACACTCTTTAACGCCAAAAGAAATTGATATATACATAAGCCTTGGAAGTGCGTTCTACGATAAAGAAGACTACGAAAATGCCCTTGTTGTATACAGGCGGGCGCTGGAATTAGATCCACAAAACGGTAAAATACACTGTAATTTGGGTTATTTGCACTGGGGCATGGGGGATATTTCGGAAGGCATAAAAGAGTATGAACTCTCCATTAAATACGAACCCGACTATGATATTGCCCACAATAACCTTGGCGTAATTTATCTGGATGACTTGGCGCATATTCAAAAAGCGATTGACTGTTTTCAGGAAGCAATCAGGATAAACCCCAATTACGCTCTGGCATACTATAATCTTGCGCGGTCATTAGCTATCAAAGGTGAAAAAGTTGAAGCAGCAAAATATTATCAAATAGCAGCTGACGTAAATAGCGTAACTGGTGAAATAAATCAGGAAGAAATTCAAGAAAGACTGAACAATCTTTTTGATTAAAACAAATAATGATGTTTAGTCTTTTCCGGTGCTTTATGGTTCGTTTTAAAATGCATTTATATTTCTTAATAAAACCCTGACCTTTGACAATTTTTCTTTTCCGCAAACTTTATATATTCATCAAAAATATTACAGGGAAGGAAATGGAAAATGAATGCAATTGGTGCAATAAATAGTGTAAATTTCAGGGGAGCAAATCTAAGAACTACTGAAAATGCCGAAGTTGTGAATGCAAAAGTTGATGCGGTCCTTCAGAAAATGCCGGGATTACTGACTGCAGTGACTTACGCAGGCTATTTAAGCGATGCGGAATTAAAAGAACAGTCTCCGGACAGAATGGAAGCCAGAGTAACTTTACCCAACGGCGTTGAAATACAAGAAGCGCACCAAAAAAACGGCGATGATACATATATTGTTATCGGAAACCAAACATGTGATATGTTCTTTAAAGAGCCTAAAGAGGGTGAAAAAACAAAATTCTTAAACATAAGGCCCGACAAAAATGTTAACAATAGCGATGTAAACGTAAACCTTGAAAACGGCTGCATGACTATACATCATGGAGAGTTGGGCGCAACCGTTATAAACAAAAAAGGTGAAAGAACAGACTATGATAAAGACGGCAACAAGGTTAAGTTTGAAAAACTTGTAGACTACATTGCTTAGTTAGAAAAAAATATCTTAAACAGCCCCACATAGGTGCTGTTTTTGTATACCGTCTTCACTCGCCACGCAGGCAAATGCAAAAATAAAAAATTTGTTGTAGTATTGTCCTATGAGCATTTGGGTATTCATTATACGGCGCATACTTCAAACTATACCGATACTTTTTATAGTTTCCCTGGTAAGCTTTTTTCTAATACGCTTGGCGCCCGTTGACCCACTTGCTGAGCTAAAGCTCAATCCTGCCATTTCCAAAGAGACTATTGAGCACGAGACAAAGCGTCTTGGGCTGGATAAGCCCATATGGGTTCAGTATGGACTTTGGGCAAAAAGCTTTATAAAGGGTGATATGGGGACCTCGGTAACAGGTGAGCGCGTAGCAGATAAGATTAAAGAGCGCGCCCTGAATACCCTTTTACTTTCTTTGAATGTAATTTTCTGGACGTGGTTACTCGGAATACCCATAGGAATAATTGCCGCATTAAATTACAGGACTGCTTTTGACAGAATTTTGACCCTGCTATCGAGTGTCGGTATGGCAATACCGTCGTTCTTTTTCGCAATACTGCTTCTTATATTTGCACAAAAGACAGGATGGTTTCCTATAGGCGGCCTTACAAGCGCAAACTTTTATTCTATGACTATTACCCAAAAAATTCTCGATGTGGCCCACCACCTTATCTTACCTACCGTTGTTCTTGCGACTATATCTCTTGCCGGACTTGCAAGACAGATGAGGGCAAACTTACTCGATGTTTTAGACAGTGATTACGTTAAATTTGCACGGGCAAAGGGTTTGAGCAATTTTAAAGTTATTGTAAAACATGCCCTCAGAAACGCAATTAACCCGTTAGTAACCCTTTTGGGCTTTGAGTTTGCAGCCCTTCTAAGCGGCGCGGCACTTACGGAATACGTTTTTCAATATCCCGGACTTGGACGGCTGATTCTTGAAGCAGTGTTAAGGACTGATATCAATCTGGTAATGGCAAGCCTAATGATAGGTTCAGTCTTGCTTGTTGCAGGAAACATGCTTGCGGACATTCTTTTAAAGTTTGTGGATCCGAGGGTAAAAATACAGTGAAGGATAACATTAAGCAATTTCTAAAGGACAAAATAAGCATAGTGGCATTATGCGTTCTTTTTGTGCTGTATTTAATGATTACTCTTGCAAATTTCATCGCCATATACCCAAAAGATTACTCTCAAAGAAGTTTGGCGTATGCTCCTCCTTCAAATATTTACTACATAACTCCTCAAGGAAAGTTATCAAGACCGTATACGTACAACTGGGTACGTACATTTGATGCCAATTCGCTAAAGACAGAGTTCAAAGAAGATAGGGGTAAGAGGTATTATCTAAAGCTTTTTCCCAGGGATTTCAGCTATAAATTTTTAGGAATTCTCCCCACAGACAGGCATCTTTTTGGAGTGCAGAAGGGAGGGGAGCTTTTCCTTCTTGGATGCGATATTAACGGTCGGGACAATTTTTCCAGACTTTTATATGGCGGGCAAATATCCCTAACAATAGGCTTTTTGGCGCTCTTTATCTCATTTCCCATCGGACTTATATACGGGGGTATTTCAGGGTATATTGGCGGCGTAGTTGATACCATAATGATGAGAATAGCTGAAGCCATAATGTCTATTCCGAGCTTTTATCTGCTAATAATACTTGCGGCTATTTTACCTTCGGGTATGTCCAGTGCACAAAGGTTTATGCTTATAACGATTATTCTGGCCTTTATAGGGTGGGCAGGGTTTTCGCGTGTCGTGAGAGGCATGGTGCTCTCTATTAAAACACAGGACTATGTTAAGGCTGCGCGTTCAATCGGGGCGTGCCGGAGCCGTATCATCTTAAAGCATATCCTGCCCCAAACCTCAAGTTATGTAATAATAGCTATAACATTATCAGTTCCAAATTATATTCTTGCCGAGTCGGGATTAAGTTTTCTGGGGCTCGGTATTCAGCAGCCTGACGCCAGTTGGGGTAATATGCTCAAAGAAGCACAGGAATTTTCAAATATAATATACCGCCCCTGGCTTTTAACCCCGGGCTTTTTGATTTTCATTGCAGTGTTATCATTCAACTTAATCGGAGATACATTAAGGGATATCTTAGACCCTAAAAGCAAATTAAAGGCATAGGTACTTCTTCAACTTGCCAATCTTGAGGCACATATTGTACAATAGCTTTAAGAATCAGTATTGTGTAAAAAGGGAGAAAAGATATTGGAAATATTTCAGCAGGAATGGGAAATACTTTTAAGAATAATTCTTTCGGTAGTTTTCGGCTTTGCAATAGGCTTCGAAAGAGAAATTACGGGGAAATTTGCAGGTTTGAGGACTCATATTCTTGTTTGTCTCGGGGCATGCGTCTTTACTGTAATATCAATTTATGGCTTTAAATTTGTAACTGCTGAAGGTGTTTCGGGTATTAACGACCCTGCAAGGATTGCGGCCCAGATAATAACCGGTATCGGCTTTATAGGTGCAGGAACAGTTATGCGACATGGTACAAGTATTTCCGGAATTACAACTGCTGCAACACTTTGGGTGGTAGCCTCCATAGGTATGGCTTGCGGGTGTGGAATGTTTATTCTGGCAGGGTGTTCCACCCTGGTATCCCTTGCTGTACTTATCTCCGTACGTCACTTTGAAAAACGTTTTCTGTATTCAAAGCTCAGATCAGACAGAACGGTAAACATATCTTTTGCAGGAAATGCTGCAAATTCCGAAGCAATAATGAAAGCCGTAAGGGAGAACTTCAAAATCATAAACAAAATAGAAAAAAGAACTATGGGTGAGGATGAATTTACGTACAAAATAAATGTATTTACACAAAAACCTATAATCAAAATAAATGAAATTTTAAATGAATTGCCGAATATTACCGCACTCGAAATTATTGAAACACACGAATAGGAAAAACAGTGGGAAAAAACGAGAATCTCGAATACTTAAAAACTGTAATAATAACACTCTTGTGTCTTGTTGTAATCATAAGCCTTGTGATTTTTGATGTAAGGCAAAATACTCATGAGAGATTAAACCGCTCTCCGAACCTTAAAAGCCAACTCGATCTCGAAGCAGAACATACCCAACTTGAGAAGTTATATTATCAAGAAAAAATTATGCCCGGTGACTTTATGATTAACCTCAAAATTGCAATGCTGCACGAACTTTTTGAAGAGTGGAAAGAGGCTGGGGAAAATTATGAAAAAGCTTACGAAAAAGCACCTAAAAATATTTTTGTCATATACCGTTATGCCTTATATCTTGTCACGCAAAAACAATATGAACGAGCTCTTTTGATGATTGAAACACTATCCGACAGACCCGACAAAAAAATTATGAGTATGAAAAATACTTTTTACACTTCACTTTCAAATTCTTTAGCACAGGACCAAGACTATTTGGGCGCTGTAGATGCAGCTAAACTTGCCTCAAAATATGCCAAAACACTTTCTGTCAAAAAGAGTAACGAGGCAAGCAGCAATCTTGCCGAAAAATATATTTTGGCGGCAGATTACTATGTTAAGCAAAAAGACGACGAAGAGGCTGTTGTTATGCTCAAAAGCTCTTTAAAGGCAAAAGAAACATCACTTGCAAAATACAAACTCGGATTAGTTTTCGAAGAAAAACTTCCCCAATTGTCATACAGGTTACTTGAAGAAGTTTTTGAGTCTCGCGATGCGCAATTGGTAAATCTTGAAGTTTTTTATAGCATAATTACAAGGCTTTATAACAAATCCATTGAAAGGCAGGATGGAACAGCGGCAAGCTTTTATGCGCACAAAAGAGACAAGCTTAAGAGATACATAACAAAAAATTATCTTTTTACGGATGAGCTAAAAACTTCAGACCCGATTATATCTAAGCGCAGATTGGGATGGCTCAAAAAAGATAAGCACTATCTTGCTTTTACTATTGAAAATACTACAGACAATGCCATAAGTCCTCTTTACCTTAAAACAACAATTGAAATACCTGATCTTGAACCCATAACTTTTGAAAGAAAAATTGCAGCAGGACAAAATACTCTTCCTGCCGACAAAAAGCCTAAAGAAATGCTTTTTAAATTGGATGATAACGATATTTACAACAGAAGAATACCCAAAAACAAGGCTGAAAAAGCATCTGCTAATACCGGGAAGGTATATATCTGGGGTAAAAAGAACAAAAATTTTGAGTGGGTACTCCTGTATGCGGGTTCGGTTAACTTATAATAATGGTACGGCCATTATTGTTTACTAAATACTTTATTCGTGTTTTAATGTTGGAAACAGCTTGATATGGAAACACAATGAGAGTACACGAACTTGCTAAAGAACTTAATATAAGCACCAAAGAGCTTATGGAAAAGGCGGAAAAAGAACTTAGCCTTACCCTTAAGTCTCATAGTGTTACCATTTCCCAAGCTATGGTTGATAAAATAAAAGCTCTGTACAAGCCAAAGGGTGATGAAAAAGCAAAACCCAAGGCTTTTATTGTTAAGAAACAAAGACCTGCAGCTACGGAAGAAGCAGTTGAAAGTGAAATAAAAAAAGAAGATGAATCGACAGGAGTTAAAGCAGCAATAGTTGAACCTCCAAGAGCTAAATCAAGATTAGAAATAATTCGTCCTGCACCTTTTGCGGCGCCCAGAAAGCCTGCCGCAAAAAAAGAGGAAGTGTCTAAGCCTGCTTCAAAAACAGAAGAGCCACAAAGGTCTTATCAGACAAGAGTTCAAAAAAGATCTCTTATTGAAGAAAATAAAAGCGAAAAAACAGAGAAAAAAGAGGAACCCTCAAAAGATTCTCCGAGAACGCCCATAAAAAGACATATTATCTCGCAAGACATATATGCAAATCAAGATTTCAGAAATAAAAAGAAGAAGAAAGAACGCGGATACAAAAATAAGCAAGAGGAACAAGAAAGAATAAGTCTTGAAAAATCTGTTCAGGGTAAACACAAGAAGCGTACTCAAGGTGGCGATGAAGAAGCTGCCATAATAACTCAAGCTGTTATTGATCGTCCTATGACTGCAGGAGAGTTGGCTGAAAAAATAGGTAGGACAGCCGCAGAAGTTATCAGGTATTTAATGATGGAAAAAATAATGGTGACTGTAAATACGCCTATTGACGTTGAGACAGCCCATAAGGTTGCAATAAATTTTGACATCGAACCTCTCGAAGAAGACATAGATGCTTTCATTGAAGAAGAAACAGCTAAAGAAGAAAAAAATAAGATTTTATCCGAAGTAGATGAAAAATTAATTGTCGCAAGGGCTCCGGTAGTCACCATAATGGGTCACGTTGACCATGGCAAAACAACTCTTTTGGATTCAATCAGGGCTTCTAAGCACAAAATAGTTTCAGGAGAAGTGGGCGGCATTACACAAAGTATTGGTGCATATACCGTTTGGTTAGATGATAAAAAAATAGTATTTATTGATACGCCAGGTCACGAAGCATTCACAAGTATGAGAATGCGCGGCGCCCAAGCAACAGACATTGCCGTACTTGTAGTTGCAGCAGATGATGGTATTATGCCTCAAACTATTGAGGCCATTAATCATGCCAAATCAGCTGAAGTTCCCATAATTATTGCAGTAAATAAAATGGATAAAGCCGACGCAAATCCCGACAGAATACTTCAGCAACTTACTGAACAAGGTCTTGTGCCTGAAGAATGGGGCGGTCAAACCATTGTTGTTAAAGTTTCAGCACTTCAGAAAACTGGTATTGACGAGCTTTTAGAGTATATTTTGCTTGTAGCCGATATGCAAAACCTGAAAGCCGTAAAAGAATGTCCCGGAATAGGCGTGATTATTGAAGCCAATTTAGATAAGGGTAAAGGCCCTGTTGCTACAATGCTTGTTCAAAATGGTACGGTTAAAGTCGGTGACAGTATAGTCGTAGGTTCGGTCGGCGGCAAGGTAAGAGCTCTTCTGGATGATTCAGGACAAAGGGTTAAAAAGGCAGGTCCTTCTACACCCGTTGAGATTCTGGGGCTTTCAGAAGTTCCGCAAGCCGGTGACAGCTTTGAAGTTGTTGCGAATGACAAGGTAATGAAACAGATTATTGAAGAGCGTAAACAAAAAGAGCGTGCTTCACGTCTTGAAGCCATTACTGCCGCACATGTCAAGAAAGATACTGTTGCGAATGATGAGATAGTTAATCTCAATCTTATCATTAAGGCGAACACTCACGGTTCTGCTGAAGCTGTTTCTCAAGCTATTCAAAATGTTAAATCAAGCATTGTAATCCCTAAAATTATTCATGTCGGGGTGGGTGATATCTCCGAAGCCGATGTTATGTTGGCCGCAGCAAGTAATGCCATAATACTTGGCTTTACGGTTAAAGAAGATGTAAATACCCGTATTGCTGCAACCAAAGAAAAAGTAATGATTAAAAAGTACGATATAATTTATCAGGTTCTTGAAGATGTTGAACAAACAATGCTATCCTTGCTTGAACCCGAAGTCAAAGAGGTTGAACTCGGTATAGCGGAAGTAAGGCAGATATTTACAGTCGGCAAGACAGGTAAAATTGCAGGATGCTACGTGCTTGAAGGCAAGATTGTACGCGGGAAAACGGCGAAAGTTATTCGCAACAATGAAGAAATATTTAAGGGAGAAATTGACCAACTTAAAAGATTCAAGGACGACGTCAAGGAAGTCAATGCAGGATACGAGTGCGGTATTTCATTCTCAAAATTTAATGACCTTCAAGAAGGTGACATTATTGAAGTCAGTACAACCGAAGAAGTTGAGAGAAATACTCTAATTTAGATTTAGTTCATTACAGGATTGAGATTATGTCATTGAGAAACGAAAGGGTTAGAAAAACCCTTATGAAAGAAATCGCAGATATTATAAGAAGAGAAATAAGAGACCCCAAAATTGCAGGCGTGGTGTCGATTACCGATGTTGAAATAAGTCATGATAACTCGAGCGCCAAAGTATTCTTTAGTGTATTTGGTGATGAAAATGTCAAAAAAGAGACTGCTAAAGCTCTGGAGAGCAACACGCCAAGAATTCGCCATGAAGTTGGAAAACGCGTAAGGTTAAGACATACGCCTGCTTTACACTTTATCGAAGATAGTTCTTTGGAGCGGGGTGTAAAGGTTACTGAGCTTATAAATAAAATTTCACGCGGAGAAATTTAATGAACACATTTGGGTTTTTAAATATAAACAAACCCAAGGGCATAACTTCACACGACGTCATATATAAATTAAGAAAAATTTTTGGCATTAAGAAAATAGGACACGCAGGCACACTTGACCCCCTTGCAAGCGGCGTACTTCCGGTTGCGATAAGTGATTCAACCAGACTTTTAGAATACTTGGAAGATGACAAAAAATATGTTGCATACGTAAAATTCGGTCAAAGCTCCGCCACTTACGATGAGGAAGGTGAAAAATCTTCCTATATTAAACCATCTTTTATCGAAGAGGATTTATTGGCTGCACTTGGGGGTTTTAAGGGAAAAATTTCTCAAAAACCGCCAATATACAGCGCCATAAAAATCAAAGGGAAAAAGCTTTATGAGTTTGCTCGAAAAGGAATTGAAACGCCTGAAATACCTTTGCGGCAAGTTGAAGTGTTTGACATTAATCTATTATGCTTTAAAAATGAAAGCGCGGAGGTTGAGATTCATTGTTCCTCGGGAACATATATCCGCTCTATAGCCCACGACTTAGGACAAAAGCTTGGATGCGGAGCTTATCTCGCAGATCTTACACGGACAAGTTCGGGGGGGTTCGACATAAAAAACTCTGTTGATATTGAAAATGTCAAAATTGAAAACATTATAAACCCTTTAGAGGTTATCAGGTTACCTAAATATGAAATTAGCGAAAACAATTTTAAAAAAGTGGAAAATGGTAACAGCATTGAGCTATCTGGTGAAGACGGTAAAATCATTTTGACACATCTTAATAAACTTGTGGCAATCGGCAATTTATCTGCTAATATAGTAAAGATGGAAAAAGTATTTAAGATGGGAGCAGGTAAGTAATGCAAGTATTCTTAAAGACATTAGTTATATGTTTAATTATTTGTGCGGGATGTTGGGCCTACACGCTTATAAGGGGTGAAAGCTATTCTCCCGAAATAAAACCAAATGAAACCGTTATATCGGGTGGAGAAAATAAAGAGGAGTCTAAAGCGAACAAAAATGAAAATGCCGAAAAGGTGAGTGAGAAAACAGAAGAATACTTGGTCAAAGTGTGTTTTTTAACAAATGAAAATGTCTTAAAATACGTTGAGAGAAAAAGTAAGGATACCGGTTTGGAAAACAGGATAAAGCTTCTTTTAGCAGGGCCGACTTCTGCAGAAAAAAATCGGGGATTGTATTCCGAGATTCCTTCTAATACTAAGCTTCTATGGGTAAAGGAAGAAAACGGAAACCTCATTATCAATCTTTCTGAAAATTTTGCTCAAGGCGGCGGCGCTACAAGTGTTATGAACCGTATTGACCAACTTGTTAAAACTGCCGATATGCAAAATACAAAGAAGCCTATATATCTTTATTTAAATGGTAAAAAAGTTGAATATATAGGGGGAGAAGGGGTATTTCTAAAACAACCCCTGAATGCAAACTAAGCCTTGTCAAGAGAAGATTAATTTAAATAATAAGTGTTAATTATACCATTAAACGCTTGTGCTGTAAGCCTTAATGTAAATTAATCTTAATATTTTGATTATTTTTGTAAACTTTTTAAGTTTACGCAACTTGTAGGGGTATAGGTGATTGTGAAGAATGGCGTAACGATGTAAACTTTTTTAACAAGTTTTCATAAAACCTTTTTCTGGGTTATTATTGAAAGTGCCGCTAGTTTATATTGTTGTGTAGGGAAGAAAAAAGTTTAAATGAAAGTTCAAAATGTAAATTTACATTTTAATAGTTTAGCTCCCTTAAACAAGGAAGAAAGAGTGACTCCTCCTCATGCCATAAAGAGTTATCCGCAAATGGATAAACTTAGCAATGTCTACTATACCAGTAACATTCACTTCGGGCGTTCAAAAAAAGAGCATGAGAGTTGGGGTGCAAGAGTTAACCCTGTGACTAAAGCTGTAACATTCAAAATTTCTACATATCACGATACAAAGAATGTAACAGTTAATGTTTTTGACAGCGCCAACAAAAATTGCGAGCAGGCAAAACGAAGATACGCCTTAAGAAGAGATGATAGCGGAGTATTTTCTACGGTAGATCCCATTCCTGCAAGCGAAATTAAGCCTGGCGATAAGTATAATTTTATGATTGAAAAAGGTAACGGAGATATTGATACCGTAAAGGATCCGTATGCCTTCAGGCAGGAAAGTCTTCTTGGTGCTTCTACAATATATGACCATAGTGCATATCAATGGAAACACGATAAGCAGTGGCTCACAAGTCCGGAAAGAATTTCCAGACTTGCCGATCCTGCAAAAAATAACTTTAAAAGCTTTGCGGAAGCCTCTATATATGAGTTTAATACTGCAACGTTTACGAAAAACGGAAATTTTTCGTCTGCCAAACCAAAGCTTAAGTATGTAAAAGATATGGGATTTAATACCATACATATTATGCCGGTTGAAAATACTAACAGCTTCAACTGGGGATATGACGGCGTAGACAAGCTTGCTCCAAGCGAGCATTTGGGCGGACCCGACAAACTAAAAGGGTTTATTGATGAAGCCCATAAGCTTGGGCTAAACGTGGTTATGGATATGGTGCCAAACCATCTTGGTCCTGATGGTGCGCAACTTGCAAGAACCGGTCCGTACATAAAAGGACCGAATGATTTTGGTGAAGGATTCAACCTTGAGGGCGAAAACTCCAGATATACAAGAGATTATATCGTTAATGCTGCCCTGAATTGGCTTGAAAATTATCACTGCGACGGCTTGAGGCTTGATATGACGAAATATATGGAGTCTGACCGTACATTGGCCATGATTGCTGCCGAAATTAACCACCATTATCCCGACGCCTTTATTATAGCCGAAGACGGCAGGGGCGGCGTGGACGTAGATGGCGGTGATAATATTTATAGTAATCCCGAAAAGATATATGACTACAGGGTAGCAAGACCGCTTAAAGAAGAAGTTGCCGCAACAGGGTATGACGAAGAACATCACGTAAATATTATTAACAGTTTTGACCATAACAGCATACCGCTTTCCAGATTGGGTATGGATAGCGAATGGGCATTCCCGTTCTTCCATAACTTAAAGGGTATCCTTTACGGTTCAAAAGACTTTAAGGGCCTCGAAGAGGTTGCTTTATGCTCTCAAAACAGAGTAAAGTACGTTATGAGTCACGATGAAATAGGTAATTTTGAAGGCACCAGGCTTGTTCAAAAGCTTATGGTTCCAAAACTTAATCTGGATCAACATGTTATCTGGACTGACGAAGATATAACAAGAAAACAAGAGTATTGCAAGCTCAAAAAAGATAAAGGCGTAACAGAAGATGAAGCCGGCAGAATTGTTAATGCTCAAAAAGCGCAACTTGCAGCGCAGGGTCTTGCTCAAATGCTGCAAGAAGGCAAGTTGGAAAAATATAAAGACCAAGGATATTCTCAGGAGTTCTTTATGGAGGTGCTTGAACCCTTGGGAATACAAAATTGCCATCATATTAACTACAAAACAATAAAAACTGCATTTGATAATTCCATAGCTCAACACAAAATGGCTCTTGCGTTTACATATTCCATTCCCGGACCAAAAATGGTCTTCCAAGGAGACGAAAAAGCGGACTTAACTCCATTCAGATTCTTTAGAAAATTTGAGTATATGCCATATGAAGACTATTTATATGTTGAAAAAGGTTATCAGCCGGGTGAGGCTGCATTTAAAGAGTCAAAAATGGGCTCAATAAAATATTCTCAAAACGGTAAAAACTTGATGGACAAACATGGTTTATTAGTTAAAGATTTAAACAAAATTAACTCATCGAACGGTGCAATGGCAAAAGGTTATATGGTTACTGATAGTACTGTAAAACACCCTATTTCAAATGTTTTTGCTACACATTCAAAGAGTAAAGAAGGTAAACAAGAAATTTTTGCAATTACAAACTTTGGAAATGAAAACTTCCCTAAACCGGGAGAGATGCCTTATGAAATAGTTTTCCCGCAAGGTAAGTGGAAACAAGTTATCAATACAGACAGTGCAAAATATGGCGGAAGCGGACGATACGAAAACAACGAGACAATCAATGCAAACGGAAGCCACAAAATAGGCATCAACCTCGCAAAATACTCTTCAATTATATTTGAAAGAGTTTCAGAATAAGGGCTTTAATAAACACAGTCACTACTAAATACCCTTCCGCAAAGAACTTACGGAAGGGTATTTATATAGGTTATATTTTTACAAAGGGTTAATTACTATACCGCTTAAAAGTTTTGGGTAAAAATATGTAGACTTTTGCGGCATTTTATATCCTGCGGCAGAAATGTCTTTAATATCCTTCATTTTAGGATAAGCCATAATAAAGGAGGCTTCAGCTGTTCCTTTGTCAATCATATCAAAAGCTTCATACTCTTGCTTTATGTATTTAATCCCCTGTTGAGCCATTTGTTCTTCTTTTGAATAACCGAGTTCTTTTGTAACAATAAGCTCATGTAGTACGGTAAGGTCAAGCTTTTTGAGCTCTTCCGGAGCATCGATTAGAGAAAGAGATTCGGGTTTGAGCTTGAGAAGATAGAACTTGTTAACATTTTTCATGTATAAGCCCATTGAGATTCTTTCCTTATTGGATTCTTCTATGGCACTCAAAAACTTTTCTTTGACCTCTTTTTTGTTTGTGCTGTCGAATTGGAACTCTTCTAAGTCATAGTACTTCTTAACGCCTTCTATTAAGTTGTAAGGGTCAATCTGTTTTGTAATTATACGGTGAGTAGGAAATACTATAAGATTCTCATCATCAAGATTTGTGAAGTAGCTCATCACATATCTGGATTCCGGACTGTCAGCAATCTCGGAATATGCCATAGCCGTTTCATAACGATGGTGACCGTCAGCTATCAACAAAACTTTATCGGCAAGTGTTTTTTGAATAAGTCCGATATCCTGTATATCATCTACAATCCACACAAGATTCTGAACCCCTGCATCGTCTGTAACATCAATAAACGGTTTAAGGACGGAATATTTTTCACCTATTTTTTGCTCAACCGTTCTTGTTGGGTCAGAGTATGTCATAAAAATTTGGCTTAGGTTTGCATTACAAGCCTTTGTAAGTTTTAATCTATCTTCCTTAGGGCCGCCCATGGTAAATTCGTGCGGTAATACCTTCCCCGTACCGAACTTTTCTATTTTATTTCTTGCTATAAAACCCTTGCGCTCAACTTTTCTGCCATGTTCGGTTGTGTATTTTTGAACAATATAGAATATACTCGGCTTTTCACACTTTACTAAAATATTTTCTTTTTTCCAGTTCTCAAAATCGCGCTTTGCGTCTTCATACCTGTTCTCACCCTTTGCAAGAATTATGCGCACAATATTATAAGGGCTTTTTTCGTAGAGTTTTTCCTGATAATCTTTAGTTATAACATCGTACGGCGGCGCTACAACGTCCTGCATCCTTACTTTATCCTGATTGTAAACTATCCCGTTCAGGGGCTTAATTTCAGTTATTGTCTCCACTTTCTAACTCCTTATTCCCTAATATCTACTAATTATAGTACTAATACTTTGCATGAGGAGGAAGTTTTTGTAAATAAATTTTAACAATATTAAAAACAGGGCAATTTAGTACAAAAAAAATACTTTATCTATGTAGTGAAGGTTTGTTGAAGGAAGTTTATTATTACATGTCAGTTTTAGCATCGACAATTTTTAGTGTAAGAAATGCGTCTAAGGCAGCTCATGGTGACATAGGCAGGACGCCTATACCTGTCGCGCAAGCTGTGAATATTATGAGCGAAACTGCAAATAGCGGTATGGGAGCAATGTCAACAGTAGCAGGGAAAACTGTGGAGCAAATTGACAAAGCCGGTGCGCAAATTGCAAAAAAAGTTTTTAATTTAGACAATGCGGCAAAAGTATCAGAGTTGGCCTCAAAGGCTGTTAACCCGCTACTGTGTGGAGCTGCGGCAATCAGAGCTTTTAGAGATGAAGATACAGCGTCTGCTTTAACAGAAGAAGCTTTTGCTATGTCTGCAATGCTTGGCGGAGAGACGCTCGTGAAAAGTTTTAAAAACCCTTTAGAAATAATGATAAAATCGGGTACTATGGACTTAGAAAGTATATCCAAGGATCTAGCCGGCTCCAAGAAATTAACAAACAAGCTTAGTGCAAAGCTATTGAATAACGACAAAGTCGGCAAAGTATTTAAAACTGTTGCGAGCAAAATCAGCAAAATGAGCAAGGGTCAAAAAACTGCACTATTAATAGGTTTAGAGTTAGGATTTGTAGCTGCATCTATATTATTATTTGATGCAGGTAAAAAAGTCGGACAAACAGTTACCGGAAGAGACAACTCGAGTACGGAACAGAGTGCGTCTGAGAATGAGAACTTTTTTATTCAAAAGGTCTAACTTTATACCTTAACCTATACTAAGGCCCGCGCAAAGATTTATGCTCTGACCCGTTATACCTTTGGCGCTCTCGCTTATGAGATATTCGACTAGCTGAGCCACTTCAATAGGCTCTATGAAACGTTTTTGAGGTATTATGTCTTTGGTTTCATCCATTGTGAAAGTTGAGCCATCAAAAGCATTTTTGGTAAGCTCCGTCTCTACCCATCCGGGATTAACTTGATTTACAGTTATGCCGTCTGCTGCAAGCTCGAGGCCTAATGACTTTGTAAGGCCAGCCAGGGCTGACTTTGTTGCACTATATAACGAGGCATATGCCTCACCAACAGCTCCGGAGATAGAACCTATATTTACTATTCTGCCCCATTTTTTTTCTTTCATGTGCGGAACGGTTTTTGATATAAGGTAATACGGTGCCATAAAGTTGACTTCGGTCATCTTTTGTACTTTTTCATAGGAAACTGCCTCGACAGGTGAGTAAATATACTCTCCTGCGTTGTTTATCAGGACATCTACGCTACCGAAATAATTTATCGCGTATTCTAAAAGGGCTTCTAATTCTCTCAAAGAAGACAGGTCCGCCCTAAAATAATCCGGCCCTTCTATATCCTTTCTTCCTGTTCGCAAAACATTATAGTTCAGACTTTTTAAGTATGAAGCTAAGCAAGCCCCTATACCGGAAGAGGAGCCTGTGACTAAAATATTTTTTCTCATTTATTCCTCGCCAGTTACCGGATTGGAATTCTTGATAAGAACATCGGAAATAGAGTGCATAAGTACTTCTACTTGTTTTTCGTTAAGCTCTTTCAGTACTTCAACCGCAGTATGCAAGTCAAGTGTGGCATCATACCACCTCTTATACCCAATCGGTTTATGGGAAGATATAATATTAACAAATCTATCATAATCATCACCCACGACATTGGGAATATTCATTAGAATTTCACTCGCAATTTCTGCTTGCGCCGCCTTATCAAGTGTTTGCAGAAAAGCCATAAAGGCATTAAGATTTCTATCCTTATCGTACCATCTTGTATAATTTTCCATGCCCTAATTATAGCAATAATTTTGATAATTACAAGATTTATTAAGGTGCTTGCAAAATTTCAAAATCCAACTATAATAAGGCATGTAATTATAAGCGTGAGCAAATGTGGCAACTAGATGGAGTATGCCCGTTATTGCAAGCGAGATAAGAAAGGGGTTCATAATGAACAAAGAAGAATTAGTGCAAGAGATTGCTAAAAAGGCAAAAGTTACCCAAAAAGAAGCAGCTGAAGTATTAGGAAGCTTGATGGAAACCATCCAGAAAACAGTTTCTAAAGGAAATAAAGTTACTTTAGTAGGTTTCGGTACTTTTGAATCCAGAAAAAGAGCAGCCAGAACAGGCCGCAACCCACAAACAGGTAAAGAAATCAAAATCGCAGCTAAAACAGTTCCTGCTTTCTCTGCCGGTAAAAAATTCAAAGAGCTTGTTAACAAGAAGTAGCAAGCAGCAAAGTTTGAGTTTAAAATACGCTTTGATTTTATTTTATCAGGCGTATTTTTTTTGCAAAAATGCAGATATCTGAATGAAAACATACACCTTATGCTTGATTGTATTTTTTGCGAAAAATATGATAATTGCACTGTACGCTAACATAGGAGTTGTCTATGAAAAATGCAATCAAGCAGTCCACTTTAATGAACGGAATTAACATCGCCTCCATAATTTTTGTTTTAATAATTCTGGTTTTCAACATACTTTTATTAAACCTGAATAAAAGCACGATAAAAGCAAACAACGACCGTTATGAATTGTTCCAGCAAACAATAAGGTTTATGAACGCTTCGGCAGACTTAACGAATGAGGCAAGGTCTTTTGCCGTTACGGGAAAAAAGGTCCATTTTGAGAACTATTGGAATGAGGCTGATAACCTTCAAAATACTACTCTTAGCGTCGAAAAAATGAAAGAGATAGGAATAACAAAGCAGGAAGAAGAAAAGATTGATGAGATGTTGAATATTTCAGACAACTTAATCCCCTTGGAAGAAAAATCAATGGAAAATGCAAAAAGGGGCAATACGGCTGCAGCCATAGAAGCAGTTTACGGAAATGCTTACGAACAGGTAATCGACAGTATTTCAAATCTGCAAAAAGAATTTTTACAGCAAATAGAATCAAGGACAAAACTGCAGGCAGATGCGCTTCAAAAAAAATCAGCTTTCTTAAGGCAAGTGATTACGGGTTTAGTAGTTTTACTTGTTTCTTTGCAGGTTATTTCAATGATTGCAATCTTCAGAAAAGTTATTCGCCCTGTTGTTTTAGTTAAAGATGAGCTGCTTGAAATATCCGAAGGCAATCTTCTAAGCGACTTCAAGGAAGAGTCCGACACCTCTGAGATAGGCAGACTTATTTATTCCATACAGGAAATAAAATCTAACTTAAATACATACATCGGCGATATAGCAGAAAAGCTGGAGCACATTGCGAATAATAATCTTGATGTAAATATAGACATAGACTACATTGGTGATTTTTCACCAATAAAAGAGTCGTTAACAAGAATTATTAATTCCCTGAATGATACCTTATTTCAAATCAAGGAAGCGGCTGTGCGAGTTCACGAAGATGCCGACAGGGTTTCCGCCATTTCCCAAAGTATACTAAAAGGTTCTTCTTTTCAAACCGCTTCGATTGATGATTTAAAAAATACCCTTGATGCCATTGCAGCGCAGTTTTCAGGTTCGGGCAAAGCGGGCGGGAAAGATTACGTTGTAGGGTTTGTCGAAAATATTCGCATAAAGTCGGGAGAAATTGAAAAGATTAACAAAGTAATTGAAAATATAGCATTTCAAACAAATATTCTCGCTCTAAATGCTGCCGTGGAAGCAGCCAGAGCCGGTGATGCCGGAAAAGGTTTTGCCGTTGTTGCAGAAGAAGTCAGAAACCTCGCCATTAAGAGTACAGAGGCTACAAAAAACACGGCAAGAGTTGTGGATGACGTCATTAGGGAAATTATGGAGACCTCGGAACTCCAGTCCAAGGCGATACTTAGTGCGACTGCAAAGTTGGAGCAAATCTCTTTGGTAGCGAAAGAAAGCTGTGATTCAAGTAAAGACAGCTCCTGCGCAAGCGAAGCGCTTTTTCAACAGGCAAAATCCATGATGCAGTTAATCTCTATGTTTAAAATAAAAGACGCAGATGTAAGCCGGATAAGCCAAATGAAAGCCTTGCCGGATAAGTCGCGCTTTAATGGTTAACGGCATTCGCCCGAAAGGGCATTAACGCCTGAAAGTTGGACATCCAAGTCAATGTGCCTGCTTTAGTTTAACGTTTCTTGAACTCTATGTCATAGCCCAGAATATCGCAGATTTGAGTCAGCTCACCTATTTTCAAAGAGTTTCTGAGCAGTTTACCCGAAATGCTCTGCTGTGTAATATTTTTCCCTGTCTTCTCGCTTAAAAGCTTTGCTAAGGAGGTGTTATTTAAACCCTCTCTTGTCAACATAACCTTAAATTCTTTTCTAATATCCATATCAGTATAATAACGCCTTATGTTAAAGCTTGACAATTTTGGATTTAGAATATATTATCACATTATAAATAGTTTGATTAACATTATTTATAATGTGATAATCTTAAGAAAGGTAACAAAATACTTGATAATGATGCGTTAAATGAACTGATACTCGATGCGTACATGCTCTCTCATCTCATAAGTAAAGCAATGACGACTGTGGAGGATGATGATTTAGGCATCTGCGCAATCGGACATTTTTGCCACAAACTTCACGATTGTACTAAAGAAATTAGAAACTTGTTTTAAGTCCGAAACAGATTATTACAAAAATCGCCCTTAAGACATACTCTTAAGGGCGATTTCAAATATAGAATCCGGCAACGACTTATCTTCCCAGGAGGCTACCCTCCAAGTATTGTCAGCGCGAGCAGTCTTTACGACCGTGTTCGGGATGGGAACGGGTGGGATCCTGCCGCTTGGTCACCGGAAAATCTGGTGAGTGCACGTGGTGTGGTTTTGAGCTGTATGTCCCCCCTTTTGGGAAGATATCACACTCTCACACACTTCTGTCTACTCGCTTTCACTAAGTGTAAAGCTAAGCTCGAGCCGTACAGACAGGTGCACGCTGAAAGTTGCATAAAAGATATAAGCTGTCTTCGGCTTGCGCCAAAAGACTGTAATTAAACCTAATGTTTACCCAATTGGTGTATGGGTAAATCAGGAAAAGCCCTCGTCCGATTAGTAATGCTCGACTGCATATGTTGCCATACTTCTATCTGCATCCTATCAACCTCGTAATCTGCAAGGGGACTTACTAGCTTATGCTATGAGAGAACTCATCTTGTGGTGGGCTTCGCACTTATATGCTTTCAGCGCTTATCCGCTTGGAACACAGCTACCGGGCGTTTACCCTTGGCAGGATAACCCGTACACTGGAGGTTCCCTCATCCCGGTCCTCTCGTACTAAGGATGACTCCACTCAATTCTCTTGCGCGTATACCGGATATGGACCGAACTGTCTCACGACGTTCTGAACCCAGCTCGCGTGCCGCTTTAATGGGCGAACAGCCCAACCCTTGGAACGTACTACCGCTCCAGGATGCGACGAGCCGACATCGAGGTGCCAAACCTCCCCGTCGATGTGGACTCTTGGGGGAGATAAGCCTGTTATCCCTATGGTAACTTTTATCCGATGAGCGATGGCCCTTCCATTCGGGACCACCGGATCACTATATCCTACTTTCGTACCTGCTCGACTTGTAGGTCTTGCAGTCAAGCTCCCTTTTGCTATTACACTCTATGGTTGATTTCCGACCAACCTGAGGGAACCTTTGAGCGCCTCCGTTACTCTTTAGGAGGCGACCGCCCCAGTCAAACTGCCTACCAGAAACTGTCCCACACCCTGTTGTTAGAGGGATTGCGGTTAGAATTCAAATTATTACAGAGTGGTATCTCAACGATGACTCCACAAAAGCTGACGCTTTCGCTTCAAAGTCTCCCACCTATACTGCACAATAATAACCCGAATTCAATTTCAAGCTACAGTAAAGCTCAATAGGGTCTTTCTGTCCTGGTACACGTAATCCGTATCTTCACGGATAATCCAATTTCGCCGAGTCTCTCTCCGAGACAGTATCCAGATCGTTACGCCATTCGTGCGGGTCAGAACTTACCTGACAAGGAATTTCGCTACCTTAGGACCGTTATAGTTACGGCCGCCGTTCACCGGGGCTTAGTTTCAAAGCTTCGACCGAAGTCTAACCTTTCCACGTAACCTTCCGGCACCGGGCAGGCGTCAGCCCCTATACATCGTCTTTCGACTTAGCAGAGACCTGTGTTTTTGGTAAACAGTCGCCTGGATCATTTCACTGCGACCCTATCACGCTTCAGACGCGAAGTCTTACACGTTACCAGGGTACCTCTTCTCCCGAAGTTACGAGGCTATTTTGCCGAGTTCCTTAGAGAGAGTTATCTCGCGCACCTTAGTATTCTCTACCAACCTACCTGTGGCGGTTTCCGGTACGGACGGTTATTTATCTCGAGAGCGAAGATTTTCTTGGCAGTGTGGAGTCAACATCTTCGAGTCCGTAGACTCTCCTCATCACGCCTCACTTTATAACGACTATGCGGATTTTCCTACACAATCTAGCTACACGCTTAAACAGTCACTTCCGATCGACTGCATGCCTATCCTCCTGCGTCCCTCCGCTTCTGATAACGATAAATAATCGGTGCAGGAATATCAACCTGCTATCCATCGCCTACGCTTTTCAGCCTCGGCTTAGGTTCCGACTAACCCCACGCGGACGAGCCTGCCGTGGGAAACCTTAGGTTTACGGTGCATTGGATTCTCACCAATGTTTTCGCTACTTATGCCGACATTCTCACTTGTGCTTCGTCCACTAGTCCTTTCGATCTAGCTTCGACCTACAACACAACGCTCCCCTACCCATTAAGTAAACTTAATGACGCAGCTTCGGTTATATGCTTAGCCCCGCTGAATTTTCGGCGCGGAATCACTTGACCAGTGAGCTATTACGCACTCTTTCAAGGAATGGCTGCTTCTAAGCCAACCTCCTGGTTGTCGGAGTAATTCTACCTCCTTAATCACTTAGCATATATTAGGGACCTTAACTGGCGTTCTGGGCTGTTTCCCTCTTGGCCATGGATCTTATCACTCATAGCCTCACTGCCAGACAATAACATTACAGGCATTCGGAGTTTAACATGATTTGGTACCCGGTTTCCGGGCCCGCACCAAACTAGTGCTCTACCTCCTGTAAGATAAATCTGACGCTGTGCCTAAACGCATTTCGGGGAGAACCAGCTAGCTCTTGGCTCGATTGGCATTTCACCCCTAACCACAACTCATCCGCTGATTTTTCAACATCAGTCGGTTCGATCCTCCACGTAGTGTTACCTACGCTTCAATCTGGCCATGGTTAGATCGCCAAGGTTCGGGTCTATCTCATATTACTTAACGCCCTATTCAGACTCGGTTTCCCTGTGGCTCCGGGTATTAACCCCTTAACCTTGCAATATAAGATAACTCGCCGGCTCATTCTTCAACAGGCACGCTATCACCCTATTAATAGGGCTCTAACTGATTGTAAGCTAACGGTTTCAGGATCTATTTCACTCAGCTTCTCACTGTTCTTTTCGCCTTTCCGTCACCGTACTCGTTCACTATCGGTCACTGACTAGTATTTAGCCTTACCAGATGGTCCTGGTGGATTCAGACAGGGTTTCACGTGCCCCGCCTTACTCGGGAAATCTCCAAAAAGTCCAATTGCTTTCGATTACCGGGCTATCACCGTCTATGGCTCAACTTTCCAGTTGTATTCATCTAACAATTAGTTTTGTAACTTTTTGAGTAATCTGCAAATTACTCGAGGAGCTCCCACAACACCCTCTGCACAACGATTGCAGTCTATCACATACAGAAGGTTTAGGCTCTTCCCATTTCGCTCGCCGCTACTTTGGGAATCATTAGTTTATTTTCTTTTCGTCCTGTTACTAAGATGTTTCAGTTCACAGGCTTTCCTCTGCTCAGACTATGAATTCATCTGAGAGTTCTAAGGTATAAACCTTAGAGGGTTTCCCCATTCGGAATTCTACGGATCAAGGGGTTTTAGCGCCTCCCCGTAGCTTATCGCAGCTTTACACGTCCTTCATCGGCTGTCAGTGCCAAGGCATCCGCCATTAGCTCTTTGTAGCTTTACCTGTTACAACGATCACTCGTTGTAATTCTCGATATTGTAATGATTGCTCATTACAACGTCATATACATTGGTTCAATTACGTATTTTGACATTTTTGATTTTTGTATCTCAATATCTCAATTTACGCTTATATCTTTATGCAATTTTCAATGTGCGATTGGCGTTTAGAGTGTTGGTGACTAAAATAATTAATTTTCGCCTTACGCTCTTTTATTGCCGTTCAACGCGAACGTTGAAAGAAGAATAACTAAAACTTATAAACAACAAATACCTGCTGATTTTTATACCTTGATCAATTTGCAAAAACAGTAGACTGAAAAAATCAAATTGTCTTTAAATCGGTATTCGACCTTGGGATGAACGGCTTATTGTGCAAAATAAATTTTGCTACCGTTAATCTCCCTAGAAAGGAGGTGATCCAGCCACACCTTCCGGTACGGCTACCTTGTTACGACTTCACCCCAGTTACCAACCCTGCCTTAGGACGCTGCCTCCTTGCGGTTAGCTCACGTACTTCGGGCGTGGTCGACTTCCATGGTGTGACGGGCGGTGTGTACAAGACCCGGGAACGTATTCAACGCAGCGTGCTGATCTGCGTTTACTAGCGATTCCGACTTCATGCACTCGAGTTGCAGAGTGCAATCCGAACTGAGACTAGGTTTAAGAGATTTGCTCACTCTCGCGAGTTGGCTGCTCGTTGTACTAGCCATTGTAACACGTGTGTAGCCCAAGGCATAAGGGGCATGATGACTTGACGTCGTCCTCACCTTCCTCCGGTTTATCACCGGCAGTCTCGCTAGAGAGATACATATCAGTATACCGATATGACCAACTAACGACGAGGGTTGCGCTCGTTGCGGGACTTAACCCAACATCTCACGACACGAGCTGACGACAGCCGTGCACCACCTGTCTTGGAGCTCCCCGAAGGGCACTCCCAGCTTTCACTGGAATTCTCCAGATGTCAAGCCTTGGTAAGGTTCTTCGCGTTGCTTCGAATTAAACCACATGTTCCACCGCTTGTGCGGGTCCCCGTCAATTCCTTTAAGTTTCACACTTGCGTGCGTACTCCCCAGGCGGGATACTTATCGCGTTAGCTGCGGCACTGCAGGGGTCGATACCCGCAACACCTAGTATCCATCGTTTACGGCCGGGACTACTGGGGTATCTAATCCCATTTGCTCCCCCGGCTTTCGTTCCTCAGCGTCAATAATGGCCCAGTAAGGCGCTTTCGCCACCGATGTTCCTCCTGATATCTACGCATTTCACCGCTACACCAGGAATTCCCCTTACCTCTACCACATTCTAGTTTACCAGTATCCAGTGCCGAACCGGAGTTGAGCCCCGGGCTTTAACACCAGACTTGATATACCGCCTACGAACGCTTTACGCCCAATGATTCCGGACAACGCTTGCACCCCCCGTATTACCGCGGCTGCTGGCACGGAGTTAGCCGGTGCTTCCTTTGTGGGTACCGTCATAATTCGTCCCCACTGACAGAACTTTACACCCCGAAGGGCTTAACATTCACGCGGTGTTGCTGCGTCAGGGTTTCCCCCATTGCGCAAAATTCCCTACTGCTGCCTCCCGTAGGAGTATGGGCCGTGTCTCAGTCCCATTGTGGCTGATCATCCTCTCAAACCAGCTACTGATCGTCGCCTTGGTAGTCCATTACACTACCAACAAGCTAATCAGGTGCAGGCTCATCCTTAGGCAATAAATCTTTCAAGATTGGTATTTCAACCAAGCTCATATGGGGTATTAGCAGAAGTTTCCCTCTGTTGTCCCCCACCTAAGGGCAGATTTCCTACATATTACTCACCCGTCCGCCACTGTCCATCGGAGCAAGCTCCAATTTCTCGTTCGACTTGCATGTATGAGGCACACCGCCAGCGTTCGTCCTGAGCCAGGATCAAACTCTCCGTTGTCAGAATTTTATGTCCGACACTCTAAAAAGAGTGATTTGACTCGATTCGATTGCGTAAACCACTGTCTTTCGGCATTGGCTCACGCTGCTGTCCTTTGTTGTTTTAAAAAAATCAACAGGTATTTGTCGTTTATAGTTAATAAATTAAATGTGTAATCGGTCGCTCGCAATAGCGGCTAAGAACGGTTACGCACTTAATTTCGTAGTTATTCTATTTTCAATGTTCAGGTTTTGAACTTACTTTATTGTCTGGTCGGTTATAAAAAACAGCAAAAAACATTTTTTTGCCAGTCATTCCTTCCAAACAAACGCTCCTTTATTAATATGGGCGTATTTTACATGTTAACACTTCAATTATTGTTGTCAAGCAATTTTCGTTAAAAATTTTATTAAAATCTACTCTAAAAAAATATGCGGTAATTTTTGATTTTTTCTAAATGTTGTGTCTCTGAGAATGTACTGTATTTACTTCTTTTAATTTATTATAAACAAAAATAAAAGCAAGCACTTGTTTTTCAAATAGTTATTAAAGTTTACAATAGTTAATTAACAAGTTCTAAAACACCGTGGTCAACTGTTTTCAGCCCTTCTAAAATTTCAAAATTACCTTGGGGTTTTTCAGCTATTTTTGCTTTTTTGATAAAAAATGTCGGCCCGCTGCCTGACATTTGAAAGCCCAGTGCATGCAGCTTTTGAAGTTCCTCGTGACAAGGTAAAAGAGCAAACTCTAAGTCATTAGGCAGGTTACTTTCAGCTTTAGTTTCATCGAACTTTTGATATGCTTCCTTGGCACTGATTTTGAGATTTTTGGGCTTAATGAGGCTGAGTTCAAAGGATTTAAATTGGAGGTTTTCAAGAATTTCCCCCCTGCCTCTGGCAAGTTTTGTACCGCCCAGATAACAAAAATTCAAGTCAGAACCAAGTTTTGCGCAAAGCAGGAGTATCTTATCCAAGGAGAATATATCGCTATTCAGCTTGTTTAGCCCAAACAACATGCCGGCAGCATCTGTACTTCCGCCTGCAAGACCGGCACATACCGGGATATTTTTTTCTAAATATATTTCAACCCCCTGCTTGATTTGAGTAGTTTCATAAAAAAGTTTTGCGGCTTTATATATTATATTAGTCTCGTCATAGGGGATTTCACTACTATTCCCGTTCAGAACAATATTACTATGGCCGCCCGTCAGTGTTATAGTAAGGTAGTCGTATAAGCTTATTGTCTGCATAATGCTTTCAATGGGATGAAAACCGTCAGGGCGGACTTTCCCCACTTTGAGTGTTAAATTAATCTTTGCCGGACATTTAACTTTTATTATTTTACTTTTCACAAACAATGTCCTCAAAGCCGCTGCAAGATTCATCACCGACACCTTTGGTGCCCAGGTTTTGGTTTGCAGCTAATACCTTTGCTAGCTTGCAAAAATCTTCTATAGAAAGTTTTTCACCGCGCAGATTGGGGTTTATATCCATTTCTTCCAATGATTTTTCCACATTCAGAAAACCTGCCGCATTCAGTGAGTTTTTAATATTTTTTCTTCTTGTCGCAAAACAAGCTTTCACAGTGCGCCTCAAAAGCGGGGAAACTTCGAACTTTGGTTCTTTCCTGATTTTAAGCCTTAAAAGGGCAGAGTCTACTTTTGGCGAAGGGTAAAAACTGTGTTTTGGAACTTTTTGAATAATTTCAACATCAGAGTAAAACTGTGTCAAAATGGTAAGCATGCCATATTCTTTATTGGGCGAATTTTCATTTGCTACCAAGCGCTTTGCCACTTCCCACTGAACCATGAGGATAATCTCGTCTATGGTATTTCTGTTTTCATTGTTTAAATCATCTATTTCACCCAAAATATGTGCAAGTATCAAGCTGGTAATGCAGTATGGAATGTTTGCAATTATTTTTACCCCGCCTCGAGGTGCCAGATCTTTGAGCTGAATATCAAGGATGCTCTTTTCTACTATTTCAAAATCAGCATCAGCGTTAGCACAGAGACAGTTTGTTTTGAGTATTGGTATAACATCTTTGTCTATTTCAATTGCCTTAACACTCCCTGCTTTTTTCACGAGTTCTTCAGTTACAAAGCCTGCTCCTGCGCCAATTTCTATAACATTATCTTCAGGCGATACATAAGAAAGAATTTTTTCAATAACGCTGTTATCTATTAAGAAATTCTGTCCCAGTGACTTTTTGAATCTAAATTTTTTTACTCTGCCGATATAATCCATAGGCTTATTATAACATGAGGCTTCGCCTCTTTGTAAACTCGTTCACCCATAAAAGAAAAATTTGATTTTTCTTTTAGCCCACCCGCTCATTAAAATATAGCCAGAGGAATAGATGCGAATTATTTTTAATATGTTAAGATTAGTATAACAGTGACGCACCTGTCTGCGAACTCGCTACTCCCGTATAGGTGTTCACATCCGATAACTTGCCCCTTGGGGGTCGAAATCGGATTTTCATACCTATCAAAGGAACACAAAATGCTAAACCTTAGAAAAAATAACTTAACCTTAACCAAAGAGCAAATTTTAGACTACTATTATACGAGTTGTAAAAACAGAAACGAATTCCGAGTGGGGCTTGAATACGAAAGGGTTTCAGTTAATTCAAAAACATTAAAAAGTGCGCCGTATGAAGATTTAAGGCAAATAATTACCCATTTTGCAATTATTAAAGGATGGGGTACCCTCAAAGACGAGGGGGTAACAGTCGGTGCAACCAGTGGGTCGACTTCCATCTCTCTTGAGCCTGGCGGACAATTTGAAGTTTCGCTTGAACCTAAGAAAAATATAGCCGAAATAGAAAAAGAAATCGGAGAAATACTGCAGCTCATAGACTCCATAGGCGAAGTCTATGATGTAAAGTTTCTTCCCATTGGGATAACTCCTGTTTCCACTTATCAAAATATTGAAATATTAAAGAAAAACAGATATTTAATAATGGCAGACTACCTGCCTTCTTTGGGTAAATTTGCACCTGTTATGATGAGAGAAACGGCAGGCGTTCAGGTAAACTGTGACTATACGGATGAAGCTGATGCACTTTTAAAGCTGAGTGTATGCGCACAGATGTCGCCCTTTCTTACAGGCTTTTTTGCAAACAGTCCCATAAGAAATAATAGACTGTGCAACTATAAGAGCTTCAGGGCACTAGCATGGCATTATACCGACCCTGACAGATGCGGACTTTTTTATAACAATCTTATAAACTGGAAACCGATGTATGGCTTTGAGGATTATGTAGACGCCATACTTGATGTTCCGATGCTTTTCTTTGAGCGTTGCAATAAAAGGATATTGGTAAACGGCGCAATAACATTTAAGGAGTTTTTGAAGTACGGTTACAGCGGATATAGTGCAGAATTTTTAGACTACAAACTCCATGCCAGCTTGTGTTTCCCTGATGTAAGGCTGAAAAATTGTCTTGAAATAAGAAACCACGACTCTCAAAACATTGAGCTTTCAATGGCTGTATGTGCTTTTTACAAAGGCATTTTGTACAATGAGAACGCTATGCAAGAAACAAGAAAGTATTTAAAAAAGCTTTCGCTTGAAAATATCAATGAACTCGCCCATAAAGCGGCACGCAAAGGTTTAGATTTTAGTGTCGGTAAAGAATGTGCGTATAAAATTACTAAAAAACTTTTTGAAACAGCCCGTGAAGGGATTGGCGAGGATGAAAGACACTATCTCGACCTGCCTATAGCAATGCTGAAAGACAAAAAGTGTGTCGCCGATAAAGTTTTAGAAAACAATATTACCGGCGGTAGAGAGCTTGTTCAATATTTAAACAATAATTAAGAACTGGCCATGCACATAAACTCTGTTAGAATGTTGCCATGGTTAAGATATTTCTGATTGCCGAATTTAATAACAGCACTCATCAAATGCAACAATACCTCGAAGGTATGGGTAACGATTGCATTTTTGCCTCCACAGAAGATGCTGCTTTGACAACTCAAATTAAGGAATATTTGCCTGACATTGTTATTATTGATACTGCAGTTCCGGATTCGGATATCATTACCAAGAAAATAAAAACAATGACACAGGAGCAGAATGTCCAGGTGATACTTATCTTAAGCCCGCACAAAGATTTTGATTTTTTAAACTTTGCGGACGGTTTTATGATGGAGCCTGTGTCAAGCAGCATACTGAGAAATACCGTAGAGTCGCATTCCAAGATTAAGAAATCACTGGATAAACTTTGTAACAACAACAAAGAACTCTCAAGAAGTCTTTATCAGCTGAACGTTTTATACAATACAAGTTCACAGTTTGCAGGCACTCTTGAAAAAGACAAACTTTACAACATTATGCTTGAGGGTTTGGAGAAAACTCTAAGCTACGACCTGACTGCAGCATTGGTTTTTGGTAAAGACAACAATGCAATATTATACATAAACTCTCTGCACCAACCTTCTGAAAGCCTAAAAGAAGCATTAAAACTTCGCCTTATGCTTAAGTACAAAAATCTGTTCAATAAAAAAGAACTTCCTTATGATTTAGAATTTGCGCAAGTTGAAAATATTGAAAAATTCAAGCCTTCTCATATGGTTTATGATTTAAGGACTTTAAACTTCGACACTTTAAGTGCACCGATAAAGGTGGGAGACAATTTTTTCGGTATTCTTGACATCTTAAGACAGACACCTTTTTCAAAAGAAGATGTTACATGTTTTCAGACAATAGTCCACCAAGTTGCACTGCCTTTAAGAAGTGCGACTTTATATGAAGAAATTAAGCAGACAAACGTTAAGCTCGAAAAGCTCGAAAAGCTGAAATCTGAATTTGTGTCCATAGTCTCTCATGAACTCAGGACACCCTTAACACCGATAAACAATTCTCTTGAGATTGTTTTGACCGAGCAGACAGGCCCTATTTCAGATGATGCCAAAAACTTTATTAATATGGCCAAAAGGAACGTTACAAGACTTTCGGGTATTATTGAAGACTTACTTGATCTCTCCAGGGCCGAAACAGGCAAATTAGACTTTAAGTTTAAGAAGGCAGACTTAAGGCCTTCATTGGAGCTCATAGATGAAACATTCTCAAGAATGGCGAAAGAAAAGGGGATGAAGTTTAGCTTAAAAGTGCCCAAAGATTTACCGGAAGTTTACGCCGATTCTAACAGGTTTGAGCAGATAATGACTAATCTTGTTTCAAATGCAATTAAATTCACATCTTCGGGTGGAAGTATTAAAATAGGCGTAGAAAAAATAAACGCCAAAGATATTGATGAAACAAAACTGATTTCACCTGCGGCAAAACTTGGAGGTCAGTATATGAAAATATGCACAAAAGACACCGGGATAGGAATAAAAGAAGAAGACATACCAAAGATTTTTGACAAGTTTTCTCAAATTGAAAGTTCCCTGACCAGAAACAAAGGCGGCGTAGGTTTAGGATTATCTATTACAAAACAGCTTATAGACGCACACCTCGGAGCTATATGGGTTGAGAGCAAAAAAGACGAAGGTTCAAATTTTTGTTTTGTTATCCCGATATATGATGAGAAAAAGGTGTTTCTGATGGACCTTATCTCAACACTTGCAGGAAACAATGATTTCGGGTTAATGTATTTAAAGCAGAAAGCCAAGTGTAAATTTTTCGAACACTTAAAAGATAAAAAAATTATCAAACTGACAAAAAAAACAAAAGAATTAACTATAAAAGAAAAAGACAGTGAGCATTATTTTGCACTGACGCCCAATATTGATTCTTCGGTGTCAGACTTCGTCCAAAAAACAGTTGAAGCAGAAGTTGAAAAAGGTAAAAAGTGGCAAAACTGTGATATAGTGTTTAAGAAGGCCAACACACAAAAAGAGTGTGAATTTATTATTAAAATATTGGAAGACACAAATAAAGACTAGGTACATAGGAGTTTTGGAAATTGGTTAAGAAAATTCTCATTGTGGATGATGAGCAGGATATTGTTGAAACGCTTGCGTTTATGTTAAAGCAAAAAGGATTTGAGTGCGTCTGCGCCTATGATGGTGAAGAAGGTCTCAAAATGGCTAAAGAAAACAAGCCGGACCTTATTATCCTTGACGTCATGATGCCAAAAATGAACGGATATAAAATTTGCAGACTTTTGAAATATGACGCCAAATATAAATCCATACCGATTATTATGGTGACAGCACGTTCGCAAGACGACGATAAGACCATAGGTGAAGAAACAGGTGCAAATGAGTACATTACGAAGCCGTTTGAATTCACTGAAGTTATTGAAAAAATTGAAAAATGGCTTGGGGTATAGTTTAGAGTGGACTTAAAGTGGATTTAATAAGCAATAAAACTATTGAAAAACTAAAGTATGACCTTGTAAGGGATGGCCTTGTGAGCTATGAACAGCTTGAACAAGCTGCCGAACTTGCATCTTCGCAAAATACCAACCTTGGTCAGGCTCTCATTAATTCAGGGGTAATTAACGAAAATGTCCTTTTGAAATTTTTGGAAGACAAACTCCACATACCATATGTTGACCTTGAAGATTATGAGATAGACAGAAGATGCTTAAATTTAATTAACTATCAAGAAGCTTTCTCTTACAAAATGCTTCCGCTTTTTCAAATTGAAGATATTTTAACGGTTGCAATGGCAGACCCTCTTGACCTTTTCGCCATAGACGATATTATAGAGCGCACCGGAAAAACACTTGAACCTGTTATATCTTCAGAAAAGAATATTATTAAGAAAATAAATGAGTATTATGGGGCAAAGGGTAAAGTCCAGGATATAAGCAATATAAACACTGATGTACACTTCCACTGGCAAGAGGAGCTTCATAAGGAAGATTTAAGTGAAGAGAGTATCGAGGACGTTCTTCGCGCAATACTGAAACACGCGATAAAAGAGGGTGTTCATGAACTTTACTTTGAGCATGACTTAAACGGTTTGAGTGTTATATTCAGGCGACAACCAGAACCGGAGCATACCGGCTCCATTCCGAATCTTTTGATAAATCCTTTTATCGCTAAACTTAAAACACTTTGCGGGCTTGACCCGTTGGTTAATGAAATACCGCAGTTGGGTAAACTGACTTTTAATGTTGATGAAAAAGTTCTAACCGCAAGTATTTCAGCGTTTCCTACCATAAACGGTGAGAGAGTTTCTTTAAAGATTTATCATCCGCCCAAAAAGATTGCCGAGCTTGACTTGGACTCATCAAGGGTTAATCTAATTAAGAATGCTATGAATTCGCCAAATGTAGTTTTAGTGTGCGGTTCGGCACTCAGCGGCAAAACCCATATTATTTATTCCATATTGAGCGAGCTCATTGAAAAAAACAAAGTGGCTATGACTTTTGAATCCATAGTGAAGTATAAGCTCAAGAATATTTACCAGTGTGAACTCAAGGAAAATGTCGGGTTCAGCCTTGACAAGGCTATGCGTTTTATTGAGTTTCAGTCTCCGGACATTGTTTACTTTGAAGGTATTGCCACCCAGGCAGGACTGGACTTTTTTACATCTTTGACAATGAAGAACAAAACCCTCTTGACAGAGTTTTTGGCGGACAATATGGATGACTTAAGGCGCAAGTTAGCACATCCCGAGTTTTCACTTTTTAAATCGATGATTTCGTGTCTGATATTTATTCACAATCAAGACAGTATAGAGGTTTTTGACAAAGAAGCCCTTGGAAAGTATCTGATATGATTTCTTTTTTCGTAACGGCAACTGATACTGACGTAGGAAAAACGTATATCAGCAAAGGGCTTGCTTGTGCATTTTCAAAGCTTGGCAAAAGAGTTGGATATTTTAAACCTTTTCAAAGCGGTATTGTCAAGAACGAATCAACAGACGCTGAAATTATACGAGAGGCATGCAAAGATGCAGCCATTAAAAATTCTTACATAACAAAAACTCCATCTGCGCCAAGTCTTTCGGCAAAAATTGACGGAGTTGAAATAAAACTCGAAAAAGTTAAAAATGATTATGAAGATTTTAAAAGGGGGCTTGACGTTGTAATAGCAGAAGGCTCAGGGGGATTATACGTACCCGTAACCCCTAATGAGCTTATGTCCGACACCATCAAAATGCTAAAGATTCCGGTACTGGTTGTCGCAAGGCCCAATCTTGGTACTGTAAATCATACTCTCATGACACTGAAGTGTCTTGAGACTGAAGATATCAAGGTATTAGGTGTTGTTATTTCGGGATATCCGGAAGGAAGTAATGACCCCTCGATATTAAATGCGAAAAAAATGATTGAAAGATATTCGAATCACAAAGTTTTGTCGCAAATCCCCAAGAATGCTGTCGAAGATGACTTTAAGCCCCTTATTAATCTGTTGGAAGAGGCGGTCCGCCAACAACTGTAGGAACCGGCGGAGCTTCCTGAACATCAAAAGGTTTTTTGGCCGAACTATTATCCTGAACAGAAGGTAGCGGCGGAGAATCGCTTTTGTCTTTTTTTCTAAAGAGTCCGCTTTTACCATCTTGTTTATCTTCCTGTTCAATAGTGACGGGTTTTTGTTGAGCTGAAGTTGCACCATTGCCAAGATCAATTACTTCACCCGACTCGAGGATTTCTTGAGGGTCATCATCAATAGGCTCTGAAGCTTGGGTCTTAATTTCGGGATAGTCAAATACTGCGTCGGGGAAGTTTTCAGAGGCTGCCTTCATATAAGCCTGCCAAATTTTTGCAGGAACAGTACCGCCTGTAACACCGCCCATTTGTGCATTGTTGTCGTTACCAACCCATACACCCGTTACAATATTGGGAGTGTACCCCACAAACCAAGCATCTTTATAGTTATCTGTCGTACCTGTTTTGCCCGCCGCAGCTCTTCCTATATCTGCCGCACGACCGGTACCCATCTCGATTACTTTTCTGAGCATATATGTCATACCTGCCGCAGTATCAAAACTGATTACTTTTACAATTTTAGGGCCGGAACTCTCGTATATTACGACACCACGAGAATTTTCAACACGTTCAACGGCAAAGGGACGAACTTTAAAACCCCCATTTGCGTAGGCACCGTAAGCTACAACCATATCGTACAGCTTTACGCCGTTTGAACCCAAAGCTATCGTTTGGTCGTGCTGCAATTTTGTCGTGATACCCAACTCTCTCGCCGTAGAAATAACTGCGTCTACACCTGTTTTTTGAATAAGTCTTACTGCACATACGTTTGATGAAACAGCGAGGGCTAACCAAGCAGGAATCGGGCCTCGGAATTTATTCCCGTAGTTTCTGGGCGACCAATTTGCTGAAACAATAGGTCTATCTTCGAGTATATCATCGACCCTAAGCCCCTGTTGCATTGCAGTAGTATACACAAAAGGCTTAAAGGAAGAACCAGGAGGTCTTATAGCATTTGTTACTCTGTCATATTGGCTCTTTTCATAGTTTTTACCACCGATATATGCATAAATCCTGCCCGTTGTCGGGCTAAATGAGAATAGCGCGGCTTGTGAAACATCTCTTGTTAAACCCCATGCTTTTAGCTGGGATACAACGGCATTTTGCGCTATATCTTGAGATTTCATATCGAGAGTAGTATAAACCTTAAGCCCCCCTTGAGTTATTTCATCCTCTTTGAAACCCAAGCTCTCCAACTCATTTAAAACAAAATCAACAAAGTAAGGTGCCTTGTTATAAGAATATGTTCTCGGTTTCTGGTTCAAGCTGAGTTTTTCATTCAAAGCGCTATTATATTGCTGCTTATTTATGTAACCCATTTTGTGCATTCTTTTAAGAACCTGGTCGCGGCGCTTTACAGCTAAATCAGGATTTTGAAACGGAGAATAAACGCTTGGTGCTTGAGGAAGACCTGCTATAAGCGCAATCTCCGCAAGCGTAAGCTCATTTAACGGCTTATCAAAATATGTCTGAGATGCACTTAAGACACCGTAAGTACCCGAACCCAGATATACCGCATTCAAATACATTTCAAGAATCTCGTCTTTTGAGATAGTTTTTTCAATCCTGTGAGCAATTATAAGCTCTTTTATTTTCCTGTCAAAAGTTCTCTCATTTGAGAGAAACAATACTCTGGCCAACTGCTGCGTGATAGTACTCGCACCTTGCTTTAGTGAACCTGCCTGAATATTGGCAAGCACTGAACGGACAAGACCGAAAGTGTCAAAGCCCCTATGCTTGTAAAAGTTTTTATCTTCAGTTGCGATAACGGCCTTAATAAGGTTTTCAGGGATTTCCGTTATGCTTATTTTTTCAAACTTAAAAACAGTAAAAGTTTTAATAATTTCTCCGTCAGAAGAATATATGCTTGTAACGGGGTTTGGTTTAATATCCTCAAAATTACTTATGGGGGGGAGTGAGGCCAAGTAAAGATTAAAAGCGGCGATAGCTGCTGCGGCAGCTGATAAAAAAACAAGCAAAAGATAAAACAGGAAATTTCTTTTCCCACCCTTCTTTTTGCTCTTTTTACCTCTGCTCTTTAACATAACAACATTTTATCTGGAAATCAAATAAAGTGCAAATGGTAAATATAGTAATAGTAAATAGCCACCCTGAAAACAAAGTGGCCATTTTTTAAAACTTATGTATTTTGTAATTAGAATTCCAGTCCTGCTTCACGGGCAGCATCAGCAAGAGCTTTCACGCGGCCGTGAAATAAAAAACCGCCGCGATCAAACACAACTTGTTTAACTCCTGCTTTTTTAGCTTTTGCAGCAATATCTTTACCAACAATAGCAGCACTTTCAATATTGCCGCCATTTTTAATTTTTTCTGCAAGATCTTTTGCCTTTGTTGAAGAGCTTGCAAGCGTTAAACCCTTTGTATCATCGATAATTTGGGCATATATGTGCTTAATGCTTCTATATACAGCCAACCTTGGGCACTCAGGTGTTCCTGAGATTTTAAGTCTTACACGTTGGTGTCTTTTTCTTGCAGCTTCTTTTCTGTTCGATATTTTAATCATTTTAACTTTCCTTTCACCAAGACCTTCTTGCTATGTTTTCAAGGGTCTGTATTGGCTTAACTATTTTTTATTTCTTACCTGTTTTACCGGCTTTGCGTCTTACAAATTCGCCTTCATATCTTATACCTTTTCCCTTGTAAGGCTCGGGTGGACGTTTAGAGCGAATTTCTGCGGCAATGTCTCCTACAAGTTGTTTATTTGAACCGCTAACAGTAATTTTTGTGTTAGCTTCAACTTCTATTTTAATTCCCTGGGGGGCTTTTACTAATACGGGATGGGAATAACCCAATTGTAGGTTAATATCTGTGCCTTGCATATTTGCCCTGTAGCCCACACCTTGAATTTCAAGCTTTTTAACAAACGGGGTTTTAACGCCGTTTACAACGTTTGAAACAAGTGTTCTCGAAAGGCCATGCAGTGAACGAGACTTTCTGTCATCTTCTTTTCTCGTCAAAACAACTGTTTTGTCTTCCATTTTAACTTCAATTTCTTCACGAACCTGAACTTCTTCAGTCCCTGAAGGTCCTTTTGCTATAACTTTATTATTTTCAATCCTAACTTCAACTCCGTCCGGAATTTCGATAGGCATTTTACCGATTCTCGACATTTATTTTCTCCTTTTGCTTTAACTGTCTAAGCGGGAACGCAACGGGAAAATCCCATTTTAACCCTGTCTAATTTCTTTTTGGCTTCCGTGGAGTTTCTTTGAACCCCTCACATCGCCTTTTACCATATATGACAAAGGATTTCTCCACCGACTTTTTCAGCTCTCGCTTTTCTGTCGGTTAAAAGTCCTTTGCTCGTTGAAATAACTGCTACTCCGAGACCATCTAAAACTTTTGGAATATTTTTTGACTTGGAGTATGTTCTTAAACCAGGTGTGGAAACCCTTTGCAAGTTTGTGATAACCGGTTTACCATTGGCATATTTAAGAGTAACTTTAATGTTCTTAAATTTGCCTGCTTCAACTATTTCATAATCCCCGATAAAACCTTCTTCTTTAAGAAGTTTCATTAATTCAACTTTTAATTTTGAAGCAGGGATTTCAACTGTTTCATGTTTTACCATGTTAGCATTTCTAATACGCGTAAGAGCGTCTGCTATTGGATCTGTCATTGTCATTTTATTTTTCCTTTACTACTTGCAGGCACCTCCTACAGTTTAGTTATGTGGATCTTCGAGCGGTTACCAAGAAGACTTAGTCACACCCGGTAGAAGTCCGCGATGAGCGAATTCTCTCAAGTGAATCCTGCAAAGTCCGAAGTCTCTGTGAAAACCGTGGGGTCTGCCACAGATGGAGCATCTGTTGTGAAGTCTTGTTTTTGGGTACTTACCCTTCGCAACGAGCTCTCTTCTTCTTGCTTCTTTTTCTATCATTGCTTTGTTAGCCATTGAATTTTTTTCTCCTAAGTTATTTAAATTTCTTATGACGCCTTAGCTTTTTTGAAAGGCATACCTAAATGTTCAAGAAGCGATAGTGCTTCTTCATCATTTTTAGCAGTTGTAATTATGGAAATATTCATACCCTTGACGATATCCACTTCTTCATAGTGAATTTCAGGAAACAGCGATTGTTCCTTAAGGCCGAATGTGTAATTTCCGCGGCCGTCAAAGCTTTTTCTTGAAACGCCCCTGAAGTCACGTATGCGGGGAAGTACAACACATACAAGTTTTTGATAAAAATCGTACATTCTCTCACCGCGAAGTGTAACCATAGCACCTACAGGCATACCTTCTCTAAGTTTAAAGGCAGCAATTGACTTTTTAGCTTTTGTTACAAGCGATTTTTGGCCTGCAATTTTTGTAAGCTGTTTTACAATATTTTCGGCAAGTTTAGAATTGTGAGAAGCTTCGCCAACGCCCATATTTAAAACTATTTTATGAAGCTTAGGAATTTGCATATCACTTACGTATTTAAATTCTTCTTTAAGCTTTTTTCTTATCTCTTTTGTATAACGATCTTTTAGGTCTTTTGTGACGCCCATTTTAGTTTCCTTTTCTTAGCCTTTGAAGCTCTTATGCTTGTAAATATTTGGCACCTGTCGAACTTCAATGCCCCACCTGCGTGGTATATTAATCCAGTTCTTTGTTGCATTTTTTACAAATGCGGAGTTTTTTGTCGCCCTCTGTTTTGTGAGCAATTCTTGTTGCTTTCTCACAAGCAGGACATACGATCATAACCTTTGAAGAAGACATCGGTTTTTCAACTTTAACAAGTCCGCCCTGAAGCCCCGCCATAGGATTTGGCTTTTGTGCCTTGGTTACTATATTTGCACCGTCAACGAGAACTTTGCCACCTTTTGTGATGACTTCTTTAACGCTGCCTTCTTTGCCTTTGTCACGTCCTGAAGTAACGACTACTCTATCGCCTACTTTTACGTGTACATCTACTTTTTCTTTTGCTTTATTCTTTGCCATTTTCGAATTTTCCTTTATAACGAATGAAACCGCGCCGGGACTATATTACTTCAGGCGCGAGAGAAACTATTTTCATATAGTTCTTGTCTCTGAGTTCTCTTGCAACGGGACCGAATACACGAGTACCGCGTGGGTTACCGTCCTTGTTTATGATTACGGCGGCGTTATCGTCAAATCTTATAACCGAACCGTCGTTTCTTTTAATATCAGCCTTAGTTCTTACTATAACAGCGCTTACTACTTCCGACTTTTTAACAGTCATATTCGGAGTTGCCTGTTTTACTGTTGCAACAATAACATCGCCAACACCGGCATATCTTCTGTTTGAGCCGCCCATAACTCTGATGCACAAAAGCTCTTTTGCGCCTGTATTGTCTGCTACTTGCAATCTTGTTTCTTGTTGTATCATCTTTTTATACCTTTATAATTAATTAGCTTTAGTCACAACTTCAGATAAAACCCAACGAACATTACCTGATAAAGGTCTGTTTTCAACAATAGTTACGGTATCGCCTATGTTGCAGACGTTTTGTTCGTCTCTGGCTTTATAGTTTTTTGTTCTTTTCATAATTTTTTTGTACTTCGGGTGTGGTTTGAAATCTGCAACATTAACTACAATGGTTTTTTCCATTTTGTCGCTTACAACCGTACCTTGTTTAACTTTTTTGGGCATTTTATTATTCCTTATCCTTGAAGTTCTTTTTGTCTGATAATAGTTTTTACTTGAGCTATCAAACGCTTTGTTTGCTTAATTTGCGCGGGATTTTCAAGTTGATTCATTTTGTTATGTTTCATTCTAAGAGAGAAGAGCTCTTTTTTGAGGTTAAAAGCCTGTTCTTTTAGTTCATCTATTGTTTTATCTCTTAAGTCTTGAAGTTTAGTCTTAGTTGCCATTTCTCACCTACTTCTCTACGATTCTTACCTTAACAGGCAGTTTTTGAGCAGCAAGCTGAAGTGCTTCGACTGCGACATCGCGCTCACCATACTCTATTTCAAAAAGCATTCTGCCCGGTTTTACAACCGCTACCCAGTATTCCGGGCTGCCTTTACCTTTACCCATACGAGTTTCGGCAGGCTTTGCGGTAATCGGTTTATCAGGGAATACTTTAATCCAAACATTACCGCCACGCTTAATTTTTCTTGTCATAGCACGACGCGCTGCTTCGATTTGTCTTGATGTAATCCAACCCGGATCAACCGTTTGCATACCGTATGAGCCAAATTCAAGAGTTGTACCCCTTGTTTCAGACCCTTTCATATTGCCTTTCATTTTTTTACGAAATTTTGTTTTTTTAGGCATTAACATTGTAATTTGCTCCTATTTCCTAGCCTTCTGTAGCAGTTTCTTCTGCCACAGGTGCCGCTTCTTCGTTTCGTCTTCCTCTGCCGCCTCTTGGAGCGCGTCCTTCGCGTCCGCCCCTGTTTGCATCTTGAGGTTTACTGTTTTTAGATTTAATGTTCTGGTCAGCTTTTTCGCCGGGCATCAAGATTCCTTTAAATACCCAAACTTTAACGCCGATTTTACCCATTACGGTGTCAGCTTCTGCAAAACCATATTGGACGTCTGCACGTAGAGTTTGAAGAGGAATTCTTCCTTCTTTCGCCCATTCCGAACGGGCAATTTCAGCTCCGCCCAAACGACCCGATACCATAACTTTGATACCTTGCACACCGGCTCTCATTGTTCTTTGCATTGCCTGTTTCATAGCACGGCGGAATGCAATCCTTTTTTCAAGTTGAAGCGCAATACTTTCCGCTACGAGCTGTGCGTCTGTATCTATTCTTGCAACTTCCACTACGTCTATTGTAACGTGAGGGTTATTTATAAGTTTTTGAACCGCTATTCTTAACTCATCAATACCTTGACCACCACGACCAACTACAATACCGGGTTTTGCCGTGACAACAGTAATGTTGACATTTTGAGCTTTTCTTGCAACCACTATACGGGAAATACCTGCAGTATAAAGCTTTTTCTTGACGAACTTTCTTATTTTTGCATCTTCTGCAATAAATTCGCCATATTTTCTTTTATTTGAGTACCATTGGCTTATCCAAGGTTCAATTATACCTACTCTAAATCCTGTTGGATGTGTCTTTTGTCCCAAAGTTCTTCTCCTAGTTCTTAGTTAATTTTACCGTTAAGTGTGATGTTCTTTTGAATCTCTTATACATTCTGCCTTGAGCACGAGGTCTTGCGCGTTTGTATGTAACGCTCTCATCTGCAAATATTTCCGAGATTTTCATATCTTCTGCTTTAGCGCCAAATTTTTGTGAAGCGTTAGCTAATGCCGAGACAAGGTTATGTTCAACCACACGAGCTGCGAAGTATGGCATAAATTTAAGGATTCTGATAGCTTCAGATGCGCTTTTGCCTCTTACTTCATTTATAACGCGGCGAATTTTTCTTGCCGGCATTTTTATATCTGTTTGTTTAGCAGTTGCTTGTTGCATTTTCTTTTTTCCTTATTACTTTCTTTTCGCGCTCTTATCTTGACCTGCGTGACCGCGATAAAGTCTTGTTGCTGCAAATTCGCCCAATTTGTGACCTACCATTTGTTCAGTTACATACACGGGAACATGTGCTCTGCCGTTATGAACAGCAATTGTATGACCAAGCATATCAGGCACTATCATTGAAGCGCGAGACCAAGTTTTAATAACTTTTTTCTCGTCGTTTTCATTCATTTTCTCAATCTTTTGAGCTAAAGATTCATGTATATATGGGCCTTTTTTTAGTGAACGAGCCATTAATTATACTCTCCTTACCTTATTTCTTTCTTCTTCTTACAATCAACTTTGTTGATTGTTTCTTCTTATTTCTTGTTTTTCTGCCAAGCGCAGGTTTGCCCCAAGGAGTTTTTGGATGACCACCGGGGCCTGTTTTACCTTCGCCGCCACCGTGAGGGTGATCGCAAGGATTCATCGTAACGCCACGGACAGTCGGTTTTATACCAAGGTGTCTTGTGCGTCCGGCCTTACCTGTTGAAAGGTTTTTATACTCAGAATTCCCGAGGGAACCTATGCAAGCATAGCATTCTTTTCTTACCATTCTCATTTCTGAAGACGGAAGCTTAATAGTAACATAGTCGCCTTCTTTTGCCATTAATTGGGCACCCACGCCTGCCGAGCGTACCATTTTGGCACCACGACCGGGAATAAGTTCAATACTGTGGATTATTGTACCCAAAGGAATATTCTCTAAAGGAAGTGCATTACCTGTTTGGATGTCTGCATCAGGTCCTGAAGTAATAGTGTCGCCTACTTTAATTTCTTGAGGTGTAAGAATATATCTTTTTTCACCGTCAGCGTATACAACAAGAGAGATTCTTACGTTACGGTTAGGGTCATACTCGACGGTTTTAATAAAACCTATGATACCGTGTTTATCGCGTTTAAAATCTATAACGCGGTAAGCACGTTTGTGACCGCCACCTATGTGTCTTGTCGTTATTTTACCTGTATTATTTCTACCGCCGGATTTTCTTAGAGGCTTTAAAAGTGACTTCTCAGGAGTTGAAGTTGTAATTTCCGAGTAATCTTGTCTTGTCATTCCTCTTTGACCGGGAGATGTAGGATTAATTTTACGAGTTGCCATTGTCTATACTCCTGTCAATTCTTCAATAGGATCGCCCTCGATAGTTACGATGGCTTTTTTACCCGATTGCGTTCTACCGAACTTCATGCCCATTCTCTTTTGGTGGGAAGGCATATAAATAGTTCTTACTTTCTTAACTTTGCGGCCCGGATAAGCAAGTTCAACAGCTTGAGCAATCTCAACTTTTGTAGCGTCTTTTGAAACTTCAAAAGTATATTGACCCAACTGTACAGCTGTCATTGACTTTTCCGTTATCAGGGGTTTTCTTATTATGTCAAATAATTTTTCCTGGTTTGTTCTTAGTTTGCTCATTTACTTTGCCAGCCTTTCAGTCATTTCGGCTATGGCAGATTCAGCCACAACCAAGCAGTTAGCTTCGATTAAGTCTTTTACGTTAAGGTTTGCAGGAAGTAAAAGCTTAACATTTGGAAGGTTTCTAGCGCTTAGTTCAAGGTTTATATTCTCGTCGGCTTTATAGTCAGCTATTACAAGAACTTTACCCGCAGCTTTGATATCGTTTAATATTTTTACGAAAGTTTTTGTTTTAGGTTCTTTAATTGCAGAAAAATCTTTAACTACAATCATTGCTTCTAACTTAGCTGAGAGTGCAGATTTTAATGCAAGCTTTCTTGCCTTTTGAGGAAGGCTTGTAGAATAGTCTCTCGGTTTTGGTCCGAAGATTACGCCGCCGCCTGCAAATAAGGGAGAACGTATAGAACCTGCACGAGCGCGGCCCGTACCTTTTTGTCTCCAGGGCTTTCTGCCTCCGCCGCGAACTTCTGCCCTTGTTTTTGTATTAGCAGAACCTTGTCTTGCATTGTTTAGCTGTCTTTTTAGTGCAAGGTGCATTACGTGAATATTAGGTTCAACACCGAATACATCACCGCTTAAGCTTAGTTCGCCAACACTGCCGCCTGCAGTATTTAATATACTCACAGTTTTATTTTCTGAGTTCTTTGCAGCCTTTGAAGTCTTTTTTGTACTTGCAGCTTTTGGAGCTGTTTCTGCCTTGGGTTTTGGAGCAGTCTTTGCTGCCGCTTTGACAGTTGAGCTTTTAGCTGTAGTTTTTGTAGTCTTTTTAGCTGTTTCTTCAGTCGCTTTTGTCATAATTTGTACCTCTAATTCCATTTGATTCTAGAAGGCTTAACTGTTACCAATTTGCCTTCAGGACCCGGAACAGACCCTTTGATTAATAGTAAATTTTTATCAGCATCTATTCTGACTACTGACAGTTTAGTAATGGTAACTTTTTCGTTACCCATATTTCCCGCCATTTTTTTGCCTTTAATAACGCGGCCGGGAGTTGTACCTGCACCGATTGAACCGGGTTCTCTGTGGTTTTTGGAACCGTGAGCCATAGGTCCGCGGCTAAAGTTATGGCGTTTCACCGTACCCTGAAAACCTTTACCGATTGATTTAGCGGATACGTCAACTTTTTTAATCTCGTTCAAGATAGAAAGATCGATTTTGTCACCCACATTGTAAGCAGACACATCATCAACTCTGAACTCTTGAAGATGTCTGAAGTTTTCAAGATTATTCTTTTTAAAGTGACCCATTTGAGCTTTAGTCAAATGTTTTTCCTTGGCAGAAACCACACCAACCTGAATGGCGTTGTAGCCATCCGTTTCTACAGTTTTAATTTGTGTGATTGTTAAAGGGTCAACTTTAATAACCGTAACAGGAATGCACAAGCCTGATTCATCATACACTTGTGTCATACCGAGTTTTTTTCCAATAACTCCTAGTGTCATTTTTACCTTTCTATTGCGAGCGCTGCTTTGTTTTTTGTTGAATTTTAATTGTCTAGCAGATCACATTCATTTATTCTGTTGTCATTTTTCCAAGTTGTTAATTTTAAGCTTTAGCTTAGAGTTTTACTTCGATGTCTACACCCGCAGGTAGATCCATTCTGGATAGCTCCTCGGTTGTCTGAGCTGTAGGGTCATAGATGTCAATAATACGTTTATGTGTTCTCATTTCGAAGTGCTCTCTTGATTTTTTATCCACGTGAGGTGAACGAAGAACACAATAGATTCTGCGTTTTGTCGGAAGCGGAATGGGACCTGATACAGTTGCATCAGTTCTTTTGGCCGTTTCAACAATTTTTTGAGCAGAATTATCTATCAGTTTATGATCATATGCCTTTAAGCAAACTCTTATTCTTGGTCTTTTTGTTTGTGTACTCATTGTCTTTTCTCTATGTTGTAATTGCTTTTTTGTTGTTATGAGGAATAACTTAGTACAAAAAAAATCCAACGTCAACAGGTAGTTTTTATTTTTCGTTACAATATGTTAATATAAGTCTTATGAGTGATATAAAACATGAGAAGAAAATAGTTTTCGTAGGTATGCCCGATATGGCTTTAGTCTGTCTTAACAGGCTTTTTAGGGATAAGTTTAATATAGTTGCTGTCATACCTCCGCACAAAAGCAACCCGAGTTCGCAAACAATAAAGATATATGCCGAAGCTATGGGTCTAAATGTATACGAGTTTGAAAACTCGCCCAATGAAAATGAGTTTGTGGAAAAGATAAAAAACCTTGAAGCAGACATCGGTGTTGTCTGCTCTTATGACATATTGCTTTCCAAGGACTTTTTAAATACAACCCGTGAGGGGTACATTAACTGCCACCCGTCTATTTTGCCCGAGTATAGGGGGGCAAACCCATATCATCACATTATAAGAAACATGGAAGAAAAGTCCGGCATAACATTGCATATGATGAACGAATCCTTTGATACCGGAGATATTGTTTACCAAAGAGAATTCTTGCTGGACGAAAAAGAGACTATGGGTACACTTTTTAATAACTGTAACTACATGTTTGCAGATGCACTTGCAGATATTTTAAAGGCTTATGAAGAAAAAGGTGAACTTCAAGGAACTCCTCAAAAACAGGGAGAGTTTAAAAGGGCGCCAAAGGTAGCTAATGAAATTATTTTGGACTTAAATCTTCCCGTGAAAGAATTGGACTGTATGATAAGGGCATCGAATCCTTTCTACACCTGCAATACTTTTTTCAGGGCAATACCCTGGAGAATAATTCTTGCAGACTATGCAGAAGAAAACCATGACAAACCTGTAGGTCAAATTGCCAGCCACAAGGGCACTTTTGCCATAACAGTAAACGGAGGATATCTTTACCCCAGAGTTACGCAGCTTGCAACATGGGGCTTTTTTGATACCGAAGCATTCATAAAAAGATTTAATCCGCAAATCGGAGAGAAAGTTGGACTTTAGGATGGATAAATTGAACTTTATTACAGCCGGAATACCCCGCTCGGCCAAGGGTTATCCCCAAGCTTTTGAAGTATTGAGGAATATGGAACTGGACGGCATTGAACTTGAGTTTGTTCACGGTGTAAGAATGTCTCCCGCTTCTCAGGAATTTGTTAAAAACAATAAAGACGGCTTAGTGGTGACATCTCACTCCCCTTACTATATTAACCTTAATGCCAGAGAGGAAGAAAAAGTTCAGGCAAGTATAAATTATGTTCTCCAGACTGCAAGGATGACAAACATTGTGGGCGGATACAGCGTTGTCTACCATGCAGGGTTTTATTTGGGACAAGAAAAAGACAAGGTGTTTAATAAGATACTTGAGGGAAATAAAATAATAATGGAAACCCTTGAAAAAGAGGGTATTAATATTTGGGTCAGGCCCGAAACAACAGGTAAGGGTACACAGTGGGGAGACCTTGATGAAATTATCGAGATGAGTCTGCACTTTAAAAATATGCTTCCATGCGTAGATTTTGCCCATCTGCATGCCAGAAGCGGAGGTAAGTACAATACCTATAAAGATTTTTGCGAAGTATTTGAGAAAGTGGGTAAAAAACTCGGGGAGAATGCTTTGAAAAACTTTCACGCACACATCGCAGGCATAGCATATTCGGACAAGGGCGAAAAACATCATTTAATTCTTAAAGAAAGCGATTTTAACTATAAAGAACTTTTGAAAGCTTTTAAAGAATACGGTGTTTGTGGAGTTGTGACCTGTGAAAGTCCTAATATAGAAGAAGATTGCAAGCTTTTAAAGGAATACTACCTGTCCTTGAACTAAAATATCTTTCGTGATATAAAGGTTTCAAATAAACTTAGATAGGGATAAATCAAAAATGACAATGTTTTTCTACGGACTGCAAATATTATCGGGCCTAATAACAATAATTCTTGTGCTCATACATTCCCCAAAGGGCGACGGTATGGCTTCTATAGGTTCTGCAAGCCAGCTTTTTTCATCACAAAAGAGCGCCGAGTTAGGTCTCAATAAAGTAACCTACATTTTTGCAGGCATTTTTATAATATCATCCCTTTTATTGGGCTACATACTTAAATAGATATTTTCGGGCAGCTACTTTTTTATTGAAAGTCTTTCAAGCCACCTTACAAAGCGAACTATTTTGTGTTCTTCGTGTTTTGAAATAGAATCAACAAGAATGGTTACCATACCTGCGCGCTTTCCTGCGAGGATATCCGTTAACGGCCTGTCTCCGACCATGGCAGTTTCAGAGGGGTTGAGCTCCAAATCTTCAAGAGCACTCTTCATAATTTCCGTCTCGGGTTTTTTAGCCTCGGGATAAACCTTTATCGTGCAGGCAGAACAAACTTTTTCAATATATGTTTTATTATAGTTATTTGAAATAATTGCTATTTTGAAATCTTTAGAAAGTTCGTCTAGAAACTCTTTTGTTTTTTGAGTAAACTCACCGCTTTTTGACTTCATTACGGTAGAGTCCAAGTCAAAGAATATCCCTTTGATACCTTTGTTTTTTAACTCTTTAGTATCTATGTCGTAAATAGATTCGATATTATAGTCCGGTTTCAATCTCATTTCTGCTCCCGTAGTATCCGCTTCACTCTGCCTCACGCTCTTTAATTCCCACTGTCCTGCCCAGTGCGTATTGTGCATCTTTAAAATCTTTATCAAATTTTAGCCAGACAATGTCATTTGTATTTGCGACATCAACCGATTTGCAGTCTTTAGTTATGCTTGTAACTCTTGTCGTAAATTTATAGTGTGGCGCAATAATCTCTATCTCATCCCCAAGTAGAATTTTATTTTTTATCTCTGCCTTAAAGCCGCCTTCTGAAACATCGAGGAAAATGCAAAGAAAGTCTGCGCCTGCAAGTCCCTTTGAAATGTCGTAACTGTAACTGTTTTCGTTATTGTTTCCAAGAAAAAACCCTTGAGTATAACCCCTGTTCCCTACTTTTTTTAATTCTTCAAAACCCTGTGAGGGTGTAATTTTACCGTCTATAACTTCTCTGTACGATTTTGCCACGGCACTTACATAGTATAAACTTTTAGTTCTTCCTTCAATCTTAAACGAGTCCACTCCTGCCTCTTGCAGTTTGTCTAAATGTTCAACAAGACAAAGGTCTTTAGGGCTGAGTATATGTGTACCCCTGGATTCTTCTATTACTTCACAATACTCTCCGGGCCTTGTTTCTTCTAAAAGTTTATAGCTCCACCTGCAAGGCTGTGCGCATCCGCCCTGATTGGCCTTGCGCTCATTGTGGGTCATATAATCGCTCAAGAGGCATCTGCCCGAATAAGACATACACTGCGAGCCATGGACGAAGCATTCCAGTTCAATATCAGGCACGTTTTTTCTGATGTTTGCTATTTGCTCTATTGAAAGTTCTCTGGCCAGAATAACACGCTTAGCTCCCATATCGCGCCAGAATTTTACAGCTTCGGAGTTTAGGGTGTTTGTTTGAGTGGAAATATGAATATCAATTTTCGGGAGCCGCTCTTGCACAAGTTTAAGCACGCCAAAGTCACTCAGTATTATGGCGTGAGGATTGGCCTCTTTTATTACATCCATTTCTGCGCTGAGTTTTTCGAGGTCATTATCAAATGCAAAAATGTTCAAAGTTAGGTAAACTTTTTTGTTCATTTTACGGGCGCAAGCAACCGCATCTTTAAGATTGTCCCTTGTTATGAGGTCTCCTTTTCTCATAGTGCGAAGAGAAAAGTCAACCATACCCAAATAGACAGCATCTGCGCCATAGGCAAAAGCGTATTCCATTTTTTCTATACTGCCTGCAGGCAGTAGTAGTTCCGGTTTTTTGTTCATAGATGCATAATATCACAAAAAACGGGTTATCGAAAAAACGCTCCAATAACCCGTTTTGATTCATTTACTTAACTATCCCATTTGTTCGTCGGGGAGAAAAGTAAAAGCAATTATGTGGTGAGTAGGTATATGCAGCCACTCAATTTCTTTTACATGTTCAGGATTTTTGGGACACTTAACCTTGGCGTTTTTAAGCGTCAAAACATCCTTCAGACAATAATTCTTTCCCTCAGCACAAATAAGTTCACCTTTTATTTTAAGGTGGTTTAAAATAATTTTAATATTCTTGCCCTTACCTTCTTTTGAAAGGTTTTCGGACATCTTGTGAATAGCGTCAAATGTTTTACACATAATAGTTCTCCTTTTTAGTTTGCCAGGAGCATTATGTGCAAAACATTTTAATTTTTAATCCGAGTTTCGGGTAATTTTTAAAAAGAAGTCATGGCAATTCCGATATGACAGCTGTCCTGTTGTAGTTTAGTAGTTCATCGCACCTTCAGCGAGAACTTTAGCAGCGCAGCAGACACCACTCGCCGAGTTATCCGAGCTATGACAGTTAGCATTTATTCCTGTACTTGATCCTGCGGTACCTGTACCTGACATAAAAGCGCAATAAGGCTTTATGCCCACATTTGATAGGAAAATATCGAAGATAAATAAATCCCTACCTTGTAGATTAGGCCCCTTCTTGCCATTAATATCCACGGCAAAACGACCTGGGTGAAATGGGTAAGTGTAAGCAGGATAGGTTTGGTAGTTAAATAATATGCCATCAGAAGTAATGAAATTGTAGTAAGAAGCTGTATTATAGTTATTTGAATCTTCGGTGCCATCCAATCTTTTTAGCTCATTAGCACTATGAAAGCAACCATTATCAGTTGATGCCCCGCAGTCTTTTAAAAATAAAATCAAAAGCTTAACAATAGAGCAGGAGCTAAGTCTCAGGGATTTGGCGAAATTATTGTCCGAAAAATACGGAAGACCAAAATACGGAATTTCAAACTTGTCCCACAAGCTTATAAAAGGCTCTTTACGTTATGAGGATGCATTGGATATCGCAGAAGTACTCGGTTATGATATTCAATGGGTTAAAAAAAAGAGGAAACCGATAGCTGAAACTCACTTAAACATAGGTGCAAGATACTTTGCAGTGTATGAGTTTTTAGATTTTAAAATTTGATGAGGTGTGCCTTTGGCTACAACTTCTCCACCCTTTTCGCCGCCTTCGGGGCCAAGGTCTATTATGTAGTCGGCGCATTTTATAATATCCAGATTGTGTTCGATAATTAATATGGTATTCCCCGAATCGGCAAGTTTGTGCAGAATTTTAACAAGCTTATCTATATCATACCAGTGAAGACCGACAGAAGGCTCGTCCATAAGATAAAGTGTCTTGCCTGTTTGGCGTTTGTTCAGCTCCAATGCAAGTTTAACCCTCTGGGCTTCGCCGCCCGAAAGAGTTGTAGCGCTCTGCCCGAGCTTTATATAGTCAAGACCCACATCATACAAGGTCTGCATCCGTGTTGCAATGCGGGGGATATTTTTGAAAAACTCAAGCGCTTCGCCCACAGTCATATCGAGAACGTCTGCGATGTTTTTCCCCTTATATTTAACTTCAAGGGTTTCCTGATTGTATCTTTGGCCTTTGCAAACATCGCATCTTACATAAACGTCAGACAGGAAATTCATTTCTATTTTAAGCATACCGTCGCCCGAGCACTTTTCGCAGCGGCCGCCTTTAACATTAAAACTAAAACGGCCCGGCTTGTATCCTCTGATTTTTGCTTCATTTGTCTGCGCAAAAAGGTCACGGATGTGGGTAAAGACATCTGTGTAAGTCGCAGGGTTTGACCTGGGTGTGCGTCCTATGGGGCTCTGGTCGACAGATACAACCTTGTCTATATTTTCAAAACCTTTAATTTCCTTCACACCTTGTGGTTTCGGGCGGTTAGAGTATAATTTATGCATCGCATATTCATAAATAATGTCCTGCACCAAAGTGGACTTACCGCTGCCAGAGACACCTGTCACAGCAACGATTTTACCTAGTGGTATATTAAGGTCTATATTTTTAAGATTATTCAAATGGGCATCTTTAACCTGTAAAAACTCGCCATTACCTAATCTCAATTCTTTAGGAACAGGTATTTTTTTCTCGCCGGAAAGATACTTACCGGTAATAGAACGTTTTTTTGCAATTAAATCTTCAATTTTACCTTTGGCAATTATTTCGCCGCCATGTATGCCAGCTTTTGGGCCGATATCAACAATATAGTCCGCTTTTTTGATTGTATCTTCATCATGTTCAACAACAATCAGCGTATTTCCGAGATTTCTAAGTCTCATAAGGGTCTTTATAAGCATATTATTATTGTGTTGGTGTAAACCTATCGAAGGTTCATCGAGGACATATAATACGCCTGAAAGTCCGCTTCCTATTTGCGTGGCAAGCCTTATTCTCTGGGCCTCTCCGCCGGAAAGTGTTCCTGCAGAGCGCGCAAGTGTAAGATACTCAAGACCGACATCAAGCATAAACTTTAGTCTGTCACGAACTTCATCGAGAACTTGTTTGGCAATATTCAACTTAAATTCATCAAGTCTTAAAAAGATTTCCGAAACAAAATCGTACGCGTCTTTAATGGATAGGGCAGAAAACTCTGCAATATTTTTATCGAGTATTTTTACGGAACGCGGGAAGGGAGCCAGACGCATTCCTTCACAGGCCTTACAGGGAATGGAAGACATATACTTTTGGACTTCGCCCCTGATTAAATCAGAATCCGAACTTTCGTACCGCTTCATTAAATACGGAATTACCCCCAAAAATGGTAGATAGTGGGTACGATAGTGTTTTGTGCCAAAATCTTTATAGCGCATTTTAATACGCTCATCTCCTGCACCGTATAAAATTATCCCTTTGTGTGCAGGACTCAAGTTTTTAAAGGACTTATCGGTATCTATGCCAAAATGTTCAGCTACCCCTGACAATATGTCTGCGTAGTAGGAATTACCCGTTTTGGCCCAAGGATATATTGCGCCTTGATTTAATGATTTTTCAGGGTCTGGCACTACTAAATCGGGGTCAATTTCAAAGTGCGCTCCGAGACCATGACAAACAGAGCAGGCACCGTATGGTGCATTAAAGCTGAAGAGTCTTGGAGATAGCTCTTCAAAGCTGACATTGCATTTTGAGCATGCCAGTTTTTCGCTGTATATTTTTTCGCCTTTTCCTATAATATCAAGCACCACAAGGCCATTTGAGCGCTCAAGCGCCATCTGGGTAGAGTCTGCTATTCTGGAGCGTGCTCCTTCTTTTACCACTACTCTGTCAACAACGATATCTATAGTGTGTTTATGTGTTTTTTCAAGTTCAATTTCGTCTTCATCTATGTTGTAAGTCTCCCCGTCTATGCGGACTCTTATAAAACCTTCGGATTTTAACTCTTGGATTAAATCTTTAAATTCTCCTTTTTTGCCGCGAATTATCGGAGAAAGAATAGATATTTTTGTACCGTCACCAAGTTTCATAATCTTTGAAACTATTTCATCAAGAGTTTGGGGAACAATAGGGTCACCGCATTCAGGACAGTATGGAACACCGACATGTGCATATAGAAGACGGAGATAATCGTAAATTTCCGTTATTGTGCCTACGGTTGAGCGGGGATTGTTGCTTGTCGATTTTTGGTCAATGGAGATAGCTGGAGAAAGTCCGTCTATATGCTCGACGTTGGGTTTGTCCATCTGCCCGAGAAATTGTCTGGCATAAGTTGAAAGGCTTTCTATATAGCGTCTTTGGCCTTCGGCAAAAATCGTGTCAAAAGCCAGAGAGCTTTTGCCCGAGCCCGAAACGCCCGTAAATACTATAAGTTCATTTTTTGGCAGTGTCAAAGAGACGTTTTTTAAATTATGTTCCTTCGCTCCCGAAATAACAATTTGGTCACTCATGCTTACATTATGCCATGGAATATTTTAGATGTACGTAGGAAAATTTATTTAATGATTCAACTCTCATATTAATTATTTTTAAGGAACTACAGCCAATCATTTGCAAAAGCTTTGGTGGGGTGTTGGGCACATATAAAGCATTTTTCCGTATCCAAATAAACTTTTTTGGAGTAGTTGTCTATTTCTGAACCTTGGCGCGCCCTAAAATCATTACAGAGCACAGGACAAGAAAATACTCCCTTTGAGCTTACTATTCTTGAGTTGTAGCAATCGAGTTTTTTAACGTCTATTTTACCCATTTCTATCTGCCCCTCAATGTCAGGTTTGAAATAAGGAGAAATTTTTAAATTAATCTCTTCAAGTTCAAAGTTAATTTTTGAAAAAACGGCATTAAATCCTTCGAAAAGAGATGCCCTGGATTCGTTGTAATAATTGGTAACGGATATTATGGGATTGAATCCGTATTTATAAAGCGCTCCTACCGCTTGGAAAGCTTTTCTGAAAGCGCCACGAGTGCGTAATGCGTCGTTTTTAAGTTCGTCATAGTGATCAATACTAATTCTATAAATAGTTTCAAAATTACTTTCATCATCAATTTTCCTCAAAAATCTTGCTTTTTTATCATTAACGAATGTGCCATTTGTAAGTACAGTTGTGTTGGCAAACTTTAAGCACATTCTCAAAATTGCATTAAAGTCAGGGTGCAGTAGGGGTTCCCCACCCGTGAGATAAATAGACTCTACATTTTCACCCTTGCTTTGTATGAGTGCATTTTTAATTTTATCTGCAGCGATAAAGTCTTTTTCTTGTTTGTATGGATTTCTTTCTATATAGCAATGTTTGCATTTAAGATTGCAGCTTTTTCTACATAGTTCAAAAAATAGATTATTTAACCCGCCAAGCTCCACTGACGGCGCGCTCATAAATGTTCTGTGCAATTTTTTCTCTCCTGTTATAATACTATTTGAATCAATAATAGAATTTAAAGAGAAAAAATATATTACACAGTCGGGCACAATAAAAATAAAAATGTAGTAGTCCTTTAACTACGGTTGATAATAAACCGTGTGAACTTCTCCGGGTTTTATTTTGGCATGGCCGCCCCTGATGGGGATTACTACGGCTCCTGCACAAAATACTGTCCAACAACTTGCTTCGACAATCGGATAAACCCAGTATGAGCGGTTGGCACCGGTCTTTTCTATACGCCCTTCAAGATTGTGGACAATTTTTTTGCTTCTTTTTGAGGCAAGCTCAAGGGTGAAGTTATTCACAATCATATCAGCAGGGACACCCCAGACATTATTTTGAGAAACCATTTCAACTTTAGCATTTATTTCCGTATTCGCGGGTAAGATTTGCCCGTCGGGCAGATAAGTTTCTTCCATGGTATAGAATCTTAACTTTTGTCCTTGCAGTTTTTTGTTTTTGGTTGTTATGTATTCGGGCGTATGAATCTTTATGGGGTATTTTTTATAATTTTCAAAATTTGCATGAAATTTCGGCGCAGGTTTTTCAAGATTCAAATAGGGAAGTGCGGCCGCCACAAAACTATCTTCGATGAGACTTTGCGGCTTGTATTTATCTTTCTTTGAGTTTGCATAACTTTTATAAAAAGAGCTGTCTAAAAACTCATCTTCAATATCAGTCTCTTTTTTTTGCGTGGTCTTTTCCGCATAACCTTTGAGGGTTAAATTAACAAAATCGTCGTATATTAATTGCTTTGCGTTCACTTGTAAGGACAAGACGCACATTAATACAAAAAATAATAAAATCTTTTTCATTATCTGCCTTTTTGATTACTTACCGGAATTATGCCTTCATCTTTTAGCTTTTCTTGTAATTTTGCCCTCTGTGTTGCAGAGGTCAGGAGAAAATTTTGATAAAAGACGTTATTTTTATAAGAGTTTTTTGCCAGGTATACGGGATAGTTTCTGTATATGTATTCATAGATTGCCACCATACGCTTTGAAGCAAAAGGAGTGCCGGTTATTTCAAACCTGTATTGGTCCGATATTTTGTTTAAAATTACAATAAGTGCCAAAGGGTCATAACCTGCATCTGCCATAAAGTCTACGGCTCTTTTGTCGGCCTTGTACACATATTTTCTGGGACTATAGCTTTTTGTATAACCATGGAGGGAGCCTCTAAACACACCTTTATACGAGTCGTCTATATGAGAAATTTCATGGGCTAAAACAGCTGCTATTTCATCATCAGATTCGCAGTGGGTCAAAATCCCCCTGTAAATTGTTATTCTTCTCGGTTGGAAAAGACCTGATTTTGTATTTGTGCCAACTATATTTTTACCATTGTATTGAAAAGTTGCCCTGTTTTCTATTCTTGCAGAATTCAAGAGCCTGTACCCGATTTTATTTATACGGGCTTGAATTTCATACTGTTCTCGAACAATACTCTCTTGCGTTGCATAAGCACTCAGGGAAAACATGCCTGTCAGTATAAATACAAATAACAGAATGATATTTTTTTTCATTTCCTTCACTCCTTGTCCGATAGAGAAATGGTATCACAAAAAAGCTTATTCTTGGCCTATTCTTTCAAAAAGCCTGCGACGTATTCATAGCCTAAACCGAAAGAACATTTGACCAGTATAGCTTCGTCTTCCATTGGAGTTCCTTTAAGGTATTTTACAAGCTCACAATTTTTTGTAATTACAGGAACTTCAGAAAAACGTGTAACTTTTATGTTTGAATTTTCTTCAAGATACCTCGCAAGACACTCTATGTTTTCATGTATGCATATGGCCTCTTGAATATCAAGGTTAACAAGATGTTTAGCTAAGTCCATGTATACATCTCGCGCGTATGTGCCTAAATTTCTTATTTCTGAAATAACTATCCTCTTGTTTTTCTTGTGACCGTATAACTCCAAGAAGAGCTTCAATATTACCATTGTGGAATCTATGGGATTGTTAGCACAGTCAGTGATTATGGTTCTGTTTTCATTCAACTCCTCTATCATCCATCTGTCGCCGAGCATGGTTTTTTCAGCCAAACCTTTTTGGATTGTGGGGACATCAATCCCCAGTCTTTTTGCAAGAGTTATTGCTTTGATGCAATTTCCTATAAAGTGTTCACCTATTGCGGTTGTCCTATATTCATCTCCGTCATATATAAATATACTGCCGTTTGCATCTTTTGAAATCAAGGTATATCCGTCTTCTCTGACAAATATTTTCTCGCAATCATATTCTTCGGCACATTTTTTAACAAGTTCGGTATCATCCAAAACTGCAAAACAACCTTCTTTGTTAGGTATACAGCTCATCAAAGAACACTTGTTTTTTCCTACTCCCTCAAGCGTGCCGAATACTCCTGTATTTTCAATTGTAACTTTGGTTATCACAGCTATTTCAACTCTCAACAGTTCGGCTAAAAACTTTAAATAGCCTTTACTGGCACCGCTTATCTCTATAATAAGGTAGTCAAATTCCTCATCTTCCGGAACATCCAAAAGCTTCTGACAAACCCTAAAGCGTATATTCCTTTCAGGGTCTTTATGAAAGATATACTTGGTATGTTTTAAAATATTGTATATCATTTCAGTAGTGGTAGTTTTACCCACAGTTCCTGTTATGCCTATTATTTTAGTTTTTTCGGGCAGTCTTTTTACACGCGTATATCTGGCCAATTCCCTATGGGTACACAGTGTGTCTTTGGTCATAATTACGAATTCTATTTGGTCCTTATATCTTTCCAGTAAATCAAAAAGGATTTTTCTGTATTTTTCGTCAGCAAGTCTTATTTCATCAAAGAAGAATCCCCTTATGCCTTTTTTTAATTGATTTTCTAAGTTTAAATAGTAGTCTTCTACTTTTCCGTTTATTTCTATTATGATTGGTATAAAAATTGTATTTTCATCCATTGCGTAAGGCAGAGCCGTAACTTTATACCTTTTGTTAAAAAATTCATTTCCTTTTTGTATAAACAAAGTTGAAGATGCATTCTCAAGAAGTTCATTTACGCTATAGAGCATAGCACTCCTCCTCCGTTTTTTCTAAATCGTTATAGATATCTCTGACATTAAAAGCAGGATGAACACAGAAAAGAATCGCGCAGTTATTGTCCGTAAGTCCATCGAGGTAGATTCTTAAGTCGGACAATGTTCTGTCTGTAAAATTTGTACTCTTATTGTCAAATCTCTTTAGATATACTCGTATGTTATCTTTTGCAAACAGTGCTCCGTAATCAGGCAGGTTGATAAAGACAACTTCACTAAAGCCTTTGTTTGTTATGCTTTTTATCATATTTTTTGTACAAGAATCAAATACATCTCCCAAATTCAGCACGCTTGACAGAACGAGTATTTTTTTACTATGCGGGAATTTTTCACAGAAAGCCTTTAAGGTATCTTCAAAAGGATAAGGACTGTGATGCAGGGTATTGAAGACGGCAGTATTGCCGTTTCCTATATCTACGCATTCCAAAAGGCCTTTCGGCTTTTTAAACTGATTAATTCCCCATTGAATTTCATCGTGGTTTTTACCAAGGTATTTTGCAACTTGGGCAGCCATAGTAAGGCAGTTTGGCATATAAAATTCTTTATTGTCACTGGAATATCTATCGTTGTCATATTCTGCGACCAGTTTGTTATCTTCGATACGGTTTTTGATATTTGATAAACTTACAAGCTGCAATTGGTCTTCATTTAAAAGAGGCATAAAGCCTTCAAGGGGCTCATTTTCTTCAAAAGAAAAAACTTTGCAGTCTCTTTTGGCATATTTTAAAATACCCGTAATTTCTTCACCAAGAGTGTCGTAATCACAACGGTTTCTTACTTCATGAGCCGCTGCCCTTAGAAACAAAACAACATTTGGCTCCAGATATAGAGAAAATTCTTCGCTTATGCCTCTTGTTCTGTAAGATATTTCACAAACACAATACTTGGTATACCGATTTAAAAGCAACAGGGGCTCCAACGCCAATTCGTATCTGTCTCCCTTATAATAAGAAGATGTGCATTCGTTTCCTAAAATATCATCCAGAATTCTTGTTGTAATCGTTTTACCTATAGAGCCGCAAACGGCTATGACTTTTGGAGCATAGTGTACCCTTTTAGTCTTTGCAATATGTGCAACCGTATTAAACAGATTTCTGTCAACTCCCGTATATTCAATTTGATCTTTGTATTTTCTTAAAATTCTTGTATAGTTTTCTGTGAATTCCTGTTGATTAAACTCCATTTTTTTAACAAAAAAACCTTTGCAGTTTTTATTTCTTTTAAGGTGTTTTTCGATTTCGGACAATGGACATTTTGAATTTAACGGTATAAATATGTAATCATCGTTATATTCGTTTATTTTGTCCGTAACTGCAAAAAGATATTCTTTTTCAGGGAACTCCATTATCATTGAAGCCAGTTCAGACTTGTTAGTTATATCTTTTATGTTCATTTTATGCTATCCTGACAAGCGTAATAATATCATAGGTGTCTGGAAAATGGAAGAATTTAAAGTATGTTTTTACGGAGATTTGAATTTTGGAGAAAGTTACCAAGCTATATATGATATACAATCAAAGAAAAATGTATTAAGGCAAAAAGGTTATCATTTTTTGCTGGAAAATGTTAAACATTTTTTTAAGGATGCGGACTTAAATATTGTAAATCTTGAAACAGTCTTAACTAATGTCAAACATTCAAGCCTGATGGGAATAAAAGCCTGTATACACTGGTCAGACCTTGAAATCGCACCTCCTTTATTAAAAGAATATGGGGTGGATGTTGCAAATTTAGGAAATAACCACGCATATGACTATGGCGAAGAGGGTCTAAAACAAACACTTTGCGCACTCGACAACATGGGTATAGGACATTTCGGTGCAGGCTTAAGTGAAGCAGAAGCCGGACAAGAATACAAAAAAGAAATTAATATTGACGGTAAAAAAGTTAACCTGTATGTGTTGGGTGGGTATAAATATAGAGAAGACTATGATAAAGAATTTGATTTCTACGCCAAAAGAGACAAGTCCGGTGTAAATCTTTTAATGCCGAACACTGCAAAAGAACAAATAGAAAATATAAGAAAAAGCGACCCTGGCGCGTACATTGTAGTATCACCCCATTTTGGTTTTGATTTGCAAAAAACTATTGACCACCAAAGGGAGCAAGCCAGGAGATATATAGATATGGGTGCAGATATTGTCATAGGGCACGGTCCGCACATGATGAATGAAATTGAGTTTTATAAGGACAAAACTATTATATACAGCCTTGGTAACTTTATGTTTGCAGCAGATTTTAACCCGAGCAAAATACCATACAGCCTTGTTTTAAAGCTTGTCTTTAGAGATGACAGAGATATTTCAAAACCGTTGGTTTGTCTCTATCCCATATACACAAATGAAATCGAGACCAACTATCAGACCAAACTTATCCAGCAAGAACAGTTTTACGAAGTGCTGGATTTACTTTGCAATAATAAGCAGGAAATTGCGGACAAGCTTGCAGCGGACTTTGATAACAAAAACGGTGTATGCATATACGTGAACCCCGAAGGTTAATGCGCGTTTAAGTTAAATGCTCTTTCAAAAAAGAAGCAACGATTTTCAGAGTTTCCTTAGCTTGTGGGGTGTCGGAAAGTGCATTTAGCATCATATAGTCATGAAAAGTTCCATTTATCCTTAAGGAAAGAGTTTCTACGCCTGCATCATCTAGTTTTTGGGCATATTGCTCGCCTTCATCCCTTAGCGGGTCATTTTCATCAACTATTACAAGAGTGGGCGGCAGTGAGGCAAGTTCTTCCAAAGAAGCCTTTATTGGTGAGTGATAAGTATCATTTTCTTTATAGTCATCAGGCAAATAAGCTTTTTTAAATTCTTCCATAGATTTTTTTGTAAGCCAGGGACCATTTTCAAATTCTTCATATGATTTATAGTTCATTTCGAGGTCTGTCACGGGATATATAAGAACTTGGGCGCTCATTTTTGGACCGTTTTCTTTAGATGACCTTATGGCAGTGACTGTAGCCATATTGCCTCCTGCGCTGTCACCCGCTATTGCAATTTTTCCCGCATCAACATTTAAGTCACCGGCATTATTGTTAATATACTCAAGGGCACCATAGACTTGATTAATCGCAACAGGATATTTAACTTCAGGAGACAAGCTGTAATCAACAAATGCAACTGCCATATTGATTTCATTGCAAAGTTTTCTTATGTACATATCAAAAACTTCTTTACCGCCCAAGAGCCAACCTCCACCGTGGACGTAGAGAACTACAGGCAATTTTTCTTTTTTATTCTTGGGACGATAAAAATACAAATTGAAACTTGGTACATCTTTTAAGCCCACCTTGTACTCTTGGATTTCACAGTTTTCCGGCTTATAGTATTTTTCTTGCAGGCCAAGCAAATTATTTCTTGCTTCCACGGGTGAAACAGAATAAGGGGGCGGAGGATTTATTTCAGCGAGTAGTTCGAGGAACTGTCTGGTTTTGTTGCCAAGGTTCATTTTATTCATTGTTTTCTCCTAATACTAACTTAAGGATAAATGTGATACAGGAAAAAACATTCCCCCTCTTGGACAGTTTATGTATGCTAAAAGACCTCCGGTAAGAGGTCTTTTTAAATGGAGCGGAAGACGAGACTCGAACTCGCAACAGCTTGCTTGGAAGGCAAGTACTCTACCATTGAGTTACTTCCGCATTTACATACTGTGTAGGACTTTTATACAATAAAAAAAAGTTTATTTCAAGATACTTTTCCTTATTGAATGTGTATCAACAATAACACTCAATAACCAACTGCTTCAATAACTTTTAAAGTTTTAACCCTCCTGGGGCTTATTGTATCAATATATCTCTTCAAAAGACCATGACAGGTATGGGCTACTTTTTCATTTACAAGCTCATCGTACTTTGTAGTCTCATCAATATTTGTTTTTGTAATTTCAAGAAGAAATTCTCTTATTTTAGTCGGGATTTTCACCCTCGAGCCGTCAGCATTACACTTCTCGCAAACTACACCACCTTGCGCAGTTGAAAAAAGAGGGTCCTGTACTATAGTGCAACCGCATACTAGACAAGTTTCAAGCTCAATACCATAACCAAGTATATTCATAAATTTAAGTTGGAATTTAAGAACATATAGTAAAATTCCCGTTAAGTCTTCTGCCCCTGAAATTCCTTCAAGGGTTTTATAGAAGAGTTCATATATGCGCTCATTGTCTTGTTCATCATCTTTTTCGGTGCAGAAAATTCCGATAATTTCAGCAAGATATATAGAGTATGTGAGTTTATCCAAATCTCTTCGCAAATTTCCAAAAGTATTCAATGCCTGCGCCTGGCATATTGTGTCCAGATTTTTGCCTTCATAGAGCATGAGCTTATTTGCCACGAGCATCTGCATTCTTGCGCCCAGTTTACTTTTGGGTCGTTTTACTCCCTTCGCAACACCTTTAATCAAACCTTTTTGCCTGGAAAACATCACGACAATGTTGTCATGTTCGCTCAAAGGATAAGTTTTGATGTTAATGGCATCAGTAGTAAAGTTTTTCATTTAAGATATGACCTTAAGCATAATTTCGGTATTTATAAAATCTTCACAGAGTTTTTCTTGTGTACTGTAGTCGCAGCGTAAATCACAATTTGGATTTATGGTACTGAAGGTCTGCTTGTAAAACTCTCTTTTATCATTCTCTCTTGAAAGCAGGTACACTCTCTTTGGCGCAGACGCATCATAGGCAGTCTTTAAGAAATCAAAAATTACTTCTTTATTTTCATCAAGCGGCGGATTAACAAGAACCCACGTTTTTGCCTTAACAAAAGTGGCAAATGACCTGTGCCAGAATATCGGATTACAGTCCGGGTTGTATGAGTTTACTGCATAAAGGTCGGGAAAACAGGCGCCGTCACAGTCCGGACACTGAACGCTCAATGTTTTAGTATTAAAATCCGTTTTTAGATTTCTTGCATTACAGTTAGAACATACAAATATGTTTGAAAAACCCAACATTGGTATTATGGTATAAGCCTTTTCGGGATTTCTTGCCTTTTTTACAAAAGGTATTTCAAAGTCTAAATTTCCTCTGACAAACATTTTTGTGAAGTTTTGGCTCTGAGAGGTGGTCAAGAAAGAAGTTTTATTTTTTGTTGTTGTTAATGTTGAAATAATCCTGTCTACATCATCTATTGGCGTGTCTATAATGTTTGAAATATTTGAAATTTCCCTCAAAAGTTTAAACTCGTCACAGCTTTGATTTTTTGAAAAAAGCATATTGAGTTGGTTTCTGTAATCTTTTATAATTGAAAAATCAATATCCGCTTGGGCGTCATCATAAAAAAGTGCTATCTCTGAAGGACTGCTGTCAGTTCCGCCCTCACTTCTTTCTTCCTGACACTCTTCCATGTATTCAGAGTCTTGAAAAACTTCTTGTGTGAAATCATCACCTAAAAACTCTTCTGCGGAATGCCCGACAAATGCATCTTGTGTCTCTGCACTTTGCTCGTCCCGGACATTACTTTCTGTCTGCTCGTACAACGCATATTCATTAACGGGGGGTTCATTTTGGGGAGCAGGGTGGGCGGCGTGATGAATATCAGGCAAATTATCTATTTGCGCTGTATCAATGTTTATCTCGTTATTTGCCTCATTGGACACTTGAGTTTTATCGGACAAAGAAGATTGCTCTTGATGTAACAGTGACTGTTGAACGGGTTGAACTTGTTCTGCAGGCTTTTGCGTTAATTGTTCTCCTGGCACAGGAGGCGGCGGAACCGGATTTCTTTGTGGAGTGGTCTGAATAGGAGATACAGGCTTTTGTGAATCAATTTTATTTTGAGGGGTTTGCGGAATTGGGTCGTCAAGCCTGCTGATAATATCATCAAGTTTGTTCAAGTTATCATATTCTACCTCTTGAACACCGGCATTTTCCCAAGAGCGGTCTTCTTCGTCCTTTTTAATAATCTCTTCAATGGTTGACTTTAAAATATTGCTTATCTCGGGCGGAATATTTTCTCTGGCCTGAACAAACTCGTAAATTTGTCTGAGTTCGTTGATGTATTCAAACCTATGTCCCGAATGGAATTTTTCGTGCAGCTTATAAGCACCGTCTTTTAAAAGTTGCAAGTCCATCTTTCGAAGGGCAACCTCGAGTCTTTTGATTGTCATTGATTCTGATTCTGAAAATGGCATATGCTTTTCCTTTTTATAAAATACCGCCCGATGCATCGTTTGTTCCGTGGTAGATTCCCCTTATAAGCTGATTCAACTCATTTGGGTCATCACTCATATTGACTGCTTCCTCTTTTGATACGATACCTGCTTTTAAAAGTGTATATATTGAGCGATTCATAGTAACCATATTTGAAAAACCGCCTTTTTTTATAAGGTCGTAAATATTGTCCAACTGGTTTTTGATTATATAGTCTTTAATTGCGGGAGTAACAGACATAATCTCCAATGCCGGCACCCTGCCACCCTCAACTCTTTGCAGAAGTTTTTGTGCTATAGTGCCCCTCAAAGAAGCTGCTATACGCTCTCTGGCGAATGCTCTCATGTTGTCATCATATAGGTTAACAATTCTGTTAATGGAACTGACTGCAGAGTTTGTGTGAAGGGTTGAAAAAACTAAGTGTCCCGTCTCGGCTGCATTTAATGCACTGTCCAGTGTCTCTCTGTCTCTTATTTCTCCGATTACTATGACATCAGGGTCTTGCCTTAGAGCATATTTAACCCCGTCAGGGAAGCTTTCTATGTCAATTCCTAACTGTCTTTGTGTAATTAAAGACCTTTTATCCGTATAGATAAACTCTACAGGGTCTTCCACCGTTATAATATGGTCTGCCCTCTCTTGGTTAATAATATCAACCAAAGAAGCTATTGTTGTAGATTTACCCGTGCCCGTAGCCCCGGTAACAAGAACAATTCCGTTGTTGTAGCCCATGAATGCTTTAAGTGAATCAGGGAGATTAAGTTCCTGAAGGGTGGGAATATCGTAAGGTATAACCCTTATTGTCAACTTAGGAAGTCCCAAATCAAGACAATAGTTCACCCTGAAACGCGAAACGCCTTTAATTTCATACGTAAAATCCAAGTCATACATGCCGCGCGTACGTTCATATATGTCCCTGTGCAGCATAACTTTAATGGTATCTTCTATATCATCTTCGGTAAGGGCAGAGTGGGTTGTTCTTATGATGTCATTAGCAATTCTTATAGACGGAGATTTGCCAACTCTTAAGTGAACATCCGACGCACCTTTTTCGCAAGCTTGTTTTAGAAAGTTTTCTACAATAAAATCAGACACTTTTACTCCTTTATACTTCATTGTATAGGAATTTTAAAGGAAGACAATTTTGTAACTATTTTACATAATATTAAGAAATGTTACAATAGGCAGTTTGGATTAGGCAATACTTAAAATCAAAATGTTTTTATATATGTAAGGTTAGTTTTAAAAATGGTTAGAATTTAATATCGGAGGAAGTTTGGTTATGGTTAACGGACTTACAACAAACAGTAATCTTGCAGTTGCAGGATTTAACGGGCTAAATGGCTTGACAACAGGCAATTATAGCACTTATGGAAATTATGGCAATTACGGCAGCTACGGAGGAAGCTTCTACGGGTATGGCGGAGCAACTCTTCAGGATGCAGAGTCTGCAAAAAGCAGTATGCAAAACAGCTACAGTATTTATGCAACCCAACAAGGCTTGAACAACAAACAGCAAGCTGAAATTATGAGCTATTCTCAGCAAAGCCAAAACATAGCAACTCTCATCAGGGGAAATCGCAACGACGATGCCATGAAAGAATATGAGAAAATGGTTCAAAATATTAAAGCAGCCCCTCAATATTCTACATATTCAGACGCTGAAATTCGCGCAATTGCTCAAGCTCAATACCAAAATTCAACAGGCACTAACCTTGTGAATGACATAACTCAAAACAGCAGCTCAAGCTTTACTCAAGGTTTAAAAATGGGTGTGCCGATATTAGGATGGTTCTTTGAAAGTTCAAACAGCAAAGATGACTTGGTTTCTCAGGTAACGGGTACTCCAAAGGCCGCTTCTGCGGACGCATCTAAAATATTCGGAAGCTGTTTATCAAGTGCAGCTGTAGGTGCAGGTGGTTACGGAATTGTAAAAGGGATTAGCGCGCTTAATAAGAGCGGAACGTTAGCAAGCGCAGCAAGCAGGTTATCTCCCGGAGTTACAAGCGCTCTGAGCAAACTTAAAGGTGCAGGCAAAGTGGGAGCTGTTATAGCGGGTATTGCCGGAGTAATCGGTATAGGTACTGCAATAGTTAAATCTGCCACCGCGAAAGAGGCGTAAAGACAAGTTTCATACAACAACAGTTGAAGGCGATACTTTTAGTATCGCCTTTTTTGCATTCAATACACACGCAACTTGTACAATAGACAAAATATTGGTAGCTAAAGGAGGAGCAGGCTCCGCCTTCTCCTCCGCCTTCGGGTGTGATGATTCGTCATGTACTAAAGGGTCGAACGGCGCTGACGGCTTTATGTTTATTAAGTGGTAAATGCAAAAATAAAAGTATTAAACTTTTTTAATTTAACCGTCACCTCGGGGCAATTTTAGGCCTTGAGGTGTTTTACTGTTTATACGATGGAAAACTTCATTAATAGTGTAAGTAATACTACTAACGTCAGCAGCGCGCTTGATAAAATTGATAAGGCGCCAAGTCAGCCTGCCCAAAAGAGTAATGCAGGTATGAATTTTGAGTGGAAGCCCATAGGAGTGGTAGAACCTCCAAAGCTTTCTAAAACGCCCATTCAGGACAGGCTTGAGAGAGCGAAAGATGAAAATGCCAGAGTAACGTTAAACATTGAAAAACCTAAACCAAAAGCAACGGCAAGTGTATTTAAAGTGCTAAACTATGCCATTTTTGCGATAGTAAGTGTATTTTCCGTTGATTTTCTTATTAAAATTCTGCGAAAAAAACCTTAATAGTCCATTTTGCCATCTTCAACAAGCTTCGCACCGCAATAGTTTCCTACGCCTGCTGAAGAGCAGTTAGAGTTCCTGTTTGCAGTTGTTTCCGGCAACCAAACTCTATTCGCGGTATCGTATTGTTCGCTAAAAGTTCCGGAAGGATTAACTATGTCGTAAAACTGGTAGACCTTGAATTCAAAAAGGTCTCTTCCCATGCGGTTTGGCTTGTCTTTACCGTTTATATCTACAAGAAAAGTGATGCATGCATAAGGGTGGTCTGCAGTAGTGCTCGCAGGATCACCGTCATCAGTTATACAGGTATTGTTTTGACCATATGCCAGAGAAGTTTTATTTGTCAGAAATACTTTTCTGTACGTTGCAGGTATTGTGTAAGCCGCATTTTTCATATCTTTATAGGAATCAGCAAAACAATCGTCATTAGCAGCTACACCACAATCTTTGGCAATGTCCAGATAGGGTAAGAAATATTTGTCAAAGCCTTTTGTATTATCGTTGTATGTTTTAAAATCCCAAGTCTTCAAGGAGCCATTGGCCATACGTGAATATTTTAAAAGTTGATTCAGCTCGGCATGAGTATTTTTAAATGCACTGTATTGCAGTTTTTTACTATAGCTGACCACTATAGCGGGAATCAAAAGAGTTGCAACAATACCTACTATTGTCAGTGTAATTAGTATCTCTGCAAGGGTAAACGCTTTTTTAAAACCTGTGTTAATACTTCATTCCTCCTTCAGTGAAAATTCTGGCTCCGCAACCGTCAGCATTAGACGCAGAGCAGTCAAAAGAAGAGTTCAAAATTCTGTTTTTTCTCGTCGCATCATATGCACCATAAATCCCATATGCTTTTATATTGTTTGTATAAGAATATAGAGCAAACCTGAATAAATCGCGTCCACAGAGATTTGGCCCTTCAAGACCGTTAATATCAACGTATATGGTACCACTGTCACCTGTTGCATTGTTATATGAAGCAGGGGGAGAGAATGCTAAAGAAATACCGTCAGCCATAATCACTTTATAGTATTTAGTGTCCGCATCAAGTCCCGGCACACAGTCAGAACCCGTAGAGCGCAATATTTTATAGTTATCGGAGAAGCAGCCTGTTCCGGTACCGCAGTTTCTGTTCAAATCAAGGTAGGGTAAAAAATATTTTTCAAAGTCTTTTGCAGCGTCTGACTTAGTCCATTCTCTTACCGGACCATTTGTCACAATAGCGCGCTTTAGCGCAGCATTCATTGTAAAGTTTACTTTCTCTAAGGCTGTTACGAACTTTTTATTGCTTGAATGATTAACAATTGCGGGCACCGTAAGTGAAGCTACGACGCCGACAATGGCAAGTGTTAATAAAACCTCTGCAAGTGTGAAGCCTTTTTTCAATTTACTCTCCTGTTTGGTTTTTGTGTCATGGGCTTTATCTTACTATGTTTTTAAAGTCGTGACAATACTCTGAAAAAATTAAGTACGATTGTGAATTTATAAATAAATAATTGCACCATTTCTATTTACCGCTTTGTGACAAAAGAGTACTCACCGGTCAAGCTGCTGCTCCATATCATCATATTCAATACTCAAAATAAAAGAAAGCAGGTAGTAAGCCGGGTTCTGTTCCTAGATAATCATCTGTCTGGGATGATGATTGCTCATCACCTCTAGCACTCCTTCGCGAATCACCTTGCGGATGAGACGGGCAGCCTCATAATATTCGCATTCGAGCTTGCATCCTGTCGGGGTTTACTGAGCCAAGACCCTCTCGAGTCCCGCTGGTAAGCTTTTACCTCACCGTTGCACCTGTACAAGTGCATTCCTTTATATCTTCTCCGCCTGCACCATCAAAGATGGCTGTGGTGGCTGTCGATACGCTCATAAATCAAACTTTATCGGCTTGTCTTTTGAGCTGTCGGCTTGCACATGTAGTATATTTTCTGTAGCACTTTCCTCACGTTCACACGCACCTGGCTTTCCCAGGCGACCTGCCCTCGGATGCCCGGACTTTCCTCACCTTGAAGACTCAAGGCGCGATTATCCACCTGCTTTCAAGAGTATTGTACCATGGAAATGTTTTTGCTAGGATTCCAAATAAGAGGAGTTTGAGATGTTAGTTGATACACACGCGCATATAGATTATTTTGAGGATTCCGAAAAAGTCATAAGGGAATCACTTGAAGCTGATGTAGGAAGGATAATCATTCCTGGTGTCGAACCTGAAACTTTTGACAAAATAATTGAACTGGTTGACAGATACGACTGCTGCTGGGGAAGCATGGGGGTGCATCCAAGTGATGCTAAAAAATTCAATAACGAAGTTGCAAACAGGATGATAGAATTGTGCAAACATCCCAAAATCATTTCTATCGGGGAAATCGGCCTGGATTATTACCATGATAAAACTTTTGCGCAACTGCAAAAAGAAGTATTTGAGAAACAGTTGGAAATAGCCAAAGTTCTTGATTTGCCCGTAGTTATCCATGACAGAGACGCACATGGGGATACTTTTGAAATAATGAAAAAATCAGGCATCAAAAAAGCAATTATGCACTGCTATTCAGGCTCTTTGGAGTTTGCACGCGAGTGCATAAAAAAAGGGTGGCTTATAGCTGTCGGCGGAGTAGTAACATTTAAGAATGCAAAAAAACTTAAAGAAACCGTTGAAGGGATAGGGCTTGAAAGTATAGTTTTAGAGACAGATTGTCCGTTTCTGGCGCCGCATCCTTTTAGGGGAAGTGAGAATTCGCCAAAATATTTAAAACTTATCGCTAAAGAAATTGCAAATATCAAAGACTTGCCTTATGATGAGGTTGCCAGAGTAACAACTCAAAACGCATTGAAGTTTTTTGACATAGAGTAATTTCGGGAGGTCAACAATGGGACAGCAGTATTCGGCTCAATTCAAAACAAGAACATCGCTTCTTCTTTTTGGCAATGGTTGGGCAGCGCCTTTGGTACTTTATTTTGACAACCCTCAAGACAAGTATAAAGAGATACAAGAAATTTTAAATTCGCCCTCAAAGGCAAAAATGCTTGAACTTGAAGCTACAGGGCCTATTAAAAAAGTTACCGTTCTTGCGAGTCAGATAACAGGCGTAGCATTGCAGGATGAACCCCAACTACAGTGAGCGCAATGAAGACAAAATTCGAAAAAAAGCGTCTGGACTTAATACTTTTTGAGTTGGGATATTTTGACTCTAAAAATAAAGCTCAGGCAAATATTTTAGCCCAAAATGTCAAAATAGATGGTGTTTTGGTTAAAAAAGCCGGAGAGATGTTTGACTTTGGCAGCTTTATCGACCCTATTAACCCCAGAAAGGTTGAAATAGCTTCGATGCCTTTTGTATCACGCGGAGGCTTAAAGCTTCAAAGGGCGATATTGGAGTTTGGCATTGACTTAACGGACAGGCTTTGTATTGATATCGGAGCGTCTACCGGGGGTTTTACCGATTGCATGCTGCAATATGGAGCTCAAAAAGTATGGGCTGTTGATGTCGGGTATAACCAACTTGACTGGAAGCTCCGGACTGATAAAAGAGTTGTGGTTGTCGAAAAAACCAATGTTAAAATATGCTCTGCGGAAGATATTTTTGCGGACTACAGAGGAGAGATGCCTTCGTTTCTATGTATGGACTTGAGTTTTATTTCTGTAAAAAAAGTGTTGAAAAATATTAAAAATTTTATTTCCGAAAATGCCGAACTTGTACTTTTAATTAAGCCGCAGTTTGAGGCAGAGAGGGAAGATGTTGAAAAGGGCGGCGTAGTGAGAGATGAAAATGTACATAGAAATATAATTGCAGATATTGAAACATTTTCCGCCTCCATAGGTTTAGAGCCAAGAGGGATAACGGCCTCCCCGATTCAGGGCTCAAAAAGCGGCAATGTGGAATACTTGATGTATTTAAGGAGAAAGTGATGAGTTCGATTGTTGACAAACTAAACCTCATAAGTTCCACAATGGACAAATTGTTTGACTATGTGGCCCAAGAAGAGAGAGTAGGAAAAGCTTTTGAAGAATATCTCGAGAAAAACAGTATTGAAATAAGTACGCAATCTCAACTGAGCGACGTTCTTATGAGCTATTTGCTTGATACTAAAGGCGTTTTAGATGATTACAAAGAAGAAAGCGAAACACTGAAGGCACTGAAAGATAATTTTTGCTCGGTTTTTGAAATAAAAAGTATGGGCAAGAACTCATTTGAAGCTTATTCATTAACAAATGAAAAGACTTTTACTCTTTTCCCTCTTGTAAAAATGACAAATCTTCGGTCGGTTTGCCGCGGAGACTATATCAGGGCACGCATTATAAAACTGGAAAACGAATATTTTATACTTGAAATATTTAATGTTATGGGGGCAAGCAGAATCTTTGCCGCACAACGTGAAGCAGTGAGGTGCCTTATTCAATCGCCCAAATGTGCATATTGGCAAAACGATGAAATGTACGCCGTCATTGAAAAAAGCGCTAAAAATTTCAGTAAAAAGTTTGTTGAGTATTTTGGAAAAAGTGTAATTTGTACAACAAATAAAAATATCGACGAACTTTTGGAATATTTTAATTATTTCTATGAAACAGGACATAAGAAAGAATATGGGCATCTGATTGAAAAACCTGAGAAATATATTTTTACTGACCTAAATAATACCGAAGACGAGGATTTTGTTGAAAGCGCCATTGTGGGGTTTGCACATCATAAAGATATCTATGACGCGGCACTTTTTGCAGATAAAAACTACGGTATATTTGTAATTCCTTTCTATGAAACAATGTCGCAACTCAAAGATGAGAATGCCGTAAGATATTTAATAGAAAGCTCAAAAAATCCACCAAGTCTTGTTTTAGAACTTTCCAAAAAAGACGGATTTTTAAAAGCCGTAAATAATGCTCTTAACAAAGGATTGTCGGAAAATATTAAAGAAGTAGGCAAACTTATAGAGCAGTACAAGTACGAAGACTTTTCGCCAATAACTGTGCTTTATAATTCGAAAGTTTTTTCACAAATGCTTGGCTATCAAGATGAAACAGAAATAGATGGTATCGGGCGTAACGAGCCCTGTCCTTGTGGAAGCGGTAAAAAATTTAAAAAGTGTTGCATAACTTAAATATATGTTGTAGAGTTAGGCTGTACAGAGTTTTAGGAGAAAATTATTAATTATGGAAGAAAATACAAAAAACAGTATGTGCAAAACGGCATTTTGGGCAATTGTGGCAATATTTATTTTTTCACTTATCACAATGCTTTTCACTATAGGTATCGCAACTAAAGTCGGTGCGTTCCCGGGGATTTCAATCAGCGAAGAAATTTCGGCCAAATATGACAAAGGCCAAAGTCTGGAGAAAGCAGAAAAAACCGGTAAACCATACATTGTTTGGTTTTACACAGACTGGTGCGGATATTGTAAAATGTTTGCCCCCACATATGGTGAAATCAATAAAAACCGCGATATCAAAAAGAAATACGCTATTGCTTACGTAAACTGCGATTCACCAAGCAATAAACAATACCTTGAAAAATTCAAGGTTCAAGGCTTCCCTACAGTCTTCCTAGTAGATGGCGAAAGAATAGAACGTATAGATAACAACATACTGTTCGCGCCAAATGCCCTTGAAGAACTTAAAGCCAAAATGGAAGAGTTTATTCAAAAATAAGTATTCAAATACTCTAACCGCCCTATTCAAACTCAGACAGGGCGGTTTTTTAATGCGATTAAAGCAGCGTGCTTTTTATTCAACCGTATAAATAACCGCGGCTCGCAAAACGTCAACACGGGAACTGGTTTTATTGCTCTTCAAGGTTAATAAGGTAAAAAAAATGGGCTCTTGGAGCCCAAACTGTCTGGAATTAAGAATAGCTGGAAGTATGAAAAAGATTAATTATATATAACAATACATATGCCAAAGCCACAATTAGACACCAGGGGGATAAATAAAGGACAGATGGGCAATCAAATATATTAACAAAAATAAAAAGTGTAAAATCGACAATTTTTATAAAGAAAAACAAGTATGTGTATTAAAAACATTCCGAAAATGCAGGTATAGCAGGAAAATAAATTTTTTATAAAGAGGGGTTGACAAACGTTTTTTTTGGGTACATAATAAGGATATAAAGATAAAGTGTTATGGAGACACTAAAAATAAAAAACCAAGAGGTTGAGACAAGAAAAAATGTTTAAAATAAATCCAATAAATAATGTAAATAGTACACTAAATAGACAAGTGAGTTTCGGGGCCGGCGTTCAAACTAATTACGGTGTAAAAGTTCCGAACCAGCCAAACATTGTAGAGAATAATCTTTTTACGGTATTTGGCGGCATTTTGGATAAACTGGTTAATTCAAGAGCCAAAAGTATAGAAGCCGGACTAAACGAAACAAAACTAAATTACATAGCATAAAAATTGAATAGAAATAAAAGAATAAAAACTAAGCATTATCAACACCTAACAACACAATCCCGAAGCATACAACACAACAACCGACCTTGCATTTTTTGCAAGGTCTTTAATTTTATTTTCATTTTCAAAAGCTTTGCATGTATATATACGTCTGGCATTGATTTAAGCATTATAAAAATTTTCAAGAGATGCTTGTAATATATTTTTTTTTAATTATAATAATTAGGAACGAGAATTGAACCAAGCTTGCTTGAGTTTTTGCATCGGGCGATAAGTTAAAAATCTTAAGTTTTACTTGAAAAAGGGGAAACATGTATGGCAGAGAATAATGTACCTAGAAACATGGGTAAAAAGATAGCTGATGCCCTTAAAAAACAAAATATCGATGAAGATAATACTATCTTAGAAGAAACTGTAAATTATGAGGAGCAGGATAGGCCTGCTGAAGAAAGCTATCAAGCGCCTGAGTTTGACACGTCTTCTTTTGATCTCAACTATCAAGCGCCCGAGTTTGACCCAAATGCGCCCACTTTTACGGTAGATTCAAGCGACATAGATGAAAATCCGGAGCTTAAGATTTCTATTGACTCTGATGATGAAGAAGAAGAGTTCGAGATGCCCAACAACATCAATGTGCTAAAAAGACTTATAGGGCAGCTGCCTTCCGGCGTTCCAAGGCAAACCGGCGCTCAAATTATTCGTCAAACCATTGAAGCGCTGGGTATTCCCATGAAAAGCGTTTTACAGGATGCGCAAAGAGTTCGTGACTGTTTAAATGGCTCAATTAAAGATTGTTCGTATACAATTCAGGAATACAAAAGTAATATCAGAAATCTTGAAAAACAAAGTGCCGGCTATCAAAAGCAACTTGCAAAACTTAACGATATCATAGGCTTATTTGTATATAACGAAAAAAAATAGAAGAAGTCTTTAGGCCCCCATCGTCTAGAGGCCTAGGACAACACCCTTTCACGGTGTAGACAGGGATTCGAATTCCCTTGGGGGTACCATTTATAAAAATCGGCCGGTTTGGCCGAATCATAGAAGATAAGTTTAAGCTCCATTAGGAGCTTTTAGTCTTTTAGGGAAAAATTATTTTCGCGCCGACAGATTAATTAAAAATTTAAAAATTAAAAGGGTTTTTAGTTAAATATTTGAACGCATAAAATGCACCGAATGACCTATGCTGATTGCCTAAGTTGAAATGATATGCTAATATATTATTGCAATAAAGTATTATTTTTGTAAATTAGTAGAAATATAGATAAGGATGTTTTATGGAAGAAGTTAAAGTTCAAACAAACGTTACAGATTTTCCTTGGCTTGTTTTTAAGTCTAAGGACAGTCTTTTTGCAATCAATTGTGAAAGTATAACATCTATAACTATTTTACCGGATAAGATAACAAACATACCCCAAATGCCCGAATACATGCGGGGAGTTTTAAATCTTCGCGGCTCAATTATACCGCTTGTTGATACCTGTGTGCTATTTGGAGGAAAAATAGGAGAATCAAACGGCTTAAATTTAAGATATATTGAAGACCATAAGAGATGGATTGCCACGCTGATAGAAAGTATAGACACAGGCAAGCCGTTTACCCTTGCAATTGACCCTCATAAATGCGCATTCGGGATTTGGTATGACCACTATAAACCTTCAAATAATCTCTTAATGCATCATCTTAAAAAAATTGATGCTCCTCATAAAAGACTCCATGCTGCAGGTGCTGAAGTTATAAAGCTTATGAATGAGGCAGAAACCCCGAAGATTAAAGAAAAACTCCAAGAGCTCAAAAGAGAGGTTGTGGAAGAATTGCAGCCTGTGTTAATCAGACTTTTGGAAGAAAGCGCCAAAATGATGTCAGAAAGTATAAAAGAAATGATAGTTGTGTTTGAAAATGAAGACAGCAAAATAGGTCTGATTGTTGATGAAGTGCAGTCGGTTGAACACCTTAATTTCTTATCAAAAAATGAAAGTGATATAAAATCTTCATACGGTTCAGGATATGTAAAGGGTATCGGCAAAAGCTCCAAGGCAGATGATATGATACTGTTGGTGGACGAAGCAACAATAGCCCATACTTTCAGACAGTCAAATGTGGAAATGGAGCCACATCTTGCCAAAAAGGCATAATAATTTAAAATTTACCAAAAAACGACCCACATGTATGGGTCGTTTTTTTTATTTAAAGGTGTTTTTAGTCATTACAAAAATCGAGCATTGTTTGAGGTATTGACAAAAGGGGTTTAACAACTTCTGCAGCCCCCACTAATACTGCCTCTTTAGGCATACCATATACAACACTGGTTCTTTCATCTTGTGCAATAGTGTGTGCACCTGCATTGCGCATATTCAAAAGACCAACTGCGCCGTCTTTACCCATACCCGTAAGTATAACGCCCACAGCGTTTTTACCCGCATATTTAGCAACAGAGTTAAACAGGATTTCAACAGCCGGTCTCTGGTGGAACATCATTGGATCATCGTTCAATGTCACATAATAATTTGCGCCACTTCTTCTGATTTCCATATGTTTATTGCCCTGAGCAATAATGGCCTTGCCTATCTCAAGCCTTTCACCTTCCACAGACTCTGTAACTCTTATTTTACACAATCCATTTAGTCTGTCAGCAAAAGCTTTTGTAAAGTTTTGAGGCATGTGTTGTACAACAACAATTGGGGGACAATTTAGGGGCATTCTTATGAGAACTTCTTTTAATGCTTCTGTTCCTCCTGTTGAAGCGCCTATTGCGATAATCTTATTTGTGGTTTTAACCATCAAGGCGCTTGATGCAACAGAAGACGCAGTAGTGGAAAGATTCACAGGTTTAAATACCTTAACACTTGCAGCAGCCTTAACTTTTTCGATAAGCTGTTCGCTCATATCCCCAACAGAGTATGCTGTACCGGGTTTTGCAATAACTTCTACGGCGCCAAGCTCTATTGCCTTCATTGCCACATCACCACCCTTCTGAGCCAGAGAACTAACAATAATTACGGGGATGGGATAGTGCTTCATTAGTTTTTCAAGAAAGGTAAGTCCATCCATCCGCGGCATCTCAACATCAAGGGTTATGACATCGGGTTTTAACTGAACAATCTTGTCTCTTCCTATAATAGGGTCAGGCGCAGTTCCGACCACTTCAATATCAGGATCTTTTTGAAGCTCCTGCGAAAAGACTTTTCTAACCATCGCAGAATCATCTATTATTAAAACTTTTATCGGCATTCCAGTCTCTCTCTCTTATATTTCTAAGTTTGTAGACAATTATTTCACCATTGCCTGTATTAAATAAAACTTTTCTACCCCAGGAGTATCCAGTGTCTTCATTCACCACCTGTATTTTATTTTTCTTTAAATATTTTTTTGCTGTTTCAATATTTTTTTTGCCTATATTTTTTGAATTACATAAAGAAGAGGAGCCACCCCCCACAATATGCGCACCTATATTAGCTCGCGAAGCACCCATTTCATACATCATTTTTAACAAGTGTGGTAATGAGTTCTCAGCAGCATGGGTTGTCATATGTTTGCGTTTATCCTTATCCTTAATCTCTTTACTCTTTGGCAAAGTAAAATGACTGACACCGCCAACTTTTGCAATAGGGTCACAAAGGCACACTGCAACACCCGAACCCAATACTGTTGCTACACAATAAGGTTTCCAACAGGCAAAAATGCCGCCTGACTGTAATAAGTATCTCTGCTCTTTACTCATCTCTTAAGCTTTTTTATATATTGTAGGCTCAGCGTATTTGAAACTATGTTTCAACTGCACAAGGCTCTCCGAATGACCGATAAAAAGGAGGCCTTTTTTTGAAATGTTGTCATAGAACTTATTTACTAACTCCTCTTGAATATCTCTATTGAAATAAATCATGACATTTCTACAGAATATTATATCAAAGGGGGTCTTAAATGAGAATACGTCCATGAGGTTAAATAATCTAAATGTTACATATTTTTTTATTTCGTCGTTTATACTGTATGACCCTTTGTCGTAAGTAAAATATTTTTGAATATAGTTTGGTGGTATATGATCTTCCGGACCAAATTTATAAACACCGTTTACAGCCTTTTGAACAGTTGAAGGACTAACATCAGTCGCAAGGATTTTTGCTTTTAAATTACCCGGCAGGATTTCTTTCATAAGCATAGCAAGAGTATATGCTTCTTCGCCGGTTGATGAAGCCGCACTCCAAATCCTGATTTCCCCTGACGTTTTGGCACTCGAGCTGTTTTCTATAATAGAAGAGATATTCTTCTTAATAAACTCAAAATGATTATTCTCTCTGAAAAAATTTGTCTTGTGAACAGTAACCGTATCAATAAAAGTATTTTTTATACGTTTTTGATTTTCACTTATCGGGGGTGCAACAATAAGGTGATAATACTGAGAAACATCTTGAATATTTTCATTTTGCATAAGTGAAACCAGTTTTATCTCAAATATTTTTTTCTTTTGCTCTTCAATATATATACCAAAGTTTCTAAATACATATTCACAAAATAAGTTTAGAAAATTTGCCGGTATTGTCAACGCTGTTGAACTAATCATTTGTTGTCCTTAATTTATATGTTCTCATAATATTATTTTCTCATGTCCTTGTATAATATTATACAAGGACATGAGATGTAAGATTTATTAAAAATCATCCAATGGAATGACGTCTTCAGGGTTAACGGCTACGGCGCCCGGAAGTTTCTGCTTAGCTTTAGAAGCAAGTGGAGCATCTCGTCTTTCAGAAGGTCCCGAAGCTAATTTTGGAGAAGAATACCCCTTGGCGCCCAGTTGAGCTGCTGTGTTTGAATGCATATAGCTACCAGGATCTTTTATTATGCCAATCAACTCAACTGCTACGTTTTTCAATTCTTTGCAATAATCTTCAAGTTGGTCAGCCCCTGCGGCAGTGGTTTGAGCCACATGGGATTGAGACTGAACAACCTGGTCAATTTGGGTGATAGCTTGAGCTATTTGACCTGCTGCTATAACCTGCTCTTGTGAAGCAGTAGAGATTTCATCGAGTAATTCTTTT